>JAEEGG010000661.1_pt1 | contig 103739 bp, 94 predicted proteins | sample 9134161 | NCBI WGS metagenome assembly JAEEGG01 (sample SAMN16246543, study PRJNA631951) | gut metagenome | biome: gut microbiome; feature: rumen; material: CR-attached | host: Bos | place: Iran: Karaj | collected 2018-10
TGCTCGATGGAGCCGATGCAGATCTGCTCTTTCTTGTCCTCGGTGGTCCAGATGGGCAGCGGCACGCCCCAGAAGCGGGAGCGGGAGAGGTTCCAATCGACGAGGTTTTCGAGCCAGTTGCCGAAACGGCCGGAGCCGGTGGCGGCGGGCTTCCACTTGATGGTCTTGTTCAGCTCCATCATACGCTCTTTGTAGGCGGTCGTCTTGATGAACCAAGAGTCGAGCGGATAGTAGAGCACGGGCTTGTCGGTACGCCAGCAGTGCGGGTAGTTGTGGGTGTGCTTCTCGCTCTTGAAAAGCTTGCCCTGCTCCTTCAGCATCACCACGATATCGACGTCCAAGGATTTGTCCTTCTCCGTTTTGGTGGGGTCGTAGGCGTTCTTCACGAACTGGCCGGCGTAAGGGCGGTAGGCCTCCACGTCCATATAGTTTTGGACAAATTCGGGGTCGAGGTCCTCGATGCGGTAGAACTTGCCGGTGCGATCGACCATCGGCTGGCGGATGCCGTCCTTGTCGATCATCACGAGAGGCGGAATGCCTGCGGCGGCGGCCACGCGCTTGTCGTCGGCACCGAACGTCGGGGCGATGTGCACGATGCCGGTACCGTCTTCCGTGGTGACATAGTCGCCGGGGATGATGCGGAAGGCACCCTCGCCGGGATTCACCCACGGGATGAGCTGCTCGTAGGAGATGCCCACGAGGTCTTTGCCCTTGAACTCCTTCACGACCTCCGGGGCTTCCTTGAACATCGTGGAAACCAACGCTTTGGCCATCAAGATGTAGCAGGGCTGTTCGTTGTACGGATGCACGGTCTTCAGCAACACATAGTCGATGTTCGGACCCACGCACAACGCCGTATTGCTCGGCAGTGTCCACGGGGTGGTCGTCCATGCAATCGCGTATGTGGGCATCGGGTCGTTGCCGTTAATGGACAAATTGTCGTTGCCGTTCACCAATTTGAACAGGGCAACGCAGGTCAAATCCTTCACGTCGCGGTAGCAGCCGGGCAGGTTGAGCTCGTGGGAGCTGAGGCCGGTGCCGGCGGCGGGGGAATAGGGCTGGATGGAGTAGCCCTTATAGAGCAGACCTTTCTTGTAAAGTTCTGACAGTAAATACCATACGGTTTCGATGTACTTGTTGTCAAAAGTGATGTAGGGGTGTTCGAGATCGACCCAGTAGCCCATTTCGCGGGTAAGGTCATCCCATTTGTCCTTGAATTTCATCACCTCGCGGCGACAGGCCTTGTTGTAGTCCTCCACGGAGATCTTCTTGCCGATGTCCTCCTTGGTGATGCCGAGGGTTTTCTCCACGCCGAGCTCCACGGGCAGTCCGTGCGTGTCCCAGCCGCCCTTACGTCCGACGTACTTGCCGGTGAGGGTCTGGTAGCGGCAGACGATGTCCTTGATGGTGCGGGCCATCACGTGGTGGATGCCGGGCATGCCGTTGGCGGACGGCGGTCCCTCAAAGAAAACGAAACGTTTGTGTCCCTCGCGGGTCGATAGACTCTTGGCGAAGATGTCATTGTCTTCCCAATATTTTCTCATTTCCTCCCCAAGGGCAGGGAGATTAAGACCTTTGTATTCAGTATATTTCATCGAAGTATAGATTTTTCCAAAAAACTGGCAAAGATACAATTTTTTGGGGATTGGGAAGTCGGGAATTGTAGAGACGCAAAAAATCGCACTTTTTTTGCAACGATTCGGGCTTTTTTTCGTTAGGAGATTAAACAATTAAGAATTATGAATTAAGAATGATGAAAGACGATAATACGATAAAATCCACCGACTCCCTGCTAACTACTAACTAACTTGGCCCTTGACCCTATTTCCTTAAACCTTAAACCCTAAACCTTAAACCCTATGAAAAACCAACTATCCCTTTTCGTGGCCACCCTCGCCACCCTTTTCATCACCCTCACCGCCTCCGCCCAAGGCGAGTGGAAGTGGGCGAATTACTGGAGCGGGACAGACGGTGAAATCAATGACTTGTACAACTACATCACGAACACCGCCTTTGACGAGGAAGGCAACCTCTACGTCTATGGTGCCGTCGGAGGAAATGCGCATTACAACGGACAGGCACTGGATTTTCCCGGCAATTCGGATATTCCGTACAACTACCTTTTTTCCTGTTTGTTGGCAAAGTTTGACACATTAGGCAATATGCTTTGGTACAAAATGGTGTCGAGCGGTGGAGCCGGTGCGTTGGAGTCTCATCCCCTGTGGATGGAGGTCCGTGGAGACAACATCTATATTACAGGGGCATCAAGCATGGTTTGGTATGGCTGGCATCTCTTTTTGGATACCTTAATCACCCATGCAGATATTATGAATTTGCCGGAATCTGAAAGGAAACCGCCTTACAAGAACAGCCGGTGGACGTTTTTCGCACGATTAGACTTGGACGGTCATGTACAGGAAAGACATTTTGTAGAGTCTTATTCCAGAAAAATTTATTTGTCTGAAATAAGAGATGTTCTGCCTCTGACTTCGGGTCGCCATATCCTAACACCCATGCATGTGGACAATCTGGGCAATGTATATTTGTTTTCAAGGTTTGAGTATGCGGGCGAGGAAAGCGACCCATACACAATAGTCATAGATGGGGATACCAACAGAACAATAGACCTGTATCTTCCGGGAGGGTCTTGCAATAATATGCCAAGAAATAATGTGATGATTTATAAATTTACTCCCGATTGGGAGTTGGGCTTTGCCCATCTGATGATTGAAGAGACGGAAGGGATATCCCCATCCTGGGAATTCATCTATGACAGCGTTTATCCACACGTTTCACCATTCGTGAATGGCCTTTCCTTCGACGAACAGGACAACATGTTCGTTTCGGGTTATATTAATATACCTGTCATGAATACGAGCGCCCATGGCGGCAACCTGCACCAATACCCCATTCATATCTATTGGGACAGCACACATTATGCCACCATTCAGGATATGAGTTCAGCTCAAAGATTGAACTATTTAATCAAATACAACCCACAGGGAGAAGTGCAATGGTGTAATCAGATATTTACACGAGGTTCATCAGAAGGTAGTAATAGAGCATCCGCAGTATGGTATAGAAACTGTCTGCATGGCAGCTATTTGTATCTGAATGGTGAGGCATCCTATTACGAAGAAAATGGCGCACTTGTCTATTTTGACAATGAGTCCAATTTTCTTCCCCACTATCAGCAAGAGCGGGCTATCGGTTTTTTTGTCAAATATGATAGAACAACTGGTGCTTATGTTAATCACGGCATCATGCATGCAAAAGGCAATGTATGGCCTGTTTCCACTCCTGCTTGTATCAATAACAGGGTATTTGCTTTGAACACTTCGGGTGAGAATACAGACTATGGTATAACCTTGACATGCCATCAGTTGACTACCTGGCGCGATGACGGCCTGTTTATTTCTGCGGACACCATTCAATGCAATAATATTGACATTGACGCGTCCGAAGGACTCGTTGCGAATGAGAACGGTTACATAGCCGCCTCTTTGACGGCACTCGCCCCCGTCCCCTTCGGCAACAACGTGACGGCCGACTGTTACAGTCCCGGGCTGAGCAGCGCGGTCATCGCTTTGTACCATAATCCCGAATTCACCACGCCCTTCGTCCCCGACGACTCCGTGGGCATCGACGAGTACTACCAGAACCGCGAGCGCGAGATCTACCTCTATCCCAACCCCACGTCGGGCGAGGCCGTGGTGTGCGGCTACATGTACGGCTACCGCAGCATCGAGCTGCTCGACCTCCAGGGCCGCAAACTGGCCACCCTCCTGGATTCGCCCCACGGCACGGACGTGCCCGAAATCGACCTCTCGCCCTATCCCTCCGGCACGTACCTCGTGAAAATCAACTTCGAGCGAGGGGTGAGCGTGGTGAGGAAAATAGTTAGGAGTTAGCAGTTGGGTGTCGGCGGGACGGATATTCAGGCGAAAAGTTCACCTTCGCCACGCCGGTGGTGTCCACATATTCGCCCGTGTCAATGAAAAATCGTATCTTTGCCGCTCAAAATCCAACCCCAATGAAAAAAACTACTACCCCGAATAAACGGAGAAAAACAATACTGTGGATTCTCGGCATTTGCATAGTATCGATGGCCATTGTCGTGGGCGTATGCAACCGGAAGGTGAATAAGTGCGCCGAAGGGCGGATGTACCAGAACGTCACCGAGATCCCATACCGTCGCGTGGGGCTTGTACTGGGCACCACTCCCGTGAACGCCAAGGGCAACCCTAATCTCTACTACCGTTATCGCATGGAGGCTGCCGCACAACTCTACCACGCGGGCAAGGTCTCCTACCTCATTGTCAGTGGTGACAACCACATACGGGAATACAACGAGCCCGAGTGCATGCGGCAGTCGCTTATCGCGTTGGGCGTGCCCGATTCCGTCATCTATTCGGATTTTGCCGGTTTCCGCACGTTTGACTCGATGGTGCGTTGCAAGGAGGTCTTCGGGCAGGACTCCGTCACGGTGATCTCCCAGCGCTGGCACAACCAACGGGCCGTCTATATCGCGCAGCACAAAGGTCTGGACGCCATCGCCTTCAACGCCAACGATGTCGATATGAAATGGTGGTACGTGAAAAGTCGCACCCGCGAGATGCTCGCCAAGGTCAAGGTTGTGCTGGATGTGGTATTCGGCAAACAACCGAAATTTCTCGGTGAGCCCATCACCGTTGGGGTGTAGAGACGCGCCATGGCACGTTTCTACCGGGTTACACGACTATCTCCTCGCAGAATTCCACCCCGTTTTTGTATTTTCCGCACACGCGGACGGTGTGGCGTGCTGCATCTTTGAAGAAGACTATTTTGGCTTTGTTGCCGGACAATTCAAGGAGGGCTCCGCCGTCCACCTGCCAGTGGACTTCGGCGACATTCGCCCCGTCAATGATAAAATATTGTGCCATAGGATTTTCCTGCCGTATATTAACAGGCTTTTCGATGATTTCCGTGTAGAAGAACCTTGCCACGGAGTCTTGGATGGTGTAGAAATAGGGGACTATGTTGCGGTGCTCATCGACGTGGAGGCTGTGTTGGTCCGCGCCCTCCTCGGTGAACAGCTTGTTGCGTATGTTGTGCCGGTTCAAATACTTGTGGATGCAGGCGGAACCGTACATGGGTGAGATGATCATGTTCCATACTGGTCTGGTGAAAGGTTCGGTCCAATCCCCTATTTTCTCCGTTATGGGAGTCAAAATCGACCGTGCTTTGTCCAGGAATTTGTTGCTCGATGGATCATCGACAAGGGAGACGGCGCGGTTAAGTTGACGGTTCACCTCTTCCGTCACGGATGAGTTGAGCATGTCTTTGAACGGGATTCCGTAGTCGTAGGGGACGATGCCGTCGGCGTCGCCGTGGAACGAGATGACCGGGATGTTATGGTTGGCGAGGATGGCAGTGTCGTGCACGGCCCCCCACATGTTCGCCACCGCTTTCACGTGGAACGTCTCGGTGCATATTGGAGCTAACTTATTGATTTTTCCCTCTTTTGTGACGGATTCCGGTCGGTTTGCGTCTTTCATGAATGCCACGTTCAGCGCGGTGATGGCGCCGGCGCTGGTGCCCCACGTGAACACCCAGTCGGGGTTGATGCGGTAGGTGGCGGCATGATGCATCAGATAGCGCAGTGCGGCGTTGGCGTCCTGGGTGGCGCGGTAACCGGCGCAGTCGATGGCGTTTTTGTAGGGCAGAAAGCCCATGCGGTAATTGACGGACACGGCCACATAGCCCAAGGAAGCGTAGTGGCGGCACCATTTCACATAGGTTTCGTCCTGTTTGTCGCCATTATAGAACGCCCCGCCGTGAATCATCAGCACCAGCGGGCGCATGTTTGCGGGGTCGTCAACGGGTTCGTAAATGTCCATGCACAGCGGCTGTTCCTCCATTTTGATCAGCTGGGGGATCCGTTCCGTGTAGATTTCTGCAAAAGGCTTGTCTTCATCGGGGTAGCTGGTCCAGAAGCCGTTGGCGCGGGCGTATTCCACGTCCGGGGTCATCTTCACACTGTATAGCGAATCGCAGAACTGTCGGTGGAACACCGTGTTGTCCCGCGATGTGCATTTCACCAGCACCATCTCTTGCGGAAGGTTTCCTGTTTTACAGCGTACTTTCAGCTTGTCTTGCTGCGTCGTCCACTTTATCGTGGCGGGTCCCGGCAGGGCGTCCGCATTCAGCCTGCCTTTTGCCCCTTTCAGTTCCACCGTGAAGGGATGCGGGTCTGCAAACAGCGCGTTGGTGTAGAAGTAGGAGCCGGAAATCTTGTCCGATTGTAAATCATCTAGCCTGACTATCATCTCGTTGTTGTTGACAGAAGTCACAAAGCAATCCCCGGCGGCAAGCTGGGCGTTGTCGCTTTTGTGGCAGGCGTTGGCGACTATCAACAGGAATAGCAGCAGTGCTATGATGGGGGTGTGGATGGATTTTGGGGGCATAAGGTTTGGTTTATGTACGAGGAATGTCTTTTTTTTCTTCTGTCATTTCGAGAATCCATGGGATATAGCGGGTGAATTCTCGGTCCAATTCCGTAACAGCACCCAATGTGTCAAATGGGCGGATATCGTGATGAATGAACAGTTTTTTGTTTAAGGCCAGTTTTTTGGCTTTCCCGGTGTCGGGGGCCATGTAGGCATCCTCTTCCGGTTTGGGGCGTCGGTAACCCATCATCAGTTTCTCCACATTCCATCGGTTGTGTTCCACTTTTGCGAGTTCGTTAATTTCATCCGTCTTGATTTCAAGTATGTCGCTGTCTGTCGGTTTCATTCCGCGCATGGCCTTCAGCGTCGCCATTTTGGTCCGGATGGTATAGGAACTGTACAGGTTCGACCACCTGAGGGCCACTGACAGCCTACGCCAAAGTTCGTCAGCCTCTTTCCAAATTTTCTGTTTCTCCTCTTCTGAAGAGCTCAAAACTGTCTCATTAAACTTAAAAGTCTCGTAGTCGGCTGTGCAATAGAGGTAGTGGATGAGTTTTGCCCGTTTCAGGGATTTGCAATCCGCAGTATAGACCGTTTCGTTCATGCCAAACGGATAGATGTTGGCATAGCGGCCGTGCCGTTTTTCCGTATGCAGGATTTTGTCGGATCCCATAATGGTGTAATCCACCTCCTTTGAGGAGGCGGTTCTTAGGTTGGTGACAAAATTGTCGGAAAGGTTTTGGCAGATATAGATTGGGATATCGTGGTCGTAAACCTCGTCGGGCATGTTCATTCCCAGCATAAAGTTACTGCGTTGGTTTTCCATGGCCAGGAAAATGGAAAGATATTGTTTCTCTTTCTCATTCGCCCATCCTTTTATCATCTCTTGAACCTGTTTGGAAAACACATCGCCTTTTATGAATTCGAACTCCACATCCAGAAGATCACCGACAGGCATTGGGGCCGGAATGACTTTGCTGCTGGTGTCGGTCGAATCGTCTGACAAATCCTGGTAGCGGTAGGGCTGGACATCGAAAAAGTGCCGGTTTCGGGTGATGAACTCGTTTTTCTCCCGGTCGGCATGAAGATCGATGAACGTGATGCGCGTTTTGAGTTCGGGATTTTTGTTGAAGTTTGGGAAATGGAGCACTTGAGCGGCTTCCATGGCAAACGCCACCGCAAAATCGGTATAGCCGACAAACACAAGATGCACGTATTTGGGGTCGTCAGGAGTGATCCCGTTCCCGAACACCGAAGGGTAATCATATTTGTTGTCAAAATTACCCATATCATGATGATAGTGTTTGACAAACACCTGCTTTGCCCAGGCGGTATAGAAGTTGTATGGGATGAAATCCATTCCCAAATTCCTCACCCTTTCGAAAATTTCCGTGGTTTTGAATGCGGAATAGGTGTCCAGGTCGTTGAACACGCAGGTGATGCTTTTGGGTTTCTGCGGTTGGTTTTCCTTTTCGAGGTATTGGCAGATGGTGTCCACACATTCCACATTGATGGCGTCGTGGGCGGGTTTGGAGCGCAGTCCCACCACGAAAATCTGCTCGGCTGCCTCCAAATGGATATCTTTGTACGATTCTATGGTGGTGCGGTGCCCGTAATTGATGATGATGTGATCCATCTCCTTCTTATTGAAGGATTTCCGCAGTTTCTCGGTTACATCGGTCACTTTGGCGGAGGTAAGGATGAGCACGTAGGCATCCTTGTTCTCCTTGAAAATATAGTGGATGAAGGATGGGATGATGTTGTCATATCCCATAATGACGTAGTGGCCTGATTTCAGGTAATGGATATGGCCATCCAGATGGTTTTCGACCCTGCGTTCAATCATATTGGTCATCACCGAGATGATCATTCCCGTGAAGAGGATGACCCCGACGATGTAGATGAGGCAGGCAAAAAACACGGGCAGTTTTCCAACCAGTTCACTTGTGCAGAAATCATTGAAAGCATCCGGGACAGTCAGCAGATAAAACGGGAACACCCATTTGCTGATGGTTTTTTTCGTGCAATAGGAAGTCCACTCATCTCCCGAAAGGGAAAGCAATAGGTATGAGAATAAAAAGGAGACGAACAGGATACCTACCAACAGCAGGATCTGACGGATTAGTCCATGGGCGAGAATCCGGTCGAACCAAAGCAGCAGGGACCGTTGTTTTTTTTCAATCTGTTTATCTTCCATAATGAACACGATAAGGTACGCAAAATATTCCGAAAATGTATCAATTGACACATGCTGCAAAAATACAAATTTTTCGCTGAGCAGACGGCATTCAACTTCATGATAGTTAAGTCGTCGGATTTGTCGAGTTCATACATCCACGGCACACAGCAAAAAATTGCGGATTTGTTCAAGGAGGCTGAGAAAAAAGCCCCCACAGTGCTCTGCTTCGATGAGTTTGACGCTTTTGTACCCGACAGGTCCTTTGTCAAGGATAACAGCTTTTCGAGTGAGGTCAACGAGTTTCTTTCGCAACTGAACAACTGCTCAAAACGGGGCATCTTTGTGATCGCCACCTCCAACAGGCCCGACAAGATTGACCCGGCCGTGCTGCGTACGGGCCGTATTGACAAGCACATCTATGTGCCGCTGCCCGATCATGACGCCCGGCGGGAGATGTTCGCCCTCTATTTGAAGGGACGTCCCTGCGAGGAAGGGATAGATTTGGAGACACTGGCTGCCCAAACCGAAGGATATATCGCCAGCGACATCGCGTTTATGGTGAATGATGCCGCCATGACGGCTGCATTCACCCACAATGTAATCTCGCAGGCGTTGCTTGAACGGACCATTCGGGACACGTCGCCTTCGGTCAACGAAGAAGTGCTCAAGGGGTATGAAAAATTGCAGGAGAGGATGGATGGTATTGAGCGTCGTGAATTGCTTTCAGACGGACTTGGTTTCAAAATCAGATAAATTATTCATTAAAATTCAAGTGTTATGAAAACCTCAGAAATGGTATTCGAGTACCTTAAGGAACAGGGCCTTTGCCCCAAAGTAGATGAAGATGGTGATATCGTCTTCAAGTATCAGATGCTCACCTTCGTCTTTTTCGAAGACGATGATGACGAACACTTCTTCCGTTTAGGAGTGCCTAACATTTTCCAGGCGACGGACGACAACCGCATGATAGTTCTTGAAGCCGTCAATGAGCTGAACGCAATGATCAAGGTGGTCAAGGCTTTTGTTGTAAGAGATCACGTTTGGTTATCGACGGAGTCTTTGTTGGACGGCACGCCTCAACTGAATGACATCGTACCCCGTCTTTTGGACATCCTCTTCGGCGCACGCATCAAATTCGCCCAGCTGATAGAGGAGTAGGAGGCAGGTGATTTTCGACAAAAGGGGCACGCAACCACCTTACATCATGGTTACGTGTCCCTTTTCTTTGGAATATTCTTTATGGGAAAGTCCCAATCTCTCAGTCCGCTTGTTTTTATTCGAATTGACAAAGATACACTTTTTATCGTCACAGTTTTTCATTTAAGATTTTCAGCGCATAATCGATCACCGTCACATCGTCCACGAATCCGATGCCTTCCAGATCGTCATGGATGAAGTCTTCCTGGTTAAACAGGTATGTCAATGCCAGTTGGGCTATTTTCTTTTTCTCGGAATCCGCATCGTTCTTCAGGATTGAATACAGCGTTTCCACTTTCTCTTTCAGCTTATGATGGAAGAAGAAATCGTCCGGTTTTTCGTCAAATTTTTGAAAGAGGTCGTCAATTTTTGCTTCCGGGAGGATGCTTTCGACAATCTGTTCCATCACTTTTCGGTATATATTCGCCGTCTTCAGTTGTCTAAACAGTTTCGTGAAAGCTTTCTTATCTTCAGTGGTAATCGTGTCTTCTTCCTTAATCTTGCTTTGCACAGCGTCACAGAATTCCAGGAAGGGCTTTACAGGGGCTATTTTTCCGCCTAAGTTCGTGACACCTTGTATATAATCGGAAAGACTTAACGACAGGGCGGCTTTGATAATCGAGCTGATTTCCTCATCACTTAAATTGTAATTGCCGGATTCAAGACCTTCCATCACCTTTAAGGCCAGCTCCTTTCCTATATCCTCTCGTTTTTCTAACACGAGCACCATGATCGTCGGCGCAATTTTATAGGTATCATGATATACCGTATCATTATAGACCTCGTCAAATTCTTTCTCGTTTTGACTCCATTTTTGGGATTTCAGCAATGTATGCCCGTAAACAAGATGAAAACGTCTTATGGTGTCCGACACCTTTCCAAATGGGGTTTTCGTCAGAAGATGTTCTCCCAATATAGCCGCTCCCTCATTTCTAAAATGCTCAAAAAACCTTATGGTGACCAATAAGGCATTCCAAGCATTATCATGTTCTTTTGAAATGTCTTTTTGATAGTTTAAATGATTGAGACTGAAGATCTTTTTGTTTTGCGTCAGCATTTCCAGATCGGCTGCATGAATCAATTCATGATAAACCGTGCGCTTCACATACTGGCTTTTGCCTGTGTTCATGACAGAGATAACAAATGGTTTGTTGACTTGAATATACAGGGAACCTTCACGGCTCCTCATCGTATCAAAACAGGCCAGAAATGATCTTTTGTCTGTTTTTAAGACAAAATCCACATAAAGGAAAGTTGGAACGCGTCTTCCCAAAACAGTCGCAAACACTCTAATGGTGGATTTTTTAAATAGATCTTGAATGAATTTTTTTGCTTCGTCAATCCGCGACGGTTTGAATCCGTTTTTCAGGAGATCTTCGCCCAGCCCTTGCTCGTCACAGACCGTGACTGTTTTGGAAAAGTATTTCATATCTTATTATTTCCATACGATATACGTCACGTTGGGTTCTTGGTTCCAACGGACGTTACCATGTTCTGCAACACGTTCGTTGTCCATTCTATAGAAACCGTAAGCGTCGGCCCCCATGAGATAAATGGCATTCTGGACGTTGAAATCCGCCAGCGTCTGGGCGAAGTCGTGGAATGTGATATGGTCGCACTCCACCACGATGATTTCCCCGTTGCGCTCGCAAAGGGCCCGGCGTAGTGTGGTCCCTGCGGGTTTGTTGTCAATGACCAGTCCGTCGAATACCAGCTTGCTGAACTTGTTCGTCGCCTTGCGCATCAACAGTTCTTCGAACTCATGCAGTTGCATGGTCATCACTTTGGAAGAAGAGTCTCGGAAATGCAAGATGATATAATTGCCGTCAGCCTGGACGTACATCAAGGTGTCCTCATCGAAATGGAGGAGATTTGTCGGGGTTGAAAGGAAGAATAACTTTCGCATAGGATTAAAAACGGGGGCAAAGATACAATTTCTTTCGAAATCATAGCTTTGTGATTTCCCCCAGTTTTTCATCCAATTCGGTGAAAAAATGGTCATCATCCGTCAGACCGGCGGTTTGGAGACTGTATTTTTTGATTTTGGTCTCCTGCTCGGCGTGAACGGCATCACTCTCATCTTCGTCATCCATCAATGCAAATAGATTTATTTGCTCGTTAATATAGATTTCAAAGAGCCGGTTAATTTGGAAAGACCACAATTCCTCGACCTTTTTCACAACCTGTTTTCCGCCGGATTTGACGGAAAGGAAGAGTTGGTACGAGGTATTGTCTTCCGACAGCTCAAGCCAGTAATCGGAGGAAAAGGAAGCTGCGGCCAGTTGCTCGAGCAGTTCCCAATCGAAATCGGATTCCAGCTCGTTTGGCACGATGAGCTTGAACCGTTTCAAAGACTTGAATTTGCTCACATATTGTTTGTAAATGTCCGTTTCCTTGAAGTCGTCCGGCATGGGTCCGTAGATTTTTTCATAGTCTTCGATATGCTCCTTTTTTTCGGGGTTGAAGCGCTGTTCATTGATGAATTCCTCGAATGAAAACAAATACGTTTTTTTCATTTTACTGTTTTTTATGTGAATTAAGAAATTATAGGGTTGTATTCAACGTTTTGGTGACGTATTCTTTGTCAATGCTCAACACACGTTCATTCTCGCATTCCTCGGAAAGGAGGCGCGGCAGCTCACCGCGAAGGACATCATACAAAATGCCTTTCATGCCGCGCACACCAAGCTGGTTCTTGTACGATGCGGCGGCGATAGCCTTTTTCCCGCTATCTGATACCTCAAGTCTGATCCCGTGTTTGGCCAGCTTTCGCGTGAAGGAGGTCAACGGCGACGAGAGTTCCGAGTCCAGGGCGGCCACCAATTTGTCCTCCGTGAGGTTGACGGTATGGGTGAGGGTTTGGATGCGGCCGACAATTTCAGGGATGAAACCGAGCGCCTCCAGGTCGCTTTTGGTCACATGTTCGATCCATTCGACACCTGCGGATTTCGCCTCTTCGGTGGCATAGCCCAAACCACCCAGATTCAATCTGTGACGGGTGACATTTTCCAAACCATTGCACACACCCGTGAAGATGAAGAGCATCTGATGGGTCGGAACCGTGATTTTCTTGACGTTGCCTGATGTGCAGAAATTTTCATCGAATGTCACTTCGCCCTTGTCGTCGATGATGTTCAGCATCTCATTCAGGATGCGTCCGTTGTAGTGCCCATCCAAAAGCAACTTGTCGAACTCGTCGAAGACCACGACCGCACGCTTCATCAATTCCGCGTCCTTCCCATGGTTTTCGTAGAATCTTGTGAAAACATTGCTGAGACTTTCCCCGACAATACCTTCTTGGACAAGGGAGTTGCAGTGTACAAGCACCATAGGGGCGTTAAAAAGTTGGCAAAGGGTCTGTATCGCGAAGGTTTTCCCGCTTCCGCTCGGTCCTAGGACAAAAAGGCTGTCCCGCATCGCATTACGGCTCTCATATTCGTCCATTTCGAGCTTGTCGTTGTACAGGTAGAAGGCCAAAGCGAGCTGTTCGCAATATTTGTCTTGTCCGATGACGTACATCTGCAGCATCTTCTTTATTTGAAGCGGAGTAAGCGGTTTGTTGTAAACGTGTTGGATGGCACAGTCCCATGTGTCGCACAATTTCACCAGACTCGTAATGGATGGCTCTCCGACTTCTGAGCCCCAGTCGTCCACATGTTTTTTGATGATAGACTTTCGTTCATCTTCCGACAAAAGCATTAGTTGTTTTCTGGAGGAGGGAATTCTCGTGTCCTGGAACTCTCTCCTGATCAAGTCTGCAGCTTGTTCGCTTTGTTCAATGCTTTGTAAATAACCGGTGGCTTTCTTGATGGGGCACGTCACGTCGATGAACAATGCCTCCGCAGCCCGGTCTTTGCGTTCCTGAATGGTCATTTCCATTTTTTTTTGATTCTAATTGGTTAAAATTTGAATGTGTTTCGTTCGCCAGAACTCGACGAATGCCGCAAAAATAAGATAAAATAAAATCGCCACCTTCAGGGAAGTGGCGAAATGTTTCAAATGGTAGGATTATTGTATGAAATTGGGGCGTGGGGTGAATTTCGTACTTGGCGACTTCGTGTTGCGACACCCGAACACGCTGCTCTCAGGATGCTAAAAGTTTCGCGAATGAATCGGTGAGTAATACTGAACTAACTCTTGAGCAGATCATCCAGTTCAGCATCAACGTCTTCATTATCGGTTCGTGCTTGCCGGTACTTTTCTTCTAATGCCCGCATCTTTTGCTCGAAAACCACAAGTCGGATGTCCATATTTTCTTTAATAAAGTTTTTGTCTATGTTGTTTTTGAGACAATACTCTAGGGATAATTGCTCATTCAGATAGAGTTCAAACAAGCTGTTAATCTGATACAGCCACAATTCCTCTAATTTTCCAGCGCTGACACTATTGTCTGATTTAACAGCGTGTATGGCAAGATCCAAACCTTCTTTTTCTTCATTGTAAGTTATGTGGTAGGTGGAGGAAAACGAGCCGCAGACCAACTTGAGCAAAAGGTCGCCGTCGGCTTTTGAAAGCATGATGTCGTCGGACTTGGTTAGCAATGGTTTGTCACGGAAAAGGTGGCTTAAGGTGAATTTTGAAAGATAATCCCGATAAAAGGGCAATTCTTCAACCGTTATATTGTCGGGGATATTGCTGATATAAGAGAGGGTTTTTTTGGGGTTTCCAATTCATATTCTTCAATAATTTCATCTTTTTCAAGTTCGATGCTTTCAATTTCTTCTTTTTTTCTTTCGCGAATTATTTATAAAACATCTTTCATGTTGAACGCTTGGTAACCTGTCATATTAGTTGTACCGGGTTATATAGCATTCGGTTCGTCGCTTCTAGGGGGAAATTAGTCGTGCAGATTGTCGAAAATATATTGTTTGGTGATTTTCAGAATGTTGTCTTCACCCACTTCCAAATCGTACATATCTTCTGAAAGCACTTTTTGGAGGATGCTCTTGAGTCCGCGCACACCGAGGTTGTGTTGGCAGGCAATCTTGGCAAGGGTACGCTTACCCTCCTCGGTGAGGATGGTGCTGATATTGTTGTACGCGAAATACTGCTCGAATTCGGCTAAAGGTGAGTTGGCACCCATGTCAAACAACCGGACCAAGTCGTCTTCACTCAGGGCATCGATGATGACAAAGTTCTGAATGCGGCCCATGATTTCCGGTTTGATACCGTAGCGGATGAAATCTTCAGTGGTGATAAGTTTTTCGGTTTTCTTGACGCTTGGGTTTTGGCGGATAAAACCGATGGGCCTTTCCTCTACTGTTTCCTCTTGGACTTTAAGCCCATCGAAAACGCCGGTGAAGACGAACATCATCTTCTGAGTTGATATGTTGATGCGGGTGTTGTTGTTCTTTTTTTCACTTTCATTAAACACCGCCTCCCCCTTGTCATCAATGATATTCAGCATCTCATTGACGATACGGGCATTGAAGGAACCAGAGTCGTCGCCATTTTTTTTCTTTTCAAATAGTTTGTCGAATTCGTCAAAGCATACGATAGTGTGTTCAAGCTCTTCCCGGGTCCATTTTTTCAGCAGGGAAGTGAAGGGATCCATTAGTGTGGAACCGACTATTCCCTCCTGAACCAGATTATTGCAATGGATGATGGCGAAGGGAACGTGGAACAGGGAACTGAGAACCTGCATGCCGTACGTCTTTCCCGATCCACTGGGACCTACGACCAAAAGGTTGCTTTTGGGTAAGGCCCCATAATGATTTTTTTTCATCAAGTAAGTGTAGAAAGCGGTTGACAGCAGTGTTTTGTACTCTTCTTGGCCTAGCAAAAAGATATCCAGCATTTGCTTGATGATTTCGGGCGTGATTTTTCCGCTGTAGAGTTTGTCTATGGCGATATTCCATCGCTTGCTCATGGACGCCAGCTCTGCAATGGAAGCAGGTCCGATATTGCTTTTCCAAAGGTCTGTCCGAGCCAAGGCAATTTCGGATATTTCCCCTGCATTTTTTTTCTCGTATTCTTTGACCGTTTTGTCAAGTTTTTTGGTCAGCAATTTTCTGTATTGCAGGATTTTGTCAGGTTCAGCCTCCATATTTTGAAGGTGCTGTTGAACCTTGTCTATGGGAATGTCAAGATTGACGAAAAGCAAGGTGCGGAGTTCAGAAAGTTCGGTATTTGCTGTTGAAGCGGATTCTGATGCCATAATCGTTTTTATTTGTTCTTGGAATATTTCAAATCAGTGCTTTAACACCTATTCTTAACTGTTGAGCAACTTATCCAGTTCGGCATCGATGTCGATGTCTTCGTCATGGATGGGCTTAGGATTGTATTTTGCTTCCAATGCCTGCATTTTTTGCTCAAAAACCTCAACTTTTTTCTGCAGGGTATCTTCCACATAGCGATTACCACTTTTGAGGACACATTCATCTATAAGATATCCGGACAAGAGCGATGGAAAAATTTTTTTAATGGCTGTCCAATGCTGTTTGTATATTTTTTTCGAAACAGATTCCGCCTCACTTTCATAGTGTGTGGTGATTTCCCATCCATCCCATTCTTCATTGAACACTAGGTCGTAGGTGACTATAACGGTTCCGCAGATCATCTTGAAGAGCAGGTCGCCGTCTTCTTTGGAAATCCGGTCGTCAGCGGTCGTCAGCAGGCGTTTGTCACGAAAGAAGGGGCTCGGGGTGAATTTTGAAAGATAATCCCGATAAATGGGCAGGTCCTCAATCGCTATATCGTCGGGAATGTTGTTGATGTATTGGATGGCGTCATCGGGAAGCCATTTGTTTGCTTTTTCTCTTTCGCGGAGAGTTTCCTTGGCTGCCAGCAAAGTTTCCTTCATGTTGAAGACAAGGTATCCCCTGTCGGGTTTCGACATCCATTCATAAAAGGCGGTCAATTCACCGACGGTGGGCAGCACAAGCGGGAAATTCTTGCTGTTCTTGACATCCTTGGCAACTAGTTTTCTTGTGTTTTTCGTTTTGGCATCTAGGATTGCGCTGTTCAGGTGAAACGTTTTGTTCAATTTGCCGAGGAGCCGCATAAACTTGAAAAATGTCATGTGTAAATCAGCGGACAGACTCGCTTCGTTGACCACTTTTTCGGGTTCCACTTTCATGATGTTGACAATCCATTCTTTGATGGTGGATCCCATCTTCGTATCGGGAGTCTGGTTGTCGGGAACGGGAATTCCGTTATCGGACAGAAAGCGGGATAAATTTATTTCTCCATTGATGTCTGGCATATTGAATGTTGTCGGGTTCTAAAGCATTCGGCGCGTCGCTGAAAGTGGATGACTGAATTTTGGCGCAAAGATAAACAATAAATCATTTATGAGGCTGATTGAAATAGATTTTTTGCACCAGCCATTCCGTCAACGCGACAAGTTCGCCGATAGTCCTGACACGAAACATAATGTCCATTCCTTTGCCGTCCGGGCGCATTATCTCGTCCAAAAGTTTGTGGTCAATGTCGAAGGCGTTCGTCCAGACAACCAAGAAGTCCAGTCGTTCCAAGTCATACAGGTCGAGATCTCGCCGGAGTTCCGCTTCGTTGGTGACGATGTCGGGCGAGAGATTGAACGTCTCAACCAACAGTCGTTTCACCTTTGCCGCGACGGGGGTGTCGGGGGTGGTGTTGTCGGGGATGGGGATCCCGGTTTCTTGCAAGAAGGTGGAGATGTGTGACATATAGGACCTATATCTTTACAACCCTAGTTCTCCAGCTGCAATATTTTATCAAGGTCGGATCGGAAATGTAAATTTTGTTCACCATGCAGTCACGGAAGGCATTATCATCGATTTCCGTCACGGAATCGGGAACCACCAGGTAATAGGTGCCGTAATTTTCATCTCCCTCCTCACAAAGCCCTTTGGCATTTTCCAAGGCTCTTGGGCCGATGGCCGTCACCGAATACGGAATAAACGTGTTGGCACAGCTGAAAATAAGTTTGTTGGTTGCCGTCTCAATGATGGCATTACACCTCTGCCGGCTGTCATAATAGGGATTCCCGCTGTCCACGATAATGGACTTCAAGCTTCGGAACCAGGGGACAAAAGCTCTGTCTTTACCAATGTAAGCCACTGTTTTGGGAAGATAGAGAGAATGTATTTGATGATCGCCTAAACGAGACCCATCCATAATTCCCACGACTGGATATAGTTTGCCTTCGTACTCGTGATAGGCCGGAATGTATAGAGCATTTCCCGCTATTTCGGTTAGTGGTTCTAAATAATCCCCCTCCTCGTCAACCGCCCATCGACTGAAATGAGTAATGACCAGCCCGGTACCTGCTTCGTTCATTTCAAACTTCAGATAAGGGGTGAACACCTCGTATTGCAACAGATTCCACATTTTGTTCATCAGCAAAATGTCATCGGCATAGCCGATACCAACCATGTTGTCTTGAATAAGATCGTCACGATAGAAATAATAATCCAGTACCCTTCTGGCTGCCGTCGCGTATGTCTGGTATAGATTGTTTTCCTGGTTTTGTTTGTAAAAGTCCCAGATTCTGCCTATTAAATCCACTGTCCCGGCATCCATTCCCGATGGATTGTCACGCAAGAGTTTGATTTTCTCATCAACAGACTCATCGGGCAGTTGGTCGGTCCCCAATTCATCAAGCACTTCGATAAAATCCGTTGCCGAAGGAAAGGGCGTTTCAACCAGCAGGGTATAGAGCGACATTTTGTCGCTATCCCATTTTCTTTGCACGTCGGCACACATTTTCAGCACCGTTAGAACAGGAAGCATGCCCATCCCTTCCCAATCAACAACCATCAGTCCGGCAACATATTGCGACAAACTCAACGATGTACAAATCTTAAACAGTTTTGTTTTCTCATCCTTTGAATTTTTGTCAAGGAGTTCTTTTAATGTAGTGGTTTTTGGAATAAGGTCCAGATTCTTCAACACATCCAGCAATATTTTATCTGCCGATGCATAAACCATATCGGCTATTTCATCAAACTTCTTTGTTTTACTGCTAAGTGAAAGATGATACTTCCCCAAATCAGAAAAGTACTCTCCAAAGTGATGGTAAATGTTCATTTCTTTTATCGTCCCAGATACCTCGGTCTTAAAAAGTTCTGACGGGAATCTGGCAAAAAGATGTGCACACAACACAGCCACGCCTTCATCCCTGTAAAGTCGAAGCAATTTCAGAGGCCATACCAATAGTGTATAGGAGAACTTGGGATCTCTGTCAGCTTCCACTGTTTCCACGTCGCTAAACGAGTTTTTTATGGCAGTCAGGTCAGCTGCATGCACCAATTCATGGAGCAGGCCGTATTTGAAATCGTTTTCCATTTCCTTACGGTTGTTCAGGAACTGAATAACAAACATTCCATTTACGAACAAATAGATATGACCCGTGTCAGATTGCTCTGTATCTATAGACATTATCGTGTTACTTCTCATCAATCTGATAAACACAAGGATTTGAGACGGTGCTTCCTGTTCGAGAACCGTCTCATAAAAGTATAAGACCTCCTCTTCGATGATTTTTTGAAGCACTTTCTCATGAATATCCGAAAATGCGAATGATTTGATGGCGGGTGGAAAAAAACTTGCCTCATTGTGCAGCCACTCAAAAAAATCCTGATGATTGATTTGGATTACCATAATGGATAAACGGTTAAAGTATTTATGATTGGTTCGTATAAGTTTACGCGCACGAATACTCAGATATGCGCGCATGGGAGCGCTTTAACAAAGAGGTTTATACTCTTAAACTTGCATCTCTTTCACCCTCTTAATCTCAATCGTGATGGGAATTCCTTTCTCTTTGGCGGGCAGGAGGTGCAGGCGCATAAGCTGTTCCCAGCGGTCCTTGGAGTGTGAGAGGCCGCCTTTGCTCGTGTTGTCGCCCACCAGAAGACAACCTTCTGTATTGCCCTCTGTGTTGCCGCGATGTATCAGCACTCCCTCAAAGCCCGGTATGCCAAGCAGCCTTGGTATATAGCCGTCACAAAAGTCCTTGTAGTAATCGATTTTGGAGAACTTCGGGCTCTTACAATTCATTGTGATTCGATAGGTCCCCGTTGGGATGGCCGTTTTCCCGGGTACTTTTTTAGCTAACAGTTCTTCCAAGGGCATCGTTTGGTCTAACTCCCGATCGGTGTCCTCCAGCGTGTCGCAGAAAGGTGTTCCGTTAATGTAAAGTTTTCCAATTGTGTAGTGGTCCCTGGCAGCTACGCGTTTCAAGACGAGTTCAAGTTTTTCCATTTGTAGACATCATTGATTGGTAGGGAAAATTCCGTTTATTTCTTGGTAAACTTAAAATCGTTGCCTTCCCTTGAGGTTGTAATAAAGGAGGTGCCATCGAACTCTCTTATATCAATGCTGCTGGTTTCCCCATCTTCATAAGAAAACACTATGTTTTTTTTGTCAGTGGACACTTCCCATCTTCCCGAAACCTCATATATTGGAGAATCACCATATTCGCCAAAAACAAAAGTTCCGTCTTCGTTGAATGTGAAAATCTCATTGTTGTAAACGGGGGTGACCTCTTTACTGTCGTTGATGCTGATGGCTCCAGCTTGAATGGGATGCACCCATGTTCCCACCAGCTGTTCTTTGCTGGGTTGGTTCGAATTGCACGCGAGTGCAAGAATCAAAGTTGCGAAAATCGCAAGTAAAACGTAAATTTTTCTCATAACATTACAGTTTGTTTTGAAATAACGTGGACCTCTGTTTTTAACCTTTTCGCGTCACACTTCCAGACCCTGCGAGGCCCGTTAAACAAAATCCGAAAATATGACGCAGCAAAGATACATAATTATTTCTCTAGATACTTTAGCAAAAAACTGAAATCCACCTCTTCGGGGTTGCCGTAAAGTCGGATGAAGCGTTTCTTCTGGACTTTTATTCTTTCGAGCAGATCATGCATGGGGAAGTTTTTGCTGGGGCAGGTCTTTTCCTTGGAAGTAATGATCGAATCTGGTATGTTATTAAATATCCTCCTCAACTCCAAGGGCAAGCAGTTTTTTCCTTGAGGGTTTGTATCCCTGTTGTGCCGCCTTTCGATACCATTTGATGGCTTCTTCGCGGTTTTGTTCGACATAAAGTCCCTCAAGATACAGGTTGCCGAGACTGTGCTGTGCTATTACGTCTCCCGTCTCGGCCGCTTTATGCCATAGTTGCACGGCCTTCTCAGTGCTTTTTTCCACGCCGTAACTTCCCCACATGTGAAATTCTGCAAGAGCGTAGATTGACTGGAGATAATCTTGGTCAGCCGCCTTTCGGTACCAATGGACAGCCTCATTTTCATCTTTTGTTGTCGCCAATCCGAATCGATAGCAATTCGCAACAAAGTGCTGGGCTTGAGCAGAGCCCAATTCGGCTGCTTTCTTATACAAGGCAAAACCTTTCTCTTTGTGACCGTTGTCATAATACTCTGTTGCGAGTTCAAGGATTTTCTCAACATCCATCTCGTTGTCCGCAGGTGTTTCTGTAAACTCTTGGAAGACGTGAAGACTCTCCTCCATCGTGTAGTCAATCAGCAAATCCCTCTTGTCGAAGGCAACACCCCTTAACTCCTCGTACTTCCTTCTGCTGCGGTGGGTGCGGAACTTCATGCCCGACAAGAACAGCCATTCCACCACTTCCATGAAGGTTTTGCCGTGCGTTTGACAGTAGGATTCAATCTGCCGGCGGTGGCCCATCAGGTAGGCGAGGCGGATCTGGATCTCGGGGATGGAGAGGTCCACGCCGGAGATGGCGCCCGCTTTGACGGCCTCCCAGGCGTTCTCGTAGATGAAGTCGGCGGGGCCGAGGGCCACTTGCGAGGTGAGCAAGATGGGCATCTCCTTGCTTTTCTCCCGGATCAGTTGTAGCGGCGAGAATCCCGAACCGTCGTCGATGTTGATGTTGCCGCCACCGTAGCCGGCGAGGATGACCGCCGAGGCTCCTTCCATCTCCTTGCGATACTGCGCCTCCGTCTTGAACGGATCGGTGTAGAGGATGCGGACGTTCTCGTCGAAGTCCAGATCCACTTCGGCATCGGACAGGGACATATTGTCGAAGCACTCTTTCACTTTGTTAATGACCGCCCGCATCTTCTCGAAGGTGAGGTCGGACGAGTCGATGGTGCAGGCGGGCACATAGATGATGCGGGTGTCGGGGTTGTCGAACTTCGACTTGATGAATTCGGAGAGCCGGTTCTGCTGGGGCGAGAGCACACCCTCCCCGTTGAAGGTGGATTCGATGGTGCCGCCGGTGGTCACCACATAGAGGGTGTCCAGGGATTCGGGTGTCTCCAGTGTTTCCACCACCTCGTCGTCGTGGAACTTCACCTCGTCCCACTGCATGGTGCCGATGAGGTCGCCCTCGAACGCCTGGTTGTCCCAGCGGTTGATTTTGTAGAGCGAGTCGGAGAAAGCGTTCTGGCCGTTGTTGAAGACGGTGAAGATGTGCGGCGGCTTGAATTGGGTGAGGAACCGGATGCTGTTGCCGATGTTGGCGTAGGCGTCGGAGAAGTCGCCCACGCCGTCGGGCATGGGGATTTGGCTGCCGGTGATGGCGATGTTAACCTTGTTGTGCTTCACGGCATAGCGCACGGCGGCGTGCGTCCAGGCGAGGGTGTCGGTGCCGTGGGTGATGAGGATGGCGAAACCGGGGTGGGTGTTCATAATTACTATTCGGGTTTATGTTTTAACATTGTTTGTTGTCCAGAATGACGGAGATCTTGTTCGGGCGTATCGACACGTACCCGACGGCGGCATTGTCGAACGGGATGTCGCGGAAATGGCCGCCAGGGCAGTGGCCTGCGCGTTGCAGCAGTATTCACAATCCCATGTCCGTCTTTATCCTTCTCAGCCACTCGTTAATTTGGCTGGCAGTCATCGTGCCCTCTTCCACGCGGCGGTAAACCCAAGTCTCAAAGTAGCGATAGGGATTGCTCACTCCTTCATTCTCCATCGGGGTCATGTTGACGATGCGGTACGGAAGGACGAAAAGTTTCTCACCGTACTTGCTGTTCTGGCATTCGCGAAAGAAGTTTTTCTCGGCTTGGTGGTTGTAGTTGTCCGTATAGGTAATCATGTGGTTGATGGCATTGCTCATGTAGGTTCGTCTGCTGTTGTCGAAACTGTTGACCATGCGAGACAATTCGGGCTTAAGCCATCCATAGAGGCTGTTCTGTAATGCTGGGCTTGCAAACAGGCGGTCGAATACACGGTTCTTCCAAGTGCGCCCCCACATTTTGCTGCATTGCATTCCTTCGCCTTTGTTGAGTCTTTCGACCCCAATGGAACGAATGCAGTCGTTGTAGTCGGTGGCCATGGCGTTTGCCACCCCTGGGTCGTTATAGATGGAGTACACCATACCGACCATGAAGAAATAGTACTCGCTTTGCTTGCCGGAAACCTGTGCATAAGATTTATCGTTTTTGGTGTTTCGAAGGATGAGGTAGGCGGAATTGCGGATGTCGATGTCGAAATCCGAAACGAGATCTCGGATGTCGGCGGGTGTGTTGGGCAGGGTGTTGCCAGTCGCGGTTTCCACAGGGTAGGGTGGCATCAAGAACTGTTCCAAGTTCCAATTGAGCGAAGTGGATTCCTCGTTATCATTGTTGTTTTTGTTGAGGCTGAAGTTACATCCGCCCAATGCAAGGATCATTGTCAGCGCAGCGGCGATGGGGATGATTTGGTTTTTCATATTTGACTTTTTTGGTTAGTTGTATTTATTCGGATTTATTTTCGACAGGTGGCAAATTCTTATGATTGTTTTTTTGGCACGTCCGAATAGCCAAAGATAAATTCTTCCAAACAATAGGCACCGACGATAGGCCATGTTCCAGTGAGTAAATTCAACAATAAGACCCAGGTCACATGGAATTTACATAACACAACATGCCCTACCAAAGCGAATATGATTTCAACAGGAAAATGTATCCATTCATAATACACACGAAATATCTTGTCCTTGTTGGCATAATCTCCACGACTTGCTTCGACAATTGTTTTCACGGACCAAAACAAAATTGAACCATTAACACAATACAAAGTGGCTATCCCCCACCACAAGCCATTATCTGTTTTGCACTCCGCGATGCTGATAAGTACAACAACCACCAACAAAATGGTAAACAATAGCCATTGGAACAATTTGATCGATCTGTTAGAGTTTCTGGGTATTGCCTTCTTGTTGTTTTTATAATTACTCATGTCTCTCGTGATTATTTAATTAATCCAAATAATGCAAAATACTTTTGGCAAGAATTACTTTTATCTTTATATTTTATACAACAAACTTTCTGAAAAGCCAATGGACCATGCCCCCGGGTATTCGATGAACACGTTTCTTATCGATATTCTCCACATACAAAGGCCTGATGCGCCAGACGTAGTTGTAGCAGTTCTGCCAGTCGTACATACAGTACTCCCACCAATTAGTGTCTCCTCGCCACCACTCTCCCGTGGTGTATTTGTTGTCCAATCCCCAGCGAGTCACTTCGTGCGCATTGGAATGACCGCAATGGTAGAACACATGTTTCGGTGCCATCCCCAAATCCAACACTCGGCCAAGCGATACCCTGCACACAATCATATATCCATAAGCATAATGTTCCGCGGTTGACCTTGCCGGTGCGAAATAGATGCCGTCGCCGGCAAAATTACCTCCGCCTACCCACCAGTTTCCCATACGGCTGTCGCCCGAATAAATTCTGCCTGGACTTTGCGTGATGTTTTCACATGCTTCTTTTGTCGTGCCGTGATAAAGTGTCAATGCAGGCACAAAGGTGTCAACCACTGTCCAAACAACACTCTCTATGACCACAAGCAAGAAGTGCCATGAATATTTCACCACTCGTATGGGGAGCCAAATCACCCACAAGGGGAAGTTTTTGCCTCCCTCTTTTGAAGACGCGGGGTCGCAGATTTCCACCAGGTAGTTGAAGAATTCAAAACTGACGTGCAAGACAATGTTGTAGCATGCAGCATTCGCCAAGCGTAGAGGGGTCACTGCAATGTAAAGCGGTATCTTGAGTAGAAACCAAAAACCGCGCATGAACTTGTTGAAGCCGTCGCCTCCATGGTGGTTTTTGTATAGTGCGTACCATGGTTTCGAAAGAAAGCGTTGTAACCAGTTCAGGATGCCGAGCGGGTAACACACTGCGTTGATAATAATGTAGAACACCTTGTTCAGCACGGGGATAAAATGTCGCAAAAGGATCCGTACAATGTACAGGGCCAGCAGTGCGAGGACAACCCACATCGCCCATCTGGCGATGTCGTTGTATTGGAAAAAAGATATGATGTCAAGTGTACACATAAGGCTTGGTAATTCAATACAAGGTGTTTTACTTTCTTTTAGACTTAATAACAACTATTTCTTTCTTAGAGCCGGCCATATTGTCCTCATACCTAACAATTGATATACTATCTTTGTCCATAGTAAAAAGAATAGGATATGATTTTTCTCCCATTTGAAACCAAGTGTTGTTAATTCGAGTTTTTTTTAATTTTACTGAAACTGTATGTTTCCCTTCTGTGATTTCATTAATTGTGGCAGGTGTTTTGAGTCCGGTCTTCTTTCCGTCAAGATATACGGTAGCACCTTGGGGAGAAGAATCAACAATCAAGGTTCCTGTCACTGGTTCAGGCTCAGGTTCGCCGTTTAAAATATAATCATATTTGTGAGGGTCTAACCGGCGATTTTGCCAGGCTTCTTCGGAAGCAGTATCGATAAGATCATACGTGTGAAATGATGAATGTCTTATTAGCAAACAAACACATACCATGATTACTATTGAAACTAACACAATAATTACACCAGAGAGTGTACTTGGGCCTTCTACGGCAGGAATAGAGGGCCGCAATTTCGCTCCGCATACATGGCAGAACTTGGCACCATTAGGATGGTCGGTCTCGTTACATTTAGGACATTTCATTATTTAATGATTTTTATTTGCCGAACTCAAATGCATCGTCAAATTTGAAGGGAATTACCACATTCCCACTCTTGTTTATATAACCGTAACTTAATCCATACCCTTCTCGCTTCCAAACAGGTGTCAAACCACATGAAAAATTGTAGAATACTCCAAACTCGTTTTCTTTATAATCAATAACGAGTGTTCCGTTTTTATCGATGAAGCCAGTATGCTCAACCCCATCTTCTGTAAAACCAACCCGAGCCATTCCCTCTTTGAAGGGATATGCCGTGTTTAAATGGAATCCGTGGATGTTTTTACCTGTAATATCAATATAACCAAGATCCTCAATTTTTTTGAGTATCTCATACCTATGAACATACTTGTTTGGAGATACAGCAACTATTCCTTCCGAAAAATCACCAGCCCACCCAAAAGAGTTGTCGCCATAATTAATTTGAATGAAATCTCCTCGTTTATCTATAAACTTATATCTACAAGAATTATCTCCTTCATATATAACGACAGCAATTCCTTCTGAGAATGGCCATGCATTGCGAAAGGGAAGTCTTGTTACTGGTTTGCCCGCAGTATTGAGGAGAGTGGGTTTTCTGGTAATGGAACGAATCTGCTTTTGCAAGAATCTTCCTATACCGATTCCCTCGTTTCTCGCAGGTATGGCAACTCGACCTGTTTTGTCAATATATCCGTATCCGTCTTCGAAGCATACGGGGGCTAATCCTTGAGAAAAAGATAGCGCATCTTTAAAAATAAATGGAATGACTGTTCTCCCCGCGTCGTCTATATATCCCCATTTATCGTTCTTCTCAACAGCTGCCAACCCTTCGGAAAAGGCTCTTACATGATTATATTCAAAGGGAACTACCACCTCACCAAAGGTGTTCAAATAACCCCATAAAGACCCGTTATACACAGCCGCTCTTTGTTCCGAGAAATCTGATCCACTATTATAGACTGTCGGAACGATCATATTACCTTCCTTGTCAATGTACCCATATTTGGCTTGATGACGTATCACTGCATAACCTTCATGGAAAGAATTAACCCTATCTCCGTCTGAAGTACAATATGGAAGTTCTTTGACGGTATGTCCTTCAGAATCTATAAGGGACCATCGACGGTGTAGTGTGACAGGGGCTATAGACTCAGGGATGGTATTTGTATTCAACACCTCATCACCAAACTTATAACCACAAATATGACAGAACTTGGCATCATTAGGGTGGTCGGTTTCGTTACAGTTTGGGCACTTCATGGCATATAATGTTTTATTCCAATGACAATGCAAGACGGAAGCCAACACCAACAGGTCCAACCAAATTATGACCCATAGAATGCCTTATAGTATTATGCAACACTTCACGATACAGCACATTATAATGTTGAGGATTATAAAAACCTCTAGCAATATGATACTGTTCGTTTTCTGGAGTTGATGAGAGAGCAGAACGTAGCCAACCAGCATCAAAAATATAGGCTCCGCCTTGAGTTCTACAACTGTCCTGCAAAACATAACCAAGCAATGCGTCATTAGAGTCCATATAGTATCCATCCTGACACCATTCCAAAACATTGCCGCTCATATCATAGATACCCAATTCATTGGGTCGCTTGGTTTTTACTTCTTTTGTGGTTGAATCATACCAGCCTATATCATCAAATGTGTTGCTGCCAGCATGCTCATAACATCTACTTAAATTTCCACCTCGCGCCGCAAATTCCCATTCATCATCGGTTGGCAGACGGAATTCAAATCCCAATGATTTATTCAATTTTTGTATAAAATCTTGACAATCATTCCAATTCACACGTTCTACGGGCAGATTGTCGCCCTTGAATTTACTCGGGTTAATTATATCTCCCAGTGACAATTTCCAATAGGCCTGTGTAATGGTTGATTGGCTCATTATGGTTTTCCATAACCTCTGTGTGACTACTGTTTCACCTATGTAATACGTATCCAGTGTTAATGGCGGAGGTAAATGTGTCCAAACCGTGCCTCTGTTCATCATCTCTTGGTTTTTTTTAACGATAACCCTTTATAGAAAGTTCCTCCGTCAACCCTAATCATCTTAAACGACACCCCTGTTGACTTGTTCTGAAAAGTCAACACAGGTTTGCCTGACGGGCGCTTGTAACCAATCCTTGTTGTTTGTTGTCCACTTGGTTGGGAAGAACTATTTGGAATCTGTTGTCTCATTCCCGTCAATGGGATTCCGCAATAGGGACAAAAATGAGAACCTTCCGGTAGGTCTCTGTTACATTCTGTACACTTCATTTTTATGTGATTTTATGGTTCCTTTTCTTTGTTTTTTGAATCTGAACTTTTATTTTTATAGTCTTTAATCAGACTATTCTAAGTACACCAAATTTCCAAGTTTGTCAATATAACCCATTTTATCATCTATCCTAATCCTAGCCAACCCATAACGAAATCTCCATGCATCGTTATAAATGGGTTTTATGACTATCTCCCCTTTTCTGTTGATAAAACCATGTTTATAGCCACTGTTAACAATCGCAAATACAGCCAAACCCTCATAAAAGGAATCCGTAACAATAAATTGAGGTTTAATCACCTGTGCTCCTGTTTTGTCAATAAATCCGTATTTCCCACATGTCTGCACTCGTGCTAATCCATCCTTGAAACTTATTGCAGATTCAAATTGGGGGTTAATTGCAACATTTCCTTTGTTGTCAATAAAACCCATCTTAACCTGATAATTATGACCCGCATAACTGAAAGGGGCTAGACTTTCCGAATAATCATCATTATAGGCAAAGGTAGAAGAAGGACTCTTTATTCGGACGAATCCCGTTTTATCAATATAGCCATCCACCCCTCCTACTTGCAAAACATTTGCAAATCCTTCAGAAAACGAACGAGCATTAATGAACTGAGGTGAGATGACAAAACGTCCATACTTATCCATAAATCCCCATTTTTCATTCACTCTAACACCCACAAGACCTTCTTGAAAACTATAGTGGAAATTACCCATCTGAAGCGTCGGAGCTATACAAATTGTTCCCGAAGAATTAATAAAGCCAAACCGTCCATTTGTTTTCACACACGCCATTCCCTCCGAAAACTCATGGACTTCATCATATAATGTAGGTATCTTCAATGTTCCTGTCGTATCGATATATCCATACTTACCTTCAAACGACACACCAGCTAAACCATCATGAAAATTTTGGGCATTTTCAAATTGAGGAGAAACAACCCAGTTCCCTTTTTTGTTAATATAGCCCCATTTACCATTCTTGCGAGCGGGATAAAGCATATTGGCATCATTAGAAATATTAGACATCAGATTGCTCCCGCATATATGGCAATATTTGGCACCACCCATGTGGTCAACTTCATTGCAATTTGGACATTTCATAGCATACTATGTTATATTTATTCCAATGACAAAGCAAGACGGAAACCAAAGGCATCGTAAGAATCACCTGATGTTGCTCCATTATCATAAAGTGACGGATTCCGTTTATTAGGCATTTGATAATTTCTATACGATGGATACTCTTTTATAATATTATCATAAAAATAGAATGCCGAGAAACCTCTTAATATTTTATGCCCATTAGAATAATGTTCCGGATTTGTTTCATTGCCCCTATGGTCACCATACGTTCTTATGGATTCCTCATCAAATTCATCTTCACACCATTCCCACACATTGCCAGTCATATCGTACAATCCCAATTCGTTAGGCAGTTTTGTTTTTACGGGATGCGTGGTTTCTTTAGGTCTAGTCTGTGAGAGAGTCCACGCAACTGCATCAAGGTCGTTGCTCCCAGAAAACTCATATCCTTTACTGAGATTTCCACCTTTGGAAGCAAACTCCCATTCAGCCTCAGTGGGCAAACGAAACCTATATCCTAAAGTTTCATTCAACTTTTTGACAAACTCCTGACAATTGTTCCAACTCACATTCTCTACTGGCAAGTCGTCGCCTTTGAATTTGCTAGGATTATTAGTATCACCCAATGAGGACTGCCAATAAGCTTGCGTGACGGGCGATTGGTTCATAATGGCTTTCCAAAGTGCCTGAGTAACAGCTGTTTCGCCAATATAATACGTTTTTAATGTTACCAGCGGATACTTTTTACGCCAATCCACACCTTCGCTCATCATTATTTGGGCCTCTTTAGGGGTCACTCCGAAATAAAATGTTCCACCATCAACCCTAATCATCTTAAACGACACCCCTGTTGACTTGTTCTGAAAAGTCAACACAGGATTGCCTGACGGGCGCTTGAAACCAGACTTAGTTGTTTGCTGGACTCCTGGTTGGGAAGAACTATTGGCTGGAATCCCGTGCTTTATTCCCGTCAACGGGGTTCCACAATAGGGGCAAAAACGTGAACCTTCCGGAAGCTCTGTTTTACATTCTGAACATTTCATTTTTTATTAAATTTTATTTAAATAAACTACGAAGTATGGTTCATTTACACGAGAGAGCCAAGCGTAATCCATAAGAGCCACCACGCACATCAGGGGTATTGCAATCTCTCCAAAAAACAGTACACCAATGCTGACTAATCGGCGATCCACGCAAGACTTTCTCACGGCAATACGATCCATCTAATTGGCGTACCCTTTGTGAATTATTGTGTCCCCCAACAGGATTAACCTGTGATTCATAACCATAATCTCCATACCAATCAAAACACCATTCACTTACATTGCCACTCATATCATATAGTCCGAGTTCGTTAGGCATCTTTCTTTTCACCTCATGATACGTATGATACATAGGACTTGTTTGATGTTGAACATACCATGCAGCATCGTGTATATACCATGCAACATCATCAACATTATTACTCCCCGCATATAAATATCCCCTACTCTTATTACCTCCTCTTGCTGCAAACTCCCACTCTGCCTCCGTCAGCAATCTAAATTCAATGCCAGTCATTTGTCTCAATTTGGATATAAAAACTTGACAGTCGTCCCAACTTAAATAGTACATTGGATAATTATTACCTACACCAAATAAAAAACTACGATTCTTTCCTTGGGTAAATATATCTGTTCCCATCACAGCCTTCCAAAGAGATTGGGTCACAACTGTGTCCCCAATATAGAAGGAATCCAAAGTGACTCTATGCACAGGCTTTTCAAAACGAATTGGCATTGAAACATAATTTGGATTACCGGGATTTTCATCTTGAGCTCCCATCCAAAAAGAACCGCCTTCTACCAAAACCATATTGAAGGGCACTCCATTGGCATAGTAAGTCCGTACTGGTTGAAGGCTGTCTTTGAATGTTTTAACCTCATTGATTGTTTTGCCACTGTTTGTTAGCTTTGCTCCGCACCTATGGCAGAACTTGGCGCTGGTCTCGTGGTCGGTCTCGTTACAATTGGGGCATTTCATAATTCCAAGTCATTACGATTAAGGACAATTCTTCTCATCTCTTTGTTAATCAATAAAACTCACATATGCACTTTCTGGTATATCCTTTTTTACACGTTCATAATTTCTTCGCCCTATAGTAACGCTCCTTAGGTTTGTGCAATTCGCGAGAATCCCTTCACCAATGCTTTGGACTGAATTAGGAATTACGATTGATGTGAGTTTTTTACAACCGTAAAAAGCCGATGTGTCAATGCTTCTCACAGAATTCGGGATAACAACGGATGTTAAACCAGTATTTCCAAAACAAAGACGACCTATTGAAAGAAGTGATTTAGGTAAAAAAGATAGAGTAAGATTCCCACAATCCAAAAACGCAGATTCGCCCAATGTAGTTATGGAATCAGGCAGAACAAGGGTCGCTAGTTTTTCACAAGATTGAAATGCCGCTGAACCTATATGTATTACACTATCAGGAATAGATATGGTTGTTAGTCGTTTACAATCAGCGAACATACCATTGGCGATTACAGATAGTTTATCGGGAAGCTCGATCTTACCTAAACTAGAACACCAGGCAAAAGCATTTTCGCCAATTTTAACCACATTGTTTGGTATACAAATATCCACTAAAAATCTACACATCGCAAAACCACAATTATCAATACACACTACTGATTCAGGTATTGAAACAGATCTCAACTTACCAGTTTCAAATCTGATCATTTTTACCAATTGTCCGTCCAACACAGTGGGAATATCAATATGCCCCGAATAATTCGGATCTTTTAAGTAAACAGTTCCCTCTTCACAATACAGCAAACTGTTTTCCTTTACTACACCAGATTTATCATTTATATTTGCCCCGCAATTGTTGCAGAACCTCGCACCGGCAGGTTGTGAGGCGCCACAGGTCGGGCATTTCAAAGTTTTGATAAAGTCGGCTTGCAATTTAGCTCCGCATAAATGGCAGAACTTGGCACCACGCTCGTGGTTAGTTTCGTTACAATTAGGGCACTTCATATAAAAACCAGTTTTTTATTTTTCTTTCGTTATTATTTTCTCTATTTTGGCAGGCTTGTTCAACACAAGGCGAAAGCCATAAAACTCACTTTCCCTTCCAGTCTTATTAACTATGCTTATTATTTCACACATATTGCTAAAAGAACCACAACTTCCACCTCGTAATTGCATATAATAATCTTCCAAATTGCTAGGATTCAAATAACACAGTTCATCTGCATTTCCGCTCATATCATAAATTCCCAACTCATTAGGAAGTTTGGTTTTAACAGGATGCGGTTGTGGATCTTTTTTAAAAACTGGGTTCAACAATTGATGAACAGCGACGCTATTTTCACAATACCATGCCACTTCGTCAATATTATTGCTACCTGCATATTTGTATCCTTTACTCATATTGCCTCCTCGAGCGGCAAATTCCCATTGGTCATTTGTGGGAAAATCAAAACCCCAACCTGTTATTTCATTCAGTTTCTTGATGAATTTCCGTGCGAACTCTATAACGGTAGCAAAATTAATCACGCTCAAATCCACCGGCAATTCTTTACCCTTGTAACGGCTCGGGTTAAATATCCCTTTATCTTGGTCCCAATAAGCAATATGGTCATCTTTCTCGTACATCACTGCTTCCCAAAGGGCTTGGGTAACCGGCGTTTCGCCAATGAAAAAAGTGTTCAATGTCACCAAAGGAAATATTTGTTTCCAATCCTGACCTCTCTTGATGTAGTCTTGAATCAATTCCAAAGACGACCCTCTGTAGAAAGAACCTTTTTCCACTTTCACCATATTGAAATCAACACCGTTGACATTAAAAGTCAAGACAGGAACACCCAATGCGTTTCGGACTTTCAACGGATAGGTCTGCGTGTTGGCTCGCGGATAAGATTGTGGATTTGTGTGTGGATTCAACGGAGTTCCGCAATACGGGCAATACCCGCTCCCTTGGGGTACATCTTTTTTACATTCTCGACATTTCATTTTGTATTCTTTTATTTGTTTAGTGTTTCCAAAATCCTCACCTCTTTGTCCCGCACATTGCACAATAGGTGGAATAGGTTTTATAATATGGTGCGCCGCATTGTGGGCAGAAGTTACTCTTGGAAGTATTGGACGAAGGGTCTGATGAAGAAGGCTTTGATAACGGAGTTCTTGATGCAGACGGCTTCGATGAGGATGGTTTGAATTCCTTATCCCAATCGAAAGAAGGTTTCACCACACTTAGTCCCAACGCCAGTTTGTGGAATATGTAGGAGACATTGTTCCTGTCATAGCCATATTGGCTGGTCATCTTGTAAATCATGTCGGCAATCTCCGTAGTTGAGGGAGATTGCGATAGCTTTTCCACATAACCATTGTCACAGATTTGCTTGACAATGCCTTTCGCCCAGCGCTCTTCTTCATCAAATGCACCATAGTCGCAAAGCATGCCATAAAATGCTTTTGTCACTCCCGCCTTTTCTTTGACGGTCTTTACTGCTGAAACAAGATCCATAGTTCTAATAGTTATTGTTTTTATTTGTATTTCTCATAGATAGGCCGCACAGAAAAACCACAATTCCTGGTGCTGCCATAGAACATACTGCCATTAGGAATTATGAGGTACCATGCGTCATAAGGTCTGTCCACAAATAGAGACCGTGACCAGTAGTAGGCATAGATGCCGATATGGTCAAGTTCACTGCCCCAGACACCACTGGCAGGTAGAAAAATCGACTGGCCGTTCTTCGCGGTGAAAAGACTCCCTTTAACTCCATTGCATGTCATCCACTTTTCGGAGGTGTTCGCCAATAACTCATCATACTGCGCCTTGGTAGGTGTCCGCCAACCACTACCCCAGTTGGCTGTAGCAGCATCGTCCACTGACTGCAAGTCCGTCAAGTTGTCGACAAAGTCATTATAACCACAGTCTGACCTGTTGCAGTACTTCGTCAGCGTCACATAATTGTTATAGTTAACGTTGAAGTACTTGTAATCCTTAGGGTTATTATAATTAGTCTTCGTGTCAGTCTCGCCCCAAGCGTAGTAATTGCCAAAGTCTTCGGGCTTGCTGGCACCCAAGTTGCAGGTGGCCCACAACGTGCCGCTCGGAAGGCCAAGGTCAACGTAGTCGTGGCCATTGGCGCTGCCACTGGCCTTTGATTCGGCAGCCTGTGGACTGAACCCAGACACTGAGGAACGCGACACAGCCTGTGGAGAGCCAACGTGAAACGCTCTTACCCAGTCATACTTCGCGCCAACCAGGCCCAGCCCTAAACACAACTTGTGGAAGATGTCCGAAACGGCATCTTCACGGTAACCGAATTGGCTCGTGAGTTTGTACATCATGTCGCTGACTTCCGTCTCCCATTGCCCGTTGGAGGCAGAAAGAGTGGAAAGTCGGCAGGCAAAGCCACTCTCACAGATTTGTTTGACGATGCCTTTCGCCCAACGCTCTTCTTCATCGAATGCGCCGTGGTCGCAAAGCATGCCATAAAATGCTTTTGTCACTCTCGCCTTTTCCTTGACGGTCTTTACTGCTGAAATAAAATCCATATTATCTTAGTTTATTTATTTCTTAAACTTAGTTACCCATGAAACCCTAAAATTGCATACCGTCAATCTCCCGCTTCAAGCGGCGCTTTTCATCATCGCTTAACGCTTGATCTGGTTTTATGTCAAAGTATATCTTCTTGCCTTGACACTCAACTTCGATATGGACAATACCGTCTCCACCGCGATTGATAGTGTAATATATATCAGTATCTTTTGGCACAGGATATCCCCAAGTAATCTTTTTGGAAGCTATCAGTTTCCCTTTGTCTTGAGCAATAAAATTTTCAATCTCAGTATGTTCATAAATAGGAATAAGCACCTCTTCTTGTCCTTCATATTTGGTAAAAGTTGTGGAATTCCCAGAAAAAATCATAGGATCTGTTCTTAGGATTAGATTTTGAATTCTTTCATCGTCCGTACCTCTTAATGTAACTCCAACACCATAGGACCGACTTGCCAAGTCTTTCCCGATCCTTACTTCACCAGCAGGAGCACTCATGAAATTCGCTACATTATACGCATGTATAGCAGCGCCTTTGGCAACGGCTAGATCCGGTTCAAACTGATCTAAACGGATAGGAATCCTTGGAAATTCTTTAAACAGCCTTTCCTTAACCATTGGCATGTAAGAAGACCCACCCACGAGTATTATTTCATCTATCGATACATATTTATCCGTTGATATGTCCATAGCATGTCGCACAACATCTATTGTGCGTTGCAGCAATTCAGAGGTGAGTTCCTCAAAGACACTCCTTCTGATTGGCTTTGTGTACATTCTATTCTTATAACGAAAGCGCATAGGAGACTCTTCGTTGTATGACAGTTTTTTTTTGCATTGTTCAGCAGCAAGAATCAAGGCTCCACCGTCCCTTGTGTTTTTAATGTCTTCATACCTATCACTTGTTCCACAACACTGACTCAAAACATAGTTAACTAATTCAATATCCCAATCCAATCCTCCCAAATGATGGTCTCCGTCGGTCGACAGCGTTTCAATATTACCGTTTTGCATTCGAAGAATGCTTACGTCAAAAGTACCCCCGCCCAAATCATACACCATAAAACACTTGCCTTCAAGATGTTTTTTTCCGTAGCTTAACGCAGCAGCTGTCGGCTCATTGAGCAAGGCAAGCACATTCAAGCCAGCCACCTCACCTGCTTGCTTGGTAAGTTCGCGTTCGTTGTTTCCAAAATAAGCAGGAACGGTGATGACAACATCATTGATTTTTGATTTCCCTCTGTATTCTCTGCTTAAATTGGCATCATCAACGATTTTTTTCAAAATCATAGCAGAAATTTTAACGGGAGATATTAGTTCGTTTCCAATTAACCTTTTATATGATGGATTCGACATTTCTCTTTTAATGAATGCCACGGCACGAGAGGAATCTTGAGCCATACATCGTTTTGCTTCACCACCAACAATGGGTGTACCATAATTGTCAAAGTAAACAACAGAAGGGGTTGTCTGCAAATCTTCTGAATTCTTGATGACAATAGGTAGTTTGTCTAAAAGGCTTATCTCTGCAATGCAGGAATTAGTGGTTCCCAAATCTATTCCAAACACTTCTTTTGCCATAGTCCATTATGTCTTATTTGTTTGTCCTTCGCCAAATAGAATCGTTTCTCTTTTTGGGCGCATTTTCTTCATCAATGATTCGTTCGGTGGTTTCTGCATTTTTAGATAATTCGATTTCACCCCCATTCGATGAATCTGCCTCAACCTTAACATATTTAAGACAAAGCACTTGTTCTGGACGAATCATGAATTCGTATGACTTGGGGCGATCACATTCACTATGCATTTCCATACTTCCCACCATCGGAACAGACCAAATATAACCTGGTAATAGTGATTCTATTTTGCCGTCCTCGTCTGGATTATCAGTTTCCCGGATTTCCACTATTTCTTGCCTCTTTCTGTCTAATTCTTTTGAATCTGCGCTAACACATTTCCTTACGGCAACGGTTTGCAGACTCCCATCCACCCATTTTGCCAAATCTCCAATAGTCTTGTATAATGAGACGAAATCATTTTGTTGGGCGAAATCATTTAATGTGTATCTTAATTGATCCGCTATACCGATCAATTCCATTATAAGATCTTTTTGAGTCTTATATATCACATCATTTTCATATCGGATAATATTTTCATGCTGATTCTTTATAATCGCGGCCTGTTCTTCTATTATTTTAACTTGACCTTCAACCAATTGTCGTAGTGCTTGAAGCTCTTGGGTGATGGAATTAAGATTTTTTGTTGTGATATCCTGATTCCTCAATATTTTAGGGGTAACGTATTCCTTTTGATTAGTATATCTATCCGTAACGGTTATCCCGTTTAGTAATTGCTTCAAATACGTGATAGTTTCTTGTTCAAAACTGCCGTTCCCTTTCTTTGCTTGAGGAATTAGAACTAGTTTAGAAATGGTTTGCTCGACAACTTGACCAAGATATTTTGCTATAAATTCCACATCCAATGGCCGAGGTGTATTGCCCTCTTGTTGTTGAGTCATTACTTCTTGATCATAACTGGAATCCGCGTTTCCGCATTGATTACTTGTGTCAGAAGGATGGTTTTCGTTACTAACTTGTCCGTCAGTGTACCTAAAGATGTTGTCCATTGTATTGATTCTTTAATTAATTGGTTTTCCGTTATTCCAATATTCTTCTATTATTGTTCCATCAATTAATGTATGGAAACACAGACCTGTTGGGCCATTGATTGTCATTTTGCCTTGGACAAAAGACTTGTCCTGAAGATGCCAAATACCTACTGTATCTGCAATTTCATCATCTGTAAAAAGGATGGATAGGCTTTCACCATTAGGGAAAAATAGTGTCCCCATTCCGTTTTTCTTGCCATTCTTCCATTGGCCAGAGTAGACCGTTCCATCTTCCTGCAACTCCATGCCTATTCCTTGCTGTTTGTCAAAGCGCCATTGCCCGGCATATTTTCGTCTGGTTGTACTTAAGCCGATGCCAATGCCCATACGCATATCGAGATTCCACTCTCCTGCATAATAGCAGCCATCCGGTTCTTTTAAGATGCCGAAACCACATCGCTCGTTTTCTTGGTTCCTATATCCACAAAACTCGCCTTCATCTACACTGATAAAAGTAGGTTCCCCCTCCAGGACAAAATCATGATCTGTCAAATTCTGCTCCACTTGAGGGACAAGACCTAATGCGTAGGCATAGCTGTCAATCAGGTAGGAGGCCGCCTGAGGATTCAAGAAATTCTCTTCCTGGAAAGAGTGCTTTAGGCTGTCTAAAACAAGTTCACAATCAGGTGAATGTCGCGACAACTCAACCATCCTCTGTCCAATTCTTGCTTGGACTGCTCGGTGCATGACAGGAAAGAATGTGTATTCTCCACCAAGTATGTCGGCCATCAACCCCTCCAACCGAGATTCTGTCAGGATTTCATCGCCGAACTCTTGTACCAAATAGAGCATCGCCTCGTGGAAACTATATTGCTTTCCGTTATACATGTTTTGCCTAAGGAGTGTTTTTTAAAAATGTTACAATTCCCAATCGTCTACATAACTCCAATCGTCTACATAATTCCAATCGTCTAGCATTCTTTCTTCCAAACCCACTTCAACTCCAACTAGAGTTGGATCGTTATGAACAAAATCCATCAGTTGCTGAGTCGAATTATCCTCATGGGTAGCCAACGCGCATGCTGTATAGATGATTTTTTTCAATTGTTTTCCATTGTGCACCCTGATTACAGATTCAACAGTGCCTAAGAACTCACCCAAGTATTTTTCATCGGCACCCTCGCCGATAGCAATAGCTATTTTACAAGATGTTTTGAACCAATTGTTTTCACTGAGCTTTTCGAAGGCATGACACCTTTCATCGGTGGGTGTACCATCTGTTGTAAGAATAATAGTTGGAGCGCAAATTCCTGTCGGTTCGTTCATCCAGCCATGCGGCTTCGACAATTTATAGTTCAGCGCATCACAAGCAGCGCCAAAACTGGTCGAACCTAAGGCGGTAAGATCCTGCCATTGAAATGACTCGGCTTCAATCAACTTGTCGTACATCCAACTGACTCCACTTGAAAACTCAAGTGCGCCAATCTTGATTTGTCTCATCTTATGCTTAAAAACTTCACGATAATCCTCCAGAAACTCGTGTACAGCAGTGTTAATTGATGCGATTTTTACACCTGCCATGCTAGCAGAAGTATCAATCATGAAAAACAGAGGCATTGTTCTGCGGGGAATTGGTTCTAAAGCAAAAATGTCATCCTCTTCAAGCATAACATTATAATTATGAATCCATCAAGTTATTATCCTTTGTTTTGGTCTCCGGCCTTTTCCACATGAGCTCTAAGCTCTTCTAATTGCTTTTTTAATTGTTCTTTTTGGCCATCGAGTCCCTGAATCTTCTTTCTAAGATCCACAGCTTTGATGCCATCTGCAAGGGCATCACGGTTCATGATAGCCGCCAGACTCATATCATCCTTGCTTCCTTTCTCACTCAACACGGGCAAAAAGTTGTCAATGTTTTTCAATGTCTCTTCTTCTCCTTTAGTGGCAAATTCATTCAGAAGCCCCTCGTACCAGTTGTGAAGATAGTACGGAGCAAGCGTATAGTCGCCAAACGAGTCCTCTATGCCATCGCTGCAACAAAAGACTACTGGCGGGAATTCCCCCGTACCGTCAAAGGCATAACGAAAAAGCCTGACAGGATCTGTATTGCATAAAGAAGTAGTGATGTTTTGGAAGCAATTGCAATCCCAAGGCACAATCTCTTTCATTTCAAAAAGACGGTTGGCGGCGATAATGCGCCCATCGCCGATATGGAACGAGAACCAGTAATGGGGTGTTTCCACAAAAGCCATCAAAGTCGTTCCGTATGCCTTTACAATGTTCTTCCCGCCTAAGGCATCTTTTTCTTCATCGGTAAAAGGATGATTTTCGCTGTCTTCTTGAATAGCTTTCAGCCATTCCGAATAAATCTTGTTGAACAAGCTCTCAAGCGCAGCATCTTGTTCGCGAACGTCCTTTACCTGCTCGAAAAACTCTTTGTCTTGTTGATAGTTCATTAATTCCACCTCTGTCATGGTTTCTATCGGTTTGTTGGGCACAGCGCCCCATAAACCATCGTCAACAATAGGGCGAGCAGTAACTGCACCTTTTTTTCCGACAAACAACTCCAACGGTGTTTCCTTCACGAATTCCAGCACCGCTTCTTTAGTTATTTCAGCTGCCAATCTTGACCCCACATCGCTGCGGACGTAAGTCTTGCTGCCGTGTCCGTCGCAAACAACAATCATGCGGACGTCTTCTGTATCCACCTTTAATGAATAATCCTGGCAAGGAAGTCCTTTGGGAAGATGGCTTGCTCCCACCTTACTTGTGGCAAAAATAATCTGATTTTGTTGTTCCATACTTCGTCTGTTAAAATGTGCCAACTGAAGTGTTTGATTTCAGTTGGCACAGTCTCTAAAGATTACCAATTATCCCAATCGTCTGTTCCAGAATTGGCTGTTGAATTACCCAAATCAACACCATTTAATGTAGGATCCGTAGTGACATCGTTTTGAACAACATCTATCACCTGCTGAGTTGGGTCAGCGATAGGTGCAGGTGTTCCATTACTAGAAGTATTTGTTCCAACACTTGATGATTTGGAATTAACCATCGAAGATGTCACACTAACAGTATGGATTATTTTCTTCAACTGTTCCACATCATGCACCGTAATCACCGATTCAATGTTGCCTGTAAAATCGGCCAACACGTTTCTGTCGGCATCATCGCCAATGGCTATGGCCACCTTGCAAGCCACTTTGAACCATTGATTGCCTTTAAGTTTTTCAAGGGCATGGCCATACTCATCGGTTGGTTCTCCATCCGACAAGAGGATGATGGCAGGAGCACGGGTTCCGGTCGGTTCAGACATCCATCCATGTGATTTTGACAATTTTTGATTAAGTTCATCACAAGCAGCACCAAAACTGGTAAGGCCTGCAGCAGTAAGATCCTGCCATTGGAATGATTCTGCCTCTATCAATTGGTCGTACATCCAACTGGCGCCACTTGAAAACTCAAGTGCGGCGACTTTGATTTGAGCATCTGCGTTGTTTTTTGAAATTTCACCGACATCGTTCAAGGCTTCACGAACTGCGGTGTTAAGGGATGCGATTTTTGAACCTCCCATGCTCCCGGAGGTGTCCACCATAAAAATCAGAGGCATGACTCTACGAGGAATAGCCTCAACTTCATAAGGATTTGGCATAACTTTAATAATTTAATTTGTTAAACATAAGTGAATTTATTGCTAAATATATCTACCTAAAATCTTCTATTGATTAAAAAGCAATCTTGGCAGCTAGCCAGCCACCTATGCCAGCAACGGCTACCGTCAAGAGCCAATGAATAGACCAAAGCTGTACTGCAAAGTACATTGCCGCTGCGAAGACTAATAGTCCAATGATTATTCGTATCATATTGATTTAATTTTTAATTGATTAGTAATTTATTTTATTATTTTTATATTATTTCTCCTGTTTCACCTTGATTACCAAACTTGATTTTCAAACCTGCTCTTATAGGCATACCACTACCACTATTGACCACCTTGAAGGTGTTGTCAGGCAATGTTACAGTCCAAGGAAATGAAGAAAGGTTACGTATACCCAATTGACCACTTCTGGCAATCACTTCACCAGCTTTCAGATCGTAATCGGTCTGGCCAGTCACTTGACAATCGTAAATGGTTTGTTCCGCCACCAAGGGGATAGTGAAACGTCCGGTTTTCAAGGAATTGAAAGCGGGGGAGGGCCTATTGCAGTATGCGCACGGCTTTTTAGGCTGTTGGACGTCAAGGAAAATGCTATTGCCACAATTCGGACATTTCACAAACATTGAACGTACCTGAAGGAGGATATTGTGCCATTGCCGATCCATCAAGCGCTTGGTTTGGTCTTGAATGGCTTCCTTGCTGAAAGTCTTACAGAAGGCATTGGCAAGTAACGCGGGATAGAGTGTCCAGCGTTTGATGACATTGTTGTGAATACCCCTGACAGGGCGGTTCTTTGTGTCAGTAGGATCCATGATGAATACTGATGAGAAGCCGAAAAGTCTCTTGGCCATTTCCGGATTGTTATCACAAGGACAACTCAAATACCATTGTCCCTCAAATGGGCGATTCATATAGATAAGAAGGAAAAGGCAAACCGCCAACGAATAATAGTCGGTGTATTTGTTCGGCATAGTCTGGCCTTCCACAATCTCGGGAGCCATATAGCCTGCTTTGCCCAGGATTCCCATGTTGGTGCCATCAGGAGCAACGTTGTCGTTGTCGCAAATCAACACATCACCCGTTTGGGGATTAATGAAGAAGTTTCCGTCGTTCATGTCTTGATAGCTTAGACCTCGAATGTGGAGTCGTTGAAATGCCATACTGACTTGTAGACAGGCATTCAGTTGGGCTTGAACATTGGCAAACTGGGCATGAAGCAGCAAGAACTCGCTCATGTCAGCGTAACCTTTGGGACGCAAATGCATCACATAACCAAAACTTCCTTCTTGACGTTCGGTGATGGCTAAAGGCCACACGAAGTTGGGTGCTGGAGCACCAGCATTCACATTGTTGTCCAAATTGCGATAGAAAGCATCCGAGTTAATAATACTTGGAGCGATGTACCATTTCAAAGCATAGTCTTTGCCGCCGTAGTCAACGACATACACAATACCCTGGCCACCTCGGCCAAGTTCCTTTTTAACCGTGCATGTTTTTCCGTTTTTCAACCGGATTGATGAACCTATTTGTAATTCTGCCATAATGAATGTATTAGTAAATTATTATATGTATTTTCTTATATTATTTCTTGCCAACCGTCAACATCGCCGAACTTGATTTTCAATCCCGCTTGCACTGGCATCCCTTTGCCAGGGACAACCTGCTTGACACTGCCGTCAGTAAGTTGCACAGTCCATATATTTGGTGATAAGTTGCGGATGCCTAATTGGCCGTCCTTTTCAATCACTTCACCTGTTACCAGATTGTAATCGCTTTGTTCAGCCACCTGGCAATCATATATAATCTGCCCCGCCACCAAGGGGATGGTGAACTTGCCAGCCTTCAATGAATTAAAAGCTGGAAAAGGATTATTACAAAATGCACAAGGTTTATTGGGTTGTTGAAGGTCGAAGAAAACGCCTTTGCCACAATTCGGACATTTTATAAACATCGAACGTACCTGAAGTAGAATGTTGAGCCATTGTTTGTCTGTCAAGCGTTGAATCGGGTCGTTTATGGCTTCCTTGCTGAAGGTCTTGCAGAAAGCATTGGCAAGCAAAGACGGATATATGGGCCAACGCTTGATGACATTATTGTGTATGCCTTTTACAGGGCGATTCTTTGGATCGGAAGGATCCATGATGAACACCGACGAGAACCCGAAAAACTCCTTGACATCCCATGAATCATAATTCAGATACCACTCGCCTTCAAACGGACGGTTCGCATAGATAACGAGAAACAAACAGACAGCTAACGTATGATAATCAGTCATTTCATTCGGAGTCGCCTTACCCTCCACAATTTCGGGCGCCATATAGTGGGCATTGCCCAATAAATTCATATCATCATTTATTTGGCCAACGTTCTCATCATAGTTGACCAACACATCACCCGTATCGGGATTGATATAAAAGATACAACCGTTAAAATCATAAAAACATAAGCCAAGTTCATGCAGTTTCTGGAATGCCTTTGTGATTTGCAAACAAGCATTCAATTGCGCTTTAACATTGGCAAATTGGGCGTGAAACAGCATAAATTCGCTGACGGCGTAATAATTCGAGGGGCGCATTCGCGTCAAATATCCGAAACCGCCATTTTCCTTCCGTTCTGTGATTGCCAAAGGCCAAAGAAAATTGGCATCTGGTACGCCAAGGTTGATGATTCTTTCCAAATGAGCACAGAAGTCGGATTCTGTATAAGGCTTCGTGGTGTACCAGAACAGCGCATATTCCTCTCCTTCACAATCAACAGCATAAACAACACGCCTTCCACCTCGGCCAATTTCTTGTCTCACCACGCAAGTTCTTCCACCTTTAAGGTTGATCGTATCTCCACCAATTAGTAACTTCCTATGTTGACGCATAAAAATATCATAAGTATCACGATTAATTTCCGTATCTTCAGCAACTCCAGCATACTTTTCAAAATAATGAATCACCCAACTACCATATTCCTTGATCATCTCAGGCAACTGGTCTATCCGATGCACATCCATGACAGACTCGTTATACCCAGTAAAGCAAGCCAATGCCCCAAAATCAGCATCGTCTCCAATGGCAATGACTATTTTATATGCCATCTTAAACCATTGGTTATCCTTAAGTTTCTCGATAGAAGATGTCCAACCTTTTGTTGATTTTCCATCAGACAACAAGATGATGACAGGATGCGACATTATGTCAGTTATCCAACCATCTGATTTGGAGAGTTTTTTACTCAATTCTCCAAACGACTTTTCCCAATTAATCGTGCCTTTTGCTTCGAAATCGCGCCATTTCGGTTTTATCTCACAAGCCTCATCATCCACAGAATTTTCATGATCATCAAGCAGATTATCCCAGTCCCATTCACTATTCTTTCTTAAACTATCATAATAATTAAAAATGTCAACAGGTTCTGGATAAACCCAGTTTACAGGATCAACACAGTCAAGTATATTTACCTTAAAATTGACATGAGCAAAAGGACCAAGATAATTATCGTATAGTCTATCATTAATATCAAGAACAGCGGTGTTAAGGTGCGCAATCTTCAATCCTTTCATGTTTTCACTGGAGTCAACCAAGAAAAGAAGCAGCGCTTCTCGAGGAGGCACTGCAACCCCTTCAAAAGGATCTTTGCCTTTCTCGGTTTCAGCATCCACTGGATTACTAAAATCCCAATCAGACCAAGTTTCAGTTGCTCTTACAACAGGAGGAGGCCCATAAAGAACCTCTACAGAGCCTGATTCATTAACTATGGTCCGAATGGAACGGATTATTTCTTTGAATTTCTCTCTCATACACAGTATAGTTAGTAGGCATATTTTATTATTTCCGCCCATTGATTGCTATTACCGAACTTGATTTTCAATCCCGCATGAACTGGCATTCCTTTACCGGGAACAACCTGCCTGACACTACCGTCAGTTAGCTGGACAGTCCAAGTATATGATGACAAGTTGCGGATGCCCACTTTTCCATTCTTTTCAATCACCTCACCCACTTTAACGGAGGCATTGGATGCTCCTGCCGCAACTTGATATTCCGTAAAATATTTCCCCACTTCCAATGGAATCGAACATCTGCTTGTCTTTAAAGAGTTGACGGGGAACAACCCTCCTCCAAAATTCTGTGTCAGATTGAAATACAATAAGGCAACGCTATTACCTTGTTTCTCAAAACCGGCGCAACCACAACCCAAATATTCAAATTGGGGATTGAGGATATTGGCGCGATGCCCCGGCGAATGCATCCACCCGTCCACCACTTTATTGGCATATTCCTTGCAGGTGCAATACAAGATTTCACTCCCATCCGGAGCGATAAAGCGAGGAACACCGTTCCTAAATTCAATAGAGAATTGATTCGGGCCGTCGAGTGTAGGATATTGGGCAATATTCTCGCCCCACGTCCTAAAGCCATCGAAACTGCTGTCTTTCATCGCGTCAAGACGATTGTCCAACGTTTTGTAGCGGGCATCGTATGGATTCTCATGGCTAAAGAACTTGTATAGTCGCATTTGTTCAGAATGAAGGGTGGCCATTTGCTGCAATTTGGGATGAAAAGAAAAAGACTTCAGGCCATTCTTGGTTCTTTCGACATTAGTTGCCCAGAACACGGCTGCATCCAGCAATTCAAAATTGCTGAAGGTAAACCCCACCCGTTGCGATAACTCGCTAATTCCCGCAAAAGAACTTGGAGTAAGGCCTGTATAATAGTCCTTTATGTTCATCATCTATATCATCATGACTTTAACACCCAAAGAGCCTCCTGCTAATGCTATTATGATAGAGAGAATGCGATGAGACTCCCACAATAAAGAAGAAAAATACACACCTGCCGCAAAAATAATTAGTCCGAGAATAATAAAAATCAATCTTTCCATAGTACTATTTTTTGATTATTTGCCGTTAAATATAAACCACCCTCCTCCCTTCAATCCTTCCCTCGTACTCCTTGTGACCGTTCACATAGATGATGCCGGTGCCGTTGTCATAGTCAAAATGAGCTTCGCCGTCGGAGTCGGTGTATTCGTCTTTTGTGCAGCCACGGGAAAAACCTTCGAAAGCTGCGCCTACCCGCGCCCCTTTTACTGGGCGTCCGGTGCTAGTTTCAATTACTTTTACTGTAAACATAAGAATATAATTATAGATGATTTCCAATCCCTGCGAGACCCTGAAAACAACCCCGCAAAAATACATAATATTTTGTTGACTCCGCAACGGTTTTTTAATTTTTTCAATAATCCCGCCGAATTTCCCCATGGCGCGGCCATTATTCGAGCTACCCGTTCAAATTTAACCCTCCCCGCTCAATGGCGTGCTTCGCGTTCCAGTTGCCGGTGTGGTAGTGGTCGTAATACGCCTTGGCCTCGTCCATGCCACTGATGCCGTAGTATTTGGAGTAGTCGCTGTGGCCGCCTTCCAGTTTCGGGAAGATGTACCATATCCAGTGGGACTGTTTTCGCCCGTTTTTGATCTCGCGCAAGGCTTGCGCATAGTCCCGCGCTTGCGCGTCGAGGAAACGTTGGAGGTTGAAAGTATCTGCCATAGCTCGAAATTGTTCGTTTATAACTTTAGTCGATGCCGCCTAAGCACTATAATTGGGGCTCATGTCGCAACCATGTTTTGTCCAATAAGGGTCTATTGATATACTTTAATAATTTCACCTTGTGTATTGGCATAGCCATATTTCCCATCTTTTTTGAAACGAATCATGCCTGTATCATAAAAATCAATAAAGGAATACTCAGGAGGAAGAATATATTTACCCGTTTTGTCAATTACACCCGACAGTTCGCCTTGTTTTACAATTGCTAACCCGCATTTGTGGAATTTATCAGCAGATTCAAAAGTGGGTTGAATCACATACTCACCCGTTTTGTCAATATAGCCATATAAGCCGTCCTCAGACATGCTAACCCAAGCTAATCCCTCGGAGAAATTGCTAGCCTGGTAGAATCTGGGACTAATAACAACATTCCCTTTCATATCAAGATATCCTTCCTTGTATCCAGAACTATCTGTAACACCAAATGAAATTAGGCCGTCTGGACTGTCGCTAAGACTCAATTGCTCATAAGGTCCAATAACGATCTTCCCTGTTTTATCTACTAATGCGTATTTGAGTTCGTTGTCAACAAATATTTTAGCCAATAATAATCCATTTTCAAACTCATCAACTAAATCATCAAATTTTGGTTTCACTGTCATTGTGCCGGTAGAATCTATGAATCCAAATTTATCATCAATTGCGACACACGACAACCCTTCACCGAGAAACGAACCATACTCTGCCTCATACAAAACGTTTCCCTTGGTATCAATAAGGAACCATCTTTTGTTCGGCTCCTGAACCCAAGCTCTTCCATTACTTTGATATGCACGTAAATATTTGGGCGCAATTAAAGGATTCCCTTTTGCATCCAAGAATCCCCATAAATCAGTATGAATATCATGATATGCAAGCATTCCATCACGTTGGAGATCTTCCATGGTGTTAAACAAAATATCATTACAGTCAACTTCCCCATTTAATAGAGAAATGGAAAATGGTACCCCGTCTTTTATTCTGGTTATCTCTAAACAATCATCCTCACTATGGCTACCTATGGCATACCCATCTGTAGTAAGTGTTATGCGACCATAGAATGGGCTTTGTAGATTTCCTTTTGTCTGTATATGACCTCTTTTGTCAATTATACACCAATGAGGACTTTGCCAGCCCAAACCGAATTCTTTTATGCTTTTCAACATCGTAGTGTCCAATAGTACAGCGGCATATTCGCCAACAAAATCGCAAGCATCTTCGAATTGAGGTTCCACAATGATCTCGCCTTCTTGGTTGATGTACCCCCATTTGCCATTTTCTCTGAAGGGATACAATTCTTGATTTAAAACATGCTTTGAGCAGGCTGTCAGAAGCGCAGCGGTTGCCAATAAGAAAAGTAAATGTTTTTTCATTTTTGTATCCCTAAATCCGTGTCGGGCGCAACTTTTATCGGTTAATTGTTTTAGTATATGGTAAAATTCTACCGCAACCCTGCCGCTATGAATACCAATCACGGCCGCAAAAATAATGAAATTTTCGATTCACTTGCCAACTTGGATTCATGTTTGTGGCGAATCCGGCGTTCCCTCCATCATCCCCCTCAACTTCCTCACCTTCTCCTGAAACAGACTCAACCGTTCCGTGCGCTGCTGCCAGACCTCGTCCCGCTCGTCGGACGAGAGCAGGACCGTCAATCGCATTTGCTCGGCGATGTAGGCGGGATAGAGACCCTTTATCTGGAAGTTGAAGAGCTGGTCAACAGCAAAGATGAGCGGACTTTTCATGGTCTGGAAACCGAGGCGGTAGGTGGCCGGCTGAGGTCCGGGGATTATGCTGTAACGGTTTGAGAACGAACCGATTATCAGGAGCTGGAGCATCTTGTAGTCGTCAACCGAGGGCTCCGGACCGTTGAAGAGAGGCTTCTTCCCTCCCTCATAGTCGTCGTCCTTTGTCCACAAGGTGAGCCCCTCCAGCTCGCGGTCGGGGTTGAAAAGCGAGAGATACTCCTGGAAGAAGGGGGTCTCTTCTATCTGCGTCGCTTCGGTGAGCGGACCGTACAGGTTCTCGTAAGGCAGGATGGTCTCCGTCCGCTTTTTCTCGTTGGTCCGCATCCCGCTGATGATGGACGGGAAATCAAACAGGGTGTATTCTTTTGACATCTTAGATGATTTTAAATGTGAGTTCCATATTGCCGCCAAAACCCACTTTCAAAGACATAGTTCGACACAAACTCGGATTGTTAAACTAAATCTCGGAAACAGACAGGACGGATGCTAAGACCGTATTCCCGGGCGCAGTTTTTCCATACGGACATGTCATAGTCGGTGGGAGCCGGACTGATGCGCAACATGCGTGCTTCATTGCTGCAAGGCAATAAATCAAATGGAAGCATACTCGACCAGTAGCTGCCGTGTCGTCCTACACCGTCCAGGCATGTTCCGTGGCGGTAGCCGGCCGCAGGCAAGAAAATGCTCCGACCATTGCTGTTGCTCGTGATCTTCCTCCCGGGAACACCATGCAGTGTTGTCCACTCTGTTGTAGTAAACTCGCTATCTACAAGAACAAGGCAATTCCCGATAGTCGGCATTTTCCACCTGCTTCCCCAGTTTGCTGTCGCAGCGTCATCTTCTGGAAGAAGTTCGGCGAGTTTGTCCGTAAAACCCCAATGCCCGTAATAGGAATCCTTACAATATTTTGTCAGACTGTCCATTCTGTCTTTGCAGTACTTGTAAGAGGCCGTGCCATAACTGTCCTTCGGCTGTGTTTCGCCCCATGCAAAGTAGTCACCGAATTCTTCCGGGCTGTTCGCTCCGATGTTGCAAGTTGCCCAAAGTGCACCATCCGGTAATCCGAGGTCAACGTATTCATGACCATCGACAATCGTTTTCTCTTCTGTTGTTATTGAACTATCCATATTTTAGGGGGCCTCTGTTTTTACTCTTTTTACGCTATACTTTCAGTTGTTCGTTATTGTTTGTGCCTTTTCGCAATATTCGCGTTGTACCATTCCGGGTCATCGGTAAGAAAGTTCACGCCGCCCTGGTTAAAGAGGGTGGCCGCCTCGGGCTGCGTATAGACAGCGAAGCCTCGGTAGGTGAAATATTGGGTGATCTTGGCCAAAGCGGTGGTCTTGCCCGCGCAGGGACCGCCGGTGAGTACGAGATTGGTGACTTCTTTCCTCATATCGGTTTGTCTTTTCAGTCGGCAAAGATAAACATTTTATCTGAACCTCTTTTCATCCGCCGCATACCGCTGCAACGCGACAACTAACCGTTCAACCTTCTTTTTCATCGGGTCGCCGGCGGTGAGACTGTCGTAGCGACCCCTTGCGGCGGTGAGAATGCGCGAGATGTCGGCGGAGGCGAGGAAGAGACGTTTATCGCGACACCGCTCGGTGAGTTCGGTAAGCGCTTCTTCGTGGCCGGATTGCAGGACGCCGTCCGTGAGGTTTTTCTCCACCTTCTTTATCAGGATGTGCGGCGGAAGTGTCGCTTGGGTGGCGTCTAACTCGTCATACAGCTCCTCTGCCGTCCAAACCGCCCCGTCGTCGTCTGTGCGCCGGAGGACGAGCAGCGAGTAGTCGTCCTCGTCGGTGGTGGTGACCTTGGAAACGGCTTCCTCCATGTCGACCTTGGACAGCAACTCCCGGACGACCTGCGCAAAGTTGGCGGTTCCGTACATGCCGTCGGAGCAGAGGATGAGGCTCTCGCTTGGCAGGAAATCGCACCGTCCGGTGTGGAATTCGCGCTTCATGTCCCCGATGGCGCTGCTGATGGGTGTGGCTGTGACCACCGAGCCGTGGTCGGTGTGCACTTTCCCGTTCATCTTCACGGCGATGGGCGTCCCGTGGTCGTCCTTTGTCAGCTGGCACATCCCTTCACGGTAGCTGTACCGGTAGATGCGGGTGTCGCCGACGTGGAACCAGACGGACTCGTTTTCTCCTGGTTTCCAGACGATTGCGCAGAAGCAGGCCATTTCATTCTTCCGTGCTAAGAAGGGGTCGATTTCCTCGCAAAACCGGCGTAGTTTCGATTCGTCCAACCGGTCGCCGTTTTGCAGGGCTTTCCGGCATTTCTCGATAAACTGGCTGCAGGTGGTCTGCGCCGCTTCGTGGTCGTTGGCACAGTGGCCCACACCGTCGGCCAGCGCCAGCACCACGCAACCGTTTTCCTCGATCCAGCTGCAACAGTCGCCGTTGCGTTCGCCACGGTCTTTTTTACGTCCTTTCTCCGCTTTGGAGGCGATGTCAAAGTTTTTCGTCATACTTTTATTTTTGTGCAAAAATACATAAATTACGAATCCAATAAGTCCAGCGCCGTGTCCACTACAAGCAGGTTGTCCACGGATTCGAAGACGGGCAGATCGCGGGAAATCAGGTTTTTGCGGCAGAAGAGGTAGTGCAGGGCGTGATTCGCGACCCGAGCCAGTTTTTTCTGTCCGGTGGCGATATATTCCTGATGAAGAGCGTAAAGTCGGTCGATTTTGTCATGAAGGCCCCCTGAGTCGATCCAGTCGAAACACTCGTGGAAGAATTCGATGTCGCTGGCCAGGGCTTCCTCTTTCTTGGGTCTGCCAACCAGCAAGCGCATGGTCTTGTTGAATTCCGCCACCGTTTTCTTCGGTAAAGACATCATATTGGCGAACAGGGCAATCCGGTCATCCATCCGGTGCCTTTGCACGTCGCCGAATAGCTGCAGCATTTTCTCCAGCGAGACAATGGGCTTGTCTTCGCGGCTGATCAGGAGGCCTTCCAGAAACAACGGCAGGTTCACCGACAGGCAGAGGTTCAACACCCGGCTGATCTCTTCCTCGTCCAATTTGAATTCCTTTTCCGGGAAAAGGGAGAGCTCCCCGCCCATTTCCGACATCAATTTCCCGTTCGTGCGGATGAAGGTGAAGATCCGCCGTTCCTCCTCCGGACTGATCCATCGGAGATTTCGCAACACGCGGAGCATGACGGCACACCCGTAGTCGTAAGACATCGATTCTATTTTCTGGAGTTGTTTCTTGGGCAGTACTTCTTCGGCATCCATGACTTCTTCCAGTATTTGCGCGAAGCGTTTGGTGTCTCTATTTATGTCGAAGCGGGAATATTTTCGCGCTTGGTATCGCCATAAGCGAAAATCAACACTTGATTTGGGTTTTATTGCTTTTTTTCGCCAAAGCAGTCGGCAGCCTAATTCCGCAATGCCTTCTATCCTGTAGCGGTCAAGCATCCATAGCGGCCATTTCAACCGGTTGAAAGCATATATGTGGCTCAGTTCGGCGAAGAGTCTTTTGCCGGAATTGTTTTCGTGGATGGTGAACACATCCGCTGCATGAACCAATTCATGGACAATGGTTTCATTTAGCAGATACTCATATTTTTGTTGTTCCTGTATCATTTTGCTGTTCAGCATGATATGGAATACTTTATCGTTTGATGGCGCGCTGAAGAACTGACCGGCCCAAGAGAAGTCTTTTTCGCCTACATAGATTCGTATGATGTCGGGCTTTTTCCGTTTCAGTATTTTTCGGAACACCCTGTCAACATTCCTGCGAACGCGTGCAGTCAGCTCTTTCTCTTGTTGGGGAGAAAGACGCGGGAAATCAATGATTTCCGGGACAATTTCCTTGGCGGAATAGTCGATTTTGCAAATATCAGCCTTGCTGTAATCAATGTAGATTTTCATAAATCGCGTGTCCGTCTTTTTAACTATTGGCATTTTGATGATGCGGCAAAAATACGACAAAGACGGAATCGTTCCGTCACTGGAAATCTCGAATTGTATAAAATGGGCGGTTAATTGTATGAAAATCACTAATCCCTAAAAATCCTATCTTTGCCGCCTCAAAATCACTCAAAAATGCGAAAGATAATCACCCCCATAATCCTCCTCGCCATGGTTACCGCAACCGCGCAACGCGATTATACCCAGTATGTTAACCCGATGATCGGGACCAACGGCATGGGGCACACCTTCCCCGGCGCGTGCTACCCCTTCGGGGGCGTGCAGGTGAGTCCCGACACGGACACCATCCCCCACAACATCAACGGAAAGTACCAGCCGGGCGTCTATGACTACTGCGCCGGCTACCAGTACCGCGACAAGACCATCGTGGGCTTCAGCCACACCCACTTCAGCGGCACCGGCCACTCCGACATGGGCGACATCCTGCTGATGCCCTTCACTGGCGAGGTTCAGCTCAATCCCGGCACTGCCGACAATCCCGATGGCGGCTACCGTTCGCGCTTCAGCCACGCCACCGAGAAGGCCTCGCCTGGCTACTACGAGGTGCGCCTCAGCGACGACGACATCCTCGTGCAGCTCACCGCTACCCCGCACTGCGGCATACACAAATACACGTACCCAAAAGGCGAGACCCAGAAGCTCATCGTCGATCTCAACCACTGTCTCTACAACTACGACGGCAAGGTGCTGTGGGCCTCCCTGCGGATGGAAGACCCTTGGACACTGACGGGCTACCGCATCACCAACGGCTGGGCACGAGAAAACTACGTCTATTTTTCCATTCAATTCAGCAAACGCGTGGCTCACTACGGCTACCAGGATTTCGGGAAACAGGACTACAACGGTTTCTGGCGCCGCTTCGATGTGAACCACGACTTTCCCGAGATGGCGGGCCGCAAGGTGGTGGCTTGGATTGAATTCGAGCAAGATGACAATCCCGTTGTTGAGGTGCAAGTGGGATTATCCGCTGTCAGTATGGATGGGGCTAAACTAAACCTATTTGCCGAAACTGAGTTTGAAAAGGAACGTTTTGGTTTCCAAAGATTTTCTTTCGACGAAATCTACCACCAGACAAAAAAAGCCTGGAACGACAAATTAGGCATCTACGAAGCACAAGGCACCCCCGACCAACTCGCGATGTTCTACACTTCGCTCTACCATACGATGATAAATCCATCTATCTATCAGGATGTTGACGGACAATATCGCGGGGTGGACCACAATATCCACCAGAACTTGGAAGGATACACCAATTACACGATTTTCTCCTTGTGGGACACCTACCGTGCCGAACATCCGCTGCTGAACATTATTGAGCCAAAGGCCGCCTGCGATATGGTTTCCTCTATGATTGACCATGCTGAGCAGAGTGTGCACCATGTCCTTCCGATATGGAGCCACGCCGGAAATGAGAACTGGTGTATGATCGGCTACCACGGTGTGTCGGTGGTGGCGGACAACTATCTTTGCCATCATCCGAACTTTCACGGGGAAAACGTGAAAGTGTACGAAGCTCTCACCAATGTGATGGGATATCTGATCAACAGTGCGAATCTGAACTATTATGACCATACGGACACCTACAAAAAGTTAGGCTATGTGCCTTATAACCAGTCAGCTGTCGGCACTTCCATCACTTTGGAAAACGCATACGAAGATTGGGTGATTTACAATCTGATCGACAAAGGCAAGATTGCATCCTTATATGAAGAGATGAAGGAGTCCTACCGTCAGCGCGCGCTGAACTTCAAAAACGTCTTCAATCCGGAGACGGGCTTCGCGCAGGCACGCTACGAGGACGGCTCGTGGAAGACGCCCGCTGACCTGCTCTCCACCTCCAACGAGGGCTTCATCGAGGGCAACAGTTGGAACTATTCGTTCTACGTGCCGCACGACGTCAACGGGCTGATCAAGATCATGGGCGGCGACAAGGTCTTCGTGAACCGCCTGGACGAGCTCTTCACGATGTACGTACCCGACAAGTTCTTCGCTGAGACAGAGGATGTTACCCGCGAGGGGATGTTGGGCGGCTACGTGCACGGCAACGAGCCCAGCCACCACATCCCGTACCTCTACATGTGGACCTCCCAGCCGTGGAAGACGCAGCTGCGCGTGCGCGAGGTGATGAACAAGATGTACCGCAACCACCTCGACGGGCTGTGCGGCAACGACGACTGCGGACAGATGTCGGCGTGGTACATCTTCAGTGCGATGGGCTTCTATCCCGTCTGTCCCGCCAGCGGTCAGTACGTCTTCGGCGCACCCTACTTGCCCGAGAATGTCCTCCATCTGCAAAACGGCAACACTTTGATTATCAAGGCACCTAACGTCAGCGACCAGAACTGCTACATCCAGTCGATAACGCTCAACGGCAAACCGCTGCACACCGCCTACATCACCTACGAACAGATCATGGCCGGCGGAGAACTGGTCTTCACGATGGGCAGCAAACCGAACAAAAAATGGTTCACGGAGAAGCCGTACTCGCTGGAGTAATGAAGAATTAAGAATTAAGAATTAAGAATGTAGAATTAAGAATGTAGAATGTAGAATGTAGAATGGTGGTGGGAATAGCCCCAATTCCCCCTTTAGGGGGATGCCCGAAGGGCAGGGGGTAAATAATAACCACAATGATCATTGTTCAAAAAAAAATCCCCGTCACACAATAATTTTTCAACAGCCGACGTTCATATTAAAAAAAAGAGTATTTTTGCAGACCGATTAAAAGTGTATTTTAACGTTAAAAACATAGAGAAATGATCGCAAAGAAAACAGACAAAGGAAATTTGGAAAACAAGCGCGGCTTGTTCCTTCTTGTCGGATTTGCCGTGGTTTTAGCCCTTATCTACGCCGGCTTCGAGCTTTTTGCCAGCGAGGACAAGGCTCCCGCAATGGAACTGCCGGATGATGATTTCATCACCGTCGTCGATGATGATGTCATTGCCACCGACCAGACTCCTCCCCCGCCACCAGAACCGCAACAGCAGACCCAGGAGGTTGTGCTGAATATTGTGGAAAACAACATCCAGGTCAACACCGATATCTCTTTCGATGTCTCATTCGATGAAAACGAGGAAATTGTTGACAATTCCGACGAAAACATCGAGCTTGTGGAGGAAAGCTCCGGCGAAGAAGATGTTATTGAGATGTTCGCCCAGGAAATGCCTGAGTACCCTGGCGGAATGGAAGCTGTGCAAGCGTTCCTGAAAAAGGAAATCCAATACCCTGAAATGGCGCGTAACAACGGTATCACCGGCACCGTGCTGGTGGAATTCGTCGTCGAAAAGGACGGCCGCGTCAGCAATGCCAAGGTCAAGGTTCCCTTGTTCCCCGATTGTGACAAGGAAGCTGTCCGCGGCGTCATGGCCATGCCGAAATGGAAACCCGGTAAGAACATGGGCAAACCCGTCCGTTGTTTCTTCCAGGTGCCCGTTACGTTCACCATGTAACCTTACTCTTACTCAAACGAAAAGAGGGAAATCCATACGGACTTCCCTCTTTTTGTTTGGGTTGAATAGATCTTAGTATTTGCGTTTCAGAATCTCCGACCAGACAACTCCCTTGAACACCTCTTCTTCGTCGAGGGAAAGGTTGGGGTGGGGGTGCTCTGATCTTTGTGCGACGGTCGGGGTTTCCTCCGCACTCGCGTTTTCGGCGAATGCCTGCTCGAAATCCCGTTCGCTCATGGTCTCGTAGGAGAAGTATTCGTTGTTTGGCGCGGGTTGCGGCGCGGCCTTCGCCATACGCGGTCGCGGCCGCGCTTCTTCCTCGGTGACGTCGGGCTCGACCGTGATAGGCCGACTGTTCCCTTTCTTCACCTGCCGTTCCTTTTCTTCTTTGTTGAATTTTTTCACCACGGACCACACAATGGTTCCGCCGATGAGTAAACTGTACAATAGCGATTCAATATCCATAGTTATTCTTTTTTATTTGCACAATGGGTTTGTAAGTCCTCTTTTCCCTTTTCAAATTGCTCGCTCAGCTTCTTGTTTTCGCTTTTCGCTTTCGCAATGCTGACGTTGAGGTCGTAGCAGATGAGAAAGACGGCGGCACTCCAGTTTATCCACAGCAGGATGGCGAAAATGGCACCCAAAGAACCGTAGATGAGGTTGTAGTTGTCGAAATTGGAGAAGTAGAGGTTCAATATCCACACTAACAGCAGCATCAAGATGGTGCATGTGGAAGATCCGGCGGAAAAGAACCGGTAATCGCCGCGTTTGACGGGCGCCAGATAGTAGAAGATGCTGATCAGGAAATAGATGGCCGCGTACACCAGGATCCATTTCAGGAAATGGACCACAAAGGAGTAGAGTTGCGGGTTGTTGACGTAATGGGTGTGGACGTAACGCACCGCTAACGACGACAGGATGAAAAGCGCCGCCACCACTAAAATGATGAAAAATATCAAGAACATGAGACCCGCACTCAACAACACCTGCTTCACGATGTTGCGTTTCTCTTCGGTGTAATAGGAGGAGGTCATGGCCACCAAAATGCCGTTTATGCAGGCTATGGTGAAGTAGATACCGATGACGAGCATGAACGACGACAACGTCCCGTTTTGGCGCATCACGACATCCGTGATCATGCCCTCGACCGCTGGCCAGACATACGGGGGAACCACTGACTCCAGAAGCGAGATGATGGTGTTTTGGAAGGTTTCCCCTAAGAAGGCGATGGCGGAAAAGAGTGCGATGATCATGGGGATCACCGCCACGAAAACGCGGTAGGTGATGGCCGCCGCACGCTGGAATACCACGCCGTTGCTCAGCGACCGCCCGAAGAAGCGCATCACGTCGTACAACGGCACCTTCATCAGGCCAGGCAGCGAAATCACTTTCGATTTGGCCACAATTTTCCCAACGCCGGGCACACGTTCCAAATCGTGACTCCACTGCCGGAGCTTCAGCTTCGCGTATCGGAAAAATCGTTTCATGTTGTTAGGGATTAGGGTCTAGGGATTAGGGTTTAGGGCCAAGGGAATAGTCTAAGTTTTAAGTCTAAGTCTAAGTTTTAGGTCTAAGTCTAAGTTCTAAGTTTAGGTCTAAGTCAGAGTCACAGCGCCTTAAGGCTCATGTCCAGACTCTTGATTTGGTGGGTGAACGCGCCTACGGAGATGAAATCAACACCCGTGACGGCGTAGTCGTGGAGCGTCTCCTTCACGATGCCGCCGGAGGCTTCCGTTTCCACACGGTGATCGACCATTTTCACACCTTCGCGGATCTGGTCCGGGGTGAAATTGTCGAACATGATGCGCTGCACACCGCCGTGTTCGAGCACGCGGCGCACATCGTCCAAACTGCGGGTTTCAATCTCGATATTAAGCTGTAAATTATTGTCTTTCAGATATTTGTTTGCGGCGTCAATGGCCTTCTCGATGCCACCGGCGAAGTCGATATGGTTGTCTTTGAGCATCATCATGTCGAAGAGGCCGAAACGGTGGTTTTGCGCTCCACCGACGGTCACGGCATACTTCTCGAAGATGCGCATATTCGGAGTCGTTTTGCGCGTGTCGAGCAATGTGACATCCGTATCTTTCACCAAGTCAACATATTCGTGAGTCGTTGTGGCGATGCCGCTCATGCGTTGCATGAAATTCAAGAGGGTTCGCTCGGCGGTGAGCATGTTGCGGGAGGAGCCGTGCAGCGTGAAGGCGATGTCGCCTTTGCGCACCAAGGTGCCGTCGGGGAGCAGCAGCTCCATGTGGATGTTTTCATCGACCTGGCGCAGGACCTCGCGGGCCACATCCACGCCGGCCAACACGCCGTCTTGTTTGATGAGCAATTTCATGTCGCCTTGCGCCTCCGCCGGAATGCAGCAGAGCGAGGAGTGGTCTCCGTTGCCGATGTCTTCGCGCAACGTCAAGGCTATCAGTTCTTTAACTTTATCTGTTATCTTCATTTTTTTACAATTATTTCGGGGGTTGTGATGGTATCGCTGTGATGCAGGGCGCGGTCCACGAGCCAACAGGTCAGCCGCACGGTGTCGTATGGGGAGAAGGGGTTGTTGATGTAAGTGACAATCGTGAGTTTGCCTTCGATGGACTCGGGAACATTGTCGCTGAGATGCGGAACACGGGAGTGAAGCGGGGTGGGTAAGTCTATCTTGACCCACTCACCCTGCTGCTTTTCGTAAAAATCGATGAAAAAGTTGTAATAGTACGGCGAATCCACGGCAAAAACCGGATTCTTGTCGGACTCGTCCAACCCGATGTCGCCGTCGCCGTCCTGAAAATAGACGGTCAGTTCCGCCTGACTGTCATGACCGGTGCCGTTATCGACCTTCTCCAACGAGACGAACTCGATGTGCGGAACCTCCGAATATTTCGGCTCGCGCCGGCAACCTGCAGCAACCAGCGCAAAAGCGATAACCATAATTCCGATACTGAACTTTTTCATCGTTAATAAGTGATTCGTTTGCAAATATTAACTTAGACTAATGACTTAGACATAGACTATGACTTTGGCTATAGTCTAAGTTTAAGTCTAAGTTTAAGTCTAAGTCTAAGTCTAAGTTTAAGTTTAAGTTTAAGTTAATGTTACATCACCACATGCACACCCTTGATGAAGTCGATGGACTCTTGGATCAGCTCGTGCATGTAGGTGTCGTTCTCCACGAACGGGACGAACTCGCGGTAGATTTTCACGAACTCTTCGATGAACTCGGAGCTTTTCAGCGGTTTGCGGAATTCGAGGGCCTGGGCGGCGTTGAACAGCTCGATGCCGAGGATCTTCTCCACGTTGTTGACCACCAAATAGCACTTCGTAGCGGCGTTGGCACCCATGCTCACGTGGTCCTCCTGACCTTGTGACGACTCAATGGAGTCGGTGGAGCAGGGCATCGTGAAGGCCTTGTTCTGGTTCACGATGGAGGCGGCGGCGTACTGCGGAATCATGAAGCCGGAGTTGAGGCCGGGGTTCTTCACGAGGAAGGACGGCAGTCCGTGCTTACCGCTAATCAGTTGATAGATACGACGTTCGGAGATGTTGCCGAGCTCCGCCATAGCGATGGAGAGGAAGTCCAACACCAAAGCCAACGGCTGACCGTGGAAGTTGCCCGCGCTGACGATGATGTCTTCGTCGGGGAAGACGGTCGGGTTGTCGGTGACGGAGTTGATCTCGGTCTCGACCACGTTCTGCACGTGCTCGATGGCGTCTTTGGAGGCACCGTGCACCTGCGGCATGCAGCGGAAGGAGTAAGGATCCTGAACGTGTTCCTTGTGTTGGGCGATAATCTCCGAACCCTCAAGCAGTTGCGAGATATGCGCGGCCGTGGTGATTTGTCCGGCGTGCGGGCGCACGAGGTGCACGAGCATGTTGAACGGCTCGATGCGACCGTCGAAAGCTTCCAAGGAGATGGCACCGATGATGTCGGCGAGCCAGCTCAGCTTGCGGGCCTTCATCAGCAACCAGACGGCGTAGGAGCTCATGAACTGCGTGCCGTTGAGCAGGGCGAGGCCCTCTTTGGACTTCAGCGTGATGGGCTCCCAGCCGAATTTCTCGTTGATTTCGGCAGCCGAATATTTCTTGTTGCGGTAATAAACCTCGCCCATGCCGATGATAGGCAACGAGAGGTGCGCCAACGGAGCCAAGTCGCCGGAAGCGCCGAGGGAACCTTGCTGATACACAACGGGATACACACCTTTGTTGTAGAAATCCACCAAACGTTGGATGGTGTCAAGCTGCACACCGGAGTGGCCGTGTGACAGGGATTGCACTTTCAGGAGCAGCATGAGTTGCACGATTTCTTGCGGAACCTCTTCGCCCACGCCGCAGGCGTGCGAGATCACGAGGTTGCGTTGCAAGGTTGATAAGTCCTTGGCAGAGATGTGCTTGTTGCAGAGGGAGCCGAAGCCGGTGGTCACGCCGTAAATCGGTTCCGCGCTCTTGGCTGCCTTGGTGTCCAGGTAGTCACGGCATTTCTTTACCGCCGCAATCGCCTCCTCGGACAATTCAATCTTCTGCTTGCGATCAATGATTTTGGTTACCTTCTCAATGCTGAGAAACTTGGTTGAAATCTGATGTTTTTTCATTTTATTACGATTTTATTTGTTTATTTCAGATTAGTGAATAGTGAGTAGTGGATAGTGAGTAGTGATTAGTGAATAGTGATTCTTAATTCTTAATTCTTAATTCTGAATTACATTGTGTCTGCCTGTCAGCCGATAGGTCCGCATTCCGCCGATGAGGTTATAGACCTCCTCGAAGCCGTTCTGCATGAGGATGCGGGAGGCGACGTAGCCGCGCAGACCGACCTCGCAGAAGACCACAATCTTCTTGCCTTCGGGGATTTCCTCTAAAAATTCACGCAGTTCATCCACGGAGTAACGGGTGGCTCCTTCAATCGTACCGTTCTTGTACTCAGGCAATTCGCGGACATCCAAGAGGAAGAAATCCTCCTCGTTGTCAATCATTTCGTCCAGCTGTTTCACGTGGATTGGGTTCATCAGGTGGGCGAAGATGTTCTCGGCCACCATACCAGCGAACATTACGGGACTCTTGGCCGACCCGAACGGCGGCGCGTAGCTGTGCTCGCTGTTCACGAGATCGAAAATCGTGCCGTGGTGTTTGAGCAGCAGCGAGATGATATCAATCTGTTTGTCAATATTTTGCGTCCCGATAGCCTGTGCGCCGTAAATCGTGCCGTCCTCCATGGAGAAGTTCAGCTTCAGTGACATCGGGGTGCTGCCCGGGTAGTAGGTGGCGTGTGCCGCGGGGTGCACGATGACGGTCTCGTAAGAGAGGTTTGCCCGTTGCAAAGCCGCTTCGTTCAGCCCCGTGCTGGCTACGGCCAAGTCGAAAATCTTGGCGATGGCGGTACTCACAGAACCCTGATAGACCACGCTTTCGGGATAGACCATGTTCATGGCGGCGATACGGGCCTGCGCGTTCGCAGGACCTGCAAGGAAGTTGCAGTACGGAACGCCCGTCACGGGGTGCGGGAACTCGATGGCGTCGCCCACCGCGAAGATGCGCTCGTCGGAGGTCTGCAGGTATTTGTTGACTTGGATGCCTCTTCCGATTTCCAGTCCGGCGGTTTCGGCCAATGTCGTGTTCGGACGCACGCCGATACTCAGCACCGCGAGGTCGCAGTCCAGCTTCTGCCCGTCTTCCAAACAGACGGTCAGCTGGTCGCCGTTTTCCTCGAATCCAGAAATTCCATTGCCGGTAATCAGCTGTACTCCCTTGTCTCTCAGATGTTTCTCCGCGATGGCCGCAATGGGTTCATCCACAGGTGTGAGGATATGGTCAGCCTTCTCCACCACGGTAATCTGGTATCCGATTTTGTGGAGGTTCTCCGCCATCTCCAACCCAATGAAACCGCCTCCGATGATGACGGCTTTTGCGTTATCGTGCAAGGATTCAACGGCTTGCATCTTGATTTTGTCGCAGTCGCTGACGCTGCGCAGGGTGAAGATCTTCGGGCTGTGGATGCCGGGCAGTTCGGGGATTACCGGTTCGGCGCCGGGCGACAGCAGGAGGATGTCGTAGTCCTCGGTGTAAGTCTTGCCGTTGCGCAGGTTCTTGACCTCCACGGTGTGTGCCTCGCGGTTGATGGCGGTCACTTCCTGCAACGTCCTGACATCCACATCGTAACGGTTGCCGAACGACACGGGGGTCTGCACGAACAGCCGCTTCCGGTCTTCGATGGTGTTGCCGATATAGTAGGGCATGCCGCAGTTGGCGTACGAGATGTACTCGCCCTTCTCGAACACGATGATTTCGGCATCTTCGTTCAGTCTTCTCAGACGTGCGGCCGCCGATGCTCCGCCGGCGACTCCGCCTATGATTACATATTTCATATTGTTCCGTATTCGTTTTTGATATCCCAGGGCTCGCTGCGCTCACCCTGGGTTAACACGTATCGGGCTTGCAGCCCTCATGGAAAAGGTCTATCTATTCGATAGCCAGTTCGTGACATTGTCGTAAATCCGCTGCTCCACGTTGTCGGCGGGGGCAGGGACGAATTTCTCGCCGGTGATGTGCTCGTAGAGCTCGATGTAGCGGTTGGTGATGCCGTTGACAACCTCTTCGGTCATTTCAGGCACCTGCTGGCCTTCCTGTCCTTGGAAACCGTTGGCCATCAGCCACTCGCGCACGAACTCCTTCGACAACTGCTTCTGCGGCAGCCCTTTGGCGAACTGCTCTTCGTAGCCTTGGGCGTAGAAGTAGCGGGAAGAGTCGGGGGTGTGGATTTCATCGATGAGGTAGATCTTGTCGTCGGCCTTGCCGAACTCGTATTTGGTATCGACGAGGATCAATCCCTTCTTGGCCGCGATTTCGGTGCCGCGCAAGAAGAGCTTCATCGTATAATCTTCCAAAACAGCGTAATCTTCGGGGGAGACGAGGCCCTTGGCGAGGATTTCCTCCTTGGAGATGTCGGCGTCGTGCTCGCCCTGCTCGGCCTTGGTGGTCGGGGTGATGAGCGGCACGGGGAACTTCTGGTTCTCCTTCATGCCGTCGGGCAGGATGTTGCCGCAGAGGTTGCGGCCGCCGTTCTTGTAGAAGCGCCACGCGCTGCCGCAGAGGTAGCCGCGCACGATCATCTCCACCGGGAAGCCCTTGCAGACGCGGCCCACCGTGACCATCGGGTCGGGGGAGGCCATCTTCCAGTTCGGGCAGATGTCGCTGGTGGCATCCAAGAACTTGGAGGCTATCTGGTTGAGGATCTGGCCTTTGTAAGGGATGCCCTTCGGCAGGATGACGTCGAAGGCGCTGATGCGGTCTGAAGCGACCATCACTAACACATCGTCCAAGAAATAGACGTCACGGACTTTTCCGTGATACACCGATTTTTGATTCGGGAATTGGTAATTGGTTTTTGTTAAGGCGTTCATTATTGAATGGTTATGGGTTATGGGTTATTGGTTATTGAAGCCCCCACACTGCGGCTTCGCCTTGTGTGGGGTTATTAGCGCTTCGTGCGTCTTGCCCCTTCGGGAGTCGTTCAGCAGCCCCACACTACGCTCCTTCGTCGCTTGTGTGGGGTTATTAGCGCTTCGCGCATCTTGCCCCTCCGGGGCTGCTCAAGGAAAATATCTTTATAATATATCATCTCTGTTCGTTATTTTTTCTGGTACCGATTGCCTGTTCACTAATCACTGTTCACTAATCACTATTTCACAAATTTGAAGGTGGCGGTTTGGTGATTGTTGAGCGTTGCGGTTCCGATGTAAAATCCTTTCGGCAAAGATGTTACGTTGATCTCGAGAATCGGGGAGCTGGAAACAGCGGTTTGCAGGACGAGTTGGCCGGAGGCGTTGTAGAGGGTGACGGTCTGGATGTTGCCGTCGGGGTTAAGGATATTCAGCTTGTCGGTGACGGGATTCGGATAAACGCTGATTTGCAGCGGTTTGTAGTCGTTGAGGCCGACGTGGGAAGCATAGACCTGGTAGAAGTTGGGGATGCCGTAGCCGAACTCGGGGTTGGGGTTGTCGTAGAGGTGGCCGCTTTCGCGGATCATCTGCATGATCTGCGTGGAGGTGTAGCAGGGCATGGCTTGCCATAGACAGGCGCACATGCCGGCCGCGACGGGCGTGGCCAAGCTGGTGCCGTTGGAGAACTCAAGCATGTTGAAAGGGTTGTAGCAGGCTGTTTCCACACCTTGGGAGATGATGTCGGGCTTCACACGGCCGTCGTAGGAGTAGCCGCGGGAGGAGAAACTGGCGATGATGCTGTCGGAGGTGCAGGCGCCCACGCACAGGATGTCGAAGGCGTCGCCGGGACGGCTGATGTGGTAGAACTCGCTGTTGCCGTCGTTGCCGGCAGCCACACAGACGATGACGCCTTTCTGTCCAAGGATGGTGGCGCAACGCGAGGCGATGCTGTGTACCCCGTTCATGTTCTCGTAGGTGATGTCATTCTGCGGAAAGTCCGGGAACATGCGATAGCCTAACGAGGAGTTGATGACGTCCGCGCCGAGACTGTCGGCGATTTCCGCGCCGTTGGCCCAGAAATCCTCCTCGATGATTTCTTCGGAACCCACCCATTCGGTGTGGATCAGCGCGTAGGAAGCCCCGGGAGCCGTGCCCACCAGTTCGCCGTTGGTGTTGGCGGCCATGGCGGAGGTCACGACTGTGCCGTGCACCTCATCCCAACCACTCGTCAGAGTATCCACAAAATTGGGCATCAGCGAATAATGACCGTAAAAACGCCCGGAATTCACCAAATCTTGATAGAAATTGGTGTTCTCGATGCCGAAGAACCCGCCGTCAATCACCGCGATAAGCATCCCTTCGCCGTGAAAACCCTCCTCGTGCAACGGAACTCCGTTGAAAAGGGCGATTTGGGCCAACCCTTCCCCATAATCAATGGCATACTTTGTAGGAATGGACGAACTGTGAACCATGGGGATCGGATTTTCAGGGTGCTGATACACAGGGGCGTCGTACAAGACGTAGTTGCCCACAGCCTCCATGGAATCCACGAACGGCAGACTCAGGATTTGCGGCAGAACCGTGCTGTCGGGACAGTAAATGGTGAAGGTGTTCATCCATTTCGAGACCGCCAAAGGCTGTATTTCCGCATGCAAAGCCAGAATCTGCTGCTTGTATTGCGGGTTGACGGGCAAATCCTGTTCCGTGATCGGAATGTTGAAACGGGCGCGCTTGTCAATAGCCCGCTGCGAGAGATATTCCGACGGATTGTCAATGGAATAGGGGGTGTTGTTTTTGTCACTCAAATAGATACGGTAACACGTCGGAGACTGCGCGAACAGCGCGACCGACAACCCCAGAAAGAGCCACAACAGAGAAAAATGCTTCATTCCGATGATGATTTAAAAAACCTGCAAATGTACATAAATTTCAAATATGTACGGAAAAGCGATTTTTTTCCCTGTCAGGGGATTTATAACAGGTAATTTTGCTATAAAAAACGGAACTTCGTCCTGCTGCGATACACCTCCCCCGGCCGCAAAAACGCATTCGATTCCGGCCATTTCTGGTTCGGCGAATCGGGGAACTTCTGCGTTTCGAGGCAGACGGCGGCCCGCTGCTGATAGACGTTTCCGTACTTGCCTGTCACCGTGCCGTCGAGGAAGTTGCCGGTATAGACCTGCATTCCCGGTTCGGTGGTGTAAACCTCTAAAACAATGCCCGTTACAGGACTCTCCAAGCGGGCGCACGGACGGGAATCGTCGCCCTTCGTGCTCAGCACCCAGTTGTGGTCGTAGCCGCGTCCGATGCGCAGCTGTTCAAAGTCGGCAGCGATGTCCCGTCCAATCGGCTTGGGTTGCCGGAAATCCATCGGCGTGCCCTCCACGGAAGCCAACTCGCCCGTGGGGATGAAGGTTTCGCCAATCGGGGTGTAGCGGTCGGCGTCGATGGTCAGCAGATGGTTGAGGATGTCGGTGGAGGCGTCGCCATTGAGGTTGAAGTAGCTGTGGTTGGTCATGTTGATGACCGTTGGGTCGTCTGTAACCGCCTCATACTGAATATCCAGCGCATTGTCGTCCGTCAGCGTGTAGGTAACGTGGGCACACACATTGCCCGGGAACCCGCTGTCGCCGTCCTCGCTGACTAAGCTCAGCACCAGCCGGTTGTCGCCCACTTCTTCAACGTTAAAGATGCGGTACTGCCAGCCGTCGGGACCGCCGTGCAGACAGTTCTTGCCGTCGTTCTGCGGCAGCTGGTAGGTTTTCCCGTCGATGTTTATCTGGCCGTTGTTCAGTCGGTTGGCGTACCGTCCGATGGCTGCCCCGAAGTCGGAGCGGTGGTTTTCGGGGAGGTAGTCTTCCACGTTTTCGAACCCGAGCACGACATCGCGCAACTGCCCGTCCTTGTCAGGCACCAGCAGTGACACGACGCGCCCGCCGAGGTTGGTGATGGTGGCCCGGAGGCCGCGGGCGTTTTCCAGCGTGAATATATGGATTGAACCATCGTTATAGTCCGTTTTTGACGAAAACTTATCCCGAAGTTCATAAATTCTGTCAATTATTATGTCCTCTTGCTTTTCGTTGAGCCGCAATCCGAACTTAATTGTGTTTGGAGGTCCATTCTCCAATCGGTAATGTATTCGAAGCGAGGCATCATACAAGTATGATCTATTGAAAAAAGTCCACCACGGAGACTCGTATTTTTCAATTTCCACGATACTGTTCCAAGGGATAGTTGTTTCTCTGTCAAAGAGTTTTTTGAGATGGATAACCATACCTTTTTCATCATACGACACGGTTTCCACGCCCTTGACCTGCCAGACAAGCATATCCAGAGCGTACAAAGTATAAGCTACTGGCAACATCAGCAGCAATATAAAAAACAATATGCCAAATATATCGGGCCACTCGTCTATTATCCACCAGATAAGGGAAATCAAGCCGACAATACAGAATACGGCACCGATGAGGGTGGCAAGTCCGACAGACAGGATCATATCCTGTTCCGGGCGGCTGCGCAGCAGTAGAGTGCGGCCGTCGAGCTCGTTCGGGTCTGATTTGGGGTTTGTTGGCATAAAAGTTCCTATTTTATAAGTGCAAAAAGCGAGTCATTTTGAATTTGCTCGTAATAATATGTGTCGCTTAGGCGGTAAAAGGAGGTGAGATGACGCACACTGTCGCTGTCGTATGGCACATAATCCATCTCTTCCTTTATCAAATCCAACGATTCGTAAATAGCATAATCAACCTTTCGTATCCGACTCATATCCCCTGTGTTGAACAGATATTGCCGCATGTCACCGATCATACCCAATCTGTCATCCACAATACCTTTCCGTTCGTAAAAAACAAATATCGATGGGATGCGGAAGCTGCCATTTTCATCATCAGATACTTTATAGCCATATATCACGTACTTGCCGTCGCTCCACACCTTATGGTCGGCCTTAAGTATGGCCACGAGGAAGAAAACTACGCATATTATCACTGCCATGCAGCACACCGACCAATTCCTTATCCTTACTACATATAGTATTTTATTTTCATCCTGACAAATGTCTTTGTTAACCCTAATAGTAAACAAGATAGCATACACTATTGTGAAAACAGCGGCCGGAATCAAGGACCAATGCTGCAACTGCCATGCCAATCTGTCACCGGCCGGCAGGATAATCCATGGCACTATGACTATGGCCCAGCACACCAGCGCGGAAATGCCCAAGATTCTGCGGATAATCGCGGATTTTGACTTATGGGATTCATTCATGCCATTAAATCTTTCAGACGGCAAAAGTACACAAAATATGCGGATGAATTTACATATTATCTCCGCGTATCGCACGTATCTGCGCGTAAAAAAAACGACTGAAAAGAATGATCGAAAGAAATATTTTGCATTCTTGCCGCTGGTTTTGGTGGTGATGCCTGCTGCCCGTGCGAAGATTTTATTACACCACTAATGAAAGTGCTATTAGCTGAAACCCTTTACTAAAAGGAAACCCACCTTTCATATAGATGGTCGAAAGTCCATTTATTTTTCACTTTTTTAAGCACGATGGTGCCGCCACGTTTGCACTGATGATATTCTACAACAGCATATTGAAAGGAGCGGTCAAATATAATCTTGTCTATTGAGAAAAAAGGGGTGATCACGGACGCCAAAAAGTAATGGCAGAGTATCGAACCGGCATAATCTCTCAAAAAAAATATTCTCTCTAATTCTTCTTGTAATTTTGCCTCTTCAAAGTCGTAAGGTTCTTTCTCATTACCTGTTATAGTCACAATACCGTCTTTTTCCACCAGTTCCCAATCATCAAATGTTTCAATTTCCAACGGAGGAAGCATGAATGTTGTAAGATAATCGTTGACGATAGTTTTATAACCTTCAGTCAGATAAACTGTTGTAAGTCCTTCGATTTGGTATTTTGGTCGGAAATCTATGGCGGAATCAACGGTGACATATACTGTTTTGTCCAAATCACCATCTTTGAAAGCCGTGGATTTCTTATTCACGCAGCCGATTATATCCAGCGAATTTTGTAGAACAAGCACCGGTCCGAGAAACTCAATCCCAATCTTCGAGGAAATATCCGGACGTAGCATTGCGGCGAACACCTTGTGCGCTTCCGCGACCCATTTGTCGGATGCTTCCGCCTCGTTATCAGCATATTCCTTCTGCCAATTGTCGAAGAACTGTTCCAATAGGACGTACGATTTTGTATCGTAAGCACGCTCCAACAGCTCCCTTTGGCCATCGGACTGCGCGAGCCCTGCGAGCGGCGTGCCAGCGAGGAAGAGCAGGCATAAGGCGTACAATAACAGTTTGTGTCTCATATCTTTCGGTTTGGGATGGCAAAAATAGCATTTTTTTCGCCGTTTCGACACCCCTTAACTACTAACTGCTAACTCCTCACTACTATTGCGGTTCCCCCGCCCGGAGCCAACTCCACACGCAACTTGCCATCTGCGGGTACGGTTACCGTTTTCTTCTGATAGTCAATGCCTTTGCGGTGGGCGTTGGGACCATCGACGAACATCGTGACCGTACCGGAGGTAATACCCAAGGACTTGAGGTCGATTTCGACAGTGCGGGCATTCCAGTCGGTGATGGCGCCGATGTACCAGGTTTCGCCCTTGCGTTTGGCGGAGACGATAAACTCCCCGACCCTGCCGTCTAATATGCGGGTCTCGTCCCACACGGTGGGCACCTTGGCGATAAACTCCGTGCATTCGGGCTCCTGCATATAGGCCGTGGGGGCGTCACAGAGCATCGCGAAGGGCGCGTCAAAGATCATATACTCCGCCAATTGACGGCAGCGCGTACCCTGGCTCATCGGCTCGTTCCAGCTCGGGAAGTAGCACCAGTAGGCACCGTTGCGCATCGCACCCTGCGTGAAGTCCATCGGACCGGCGAGCATCCGGATAAACGGAATCGTGACCTCGTACTTCACCATATCGGTCTTGCTGTCGGCCCATTTGCACTGCTCCAACCCGAACACGCCTTCGTAGTTGAGCACATTGGGGTAGGTGCGACTCAGTCCCGTGGGCTTGTACGCCCCGTGGAAGTCAATGAAGAGGTGGTATTTGGCAGCCATGGCGGCCATCCGCTCGTAGAAGTTGACCACAATCTGGTCGTCGCGGTCCATGAAATCGACCTTGAAGCCCTTCACGCCCATCTCGGAATAGTGCTTGCAGACGCGCTCCATCTCCTTGTCCATCGCGGCGTAACCGGCCCAAAGCACGATGCCAACGCCTTTACTCTCAGCGTATTTCACCAACATCGGCAAGTCAATTTCGGGAATTACTTGGAAGAGGTCGGCCTGCTTGTTCACCGCCCAGCCTTCGTCCAAAATCACGTATTCTATACCTTTATCGGCGGCAAAATCGATGTAGTATTTGTAGGTCTCGTTGTTGATGCCCGCCTTGAAATCCACGCCCCAGATGTTCCAGTTGTTCCACCAGTCCCATGCCACCTTGCCGGGCTTGATCCAGGAGATGTCCTCCACCTGCGAAGGCTCGGCGAGCAAATAGACGAGGTCGTTATCCACCAGTTCCTTATCCTCTTGGGCGATGGTGATGATGCGCCACGGGAAGGTGCGCGTGCCGGCGGTCTTGGCGATGTAGTCCTCCCGCTCTTTCACGATATACTGCAGGTTGTTGTGCCCGCCCTGCTCCCACGTCTTCGGCAGCGGCGCGAAATAGCCGATCATCGAGTTGCCCTCGGTATGTTTGAGATACATGCCGGGATAGTCGCGCAGGTCGGACTCGGTGATGACGGCAAGACGGGAGCCCAAACCAGCATAGTATCCGCCTTCGGAAGCGGAACAGGTCTGCGCCACCAACATCGGCAAGAAGGCGAGGCGGTTGTCATCCATCTCCTTGAGCGGGATTTGAGTGTAGGTATTCTCGAACGAGGTGCAGAACTGTTCGGAGAAGTCGCCATTGACGGCCGCTTTGCGGTTTACGTATGGAATATATGCCTCGGTGCCGTTGCGCTCGCCCATAGTGGATCCCTCTGAGAAATTGAACTCCGCAATCTCGTGCTTAACGGTGATGGGCTCCTTGAAGGCGGTCTCGAAGCGGTAGGCCACGCCGGAGTTATAGACGCGGAACACGACGCTATAGCCCGCTTTGTACTGGAGGTACAGCTCGTTGTATTGGTCGCGGATGGAGTCCTTGCGGTAGAGCGGGGAGGCCACCATACGGTCCACGCTCCGGCGACCGCCTTTGCGCAGGGAGCGGATGGGCTCACGGCCCAGCAACGTGCCGTTGTCCAGTTCCATCCCGATGCTTGACGGCTTGAGGAATTCCCCGTTTTCACAGAAAATGGAATAGCGGATAATCTCGCCACTGAGGTCCACTTTCAATTTCAGCTTTTGGTTCGGCGAGAGGATGGTCTGGGTGGTCTGTGCTGAAAGGGTCGCGAAGCTGGCAAGGAGCAGCATCAGGAGGAGATGTTTTTTCATAATGACAGGATTTTAGGCGGCAAAGATACATAAATTTCAGAATTTGTTGCACTTGTTTTCAAGATGCCAACGTTCAACAAAAAAAAATTGTACTTTTGCGACTTTGATTTTTTGGAATAAATCTTTTGAAATATGTATAGAACACATACCTGTGGCGAGCTGACGCTTGAGAACATTCAGCAGACCGTGACATTGAGCGGTTGGATTCAGAAGATCCGTCATCTGGGCGGCATGATTTTCATTGATTTGCGCGACCGTTACGGCATCACGCAACTGGCCTTCAACCATGAGGAGCGCCCCGAACTGTGCGAGCGCGCCGAGAAACTGGGCCGCGAATGGGTGATCCAGGTAACGGGCACTGTGATTGAGCGTTACAGCAAGAACAAGAACATCCCCACCGGAGACATCGAGATCGAGGTGCATGAGCTGAACGTGCTCAACGCCGCCGAGGTGCCCCCGTTCACCATTGAGGACGAGTCCGACGGCGGCGACGAGCTGCGCATGAAGTACCGCTACCTCGACATCCGCCGCAACCCCGTGAAGAACAACCTCATCTTCCGCCACAAACTCGGTCTGGAAATTCGCAAATACCTGAGCGGACAAGGCTTCCTCGAAATCGAGACGCCGTTCCTCGTGAACAGCACCCCCGAGGGCGCCCGCGACTTCCTCGTGCCCTCCCGCATGAACCCGGGCGAGTTCTACGCTCTCCCGCAATCCCCGCAAACGCTGAAACAGCTGCTGATGATGGCCGGCATGGACCGCTACTTCCAAATCGTGCGCTGCTTCCGTGACGAGGACCTCCGCGCCGACCGCCAGCCCGAGTTCACCCAAGTTGACTGTGAGATGTCGTTCATCGAGCAGGAGGACATCCTCAACCTGTTCGAAGGTCTCGTGCAACATATCTTCCGCACTTTCAAGGGAATGGAAATCGGCAAGCTGGAACGCATGACCTGGAACGACGCGATGAAATACTACGGTTCCGACAAACCCGATGCCCGCTTCGGCATGCGCTTCGTGGAACTCAACGACGTACTGCAACATAAGGACTTCAAAGTCTTCAACGAGGCCGAACTCATCGTCGGCATCAAGGCTGAGGGCTGCGGCAACTACTCCCGCAAGCAACTCGACAACCTCACCGAGTTCGTGAAGAGCCCGCGCGTGGGTGCCGCTGGTCTCGTCTATATTCTTTGCAATCAGGATGGTACGTTCAAATCTTCCGTAGATAAATTCTACACGCAGGACGATTTGAAGGCGGTGGCCGAACGTTGCGACGCGCACGCCGGCGACCTCATCCTCATCCTCTCCGGCAAGGCCATGAAGACGCGCAAGCAGATGTGCGAGCTGCGTCTCGAGATGGGCAACCGTCTCGGTCTGCGCAAGGCTGGCGAGTACAAAGCCATGTGGGTCATCGACTTCCCGCTGTTGGAGTGGGACGAGGAGACCCAACGCTACTACGCCATGCACCACCCGTTCACTGCGCCGAAACCGGAGCACGAAGACTGGCTCGAGACCCGTCCCGGCGAGGTGTTGGCCAACGCCTACGACTTGGTCATCAATGGTTCTGAAATCGGTGGCGGCTCCATCCGTATCCACCGTCCGGAACTGCAGAAGCGCATGTTCAAGGCCCTGAATTTCACGGAGGAGCAGGCGCAGAGCCAGTTCGGCTTCCTCATCAACGCCTTCAAGTACGGTGCCCCGCCGCACGGTGGCATCGCTTTCGGCTTCGACCGTTTGTGCGCCGTTTTGAGCGACTGCGACAGCATCCGCGACTTCATCGCGTTCCCGAAGAACAACGCCGGCCGCGACACCATGCTGCCTGCGCCCACGCCGATCGATCCCAAGCAATTGGACGAATTGAATATCAAACTGAAGTAAATGTTCCGACAAGCTCTTGCCACTCTCGGAGAATATCTCGTCTTTCTGCGCCGGGTTTTCAGCAAACCGGCCAAATGGTCTGTGTTTCTGAAAAAATGGGTGTTTGAGATGGACGCCATGGGCATCGGCTCCATGCTGATTGTGTGTATCGTGTCGTTGGCCATGGGCAGCGTCATCACGTTGCAGACGGCTTTGCAGATCGAGAGTGGCTGGATTCCTTCATGGACGGTGGGCTTCGTGGCCCGTACTTCCATCGTGATGGAACTTTGTCCGACCATCATCAGTTTGTTGCTGGTGGGTAATCTCGGTTCCCGTATTACGGCGGAGATTGGCAGTATGCGCGTTACGGAACAGATTGACGCATTGGAGGTTATGGGTATAAATCCCGCCTCTCATCTGGTGTTGCCGAAAGTTCTCGCTTCCATCATCGTGAATCCCATACTTTGCGTGTTCAGCATCGCTTTCGCCCTTTTTGGCGGTTTTCTGACCGTTTGGCTTACCAATTGTATCTCCACGTACGATTTTATGGACGGTCTTACTTACTGTTTCCGGGTCTATGACGTGGTCTATGCGCTGACGAAAACCTGCATCTTCGCCTTCATCATGTCCACCGTGGCCTCCTTCTACGGCTACCGCATCGAAGGCGGCGCCCTCGAACTCGGCAAGGCCAGCACGCAAGGCATCGTGGTCTCCAGCTTCATCATCTTGGTGTTGAATGTGTTGATTACGGATATCATGCTATAACCCATAACCCATAACCTATAACTATTCTATGATCGAGGTCAACAACGTTTCCAAGTATTTCGGCGAGAAGCAGGTGCTTTTCGGCATTGACACGCAGTTCGAAGAGGGCAAGGTGAATCTGATTATCGGGCGTTCCGGGTCGGGCAAGACGGTGCTGATGAAGTGCTTGGTGGGTTTGCACACGCCCGAGGAGGGACAGGTGCTCTACAGCGGGCGCGAATTCCACAACCTGCCGGAAAAAGACAAGTTGTTGCTCCGCAAGGAAATGGGCATGGTGTTCCAGGGGTCCGCGCTGTTCGACTCCATGACCATCGAGGAGAACGTCACATTTCCGTTGGACATGTTCACGGACATGAGCGAGAGCGAGATGCGCGACCGCGCCAACTTCTGCCTTGAATGCGTTGATTTGGTGAACACAAACAAGCTGTATCCGGCGGAGTTAAGTGGTGGTATGAAGAAACGTGCCGCCATCGCCCGTGCCCTTGCCTGCAACCCCAAGTACCTCTTCTTCGACGAGCCCAACTCTGGTCTGGACCCCAAAACCTCGCTGCTCATCGACGAGCTCATCACCAAGATCACCCATGAGTTCAACACCACGACAGTCGTCAACACCCACGATTTGAACTCCATCATCACCATCGGCGAGACTATCTCGTTCATCTATCAGGGGCATCTCGCTTGGCGGGGCAGCAGCGACAACATCCTCACCTCCGACAACCAAACGCTCAACGACTTCATCTACGCGCAGCCGCTGACGCAGAGGTTGCGGAAAACGTTGTGATACTGGCTGTTGGCTGTTGGTTTTCTGACAACTAATAAATTCTTAATTCTGCATTCTTAACCTCCTAACCCTCTAACCTCAATAACCACAAACCATTACCAAATGAACTGGATTGACATCATCGTATTAATCCCCCTCTGCTGGTACGCCTTCAGGGGATTCAAAAACGGCTTCTTGATGGAGATTGTCTCCCTGGCTGCCCTGTTTTTGGGACTTTTCATCTCCTATAAGTTCTCCGACCTGATTTCGTTTTGGATCACCGGCACCACTTTGGCGAAGCCCATCTCCTTTTCGTTGTGCTTCATACTCACCATCGTGTTGGTCAACCTGTTGGGACGGATTCTGAAACGGGCGCTGAAACCGGTGCTCTCCGAGTTCCTTGACAAGGGCCTCGGTGTGCTCTTCGGCATCTTGAAGGTGGTTTTGGTGGCCGGCGTGCTCTTCTACTTCATCGACACGGTGGACAAAAACGAGATTCTCATCAAACATGAGGTGAAAGAGTCCTCCATCGCCTACAAACACCTCTCGCCAGTGATGTCGCACGTGCTGGAATGGAGGGAAACGCAAAAGAAGGAAAAAGAAGGTACACCCGAAGCGACCCCGGAAAAGTGAAAAATATCGGTTGTCCGCATAATATTAAAAATATAGTATCTTTGCCCCACCTTTAAAAATCCAATTGTTATGAAAAGTCTGAAAATCATCAAGAAAGAATACCAGCGTGTCGGATATGACGCGCAAGATATTGAACCTGTGGAATATACGGAAGGCTTTGCCGAGTATGACGACAACGGTCTGCTCCTCCGTGAAGAACGCTACGAGCCCGACGGCACCCTCAACACCTTGACCGTCAATGTTTACAACGAACACGGAGACTTGGTGCAGACGGAACAGTTCGACCAGGACGACATCCTGCTGCAGAAAACGGTTAACAAGTACGATGATGGCAAGCGTCTCGTGGAACAGTCGAACTATTATGGCGATGCTTCCGACGAGTATGTTACCAAATTTTACTATGATGGCGACGACAACGTGGTGAAACAGGAGGTCTATGTCAACGGGAAACTCGATTATGTGGAAAAAACGAGCACTTTCAAGAACGGACGGCCCGAAACGGTTACTGAAAACGACGACTACGGCAGCCCGATGTATATCCATCATTATGAATATGACGAGAAGGGACAGGTGAAGGTGTATGTCCGCGACGAGGTGCAAAACAATGACCGCCGCACTTACGAGTTCTCCTACAACGAGCACGGCGACCGCGTGAAAGATTTGATTTACAACTACGATATGACATTGATTGCCAAGGTGATACGCACGTTTGACGAACAAAACCGCCAGATTGAAATCGTGGAGGAGGATTTGGACACTTACCGCCGGATCACGATGGAATATGACGGCGACAAAGTGGTGAAGAACACGATGTTCAACAAAGAAGGCGGAATCACCGGCTGGGCGGAATACGAATATGCCGACGACGGCCGTCAGAGTATGGCCCGCGAGTTCATCCACGACGAGGTGGAACCGGAGAACTTCCGCATGTTGCGGGAAACCTTCTATGTCCGCGGATAGTAAATCTTAAGGCATACGTGAAAGATGTGAGACGTAAGACGTAAGACGTGAGACGTGAGACTTTTGGAACTATTCAAATCTCAAGTCCTAAGTCTTAAGTCTTAAGTCTTAAGTCTAAGTTTTAAGTCTAAGTCTAAGTTTTAAGTCAAAGTCTTAAATCTTAAGTCCTATTGCCTAAAAAATCGTATCTTTGCCGCCTTAAAATTTCAAGACGATGTTACAGATCCAACTTTTAAGAGAAAATCCCCAAGAGGTTATTGACAGACTGAAAATCAAGAATTTCGATGCTACGGAACTGGTGGCTGAGATTCGTGAATTGGATAGCGAGAACCGCAACTTAAAGAAGAAAATCGACGACAACCTGATGGCGCAGAACCAGGGCGCGAAGAAGATCGGCATGCTTTTCAAGGAAGGCAAGCGCGACGAGGCCGAGACCCTGAAGGCCGAGATGGCCACCCTGAAGGAGAGCGAGCGCACCGACCGCGCCAAACTGCAGGAACAGGAAGAGCTGCTCCAGAGCAAGATGGTGCTGCTGCCCAACCTGCCCAACGCCGCCGTGAAACCCGGCAAGGGTGCTGAGGACAACGAAATCGTCTATACGCAAGGCGATGCCTCCAACCTTCCCGAGGGCGCACTGCCGCACTGGGAACTTGTCAAGAAATACGACATCATCGACTTCGAGCTCGGCACCAAGATCACCGGCGCCGGCTTCCCCGTCTATAAGGGCAAAGGTGCACGCCTGCAACGCGCCCTTATCGACTTCTTCCTCGACGAGGCCACGGCCGCCGGCTTCACGGAAATCCAACCGCCCTACATGGTGAACGAGGATTCCGCCTACGGCACCGGCCAACTGCCTGACAAAGAGGGACAAATGTATCACTGTCAGGTCGATAACTTCTACCTCATCCCCACCGCTGAGGTGCCCGTCACCAACATCTACCGCGACGTGATCCTCAAGGAGAGCGACTTCCCGTTGAAGAACTGCGCCTACTCCGCCTGCTTCCGTCGCGAAGCTGGCTCCTACGGCAAGGACGTGCGCGGCCTCAACCGCCTGCACCAGTTCGACAAAATCGAGATCGTGACCATCGAGCACCCTGACCGCTCCTACGAGACCCTCGAAGAGATGACCAACCACGGCAAGATGCTGCTCACCAAGCTCGGTCTGCCGTTCCGCGTGCTCCGTCTCTGTGGCGGCGACATCAGCTTCACCTCCGCTCTGACCTACGATTTGGAAGTCTATTCCAAAGCCCAGCAGAAGTGGCTGGAGGTCAGCTCCGTCTCCAACTTCGAATCCTACCAGGCCAACCGGCTGAAACTGCGTTACAAAGACGCCACCGGCAAGACGAAACTCGCCCACACGCTCAACGGCAGCGCATTGGCTCTCCCGCGCGTGCTCGCCGCCCTGTTGGAAAACAACCAGACAGACAAAGGCATCGTCATCCCCGAAGTGCTTCGCCCTTACACCCGTTTCGACATCATCGACTAACCTTCGATGAAAAAACTGCTCTTCATACTGCTGCTTCTCCTTTCCTGCGGCGGCACCGTCGTGGCACAGCAAAGCCAGGACGAGCAGCTCGCCATGCAGTATTACAAGGAAAAGGAATACGACAAAGCCGTGGAACTTTTCGAGAAAGTCCACGCCAAAAAGCCGGATTCCTACATCTATTATTACTACTACCACGCCCTTTTGGAGTTGGAACGTTACGACGATGCGGAGAAAATGCTCAAAAAGCAGGTGAAAGCCTACCCGAACGTGCCGCGCTACAAGGTCGATCAGGGTTATGTCTATGAGCGTGCCGGCGACAACGCCAAAGCGGAGAAAGTCTATCAGGATTGTCTGAAAAACCTGCAGGCCAAGGAGACTGCCGTCAGCGAGCTCACCAATGCCTTCATGTCGCGGGGCAAATACGACTACGCGGCGGAAACCATCCTCAAAGGCCGGAAATTGCTCAACGATGAGCAGTATATGTCGAAAACGCTCATCAGCATCTATAAAGTGCTGCATCAGAACGACAAAATCGTGGATGAAGTCATCGCCCTGGTGAAGACCGACAATGAAAAATACCAGAACGATGTGCAGACGGCCATCCAGGATTTGCTTATGGATGACGAGGACAATGAACAGTACATGTCTATCCGTTCGGCATTGCAGAAGTTTTCTCAAAAAAATCCGAATAACATTCTTTGTATCAAAGAATTATATTGGATTAGCCAGCTGCACAAGGATTTCGAAGAGGCTCTTGTTCTCGCAAAATCGTTGGACAAACGGTTGAAAATAGAAGGTGTCTTCACGTATGAACTTGCCCTCGCCGCCGCCGACAACCACGATTACAACACGGCTATCGAGGCGCTGAACTATATCATCAAGAAGGGCGAGGACGCGCACAATTACGTGCAGGCGAAGATGAAGATCCTGGATGTCAAGTACATGCAGCTCATTGAAACTTCGCCGGTGAAGATGGTCGATGCGGTGAATCTGGAGCAGGACTTCCGCAAGGCTTTGGACGAGAACGGAATCCACTCCGGCACGATGGATTGGATCCGCAAGTACGCCCACTTGTTGGCTTTCTATGTCAACAAGCCGCAGGAAGCCATGGACGTGCTTAACCAAGCCATGGCCGCCACCCGCGACAATAAGGAGAAGAACCAATACAAGATCGATCTTGCTGATGTTCAGTTGTATACGGGTGAAATATGGGATGCTTCGCTCAACTATTCACAGGTTGACAAGGACATGCCCAACGACGTGCTCGGCAACGAGGCCAAGTTCAAGAATGCCAAGCTCTCGTTCTACATTGGCGAGTTCAATTGGGCGAAGAGCCAGTTGGACGTGCTCGCCGCCGCCACCACCAAGCTCATCGCCAATGACGCTATCTATTCCTCCATGCTCATTTCCGACAATCTGGAAGAGGAGGAAGAGGGCGACGATGCCGATTCCACTTTGACGCTGTTCAGCAATTCGGAAGGCAACCTCGCACTGAAAATGTACGCCAAAGCCGAGTTCCTGATCTTCCAGAACAAAGACGACGAGGCGCTGAAAGCCCTCGACTCCGTTCTGATTCTTTCGCCGTTCGGCTCTCTGGTGGACGATGCACTCTACCAAAAAGCGCTTATTTTGATCAAGCAGAAGAACTACTTCGAGGCGGAAAAGCTGCTCAAACGAGTCGTTGAGGATTACGGCGACCAACTTCTGGCCGACGATGCCGTTTTCCAACTGGCGGAACTGTACGAATACTATTTGAAAGACATTCCCAAGGCCATGGAAAACTACCAGAAAATCCTCAAGGAATACAGCGACAGCCTCTACGTGGTGCAGGCGCGTGCCCGCTACAGAACCCTTCGCGGTGACAACCTCTAATGGACTAAGCCACCGCCGTTTTATGACTTTTCCGTCAACTTTTGAACATGATACAGCTCAAACTTTCCAACATCAAGATTCCCGTCGGGAGCGAAAAGAACATTAAAAATCTAGTTTGTAAGCAGTTCCGCATCCGAACGGAAGATTTGGACGGCTTCCGCATCGTGCGCCAGTCGGTGGATGCGCGGAAGAAGAACAACGTGCTGTACAATTTCCAGGTGGTGGTAACGCTTCCTGACCGCTACCAAAGCCTTCTGAACGGCCCTGATGCAACGGAAAGCGTGCCCGCGCAAGAACTTTCCTACCCGTCATGGACGCACGATTTGCCGCCCGTAATCGTCGGGTTCGGTCCGGCTGGCATGTTCGCCGCCCTCTATCTCGCCCGTTGCGGCGCACATCCCGTCGTCATCGAACGCGGGGAACGCATTGAAGAGCGGCAACAGTCTGTGCAACAATTCCTTTACACCAAAGTGCTGAACCCCAACTCGAATGTGCAGTTCGGCGAGGGCGGTGCCGGAACCTTCTCCGACGGCAAGCTCAACACCAACGTCAATAGCGAATATAACCAGTTTATACTCAACGAGTTTTATAAGCATGGTGCACCCGAATCGGTGACCTATCAGCAGAATCCGCATGTGGGTACCGACTACCTTTCAAAGGTGGTGAAGAACATCCGAATGGAAATTGAGTCGTTGGGCGGCGAATTCCATTTCAACACCCTTTTTGATGGGTTCGAGAAAGCCGGCGACAACGTGATTGTCCATTGTCAAGATGGTAAAACATTCACAACCAGTCATTTGCTGCTTGGATTAGGTCATTCCGCCCGCGACACTATCCGCATGTTGCATGCGCGGGGATTGCTGATGGAGGCCAAGCCGTTTTCCATCGGGGTGCGCATGGAGCACTTGCAACGCGACATCAACCGGATGCAGTATGGCCCCGCCGCAAATCTCTTGCCTCCAGCCTCTTACAAGGGCGTAGTCCATATCGGAAACCGTGGAGTTTACACGTTTTGCATGTGCCCCGGCGGCACGGTGATGGCTTCCGCGAGCGAAGAAGGGACGATTGTCACCAACGGCATGAGCGAGCACAAACGCGACAAGGCCAATGCCAACAGTGCGCTGTTAGTGAGCGTGTTACCGGAGGATTTCCTGCACGGTTCGGTGCTGGACGGCATGGATTATCAGGAGAAATACGAACGGTTGGCGTTCCGCATGGCGGGCGACGGCCGCGCGCCGGGCAACCTCGTGGGCGAATTCCTGAAGGGGCAGGTCGCCACGCGCCACCGCAAGGTGGTTCCGTCCTATCCGCATGGTCTCTATTACGGAGACTTCAGCCGCTGCCTGCCCGACTACGCGGTGCATGCGCTCCGGGAGGCGTTGCCGCAACTCGACCGGCGACTGCCCGGCATCGCCAATGTCGATACGGTGCTGACCGGCGTTGAAACACGTTCTTCATCGCCCGTGCGCATTCTTCGAAATGAAGACAGAATTTCCTCTGTTTCAGGAATTTATCCAATAGGAGAAGGAGCCGGTTACGCCGGCGGCATCATAAGCGCCGCCATCGACGGCCTGAAAACCGCAATGGCGTTGAGTGGAGGGTTTAGGGTTTAAGATTTAAGGGCAGTAGCTATCAGTCTAAGTCATAGTCTAAGTCATAGTCTAAGTCTAAGGTTAACAGATTTCAAGTTCTCGCCAGTGAAAGCCAATAGCTAACAGCCAACAGCTAACAGCCAGCCTACTTCGGCCTCAACGTTCTCAGCAGGTAATCCACGGTGATGTCCACTGGACGGTAGATGCAGTTCGTGAAGTTGTGGTCGTAATACTCCAATTCGTAATATTCGCTGTTCTCCCACATTTGGTGGAAACGTTCGCCGCAGGTGAAGGGCACGAGGCGGTCGCCGTTGCCTTGGATGACGCAGGCGCTGCCTTGATATTTGGCAGATGTTTCAAAAATGGGCAAATGCAGGGCGGTTTTGAGATACCGTCTTCCGATGGCGATGCCGTTGGCCAGCACGAGACTGTCGGGCGGGTCAAGTGGGTTGAACTCGATGCCGAAGAGGTTGCCGCGGGCGATGTCGTCGCGCACCGAGGAGGCCGGCGCCAACGCCACCACCGCCTTGATGTCCTCAGGATGATTTCCCGCCACCATCGCCGCCACGATCGCGCCTTGCGAGTGACCCACTAACGCGATATTCCGCACATAACGCAGATCCTGCGCGTAAGCGAGCACCTGTTCCAGATCCTCCATCTCGTTCGGGATGGTCATTTCAGAAAACTTTCCATCGCTCTTGCCGTGTCCGTTGAAATCGAACGTTAGCGTGGCAAAGCCCTCTTCCCTTAACCGTGTTTCAATACTTCGCATCAGTTGAAAATCGTGGTCGCAGTTCAGTCCATGGCACATAATCACCAAATCGCAACGTTGACCAGGATCAAGGTATGGCTTATACGATTCAGCCCACAGCTTGCCCTTGCTGCCATCAATGGAAATCGTATCAACGACACCACCCCCATGCAACATAGAAAAATAATTACCAATGCGTCTTGAATCGAGTCTGTTCAGCAGATCTTCAATTTTGTATGATAAAACCGTACCGACCAGCACTTTACCATCCTGAATAAGGTAAATAGAAGGAATCCATTTCACACCGTATGCTTTGGCCACCTCCGAGTTGTTCATCCGTTTCAACTCGCTCACCTGCGGGTAAGGCACACCCGATTTGGCAATGTATTCCGTCCATTTTTCCTTGTCCGTATCGAAGGAGACCCCGAGAAATTCCACCCCAATCTCGTGGAACTGGTTGTAAAGGCGGATGATTTCGGGAAGATCCTTCCGGCAATCGGGACACCAGGAGGCCCAAAAGTCGAGGACAACAATTTTTCCTTTTGCAAACTCACTGAATTTCAATATTTTGCCATTGGGAGTTTGGAGTTGGAAATCAGGGGCGGGAGTGCCGGGCTTGAGCAATTCCTGTGCATAAAGCTCATCAAAGTCGGTGACGACCTGTGCCTGCGCACCGGCGAAAACCATGACAAAAAACCACAAAAGGGTCAGTTTCAGAGTTATTTTCATTGCTTGATGTTTTAATTCCAAAGTTTATGGGAAGTTATGGATATTCAATATAATGGCGTGATTTCTACTTTTCAAAAACAAACGGGGAGTCGAAAGTGGCAAATCGTTCGCCGAGTAGATCTTTCTCGGATGTGATGGGATTTTCCACGCGCCAGTCTATATTCAAATCCTTGTCGTTGAACAGGATACAGCCTTCGGAAGCTTTGTTGTAGAAGTTGGAGCACTTGTAGGCGAAGACGGTGTTGTCCTCCAGGGCGGCGAAACCATGCGCGAAGCCGGCAGGCAGGTAGAACTGCCGGAAGTTGTCGGCGGTGAGCAGCACGGACTCGTACTTTCCGTAGGTGGGACTGCCTTTGCGGATATCCACCGCGAAATCGAGCACCGCGCCGCGCAACACGCGTACGAGTTTGGCCTGCGCGTATGGCGGCTTCTGGAAGTGCAGTCCGCGCACCACTCCCTTCTGCGAACACGACTGGTTGTCCTGAACGAAATCGTCCAGCACGCCCAACTCTTTGAATCGTTGTTCGTTATAACTTTCGAAAAAATACCCGCGGTCATCCTTGAAAACCGTCGGTTCAATGATTAATAATCCGTCTATTGACGTTTTGGTCGTTTCCATTTGTTTAGGGATTAGGGAATAGGGATTAGGGCCAAGTTGTTAGTTATTAGGTATTAGAAGTCAGTATTTAGACATTCAATATATTCTACATTCTTAATTCTACATTCTTAATTCTTAATTGAATCAGTCTTCCGAGTTGTCTGCGATAAATATTTGATATTCAGACAGGAACTTCGCTTTGGAGACGAATCCGATGTATTTTCGGTCGCGGGTGATGACCGGCATGTTGAAGTTGCCGGTGCGTTTGAACTTTTCCAGCACCATCGCGGCGGTGTCGTCGTCGTAGATGAATTCGTCGGGTTCGATCATCAGGTCTTCGACGTGTATTTTGTCGTATAGTTCCTGCTTGAAGATGACGTCGCGGTGGTTGTCCATCACGAGCAGTCCGGAGAAGAGGTTGTTTTCGTCGATGACCACGAAGAGGTTGCGCTTGCAGTGGGCGATCACGTCGGTGTAGGTGCGCAGGGTGCTGTGCACGGGTATGGTGAGGATGTTGGTGTCGATGGTTTGGTGCCAGGGCAGTTTGCGCAGGGCATATTTGTCTTTGTTGTGGGTTCGCAGGTTGTCTTTTTCGGCCAGCGGTTGAGTATAGACGGAGTATTTCTCGAAAAGGTTGACGCAGAGGTAGGAGCAGGCGGCGGTGACCATCAGCGGGATCAGGAGCGTGTAACCCGTTGAGGATTCGGCGATCAGGAACATGGCGGTGAGCGGAGCCTGCATCACGCCGGTCATCACGCCGGCCATGCCCGCGAGGACGAAGTTGACATAGGGCAGGTCGATGCCGAGGAAGACGTGCGAGACGTGCGCCACAAGGAAGCCGGTGAACGCGCCGATGAACAGGGTGGGGGCGAACACGCCGCCCACGCCGCCGGCCGTCGTGGTGAATGTGGTGGCAAAAACCTTCATCAAGACGATTCCGATGACCGCCAGGATCAACAAGCCTTCGTGACCCATAAGATCCAGCAACGGGGAATTGTTGAAGACGGAGATCCACTCTCCGTGCAGCAGGTCGTTGATGTTGTTGTAGCCTTCGCCGTAGAATGCCGGGAACAGGTAGATGAGCAGGCACAGAGCAAATGAACCGACCAGCGCGCGCACATAGATCTTTTTGATCCGCCGCATCTGTTTTTCGATCCAGCGGGACATACGCAGGAAATAGACGGAGATGAATCCGCTGAGTGCGCCCAGGATGATGTAGAACGGGATGTTGCCCACGGAAAAGCCTTGCGTGGTGTCAACGGTGAACATCACGTCTTGGCCGAGGAAGAGCACGGACATCACCGTGCCGGTGGCGGCGGAGAGCAGCAGCGGCAGGATGGCGCTGCTGGTGAGGTCGAGCATCAACACTTCGAAGGTGAAGACCAAGGCGGCGATGGGGGCCTTGAAGATGGCGGCCATGGCAGCCGTGGAGCCGCACGCTAACAACAGGGTGGTTTGCCGCGTGTTAAGATGGAAGAACCGCGCCACGTTCGAGCCGATGGCGCTGCCGGTGAGCACGATGGGCGCCTCCAATCCCACGGAACCGCCGAACCCGACGGTGATGGCACTCGCCACCATGGAGGAATAGACGTTGTGGAAACGCAACATGCCGTCACTCTTGCAGATGGACTTCAGCACGATGCTCACGCCGTGGCTGAGGTTGTCGCGCACCACGCGCCGCACGAACAAAAGTGTCAGGAAAATGCCGATGGGCGGGAAAATCAGGTAGAGATAGTTGATGTCGGCCACAGGGAACGCCTCGCTCAGCAGACGGGTGGTGAAGTGCAGCAAGTTCTTGATGATGATGGCCGCGGTTGCCCCCAATATGCCGATTAACACACTGAGAATCAGCACCATGGTCTTGTCCTTGAAGTGCCGCTTGAAGAACCGCCTGCAACGGGCGACGAAATATAGAAACCTCCTGTTTTTCATATCGGAAACTCAAAGCGGCAAATGTACATAATTTTCGATATGGTGCAATATATTTTGTATTTTTGCCGTTTGTTTCAAGATGTTCAAACGCGTTTTGGTCATATCGGCAATGGTCCTGCTCTGCTGGACGGCGGCTTTCCCCCAAAAGAAGGCCGATTTCCGTATGTGGGAGGATAGTCTCTGCCACCTGCGCGACCGAGTGATGGCTGAATCCGACGAGACCGCAAGGCTCGCCCTCAACGAGGATTTCATGACCCTCCTGGAAGAGGTTCTGCAAATGCCCGACGCCTTCAAATTCACCTGGGATTCCGTCAAAAACTTCAGCGTGCTGGCCTCTCCCGACAATGTTTTCAAGATTTTCACCTGGTATGTGGTGAAAAACAACTACGACATCGAGAATTTCGGCTTCATCCATGTCTATAACGACGCCCGCAAGAAACACGTCCTCTACCCGCTCTACGACAAACGTCAGAACATCGACTATCCCAAAACGTTGGTCGGCAACCACAACCGCTGGTACGGCGCGGTCTATTACAGGCTTATTCCCGTCAAGGACAAGAATACCACTTACTACACGCTGCTCGGGTGGAACGGCAACAACCTGTTTACCAATCAGAAACTTATTGAGATTCTGCATTTTAACAAGGATATGACTCCGATTTTCGGTGGTCGGGTCTTCAAAAACTACACCGAAAAGGTGGCTCGGGTCATCTTCGAATATTCCAAAAACGCCACCTTGTATCTCAACTACGACAATCAGGAATTCCTCGTCAGCACGGGCAAATACAATCCCAAAACCCATAGCTACGACTACAAACGGCAGCGTTGCGACATGATCATCTTTGAGGAACTGATTCCGATGGACGAGTCCATGAAGAACGTGCCGGCCTACATGGTGCCGGAATCCAGTCTGAACCAGGGATTTGTCGAAGAGGACGGCAAATGGGTGTTCCTGAAGGACGTGCGCGGCTCCAACCCCGACAAAGTGCGGCCCAACTACCAACATAAAAACCGAAACTACTATTCCGTACAATAACAATATGGCAACGTTATACCCCTTGAAATTTACGCCCATTCTGAAAGAAAAAATCTGGGGCGGCAACAAGATCGAAACTATCCTGAAACATAAAATCAGCCCGCTGAAGAATTGCGGCGAAAGTTGGGAACTCTCCGGCATCATTGACGATGAATCTGTCGTGGCCAACGGTTTTCTCGCCGAGAACAACCTCAACGAATTGTTGGAAATTTACCTCACCGACCTCGTGGGCGAGAAAAACTACGAGAAATACGGTCTCGGATTCCCGCTGCTCGTCAAATTCATCGACGCGCAGGACAATCTCTCCGTGCAAGTGCACCCCGACGACGAATTCGCGCAGGAACACTACGGACAGAATGGCAAGACCGAAATGTGGCACGTGATTCAAGCGGACGAAGGCGCAGGATTGTATGTCGGTTTTAATCAGAAGATTACAGCTCAGCAATATTTGGATGCCGTAGAGGGAGGCACGCTGGAAGAGTATCTCAAGTTCTATCCCGTGCAGTCCGGCGACACCTTCATGATTCCTGCCGGCACAGTGCACGCCATCGGCAAAGGCGTGCTGCTCGCCGAAATTCAGCAACCCTCCGACATCACCTTCCGCATTTACGACTGGAATCGCGTGGATGACGAAGGCAACAGTCGGGAACTGCATACTGAGGAGGCTTTCGAGGCCATCCATTCCGAGAAGAACCTGGATGATTTCCAAGTGCATTACCAACATGAGATGAACAAAACCGTTACGCTTGTTCACTCGCCCTACTTCAATACCAACCTGCTGGAAATGGATATGCAGGTGCAGAAGTCCTTGGTCAATTTGGACTCGTTCATCATCTATATCTGCTTGGAAGGCAGTGCGTTTTTAGTCTCTGGCGATTTCAAGGAGCGGTTGGAAACCGGCGAACTGGTGCTCGTGCCCGCCGAAATCGAACAACTGCAAATCATTCCTGATCCCAAGGCGAAACTGTTAGAGGTTTATTGTTCGTAATTCCTGACTATTAGCAGCCAACAGCCAACAGCTAACAGCCAACAGCCAATGTTCCATTTCAAGCAGTTTGACTTAGAGCACGAGCGCAGCACCCTGAAAATCGGGACGGACGCCGTGTTGTTGGCAGCGCTTACGCAAGCCGGGACCGCCCGAACAGTCTTGGACATCGGTTGCGGCTGCGGGGTCATCGCTTTTTGCATGGCTCAGAAATTCGTTGAGAATCAGAATGTTCCAACAATTTATGGTATTGACGTGGATGCTGATTCCATTGCTGAAGCAAGCGGAAATGCCGATCGATTCCCGCTTCTTCAAAAATCTTGTTTCCATTTTGAGAATATAAGTTTGCAAGCATTTGTGAATCAAGTGGATAGCCATTGTTTTGACTTGATTGTCTCTAATCCGCCTTATTTTCACGGCGACCTTAAACCGCAGGATAAGAGCAAGTTGCAAAGCAAACATGGCGACGGACAGCTGAGTTTCAAGGAGTTGGCGGACGGAGTTGACAAACTTCTGTCCACCGACGGTCGTTTCGCGTTGATTCTGCCTCCCACAGAGATGGAAGAATTCCACCAGCTCACCATCGGCAAATGGCATTGTCGGAAATCAGTACATATCCGGCCTACTTCGAACAAGCCGATTTTCCGTGTGGTGCGCGAATATTGTCGCAATATTTTTCCGGAAAAAGAAAACTATCTCGATATCCGTGATTCGGAATTGCATTACACACAAGCGTATTTGGAGCTTGTAAAGCCATATCTCACAATATGTTAGCTGACATTCAATAGCGAAAAGCCAAAAGCCGAAGAAAAACACGCCGCATATCGAAAAAAAGTGTATCTTTGCCGCCGAATTCAAACGATGGGGCGTTAGCTCAGTTGGCTAGAGCGTTTGACTGGCAGTCAAGAGGTCGTGAGTTCGATTCTCATACGCTCCACAAAAAAACACCTGCAAATTTTGCGGGTGTTTTTTTTGTCGCTTGCGGAAAACAATCGCTACAGATCGATGATTTTCAGTTCCGACTTCGCCCGAATCGACGGAATGTGGTTGAAATGCCACCATTCGGACACGCAGGTGATGAAACCGCTTTCGGTCATTACACGGCGCAAGAGTTTGCGGTTCTCCAGTTCTTCTTTGGTTATCAGACCGTTGGCGACTAATTCCGCCTCGTGGTCGATACGCGCCTCCGGGCCGAAATAGTCGTGCTTGGAGCCCATGGGCAGCGGGTTTCCCGTGCTGTCCATGATGGTGATATCGACCGCCGCGCCGTAATTGTGCATCCCGCGTCCTTTGGCGGGGTTCGCCACAAACGAGATGTTGGGTGTCCCTTTCACCGACTCCCACATTTCGCGCTGCACACTGAGCGGACGGGCGGCGTCGTAAACGAGTAGCGAAAGGTCCGGACGGATGGCTTTCAGCCGTTGTTGTGCTCTCGCGAGCTTCTGCGCCATGGCGGGAATCGCGAAAGCATGGTGGATTTCGGGATACAAGACGTGCCCGAGGAAGTTGTCCGGGGTGGCATAGACGATGAACACCCCGATGGTGGAATCGACCTCGGCGATGTCCACCAACCCGAAGTCGAGGAGTTGCTGCTCCATCTCCGTGTATTTGGGTGCCTCGGGCTGCTGTTTTTCGAGAATGGTGTCGGTGGTGACGGTTGTAGTCCCCTTCTCTTTTGACGTGGAGTGACAGGACACGCAACATAGTAGTGCAGCTGCTATGGCCAGCCCCCACACTGCGGACATCGCCTTGCCCCTACCATCCCGCCCAGAGGGCACCCTTCCAGAGGAGGGGGATGAGAAGTTTTTTAAAATATTCATGGATTAAACGTACTTTATCTCAAGTCGTAAGTCTCACTAAAGCAGCACGACCACGGCGTCTTTCGCTTTTTGGCGCACGCCTTTCGGGAGGGTGATGGTGTATTCGTCGCCCTTCTTGGAGACGGTGGCCTTTTCGGAGGTGCCGAGGATGGCGGCCTTGCCGGTCTTCACCGGTTTTTCGGTGCCTTTGAAGGTGTAGGTGGCGGGAACAGCCTCGTTTTCAGGGATCAACAGCAGCGCATAACGTTGTCCTTCCTTGCTTTGGGTGAAACGTACCTGACCGCAACAATAGGGTAGGCACGGGCGGGTGTTGTAAATCGCTTTTCCATTGACATTCAGCCATTTGCCCATATCTTGCAGACGTTCTACAGCGGTTTGCGGCAGCGTGCCCTCCGGCGACGGCCCCACATTCAGTAGGAAGTTTCCGCCTTTGGCCACAATGTCTATCAACAAGTGTATCAGTCGGTTAGTGGATTTGTAGTTGTCGGTGGCCACGTAAGACCAGGAGTCGCCCATCGACATGCAGGTCTCCCACGGGTAAGGCAGGAGCGTGTCGGGAACCTGTTGCTCGGGGGTGCGGTAGTTCTCGTATTTGCCGTGCACGCTGCGATCGACGATGATGAGGTCGGGGTTGTTGGCGCGCACGTCCTTGGCCACCCGCGCCATGTTGATGTCCTGGATCCAGCCCTGACAGCCAAGCCAGTCACGGGTCTCTTCGTCCACGCTCCAGCCGGGGCGCACCCAGCCGCCGTCGAGCCAGAGAATGTCGATGTCGCCGTAGTTGTTGGCCAACTCGTGCAGCTGTTTGCGGGTGAAGTCGCAATATTTCTCCCACCGGTCGGGGTGTTTCGTGGGGTCGTAGTTGACGTTGCGGTCGGGGGTGGCCCACTCCGGCGCCCAATAGTCGGGACAATGCCAGTCGGGTTTTGAGAAGTAGAGTCCCGTCCAAAGCCCTTGGTTTCGGAAGGCTTTCACCAGCTCGCCAGTGACATCCGCCTTGGGATTATTCGAAAACGGGCACTCTTTGCCGGTGATGGCGTAGTCGGTCTCTTTCGTATTGTACATGCAGAAGCCGTCGTGGTGCTTGGTGGTGAAGACGAAGTATTTCATGCCGCAGTCCTTGGCTAGCTTCGCCCACGATTCAGGATCGAATTTTGTCGGGTTGAAAGTCTTGTTAAGTGCTTGATAATTAGCTTTGTAGTCGGTGTATGGGACGCCACCGCGGTCAATCCACGGCTCGTTGCAAATCGACCACGACTCCACCACGCCCCACTGCGCGTAAATTCCCCAGTGCATCATCAAACCGAACTTCAGATCCTGCCACTGACCGATACGGTTCAGGATGACGGGGTCGGTCTCGAACTGCTGTTCGCTTTGTGCGTATAAGGTTGAGAATGAACAAATTGTCCAAAACAACAACGGGATGAAGAGTAACTTTTTGTATGTCATAATATCGTTTTTTTCTATTTGTCTTTATCCTTTTGCTTTTGGCAAGCCAACAGCTAACAGCTAACAGCCAATAGCCAACAGCCAATAGCCAACAGCTAATCCCCCCACGCCTCTTTCACTTTCTCCGCTATCGCCTCCTCGTCGAAGCCCACCTCCTTGTACAGGTGCGGGATGTCGCCGTGGGAGATGAAGCGGTCGGGTAGGGCGATGTGCAACAGACGCGGCCGTGCGTCCCTGCGGGCGAGGAATTCGGAAATTTCCGAGAACAGCCCTCCCTTTTCGGTGCCGTCTTCCACGGTAATCCACGCCGAATATTCTGTTGCAAATTTCTCTAAAACATTTTCATCCAGAGGTTTAAGGAAACGGACGTCGTAGTGCGCGGCGCGGATGCCCTCCGTTTCTAATTTTTGCAGCACGTTCTCCACGGCATTGCCGAGCGGTCCGAGTGTCAGCAACAGCACTTTCTCGCCTTCGCGCAACATTTCCCCTTTTCCGATGGGCAAAACTTCCGGTTCGTTGTGCCAATCCACGAGCACGCCGCGCCCGCGAGGGTAGCGGATGACGAATGGAAGTCCTTGATTCTTTGCGTTTTGGTAGGCCGTAAGCATCAGGTTGCGCAACTCGTGTTCGTTGCGCGGCGAGGCGATGATAAGGTCGGGAATGCAGCGCAGGAACGCCAAGTCGAAGGATCCTTGATGTGTCGCACCGTCCTCGCCTACCAGTCCCGCACGGTCGATGCAGAAGATGACCGGAAGTTTCTGCAGTGCCACGTCGTGAATCACCTGGTCGTAGCCGCGTTGCAGAAAAGAGGAGTAGATGTTGCAGAACGGGATGTAACCTTCTGTGGCCAAGCCTGCTGCGAAGGTCACGGCATGTTGCTCGGCGATGCCCACGTCGAACACGCGGTTGGGATAGACGGCGTCCATGATGGTGAGTGAGCACCCTGTGGCCATGGCCGGCGTGATGCCGACGACTTTCTCGTCTTCGTGGGCGAATTCCAAGATGGTGTTGCCGAAAACGTCTTGATATTTAGGAGGTTGCGCCTTTGCTTCGGAGTGTATGATTTCTCCGGTTTCGGGATTGAACTTGCCGGGAGCGTGATATTGGGTCTGGTTTTGTTCCGCGGCATCCAGTCCTTTGCCCTTGACGGTAAGGACATGCAGCAGTTTCAAACCGGGCAGGGCTTTAAGCGCCTGGAGGGTCTTCACCAAATAGACTACATCGTGTCCGTTGGCGGGACCGAAGTAGCGGTAGCCGAGGCTTTGGAACAGATTGCTTCCACCCAGCAGCCAGCCTTTCGTGGTGTTGCCCATCTTGCTGAAGAAATTCGTGACGCGGTTGGGATGGTTGGTCCGGAAGGTGAAAAAGTTCCAAATCCTGTTCTTTATCCGGTTGTAGGCGGGCGAGGCGGTGATGGAGAGCAGGTATTTGCTCATCGCGCCGGTGCTCTTGTCGATGGATATCTTGTTGTCGTTCAGAATCACCAGCATGTTGACATCGCGGTAGGGCGCTTGGTTCATGGCTTCGAAGGCCATGCCGCCCCCGATGGCGCCGTCGCCGATGACGGCGATATGGTTCCGGGTGGTGTCGCCCTCCATCTTGGCCGCCACCGCCATTCCCAATGCGGCGGAGATGGACGTGGATGAGTGCCCGGTGCCGAACGCGTCGAACTCGCTCTCCTCGCGGCGCGGGAATCCGCTGATGCCGCCGTAGCAGCGGTTGGTGTTGAACTGCTCTTTGCGCCCCGTCAGGATCTTATGGCAGTAGGCCTGATGACCCACATCCCAGATCAGCTTGTCGTTGGGGGTGTCGAAGACATAGTGGATGGCCACGGTCAACTCCACCACGCCGAGACTGGAACCGAGGTGCCCCGGATGTTGCGAGGTCTGCTCGATGATGAACTGCCGCAACTCGTCGCACAACTGGGGCAGCGCCCCGACGGGCAGTTTGCGCAGATCTTCGACAGATTGGATTTGTGACAGCAACTCGCTCATTCTTTCCCGGAAACTTGATGATAGAAATCGGTGATTTGCTGGGCAATCACCGCATTGTTATGGTGCACGGAAATGTAATGCTGCGCATTTTCGCTGATGATGGTGCATAGGTCGGGCATGGCGACACACTTGTTGACCACCGCCACGAACTCTTCGGGCGTGTTGGCGATGAACAGGTGTTTGCCGTCCTGCACGTCAAGACCTTCCGCGCCTATGGAGGTGGTGATGACCACGCGACCCAGCGCCATGGCCTCCACAATCTTGATGCGGATGCCGCTGCCGGAGAGCAGCGGCACCACCATAATGTCATAGTCCATCATGAATTCGTTGGCGTTGGGAATGGATCCGAGCACGATGACGTTCTTGTCATTGCGGTTGCGGATGCTGTCGGGAATGTCGTGGCCGGCCAGTGTGAAAGTCAGATTGGGGTGCGCGGCCACAATCTCGGGCCACACTTCGTCCAAAAACCATTCGATGCCCTCCACGTTCGGCGACCAGTTCATACTTCCCAGATGAAAAAGCGTCGGTTGGTCGGTGGCGATGTAGTCGTCATCTTCCATGTCGTAATTATCCACATTGATGCCGAAGGGGATCACCATCCCGGGCACGTCGGGGGCGGTGGCGTGGAAATACTGGTGGTCGGGCTCGGAAATCGGCATGTAGCCGTCAACCTCGTGCAGGATCTTCCGTTCCACGCGCTTGAGCTGGTGTGCGTTGACCCGGTACGCGAGCTTCATAATGGGGTTGCGCTCGTTTTCGGATAACCGTTCCCAAATCTGGTGCTCGATATTGTGCAGGCGCATCAAAATTTTCGCATTCGAATACTTGCGTATCAGCGGAATGTAGGGCGCCATGTAGATGGATTCGATGTGGACGATGTCGAAAGCCTCCTTTTTGAGCGTCTCTGTCAGTTTCGAGGCCATGTTTTTGTGGTAAAAACGGCTGATCTGGTAGGACCGCCCTGTGAAGAGCGTCTTCATGGCCTCCCATTTGTGGGGCGTGGTGTCGATATATACGGACTCGAAGCGGGTTTTGATCAAGTAGTCTCGGGAATACGCCGACACCACAAACGGGTGCTTGGGCGTGGCTACGGCAAGCACCTTCACGTCCAACCCGCTGTCTAACAGGCATTGCGTGATGTTGTTGATGGCGATACAGCCGCCGTCGATGGCGGGCAAAGGCGTCTTATGGCAAAGTTGCAGAATCTTCATGTCGTTTTTTGGAGAAAAGTTTTATTTGTTTGATTTTATCCATCCATTTGGCATAGGTGTCCGGGGAAAGCACGGCGGTGTCCATGGTGGCGTGATAGGTCAGGAAGACGCAGAGCGGAAGCAGGATGAACGAGGACATCCAGGTGCCGAACCAGACGGGCATGGTGCTGCCCTTGGCGATTTTTTCCCCGATGACGGAAAGGGCGAAGTAGATGACAAAGAAACCGACGGTGAACACCAACGGTATGGCGATGCCGCCCTTCCGGATGATGGAACCTAACGGCGCCCCGATGAAAAAGAAGAGCAGACAGGCTACGGCGAGCCGGTATTTGCGCTGGAGCTCGATCTGATAGGACCACATGTTGGATGTGCGGTAGTTGGCGTCCGTGTAGTTGAACTGCATGGAGTAGATGAACGAGCGCGAGGTGTTTTCGGCGTTGTTCAGGATGCGGTTTCGCTGTTCCGGCGACATGGCAGACAAATCCAGTCTCTTGGATGTCTCCAGTTTTTTGAACTTTTCGTTGTGCCGGACGTGGTTGTCGTAATAGTGCAGATTGCTGAAAAACATGTTCGTGGTGTTCTTCTCAATCTCGCTGATTTGTTTTTTCATGCTGTCAATCTGCGCACTCAGCTGCTTGTTCGTCATGGAGGAGGAGTGACCTTCGAACAGTTCGGCATCGACTTGGCTCAGGGAGAAATCGGACATGTCGAATCGTTTGTACTGTTTGTCGAAGGAGGCGCGCATCAGCGGCAGCTGCGACCGTTTGTTCCGGCTGACGCCCATGGTGGAGGTCTCGTCCCAATAGGCTCCGTTCCTCAAGGTGAAAATCAGATAGTGTTTGTCGGGGGTGACGCTCATGGTGCCGGATTCGGCATAGGTCACACAGGTGTTGCCCTGCCGTCGGGAATGGTCGTAAATCAGGATGTCCTTCACCGTTTCGCCGTCCGGCATTTTCTTGCCCACCAAAATCGAATAGTTGTCGAAGCCGTTGTAGAAAACGCCCTCCTCGATGTTGAGTGCGGGCTTCTGCTCTTGAATGTCATACAGCAACATCCTGAGTTTCAGGGTTGCGCGCGGGATGACTTGGTCGGAGACCACAAAGGAAAGGATGGTGATCAACACGGTGAGGAACGCCAGCGGGGTCATCATCCGGCGGGTGGAGATGCCGGCGGACTTCAGCGCCACGATCTCGTAGCGTTCGCCCATGTTGCCGAAGGTCATCAACGAAGCGAGCATCACCGCCAGCGGAAACGCCATTGAGGAAAGCGAAACAGCCGCGTAGAAAAGCAGTTTCAGCATCACAGATACCTCCAGACCTTTGCCCACAAGCTCATCCACCCACTTCCACACGAATTGCATGAGCAGGACAAAGAGCGCCACAAAGAAGGTCAGGCAAAAGGGCCCGAGAAAATTCTTGCAGAGGTATTTGTTGACGATTTTCACAGGGAGGAAGTATTAGTAATCTCCCAGTGTTTCAGGGAGTTGCGCAAGAGCGGCAGCGGCCTGCTCGTCGTTGGGCGGCGTGCCGTGCCATTTGTGCGTGCCCATCATGAAATCCACACCCTGGCCCATTTCGGTTTTCATCAGGATGGCGATGGGTTTCTGGTTGCCGGCAAGGGTCTTGGCCAGCTTCAGCGTCTGCAGGCAGCTCTTCATGTCGTTGCCGTTCATGTCGAAGACCATCCATTGGAAAGCCTCGAACTTGGCACGAAGGTTGCCCAGATTCATGACGGAGTCCGTGCTGCCGTCAATCTGCTTCTTGTTATAGTCAACAGTAACGATAAGATTGTCAACGTGTTTCGCACCGGCGAACATGATGGCCTCCCAGTTCTGGCCCTCTTCCAGCTCACCGTCGCCAGTGAGCGTGTAAACCAGGTGCTTGTCTTGATTGGCTTTCTTGGCGATCGCCGCTCCGATGGAAACGGAAAGTCCCTGTCCGAGCGAACCGGAAGCCACGCGGATGCCAGGCAGACCCTCGACCGGCGTGGGATGCCCCTGCAGACGAGTGCCTAACTTGCGGAATGTCGCCAGCTCCGAAATCGGGAAATAACCGCGACGGGCCATCACGCTGTAAAGCACCGGACTGATGTGGCCGTTGGAAAGGAAGAACATGTCCTCCCCGTTGCCTTCACGCGTGAAGTGCTCGGGATCGATCTCCATCACATCGAAATACAAGGCGGTCAAAAAATCGGCACAGCCTAACGAACCGCCCGGATGACCGGACTTGGCACTGTGAACCATACGGATGATATCTCTGCGCACTTGCGCTGCAACATTCTGTAACTCTTTGATTTCCATAATGATATATTGCTATCGTTGTTTTTTTACAATTTGAAATATTAGTGCGGCAAATGTACATAAATTACGAATATGCGCAGACACCAATTTTTCGGAGGAAACGCTGCTCGCCACGTCTCTATTTCACCACCCTGTCAGCATTTTGCGCGATGAAACTCTTCCAGTCCGTGGCCTTCGTCTTCCCGAAAACCACTTTCTGCTGCAAGTGATGGCAGACAGCCACCGCCAATGCATCCGTAGCGTCCAGATACTCAATGCTTTGCGAAATCGGATACATCCGGCACAACATGTCGGAGACCTGCTCTTTGGCTGCGTTGCCGTTGCCCGTGATCGACTGTTTGATTTTGCGCGGCGAATATTCGTGAACCTCCATGCCCGCGTGCAGCGAGGCGGCAATGACAATGCCCTGCGCCCTGCCCAATTTCAGCATCGACTGCACGTTCTTGCCGTAAAAGGGCGCCTCAATCGCCAGTATGTCAGGCTGATACTGCTCTATCAACCCGTTGATCTTCTCATAAATGTATTTCAACTTGGCGTAGGGATCTCCCAACTTGTCCATTTTCAGTACACTGAGCACCTCCACCTCGGACTTGTTCAACTCCGTGTTCAACACGGCATAGCCCATGATGTTCGTGCCGGGATCCACCCCCAATATTTTCCGCCGTGTCGGAGTGTTGTCCATTTTTTGACTGTGACTGTGACTTAAACTTAGACTATGACTTAGACTTAGACTTAAACTTAAACTTAGACTTAGACTTAGACTTAGACTGTTTTGTGGTATTATCGCTGAAAGATAAGTTTGTTTTGTCCGTAATCGATGATCGCTTTGTGCTTGATGCAGAAATCGTTGCCTAAAATCATCTGCAGGGGTTTGCGGTGCAGCATCCGGTAAGCGGCGTTGATGTGGGTGAAGTCGATCACCGCGACATTTTCCAGAATCTTCTGATGGTAACGGCCGATTCTGAAGTCCGGCAGGTCGGCCACCATCACCTCGAATCCCATTCCGCCGATACCGGCATTCACCCCTTCGTTGGGCTCTAACATCAGATTCGGAAATATCTGGCTGACAAACTGTTTGTCGATGCAACTGTGCGACGCGCCCGTGTCTAACACGATGCGCATCTTGTGCCCTCCCACCGAACCGCTCAACAACGTGTGGTAGTCACCTTTCTCTAACTGCAAAATCCGTAACGAAGACTTATACATCAATTTCTAACTCCTAACTTCTAACTCCTAACTAATTACAGCCACCGTTTTTTCATGAAGAAGATAATCAGCACGACGGAGATGAAAAGACAAATGCCCATCACGAACAGGAACGCATAAGGGGAATCCGCCAGAGGTAACCCCACATTCATGCCGTAAAGTCCTGATATAAAGGTCAGTGGCAGCACTATTGTGGAGATTATTGTCAGCATGCGCATGATTTCGTTGGTCTTGTTGGTCTGCAACGAGTCGAACGTGTTGGACAGGCCGGCGACCAATTCGCCGTAATCATCGACCATATCCCACATTTTCTGGTAGAAGTCCAAAATGTTGCCCCAGTATTCTTCCATGTCGTCGGCGAAACCTTTCACATCGCCGCTCTCAAACATCTTGAACAGACGAAGTTGCGGCTTGAACATGGTGTTCATTTGGATGATGTTTTTCCGGATGATGGAAATCTGCTCAATGATTTTCTCTGCCCTGCTGCTGAACAGTTCGCGGCTGATGAAGTCGATTTCGGTGCCGAGGCGCTCCACGATGAGGAAGGTCTCCTTCATCATCCGGTAGAGGATGTGGTAGAGCATGGCGTCGGAGGTGCCGCTGATTTCGTCCTCGTCCTCGGGCTCGGGGTCGATTTTCTTCAAATTGAACAAATCTTGGACCACGTAGTGCGAATTTCCGACTGTGATCAGGAAATCCTGCCCCCAGAAAATCTTGGTTTCCTCGGTTTTCACCAATTTCGTGCGCTGGTCCAACAACGGGAAATGGAGCACCAGGAAGAAATAGTCGTCGTAAATATCGATTTTGGGACGCTGCACAAAGCTGGAGCAGTCTTCTATATCCAAAGGGTGGAAGTGGAAGTTATCTCGCAAAAAATCCAGATCTTCTACTGTCGGGTTGGTGATGTGATGCCACTTGTACGCACCGAAATTGATGGTGTCAACCATGAAATAACCTCCTTTCTTTTAACGGATTAGAATCTATGTACTACATCTTCGTGCAAAAATTTTACAGCCTGCAAAGATACACTTTTTTGTGGAAAGTGTTTCCGCGGGAATGCGAGTTTCGTGAAAAAAAGTAAAGCCTTTTCCTACAGCACCATGAGGTTGCACCCCCGGATTTGCGCGGAGTCCAGACGACCGAGCACTTCGATGCCGTCGCGATGCCGTCTGCCCAGGTCTTCGGTGGCGATGAACGAGCAGCTGTGGAGGTTGGCCAGGTCGATGACGTTGATGACGCCGGTGCCGACGGTGTCGCTGCCGTCGAGCGGGTCTTTCTCGCTGCGGAGCCGCAACTGCATCCACGGCGGGGTGGCGAAGACATTGCCGCCCTTGCTGTACGCTTGCGACAGCAATTCGCACATGCCGTATTCTGAATGTATATCGCTCACTCCGAACGCTTTACGCAAAATGTCATACAGTTCCTCTTTCACCATCTCCTTCCGCCGGCCCTTCATCCCGCCGGTCTCAAACACGATGAGTTCCGGGAAATCAATCGGATACTTTTCGGCGAAATCCAGTAGCGCAAACGTGACGCCCCACAGAATCGTCTTCTGATGCCGGTCGCGAAGCTGTTGTAATTTTTGATACAGTTCCTCGTGGTTGTAAAGGTAGTAGCCGCTGTCGGCGGACCCCGACTGGCGCATCAACTCGTCCATCATGTAAACCAACGACGAGTGCTTCTGTTCCAGATAGTTAGGGAGCAATGCAAGGAACGTGTAGTCGGCCGGACTTCCGTAAAAATGGCGGAAACCGGCAATCAGACTGCGCTGGTAGAGGAGCGCGTCCCGGATGAGGTGCACGGAATGCTGCATCCCCGTGGTGCCGCTGCTCCGGAAGATGAGCTCAGGGGTGAAATCCCCCGTTTTCACTTCGTGCGACTTGAAAAACGAAATGGGCAGAAAAGGAATGTCCGACAATTTGGAGACTTTGTCGGGATCTATGTTAAGATATTGACAATAAGCATGATAAGTTGGATTTAAAAAAAATTGGCGACGGAATACCCGCAAGGCCGCCGCTGCAAATCCAAGCTCTGAATAGGGTTGAATGGGATCATTCATGGTTTCCATGCAAACGTGTTGATGAGGTGCAGGGCATCCTCCTTAAGATACTGAATCACAGGCTGCAAGGAGTCGTTGTTGGGCGTGTCGTCAAAGTAGAGCGTGGCCCTGACGAAATGGTGAGCACTGTCGGTCAGCCAGAACTGGAACGGCGTGGCCACCTCTTTGCCGTAAATCTCGTACGTCTGTCCCCAAAGGTGCGCCTCCGGGTCGTTGACAACGGAAAACTGCACATCATCGGCCTTCTGATAGTGGAACTTCACCATTTTGTCCTCATAAACCATCAACTTCCGCAAACTGTCGGCGTTTTTAACGGAAAAGCAGGTGAAACGGAAGGAAGCCTTCAAGTCGGGATACACCACGTTTGCCCAGAGATTGCCGTCCTTTTGCGGCTCGATGGTGGTGTTGGCGAAAACGGACTGCTCGAAAGTGAAGGGCAATGTCGTGTCGGTCAAACGATAGGTGTGTTCGGGCAGGTCAATACGGAAATAGCCCATCGGTTTGGGCTCCGGTAGCGCCTTCGGCTTGCATGACATCAACACTGTTCCCAAAACGCATACAAGGAACATTATCTTACTGATGGATGCGTTAATCCAGCTGTATTCTGTTGTAAAATCTCGACTATAACCCATCACTGCTAACTACTAACTGCTAACTGCTAAAGGTAGCTTTTCAGATTCTTGTTCTTGCTGTTCTGGCGCAGCCGTTTGAGGGCGCGTTCCTTGATTTGACGGACACGTTCTCTGGAGAGGTCCAGCTTGTCGCCGATTTCGTCCAGGGTGTGTTCGTGGGAGGTGCCGATGCCGAAGAAGAGTTTCAGCACGTCAGCCTCTTTGTCGGGAAGCGTCACCAGCAGGTCGTTGATTTCCGAAGAGAGGGATTCGTGCATCAGGGAGGTGTCGGTCTTTTCGTCGTTGTCGTGCACGAAAACGTCCACGAAGCGTGTTTCCTCGTTGGGGGCGATGGGGGAGTCGATGGACTGCGGGTGGTTGTTCATCTTCATGATTTCGGCCACCTTGTAAGTGGGCATGTCCATGGCGCTGGCGATTTCCTCGGTGGTGGGCAGGCGGTTGAGGGTCTGCTCCAAGCGGGCTGTCTCTTTTTTGATTTTGTTGATGACGCCCACCTGGTTCAGGGGCAGGCGCACAATTCGCGACTGGTCGGCGATGGCCTGCAGGATGGCCTGCCGGATCCACCACACGGCGTACGAGATGAACTTGAAACCGCGGGTCTCGTCGAACCGCTGTGCTGCCTTGATCAGTCCCAGATTGCCCTCGTTGATGAGGTCCTGAAGCCCGATGCCTTGGTTTTGATATTGTTTTGCCACGGAAACGACAAACCGCAAGTTGGCGGTCACCAGCTTGTTGAGGGCTTTTTCATCGCCTGCTTTGATCTTCCGTGCCAACTCCACCTCTTCGTCAACCCCGATCGGGTGCACCCTGCTGATGTCGGACAGGAAGCGCTCCAGCGATGCGGAATCGCGGTTGGTGATGGATTTTGAAATCTTTAATTGTCTCATTTATTTAGCTTTAGCTTTTGGCTTTTGGCTATTAGCTTTTTTGCTATTGACTATTGGCTTTTGCCAACAGCTAATAGCTAACAGCCAACAGCTATTTCTCAACCTTTTCAGTTGTACCTTTACTGTTCAATAAAGTTACATTTTTGGTCAGTTTTTCGTTGTTTCTGACCAAGTTAACTTTCACTTTGTCACCCGGGGATTTGGTCTTGAGCACGCCGCGCACCTCCGCGAGGCTGTTCACGGGCGTGTCGTCGATGTGGGTGATGACATCGCCCTCCTGGAATCCGTTTTGGGAGGCGGCTCCGTTTTCGGAGATTTCCGCCACGTAGATGCCTTTCGCGTCACTGAGGTTCAGCTCTTTGGCGTTGGTGGCGTTCAGTTCCATGATGGAGACACCGAGGTAGGCCTGCTGGGTGGCGCCGAAGTGCTGCAGGTCGTAACAGATCTTTTGCACGATGTTGGAGGGGATGGCGAAGGAGTAGCCGGTGTAGTAGCCGTTGCCAGAGGCGATGGCGGTGTTGATGCCGACCAGCTTGCCGTCGGCGTTGACCAACGCGCCGCCGGAGTTGCCGGAGTTGACGGCCGCGTCTGTCTGGAGATAGACCTCATCGGAGTAAGTGCCGCGACCGGTGTTGAGCTGGCGGGCTTTTGCGCTGATGATGCCGGCGGTGACCGTGGAGTTCAACCCCATGGGATTGCCGATGGCCAGCACCCACTCGCCGATGCGCACATCGTCGGAATTGGCGAACTCCAAATGCGGCAGCCGGGTCTCGTTGATCTTGATGAGCGCCAGGTCGGAGGCTGGGTCGGTGCCGATGATCTCGCCTTCATACTCGCGCTTGTCGTTCAACGTGATGGTCACCTTCTCCGCATCCTCCACCACGTGGTTGTTCGTCACGATGTAGCCGTCCGGGGAGATGATGACCCCCGAGCCGGCGGCCTGCACCGGATAGGCGCTCGGCGCGGAACCGAAGAAATGCTCCCATATCGTGCCGCCGAAAAAGTCGTCCCACATGGAGTTTTTCTGCGTAAATTCCGTCTTGATGTAGACCACCGCATTGACAGATGACTCCGCCGCGTCTGTCAAATCGACATATTTCGCAGTCCGGGTTTCCGGTTGCGCACAACCGGAATAAGTGACGGCAAAAACTGATAAAACAGTGAATAACAATACTTTACTAAGTCTCATTGTCCTCATTTTTTTGTATGTTTTTCTAATTTTACAAATGTTCAAAACTATATTATAACGTATAAGTTTAAAAAAAATTGCGGGGCGATGGATTATATTGAAAAAAATCTTATTTTTGCCGCCCAAAAAATTACAAACAAAAATTATACCAAAATGTACGCAATTGTAGAAATAGCCGGGCAACAATTCAAGGTTGAAAAAGACCGCAGGGTCTATGTTCAGCGCCTCAAGGCTGAAGAAGGTGCGCAAGTCACATTTGACCGCGTAATGTTAGTGGATAATGACGGTGATGTCAAAGTGGGTACGCCGACCGTTTCCGGTGCCAACGTAACCGCTACCGTTCTCCAACACCTGAAAGGTGACAAAGTTCTTGTATTCAAGAAGAAAAGAAGAAAAGGTTATCAGAAACTGAACGGTCACCGTCAGTGCCTGACCTCCATCAAAATCGATGGTATCACCCTGTAAAATTTAGTGTTAACGATTAAAATTTAGACTTATGGCTCATAAAAAAGGTGTCGGTAGTTCTCAGAACGGCCGCGAATCAGCGAGTAAAAGATTAGGTTTGAAGATTTTCGGTGGTCAGTTCGCCAAAGCTGGCAACATCATCGTCCGCCAAAGAGGTACTGTCCACAACCCCGGCAAAAACGTCGGCATGGGCAAGGATCACACCCTGTTCGCTCTGTGTGACGGTATCGTCGAATTCAAGAGAACCTACAAAGACAGATCTTACGTGTCTGTCATTCCTGCCACGCAAGAGTAGGAAATAAAAAATCGCGCGGCAGTCGCAGATATCGAAAAAAAGTGTATCTTTGCCGCGCAAAACCAGCCACTTTAGCTCAGTTGGTAGAGCGACGCATTCGTAATGCGTAGGTCGCGAGTTCAAGTCTCACAAGTGGCTCTAAACAATTAAAAAAGAGGAACTTACAGTTCCTCTTTTTTGATTTCCACCCATTCGTTGTCGGGTAGCTTCGCCCCAACGTACCGAATCAGTTTCGCGGCTAGAAGGGAGGCCAAATTGCCAGACCGCAGCGCGTCGTACCCGCTCGTGTACCCGTACAGGAACCCCGAGGCGTAGATGTCGCCGGCCCCGGTCGTGTCAACAGCACGATCCACCATGACCGGCGCGACAGCGGTCACCTCCCCGTTCATCTTGATGTAGGAACCGTCCTTGCCGACCTTCACAATCGCGACAGGACAGGATTCGGATAGAACGTGCAACGCCTCCACGCCTTCCACCCCGGCAAACGCCTTCGCCTCTTCCTCGTTGGCGAAGATGATATCGACGTAGTCGCGCAGCAGCATCTTCACGAACTCCAGATTGCTCTCAATGAGGTTGTAGCTGGCCATGTCCATGGAAATCTGCAGACCGTTGGCCTTGGCCTTCCGGCAGACATCGAAGATCAGGTCGTGGTTGAAGATGAGGTAGCCTTCGATGTGGATGAGGTCGTAGCCTTTCAGGATCTCCGTATCCACCTGGTCGGGGGTCATGGTGGCTGCCGCGCCGAGGTAGGTGGCGAAAGTGCGTTCTGCATTGGGGGAGATGAAGGTGATGGCCACGCCCGTGTCCTCCTCGGAGGCAATCAGGTGCGGTGTCAGGCCGAAACGGTCGCACTCTTCACGGAAGATTTTTCCCAATTCGTCGTCGCCCACCTTGCCGATGTATCCGGCCTTTGCGCCGAGGCGGGCCAACCCGTGCATGGTGTTGGAGGTGGAGCCGCCCGTGGCAATGGTCTGCGGCATCTCTGAAATCACCTCTAAAATCTCGCGTTTCCGCTGTGCGTCAATCATTTCCATACCGCCTTTCTGCAATCCCAAGCGGTTCAGAATTTCATCGTTGTCGATATGCACCAGAATGTCCACCAGCGCATTCCCGATTCCTAATATTTTCTTCATATATATTATATTGTATTTGTTTGCGCAAAAATACGCTTTTTCTTTATACAATCGCAGAGACGCAAAATTTTACATCTCTATCCCTCCAATTCACTAATCACAAAAAAAAGGCGCCGCAACGCGACGCCTTTTCTCATATCCTACAGATCAGGAATTATTGTTTATCCATCTCTCTGTACTCGTTCACGATGGCCTTCACGTTGGCGGGAGCGAGGCGGCCGAAGACCTTGCCGTCAACCAAGGCGACGGGAGCCAGACCGCAGGCGCCGACGCAACGCAGAGAGGTGAGGGAGAAGAGACCGGCTTTGTCCGTCTCACCGGGCATGATACCCAGCTCTTTCTCGAACGCATCCAGAATCTTCTCGGCACCGCGCACGTAGCAGGCCGTACCCATACACACGGAAACCGGATATTTACCCTTCGGCTGCATGGTGAAGAAAGAGTAGAAGGAGACAACGCCATAGACCTTTGCGGTCGGGATGTGCAGTCTCTCCGCGATCAACTCTTGAGCTTCAGCGGGAAGGTAACCCAGGTAATCCTGTGTCTGGTGCAGAACGTTAATCAATTCGCCAGGAGCATTATTGAATCTGTCGCAGATCTCAATAATCTTGTCGCTGACTTCCTTTTTCATTTTGATAATTATCTTATCCATAATGGTGTTTTTTTAATTATTGATGAAT
>JAEEGG010000664.1_pt1 | contig 103264 bp, 72 predicted proteins | sample 9134161 | NCBI WGS metagenome assembly JAEEGG01 (sample SAMN16246543, study PRJNA631951) | gut metagenome | biome: gut microbiome; feature: rumen; material: CR-attached | host: Bos | place: Iran: Karaj | collected 2018-10
GGTATAGGAATACCCTGCATCCAGTTTATTGACCTTCTCCGGCTGCGACTGCATATTGCCGGTCTCGTATGTCTGCTTGTCAATCAAGTTGATGTACGGGTTCAGTTGAGGATAGGTCGGCCGGGAGATGCGCCGGGTTAGCGCTGCGCTCAGCGACCAGCGCGGAGCTACGCGCCAGTTCAGCGACACGCTGGGCGCCAGGAACCAGCAGTCGCTATAGTCATCCAGCTTCCCCTTCTCGCTGTGCAGCGAGACATAGCTGTATTCCAGTCGGACGCCGGCCTTGTAGGTCAAATTCTCCGAGAACTTGCCGGAATACATCGCATACGCAGCCGGAATGTACTCCCGGTGTGTCAAGTCATTGCTGAGCGGGATTGACAGCGCCCATTCCTGCGTGACTTCATCCCATTCATACATCTTGTGATCGATGCTGTTCTGCCGGTACGTCATCTTTACACCCGTCTCGAACTTGCCTTTGCCCAGCATCGTCAGGTAATCGGCCTGCAAGGTGGCAATGAGAGGATGTCCTCCGGACTGGGATTTCTGGACCATCTTCCCGGCTTCATAATAGAAAGACGGCCTGTGGCCGGTAATGCTGGAAACAGAAGCATTCAGGCTCAATTCTTTCTTGCCAGGGTCAAAGAGATGCTTATAGCTCAATCCTCCTTCAAAGTTCTCCCGGTTGAACGTGATATCGGTCTGGCGTGTTCCGTTGAAGTCCTGAAAGTTGTTCATCCTGGGTAGCGCCACCTTGAAATCGGCCGTCAGAAAGTCTTTAGGCGTAGCTTTGAACTGGATATTGATGCCGGCATTCTGGCCGCTGGTCCGTTTGGTAGCATGAATCAGCTGGTCCACCCGGGCACCCGTAGTCACTATCTGCCGATGCAGTTCGCTCTCAATCAGATCCTTCTCGTACTTGCCATTGTAGTTGAAGCGCACGCCCCATCGGCTCTTGTTATAGTTCAGCGCCAAATTCCCGTTCAGAAAGCCGTTGAAGCCATAGTTGAACGCAGCCATCGCGCTGAACATATTTAGCGACTGCTTCTTGGAAATGATGTTGACAATGCCGCCGGTGCCCTCCGAATCATATTTCACATCCGGGCTGGTCACAATCTCGATGCTTTGCACATTCGCTGCCGGGATGCTCTCCAGGCCGCCCAGCGTAGTGGGAAGCCCGTCCAACAGAATGAGCACATGGCTATTGCCCCTGATAGAAAGCCCGCCGCTTCCATCCTCACTTACGGCAGATGCCCCGCGGATCACCTCCAGCACAGACCCTGTTGCTGCAGCTGCGCTGGAAGCCGTGATAATGCGCGTCTTTTCCACGCTCACGCTCTTGGGTGTCTCACCAGCCACCACAACCGCCTCGTTCAACAATGTAGCATCCAAGGCAAGAATGATATTGCCCAGATCCATCACGCCCTTGTCGGAGCACTCCAGTTCCCGCTTCAGGTCCTTATAGCCTATAGCGTTGATTTTCAGCAGATACTTCCCTGAATACTGCCCGCTAAGAAAGAATGTGCCATCCTCTCCCGTCATGCCTCCGGCCACCATCTTCTTGTCCGATTCCAGCATCACCGCCGCATAGATGACCGGTGTCCCATCGGCTTCCACAACCCGACCCTTTACCCCGTTCTGGGCAAAGGAAACCAACGCGTTGGCCAGAAGAAAAAACTGTATGAGCATTCTGCGCATGCGGTCATAATCTGATAGGAAGAAACAAAGTTACGCATTTTCTGAGACATGCTTCCCTATCGATCCGAGCTAGTGCATGAAAACTCATCATTCTGATTCTTTTTCTCACCCGTTTTCCGCCAATCATCTATTTGAGGCATAAGGAAGCACCTACTTCTTTAGATACTCGGAAGGAGTGCAGCCGGTCTTGGTTTTGAAAAGCCGGCTGAAATGATGGGGATATGCAAAGCCCAGCAGGTCGGCGACTTCGCCGACAGTGAGTCCTTTCATCAGGAATGATTTCGCTTGGTCGATAACGAAATTATGGATATAGCCGATGGCGGTACCGCCTGTGGCTTGATGGATCATGTCACCGAAGTAGCGGGGCGAATAGGCTAGTTCGGACGCGCACCAGGCAACGCTAGGAAGTCCCTTCGTATGTTGCAATCCCTTTGAGAAATAATCAACGAGCAGGCGGTGGAAGCGTTTGAGAATGTCGCTTTCGCCGTTTTCTTTTTGGGAGACCTGGCGCAGATAAATACGCTGGCAGTAGTCCAGAATCAGTTGAAGGTAGCTGGTCAAAACCCTTCGGAGCCCCGGTGAATCTGCGTTTTCCTGCATTTCCTTACGCATCATGACAAGAATTGATGAGATCCGCTCATATTCGACGGGAGTCATCCGTAGCCAATCCGTATCAAAATAGGAGAAAAACGGGTAGTTGTCCATCCGGCCTTCCAGTGGGGACCCCTTGAGTAATTCCGGTGCCCATAACAAGGCCCATCCATTGATGTACAGCGGTGTCCCATTATCTTCTCCACCGCCTATCTGTCCGGGCGCCACGGCAATGACCGAACTGTCCCCGACCAAGATCGATTTGGTTCCATAAGACAGATATTTAGGGAATTGCTGCTGAATAAAAAGGCCAAAAACACCATAATCGTTCAGGCTGCTCCGGAATGGCGACACATCGTCATAACTGATCAGCGCTAATTGGGGATGCAGTACGGGGGCACCCACATACGCTGCATACACATTGGGATTATCGACTTTGAGTATCTTCTTCATGATCTTACAAAGATAGCAAAATCTGCGAAATTGGTATAAAGTCAGCGAATATGAGTAAAAGGAATTGGTCTTATCGCCCTACCTTTGCAACATGAAACGAATCCTAATCATAGCCCTTGCAGCCCTGATGCTGCTCGGTTGCAAGCAGAACAGCAATCACGAAATGAATATGAGCACTCTCACTCTCACACAGGAATGGGACAAAACGTTCCCGAAATCCGAATTGGTAGACCATTGCAAGATTACCTTCCACAATCGTTATGGCATCGAACTGGCCGCCGATATGTATATTCCGAAAGAGATTCCCGCACAGGCTGGAAATGACGCCACAACGGGCTCGGTCGGGCGCCTTCCGGCAATCGCGGTCAGCGGCCCGTTTGGCGCCGTAAAGGAGCAGACCAGCGGCATCTATGCGCAGCACATGGCCGAACGTGGCTTCCTTACCATTGCTTTCGACCCTTCCTTCACGGGTGAAAGTGGTGGCGAACCGAGCCGCATGGCATCTCCCGACATCAATACGGAGGATTTCTGCGCCGCTGTGGATTTCCTGAGCACCTGCGAATTGGTGGATCCGGAGCGAATCGGGATCATCGGTATCTGTGGATTCGGCGGTATGGCCATCAATGCGGCAGCCCTGGATCCCCGCATCAAAGCAACGGTAACCTCCACCATGTACGACATGTCCCGCGTGGCACGGGAAGGTTATTTCGGCAGCACCGACAGCGAAGAAACGCGCGACGCGCAGCGCCAGGCCTGGGCCCTGCAGCGCACGGAGGATTACCGCACCGGCACCTACAAGCGTGCCGGCGGCGTGGTCGATCCGCTTCCGGAAGATGCGCCCTGGTTCGTAAAAGATTACCATGCTTACTACAAGACCCCGCGCGGTTATCACGCACGGAGCGGTAACTCCAATGACGGATGGAACGTGACCGGAACCATCTCTTTCCTGAACCAGCCACTGCTGGACATGGCAGGTGAAATCAAGACACCCGTGCTCTTGATCCATGGTGAAAAGGCCCATAGCCGTTACTTCAGCGAGGGCGCATTCGCCAAACTGAAAGGCGACAACAAGGAACTGCTGATCATCCCCGGAGCCGTGCATACCGATCTCTACGACGATGTCGCCGGGGTCATCCCCTACGACAGGATGGAAGCCTTCTTCAAAGAGAATCTGAAATGAAATATCTTTCTGCTTCTTTAACCTTGCTGCTGGTGATTGTTTTCACCGCTGCCTGCTCCGAGATAGATTCCTCTTTCGTACCGGAGCAGACCCAGAAAGAACAGAAGGAACAAAAAGAGCAGCCGGGAAATACCCCCGGCCAGGAGACGCAAACGATGACTATTCAAATAACTGTTGGCAATAAGGTTTTCAAAGCGGACATTGAAGCCAGTGAAACCGGAAAGGCTTTCATCGCCAAACTGCCGCTCACTTTGGACATGTCCGAGTTGAACGGCAACGAGAAATACTGCTACGGGGTGGAACTGCCCCGTGCGGACAAACGCTATGACTCTCTTTCCGCCGGAGATCTCATGCTCTTTTCCGGCAACTGTATTGTGCTATTCTATGGCAGTGCCGGCGGCTACAGCTACACCCGCATCGGCAAGTTGACCAGCACTGAGGGTTTGAAGGAAGCCTTGGGGAACGGTAGAATTCATGTAACATTTGCAAAACTTTAAGTGCGCTATGAAAAAAGTATTGATTATCGCGGGCAGTCCCCGCAAGGACGGCAATTCCGACCTGCTGGCAGCGCAATTCGCTGCCGGGGCCCAAAAAGCGGGGCATGCCGTTGAAACGATCTATATCCGTGAAAAGAAACTCGGCTATTGCCAGGGATGTCTGGTGTGCCTCAAGAAGGGCGCTTGTTTCCAGAAGGATGACGGGAACGTCCTCCTTTCCAAAATGATGGAAGCCGATGTGGTATGCTTCAGCAGCCCCGTCTATTACTATAGCGTCACCGGCCAGATGAAAACCTTTATCGACCGGATGAATCCTCTCTACGGAAAAATGAAGGACAAGGACTTCTACTATTTGCTCACGGCCGCGGAGGAAGACCCTGCCCTGCTGGACCGGGCCTTCGAAGTATTTGAGGGCTTTGCCGACTGCTTCGACAACATCCGCCGCTGCGGCCGCATCTATGGTGGCGGCGCCGACAAGAAAGGCGACATCTTGAAATTGCCCGCCTACCAAGAAGCTTTTGAGAGGGGCGCCGCCATTCGGTAGCTGCCATTGTAGCGGCCATTCGGTAGCTCCTCTTCGGGAAGCATCGGCTCTCTTGACCGGCAGCCCACTATTCATATTTGCGAGCCCGGTCTTCCGGCGCTCAACCACTATCAAACGCCATTCCCACGGGCTCGCGTTTCTCTCTGGATCTCGCGAGCCGGTGAATTCCATCTCTGACTGCCTTCAGTCGCTACCCCCGCCGGCTCGGACCAGTCGCAGATACTCGCGAGCCGGTGAATTCCGTCTCTGACTGCCTTCAGTCGCTACCCCCGCCGGCTCGGACCGGTCGCAGATACTCGCGAGCCGGTGAATTCCGTCTCTGACTGCCTTCAGTCGCTACCCCCGCCGGCTCGGGCCGGTCGCAGAAACTCGCGAGCCGGGAGACCCGGCGCTAGAACTCGCTCAATCATTGTTTCAGCCGGCTCGAGCCATCAAAAAGTGCCGCGACAGGATCCAGGAGATCCATGGAATCCCGACGTGACAGGGAAACGGACTGACTCGACAAAAACCAGTTCGCGACAGGACCAAAGAACCCGTTGGAATCCTGTCGCGGCAAAAGATACGGCGGACAGGATGCTGCCAATACTTTATAGCTCGGCGAACATCGAAAGCCAGAAGCGAAACAGACAGACTCATGTTCCAAGGCCTCTTTGCACCTGGAACACGAATTCAGCTTGCACGAAAAAAGTGCGTATTCGACCGTCAGGCTCGAAGGTCTCGGAATACACCTAACCTATAGGAAGCGGTCGGCGAAGGCGATGTATTGCTGCCAGTCGTAGAGGAGGATTTCGTGTTTGCCGCGGCGGATGTGGTGGCCGGTGCGGCCTTTGATCTGCGGGGTTTCTACGGGCGGGAGCTGCGGGTCGGTAAATGTGTCGTAACCATAGAGGCGGTAAACCGGAGATGCGGCGACAAGAGACAGATATTCACCAAAAGGGTCAGACCAGCGGTCTTCACTGCCGCTTTCTACGTAGAGGGGACGCGGGGCGATGAGGGCCAGCAGCTCGTGCTGGTCGAAGGGCAGCAGGGCTTCGTTGTCGCCGTATTTGTGGAAGTTCCCGCAGAACCAATGTGGGAAACGGATGTTGATGCGGCGCAGGGTCTCTCCATAACGGCGGCGAGAAAGCGCCGCGCCGCCACAGCCGGACGCGTTTGAGATGACCATGGCGAAGCGGGTATCGCGTGCTCCAGCCCAGACTGCGGTTTTCCCCATCCGGGAGTGTCCGAACACGGCGACACGTTCGCCAGCGATGTCCGGATCGGTCTGCAGGTAGTCCAAAGCGCGGGAGAGACCCCAAGCCCAGGCCGCCAGGGTGCCCCAGTCTGCGCCGGTGCGGTGCGCCGGGCCGAGAAGGCCGTGGATGCCGTTCCGGAACCCATCGTCCACGTCGGGATCGACATCTTCACAACAGAAAGTGGCCACGGCATAGCCGTGTTCAAGAATGAATTCAAGCGGCCAGCGTTGGGCTTGAGATCCACGGGGATCCAAGGTGAAATCGGACCGGTACCGGGAAATATCCGGCAGAGAAACGTCCGGGTCTTGCGTGATGGTGTGGTTGCCGAAAAAGTTGATACCCAAGAAGCATGGGGCCGGCTTCGTGCGTTGGTTGGGAACGTAGAGCAGCAAAGTAAGGCACTCTTTTTCAGCCGTATCGAAACGAACTTGGATCTCCTTGCGGGTAGCCAATCCACCGAAAGCATCCGACTCCTCGGACAACAACTTGAAATGCAGGGAAGCAGGTGCATCCGGTGCCTTGCCATACATCTCTTCCTCAAACAATTTCAGCAGTTCCGGACGCCGCTTCTTTTCCCACGTTTTCACATCCTTAACATCCTTGCCGTCAGCCAGTTTGAGCAAAGCAGGCAGTTCATATGCCGGGACTTTGTCTTCATCATAGTTGAAGCCTTCCAGCGGGTCGAATTCGGGGATGACACGCAAGTCGCAGATATCGAGCCAGCCGCCATCGTTTTTCGGCGCATAGCGGTTGCAGCAGAAGCCGAACTTGGCACCGATCCAGCTCTCGGGACGTGCTGTGAAGGAATCCCCTGCCCGCTCGAAATGACGTCCGTCCAGACTGTAACTGAAACGGCAGACGGCCTCGGGTACAGGCGTTTCCGTCGTCTTGGCACGAACCTCCAATTTCACCCAGACCGCCACTTCCCGCTCCGCACCATAGGGCAGAGAGACAAGGTCTTGAACGTTTTCCGCCGCGTCTTTGTCGGCATTTCGGACCACAAAATACTGCAGGGTGGCGGCAGTTTCCCCATCCACCAGCCGGAGACCGGCCATGTCATCGCCGGATACCAGGAAGCCAGCCGTTTCACCCCGCTCTTTCAGTTGGGGATTGGGATGGAAAAGCAACCGGGCCGTCACGAAGAAACGCTCCGCAGGAAATTTTTGCAGAAGCAGATTGGGGCAATCCCACATCTTGCGGGACGGCTGTTCAACCGAAAATAGACGGATACTGCCATCGGGCAGGAAGTAATGCCAATACGGGGATGGAACGGTCGGATACTGCCATTCGAAGGGAAAGCCGGAAACGGAATGCGCCGCTTGCGGCACTCGATTGGGAATGCCGTACGGCGCGAGCCATTCTTTGACCGGCTGCCCCACGCCATCCCCGTCCGGGTCGTCCCCAATCACGGGCCAGCCATCCTTGTTCCAGACCATGGGTTGCAGATGGACGATGCGGCCATAGGCGCCTTTATCCTGAAAATGCAGGAACCAGCTCTCTCCACCCGGCGTCTCCACCCAAGCACCTTGGTGCGGACCGTTGATAGTCCCCTCGCCGGCAGCCATCACAATGCGTTCTTCGTAAGGCCCATACGGGTGCCTGGCCCGTAGCACGGCCTGCCAACCGGTCGAGACACCGCCGGCCGGGGCGAAAATATAGTACCAGCCCGCACGCTTATAGAGTTTCGTGCCTTCAATGGTCGGCTGGGTCCGGTGGCCATCATACACGATGCGGGAAGGACCGAGCAACCGGGTTCCGTCCGGGGCCATCGGGGCAACGAAAACAACACTCTTGAGTCCGGCACGGGAGCCGGCCGCCGCATGGGACAGCCAAGCCTGGCCGTCCTCATCCCAGAAGGGACACGGATCGATGAATCCCTTGGCTTTCACCACCCAAACCGGCGCTTCCCACGGACCGCGCGGATCCTGCGTCCTGACCATGAAGATGCCCCGGTCAGGGTCGCCGCAAAAGATATAGAACCAGCCATCGTGATAACGGATGGCCGGTGCCCAGACACCGTTCGCATGCTGCACCTTCGTCCGGAAATCATCTTCCGGGGAATTCCACCCCGGTCCGGGATAGTCCGCCAGGGCTGCGCCTACCAGCGTCCAATTCACCAAATCCCGCGAATGCAGGATCGGCAATCCCGGAAAACAGTTGAACGAGGAAGCCGTCATATAATAATCCTCCCCCACCCGGCACACGTCCGGATCGCTGTAATCCGCGTGCAGGACAGGATTAAAATACTTGAACTGAGACCAGGCCGCAAACGGCATCAGCAACAAGAAAGCCAGGATCAAGACGAAGGAGCGCTTCATAAACAACGGGATTTTCACAAAGATAATCATTTTCCCTATCTTTGCAGAGATGAGACGGATTGCTTTTTTTCTGATGCTATGGGGCCTGGCTGCATGCGGAAAACAGGCCGCTATCGACACGATAACGGTTTATGAGCCCACGGCGGAAGGGGACCACTATGTGAACAATGCCGTCCTGACGCACTTCCGAGATCAATTCTACTGCATGTGGCAGAGTTCGGCAATCGATGAGGACGCGCCGGATACACATCTTGTGTATAGCCGCAGCCGGGACGGACGAAAATGGTCCGAACCGCAAACCCTGGTTCCCTGCACCGATAGTACGTTTGCATCCGCCGGCGGCTGGATCGTTGCCCGCGATACGCTCATCGCCTTCGTCAATCTCCTGTCCGACATCCAAGCCGGCGGCACCGCTCACTTCCTTCTTTCGACAGATGGCAATATCTGGTCTGATCCTCAACCCGTCACGATGGCCGACGGTACGGCCATGAATGGGATTCTCGAACAGGATCCCCATCAGCTGCCCGACGGACGACTGGTCGGCGCGGCCCATTTCCAGCCCGGCCTCAAAGCCCGTCCCATCTATACCGACGACCCGTCAGGCCGCACAGGCTGGCATACCGGACAAATCGAGATGGAAGACAGGGGCAACCAGAGCCGCGGCATCGAACCCAGCCTCTATTTGCGGCCGGACGGCGCCATTGTCATGCTTTTCCGAGACCAGGCCTCCTCTTTCCGCAAACTGGCCGCTGTCAGCACAGACCGCGGCGAAACCTGGACCCGGCCGGCACTGACGGACCTCACAGACGCCCGCTCGAAACAGTGTGCTGGCAATCTGCCGGACGGCCGTGCCTACATCGTCGGCAACCCCACTCCCGCCAAGGACCGCACCATCCTTGCCATCCAATGGAGTACAGACTGCGGATCCTTCACGGAACCCATCCCGCTCCGCACCCCAGCCGACCTCCCATCCCAACAATACGAAGGACGCTACAAGACCCTGGGCTACAACTATCCTAAAGCCTACTACCACAACGGACGGCTTTATATCTCCTACACCGAAAACAAAGAACGCGTCGTCATTACGAGCGTCCCCATTCCCCGCTTTGTTCCGTAGAGTTGCCAAAACCCAGAGCGCAGCGAAGCGACCGATGAAAGCGAATGAGAGGCCCGGCCGAAGCCGGGCATGACTAGGAGCGCAGACCGGCATGACGAAAAATGATTATCTTTGCAGCACTATGTGGAAAAAACCTCACAACTGGCTGATCGCCGCGGCTGCCCTGCTGGTTATTGCCCTTCTGGGGATGGATGTCTGCCATGCCGTCAATCCGGAGACAGGCGTGCACTACGCCGTTGCCTTTAAAGACCGGCTCATCTACATTCTCTTCATCGTCCTCTCCTTCATCATCTCCGACGTGACCCTCCTTTCCGCCAAAAAGCCCTTCTACCAAGTCTTCCTGGCCATCGTCAACGCCATCGTACTGCTGGGGTTCCAGATCTGGGTCCTCGTCGACTTCTTCACTACGAAACTCCAGACCGGCCTGAAAATGTCGTCGGTCTATACCCTTTCGGTAGGCGCCGTCTTCCCGTTGGTGGCCATCATCCTGCTGGTGCTCGCCGTCCGCTTTGCAGCCGACGAAGGCACAGCCCAGCGCATTGCGGGCGCCTTTGAGAAACGCAATCTCTAACTAGCTGGCAAATACCAGGATTGCCATGCTGATGAGCAAGATCAGCAAGGCAATGCCTTTCTGCCGCAAGTTCCGTTCCCTGAATACGATGGCACCGCACACGAAGGTGATGATCACCGAACTGCGGCGCAGCATCGACACGACGGAGAGCATCGAACCCGGGCTGCTGAGCGAAAGGAAATACAGGAAATCGGAAGCCGTGATGAACAAGGCGATGATCCAGATCGCCCAGTCGTGCTTATAGGGTTGATAGAACTTCTGCTTGGTAAAGCGGCCGAAGAGGATGATGGCCGCCATGATCAGGGTAATGTAGAAATTGCACCATCCCTGCACGAACATAGGCTCCATCGAAGCCATCAGATGCTTGTCGAGCAGGGCACTGATCACACCCGTGATGACGGCGACCCACATGCAGAAGATCCACTTGTTGCGGACGAAATCCACGCCCTCCTTCTTGCTCGTATGTCCCAGTAGCCACAAGGCGAAGAGCGCGATGATGATCGCCACCCACTGCCAGAGGTTCAGACGCTCACCGAAGATCAGGATGGAGCCCAGCAGCACGAATACAGGGCGGGAAGTCTTGATCGTTCCAGCCGTCGTAATCGGCAGGTTCTTGAGTCCCATCAAGCCCGTCGTCCAGGAGAGAGCGACAATGACCGACTTGAGCAGGACCAGCAGATGGTCGCGCAGGGATCCCGGCCCGGACGTAAAGACAGAGCCGTCCAGCCAATGCCAGCCGAAGACAGAAGTCAGGATGAACGGAGAAAGCAGGACAGTCGAGAGCGCTGTCGCATAGAGAAGGATATGAAGCACATCGTTGCGGGTCGATGCCTGTTTCTTGAACACATCGTAGATACCCAGCAGAATCGCGGATCCGACCGCAGCCCAAAGCCACATAGCAGATAAGTTTATAAGTCTTCTTCGGTTTTACAATACTTCTTGATGACGCTGTAGGCGTCCTGGATGCCGAGTTCGCCGGCCACACTCAGGTCGATACAGCCCTTTTCCTTGTCCTTGACATAGATCAGGACAAGGCCCCGGTTGTAGTAAGCCTCCCCGATATAAGGATAAAGGTCGATGGCCCGGGTATATTGGACAATGGCCTCCGGCAGGTCGTTCGACAGGCAGTAGAGGTTGCCCAGATTGTAGTAGGTGTACGGGAAACCGGGATTGAGTTCGGCAGCCCGTGTCATGTCGTGGATGGCGGAGGTATAGTCATAACTGCGCGTTACCTGGTCCTGGACCCGTGTCCGCACAGTCCGGTCGTTGTCGAGCGTGAGCACCTGCACATTGTTCTCCATCGAAGCGATGAAGTCAATCATCTCCGCCTGCAACGCGCCACGGTTGATGTAGTAAAAGAAGGTTTCGGGTGACTTCTCGATGGCTTCATCATAGCAGACCAGGGCGGTATTGAACTGTTTGTTCTCCGCCTCGACCAGGGCCTTGGCGAACAGGTTGTCACTGCTGCGGTTGACACGCACCGCCCGGTCCACCTCCTCGCGGACGCGGGTCCCGTTCCGAATCCCCTCTTTCGCACTCGAAGCGAACTTGACGGCCAGGGGGCTGCTGGCGATAAAGGCGTCAAGCAGCGCATCATCGAACTTGCGGGCAATGGAAGAATATCCCCGGATGCTGTCGGCCGGCTGCACCTTGTAAAGCGGCTTGAGCCGGATATCCACATCCCGGTACTGGAGCAACTCATTGTCGAAGTCTTTGCGCGCGAACTCGGCATCCAGGGCGAGCAGACGGTCGTACTTACGGGCCGTATCAGCAAATGCGGCATGGCCCGTGGAGTCGGCGGTCAAGGCCTGATATTCCCGGATCTTCCGCTGGGCGATGTCATAGTCCTGCTTGGAGGAGGTGAATTGCCCAAGCTGGCTTTTGGCGTAGGCCCGGTTCATGTAGGCTTTCGCGAAATCGGGATACAGGTTGATGGCCTGCGAATAGTCGTCCATGGCTTCCCGGAAACGGCCCAGTTCCATAAAGACGGCGGCGCGGTTGAAATAGGCCAGCACGTTGTTCGGGTTGATGTTCAGCACGCGGTCATAATCGTCCAGCGCGGCGCGATAGTCACCGACCTGGGCGTAAATCAGCGCGCGGTTGTAGAGCGTCAGGGCGTTGCCCGGATCCTCGTCGAGCACGCGGTTGAGATCGGCCATGGCGCCGACAATGTCTTTTTTCTCGTATTTGAGGATGGCCCGGTTGAAGAAGGCATACGTGTTGGTCGTGTCAAGCCGCAAGGCGGTATTCAAGTCTTCGATGGCCTCGTCGGTCCGTTCCTGCAAGGCATAGACACGGGAGCGGCGCACATAACCTTCGGGATCGAAACGGCTGAGCTGGATGGCTTTGTTGTAATCGGCCAGGGCCTTGGTCGTATCGTTCAGATACAGATAGCAGGCGCCTCGGTTGAGGTAGGCGTCGCTTTCCTTGGGCATTTTCCGGATGAAGATGTTGAAGTCCTGGATAGCCTTTTCGAACTGCTGCGACAGGAAATAAGTCACGCCGCGGCTGAAATAAAGGCCCGTGTAGCTGGGCCGCAGGTCCACGGCCTCTTCCAGATCCTTGAGCGCCTGGTCGTACTTGCCGATACGGCTCAAGGTGATGGCCCTGTAATGGTACGCAGGCGTATAGATCGGATTGAAATGCAGGGTCCGGTCGAAGTCGCGCTGGGCGCCGACATAGTCGCCCAGGTTGTATTTGGCAATGCCCCGGAAGAAATAAGCTTCGTACAGGGTACTGTCGAGCCGGGAGAGCACATTGAAACTCTCGATAGCCTGGCTGTATTTCCCATCGATGAGGGCCTGGCGGCCGCTGTAATAGAAGTGGTCGAGGTCGTACTGGGCAAACGCCGTCCCGAAGGACGCGAGCGTCAGCAACAACAAAATGAAGCCCTTTTTGAACATCTTCGCAAAAATACTATTTTTGCAATTCATTTGAAATGGAATGAGGAAAATTTGTGCCATTCTGCTCTTGCCGGCCCTGTTCCTGCTGCTGGCCGCGCCGGATTCCCGGGCGCAGAGCCTGCGGAAATATGAGAATGTCCTGACAGAGACCTGGATGCAGGAGACCTTGTCCCATCTGGCACACGAAATGACGGAAGGCCGTGCTTCCGGCACGAAGGGCAAGGAACTTGCCGAGCACTTCCTCGTGGAGCAGTTCCGGGCCATCGGCCTCAAACCGTGGAACTGGTCCTATACCCAGAGTTTCAGATACAAGGATTCCATCATCATCCGCAATGTCGTCGGCGTTCTCCCCGCCTCTACCCAGACAGATGAGTATATCGTCATCGGGGCGCATTACGACCATCTGGGACGTTTGGGCCACACGGTCTATCCCGGGGCTGACGACAACGCTTCCGGGGTGACGGCCCTTCTATCGCTGGCCCGTATGTTCGTTTCGATGAAGGCAGACGGGACGGGGCCTCGGAAAAACCTGTTGTTCGTGGCCTTTGACGGCAAGGAACTGAACCTGGCCGGCAGCCGGTATTTTGTGCGGCATCTCTCCATTCCGCGCAGCCATATCACGGCGATGGTCAACATGGACATGCTGGGAACAGACCTGGTCCCGCCGCGGCACAACAGGGAGTATCTGTTTGCAATCGGGGAAAATTCGTTGCCGGAGGGATATCAAGGCTACCTGTCCTATATCTGCGGAAGGGCTTTCTACAAACTGGACCTGGATTTAACTTTCTATGGCAGCCGTAGTTTTTCAAAAATGATGTATGAGACGAGCGACCAGCATCCGTTCGTGACGGCCGGCATTCCGGCTGTCCTGTTCACGTCGGCGTTCCACGAACATACCTACAAGAAAACGGACACGCCGGCCATTATCGACTACCCGCTCCTGCGCAAGCGTACGCAGGTAATCTTCAATTTCGTCAACCGCCTCTGCGCGGATAATTGAGCAGTACTCCGGTCAGTCTTTGATAAATGAACGGGAAAGACCCGTCATATCCAAGATGTCCAGCACGGACGGGGAAACCTTCGTGACGGTCAGGGAACCGCCGCTATCCATCAGCCGCTGCATCAGGGAAATCAAGACCCGGAGCGCCTTGGAGGAGATATAGGTCAATTTGCTCAGGTCCATTTCCACTTTCGCAGCTTTCCGTTCCATCAAAGGTTCAATCTCTTTCTGGAAAACAGGACAAGTATCGGCATCCAGTTCACCGGAGACGGAGAGAAGGATCACGTCATTTTGTTCTTCTAGGGTTATCTTCATAATATTTTGATGCACATAACTGCAATATCATCATTCTGAGGCGCCTTGCCCCGGAATCGGGCTATCGTATCGAGTAAGGCCTCACACGTAGCCGCACAACTTTCCGCGGCCGGACGCGTCTGCATCCAGTCGCGCAGGCGCTTCTCGCCGAAAAAGACACGGTTTTCATCACGCGCTTCCGTCACACCATCTGTATAGACCAGGATACGGTCCCCGGACTTCAACTGGACTCGCTGGGTATGATAATGGAAGCCGGAATCGATACCGACGATCAGCTGCGGGTCCTGCGCCAGGAAATCGCCGTCAAAGAGCGTCCGGGTATGGCCTGCATTGCAATACTCCAGTTCCAGCGTATCCAGGTCCACGGCACCGAGGAAAAGCGTACAGAACATCTCATAGTCCGGATTGTCGCATAGCAAGCCGTTGATATCATCCATCAGTCCGGCAAGTGGGGCCCCATGCGCCACCCGGGACTGGATCGTGCTGCTGATCAGGAACATCATGAAAGCAGCGGCCGTCCCCTTGTCCGAAACGTCTCCTACGACGAAATACAGTTTCCGGCCGATAAGCCTGCACCGATAGATATCGCCGCCTACTTCCTTCATCGCACGGAGGACGGCAGACACTTCACAGCGCGGATCGTGAGGAAAATCCTGCGTCAGCGCCTTCGCCTGGAGTTCACGCGCAATCGTCAATTCCCGCTCCGCCTGTTCTTTCCGCGCCATGATCCGTTCTACGGCCGGAATGACCCAAACCCAGAAAACCAACAGCAGCAAGCCAAAAAACAAGGCGAGTACCAACAGGAAAGTAGCGATGGTATAACGGACGTCGGCGAAAAGGTATTTCATATCGAAGACCCCCGCCAATTCAAGCGGCCGGTCCGGGAACTGGTAACGGATCACAAGACAATCTTCCCCCCATACTTCCGCAAGATAGGCTGGCGTTTCCACATCTACCGGCCGTATGTCTTTCATGACCAACTCTTTCCCTTCCATGAATTCCGGGGAGATGACAATACCGGTGGAATCCAGCAGGAGATACGAAAAATTCTCACCTTCAGCCTGCACTTTCGCCGTCGTCTCCAGAAAAGAATCATACTCCGGATCCCCCGCATCGAGGTTGCTGCATATATCATCCGCGATGATCTGGAGGTCTTCCATCAGGTTTTCATACTCATTCAAGAGGCTGACCTTCCGAGACTTATAGATAGAAAAGAGCGACAGGGTAACAATGAGCAGCCCCACCGCCGCCAGCAACAGCATGAAAGCCTGCCGGGGCGATATCCGCTTCAGTCTCTCTGACAAGAAAAGTTTCACACCCTAAAAATAGCCATAATTCCGAAAAAACGGTCCAAAAAAACCACTATATTTGTAAAATAAGAATGACCTTTATGACTTATCCCCTCTCCCAATCCCAGCTGAGTATCTTTCTGGCCTGCCAGAACCTCGACGCCAACAGCGGAAACTACCAACAAGCTTTTCTCTATAAACTTCCAGCCAGCATCGACCCGGACCGGCTGGCAGCAGCCTTCGAGGCCGTCATCCAGGCACACCCCTACGCCCTGTCCCGGATCGTTCTGGAAGAAGGAATGCCGCGTGTTGAAGACCATCGCGGCGAAGCGTGGCATCCCCTGATCCGGGAAATCGCTTCCATCGAAGATGTCCGGAAAGACTTCTGCCGGACGATGGACGTGCTGAAAGATCCCCTTTTCCGGATGGAGATTTACCGGACCGGCGAGGGCAATTACGCCTATATCGATTTCCACCATATCATCTTCGACGGCGCCTCTGCGCTCCTGTTGACCGAGCATCTCGCCCGTGCCTATGCCGGCGAAACGCTCCCTGCCGAGCCGCTCAACGGTTTCGACATCACCCTGCAGGAAGAACAGCAGCGGCAGGGAGACACCTATGAAGAAGCCCGTAACTGGTATGCCGGGACATTCGGTGAAGCAGCCCAACTCGATTCGGGGCTTCTACCCGATGTCTTCGGCCAGGAAGAAGCACCCTACCGGGAACTGCTCCTGCCACTCCCGCTTAAGGACGGACTGGTCAAAGCGCTGCTGCAACAATATCGTTGCGCGGACAGCGTGCTTTTCACGGCTGCCTTCGGAGCCACGCTCGCAGCCTGGAACGCCGACACACGTGCAGGCTTCACCACCATCTGGAACGGACGCAAGGGGGCTTCGATGAATGCCCTGACCATGAGCGTACACACGATGCCCGTCTTCGTGGACGCCAACCCGTCCCTGACGGTCGCCGAGATGCTCGAACAACTGAAGGCGCAGATCAGCGGCGCCAGGTCCCGCGCTTTCTACTCGTTTGCCGACTGCACACGCGACCTGGGTTTTGGAAACGGCATCAATTTCGGCTACCAGGGTCGTTTCGTGCCCGATACGCTACCGATCCGATTAGGCGAAGACATCATCCCAGCCGAAGACCTCCGGACCAATCCGCCGGGCATCGGCCTCTCGGCAGAACTTTTCGGCCGCGAAGACGGAAGCCAACTCCTCCGTTTCTGGTACAGGCCGGACAAATACAGCGAGCAGATCCTGCGCAATTTCGCGGAGAGTTTCGCGACGGTGCTCACCTCGATGGAAACGGCAGGAACCCTGGCAGACCTGCAATATGCAAGTGACAGGCAACTCAAGAAAACGACCCGTTTCCTGCCCGGCATGCCGGATTTCGACCTGGACACGAACCTGATCGACCTGTTCAACGAAAACGTAAAAAAAGCCCCGGAAGAGATTGCTGTCGTTTCCGGTCAGACACGGATCACGTATGCGGAAGCGGACCGGCTCTCCGACAAGCTGGCCGCTCGCATCCAGCAATCCGTCAAGCCCGGTGGCGTAGTGGCAGTCATCCTGGACCGGAGCGAACAGATGATGCTCGTTCCGCTGGCCGTCGTCAAAGCAGGCTGCGCCTACCAGCCGCTGGATCCCTCCTATCCTGCCGAGCGGCTCGCCTTTATGGTCCAGGATGCCGGCGCCGCGCTGCTGATCGCCGATCCAGGCCTCGAGACAAAGGTGGCCGGTTATGAAGGACCTGTCCTTCTGACGGACAGTTTTAACGGCCTGCCCGAAGGGAAGCCGTCCGGCACGCCGCATGCGGACGACCTGCTCATCCTGCTCTATACCAGCGGAACCACCGGCAATCCCAAGGGTTGCATGCTGACCCAGCGGAATGTCGCTGCTTTCGCCCGCAACAGTGCCGCCCGCCTCGGAATCGGCTCCGGCTCCCGGATGACGGCCTATGCCAGTTTCGGCTTCGACGCCTTCATGGGAGATCTGTGGACCTGCCTCTGCGCCGGAGCCACGCTCCATATCATTCCCGAGCAGATCCGGCTCGACCTGGTGGCCCTCAAAGACTACTTCGAGACGAACGGCATCACGCACGCTTTCATGACCACGCAGGTGGCCACGCAGTTTGCCATGACATTCCCTCGCTGCAAGGGACTCAAGGTCCTTTACACGGGCGGCGAGAAAATGGCCAGCTTTGCGCCGCCTGCCTATCATCTCTACAATTGCTACGGTCCTACGGAAACCACCTGTTATACGGTGAGCAAACTCGTGGAACGGCAGGAGGAGAATATCCCTATCGGCCGTCCGCTGCCGGGCGTTCACGTCTATATCGCCACCCGCTGCGGAAAGCGGCTGCCAGTCGGCGCCGCCGGTGAATTGCTGCTCGCCGGCCCGCAGGTGGGCTGCGGATACCTGGGGCAAGCCGAGAAGACAGCCGAGGCATTCATCGCCAATCCCTACGAGAAAGACCCTGTCTACTGCCGCATCTACCGCACCGGCGACGTGGTGCGCTGGCGCGAGGACGGGGACATCGAATTTGTAGGAAGGAAGGATTCCCAGGTCAAGATCCGCGGCTTCCGCATCGAGCTCAAGGAAGTGGAGACTGTGATTCTCGACTATCCGGGCATCAGCGACGCGACCGTCCAGGCCTTCGACGAAGAAGGTACCGGCGGCAAGTTCCTGGCCGCCTATATTGTGGCTTCCGAGCCGGTTGACATCGAAAAACTGAACGCCTTCATCCTGGAGCGCAAACCGCCGTACATGGTGCCGGCCGTCACGATGCAGATCGATCATATCCCGCTCAATGTCAACCAGAAGGTGGACCGGAAAGCCCTGCCGAAACCGCAACCCCAGCAAAAAGAGAACCGGACCGCGGACGCGCCCTTCAATATTCTGGAGCAGGAAATCGCTGACCTGATCCGCGATACCGTGCATATCGAGGGTTTCTCGCTCACCGAACCGCTCATCTATTATGGTCTCAGTTCGTTGTCCGCGTTGCGCCTGGCCACGGAACTCTACAAGAAATACGGTGTCCAGATGAACATGGACAGTTTCGTCAAGACTGCATCGCTGCAAGGCATCGAAAACGAAGTGCTCAAGGCGCTCATCAACGGACGCACCGGAGACGGCGTTCCTGTCGGACACCGCGCGGATACGCCGCAGCCGCTTTCCTTCCAGCAGGCCGGCGTCTATTTCGACTGCATGAAAGCCCCGCACGAGACCATCTACAACATTCCGATGTGCTGGACGCTGCCCGGCAGCCTCGATGCAGAAAAAGTCCGGGATGCCGTGGAGCAAGTGCTGCGCTGCCATCCCTATCTGAACACGCATTTCGAGATGCAGGACGGACAGGTCGTCCAAGTGCCGGTCGACGCGCCTTTCCAGGCAGGCTGCGAAACCATCGATCCGAAGGAATTCGCCGCATACAAAGACAATTTCAGGCAGCCATTCAACCTGGCCGAGGGTCCGCTCTACCGGGCCACTGTGGTCCGGAGCGGGGACAATCTCTATCTGCTGACCGACTTTCACCATCTCGTTTTCGACGGGCGTTCCTACGACCTGTTCATCACACAGTTGACAGAGGCCCTTGCCGGGAAGGCTCCTGTTCCCGAAATCTATACCTATTTCGACTATGTCCAGGACCAGCAGGAAATGCAGCAAAGCGAAGCCTACACGGCCGCCCGCGACTTTTTCGCAGCACGGATGACAGGCTGCGAAGGAGCCAGCGGCCCCCTGCCGGACCGTTCCAGCGAAGAACCTGGCCACGAAGCCCTGCTGACAAAAAAAGTAGGCGCCAACATCGCCCAACGCTGCCTCGACCTGAACATCTCCCCGGCCAGCTACTATCTGGCCGCCGCATTCCAGACCGTCGCTGCTTTCTGTGGCAACCGGAAGGTCTATCTGTGCACCATCAGCAATGGGCGCAGCGACCTGCGCACGGCTGACACATTCGGCATGTTCGTCAATACGCTGGCCCTTTCCAGCGAAATCGGACACGGCTCGGTCGATGACTACCTGAAAGAGACGGACCAGCAGTTCGCAGAAACGCTCCGGCACGAGTATTATCCTTTCGCCCAAGTAGCTGCGGACTTCGATTTCCAGCCCCAGGTGATGCTGGCCTACCAGGTCGGCGTACTCGCGAAGTACGAAGTGGACGGCCAGGCCCTCCAGAGTGAAAACCTGGAGACCGGTTCGCCCAAGTTCCCGCTGAGCATCTTCATCGACGGCCGGGAAGGCGAAGAATACATCGCCCTCGCATACGATGAGACCCGCTACAGTCCTGAACTGATGCAGCACTTTGCCGACGCGATGGAGACGCTCGTCCGCGCCATGCTGCAAGACGGACCGATTGACGCACTGCCGCTCGTGGACGGCCAGCGGCTGCAGGAACTGGACAGTTTCAACCACTACAGCCTGAAAGTGGATACATCGCAGACCATCGTGTCTCTCTTCCGCGCCCAAGCGAAGCAGACGCCGGACGCCGAGGCCGTGGCATACGAAAACACTACGCTCACCTATGCCGAGCTCGACCGGGTAACCGACCGCATTGCGGCGCATATCGCCTCCCGTGGATTGGGCCGGGAAGACGTCGTATCCATCCTGATCGGCCGCAGCGAACTGATGGCCGTCACGGCCCTGGGCGTCCTCAAAGCCGGCTGCGCCTATCAGCCGCTCGACCCGTCCTATCCAGCCGAACGGCTCAATTTCATGGTCGAAGACGCTTCCGCCAAACTGCTGATTGCGGAAGACAAGCTGCGTGACCTGCTCAACGGGTACAAGGGAGAGGAACTGCTGACCTCTGCCATCGCGACTCTTCCGGAAGGACCGCTTCCCGAAGAGCCCGCGCCGGACAGCCTGTTCATCCTGCTCTATACCTCCGGTTCGACCGGCGTGCCGAAAGGCTGTATGCTGGAACATCGGAACCTGGTCAATTTCTGCGCGTGGTACCAACGCTATTACAAACTGGACAGCGGATGCCGCGTGGCGGCTTACGCCAGCTTCGGTTTCGATGCCTGCATGATGGACCTCTACCCCGCCCTGACCTGTGGGGCATGCGTCCACATCATTCCGGAAGAGACGCGGCACGATATGGCTGCATTGAGTGCCTTCATCACCGACAATCTCATCACCCACAGCTTCATGACCACGCAAGTGGGCGTGCTGTTCGCCCGCAATTTCCCGGGCAATCCGGCCCTGAAGCATCTGTCTGTCGGCGGGGAGAAACTCGTGTCCATCGATCCGCCGGCCTATGCGTTCCACAACGGCTATGGTCCCACGGAATGCACCATCTTCTCCACCATTTTCGATGTCAAGCAGAAAGAGAACAACATTCCCATCGGACATCCGCTCGACAACCTGCGGCTCTACGTGGTGGACGACTGTGGACGGCGGCTGCCGGCCGGCGCTGCCGGAGAACTTTGGATCAGCGGCCCGCAGGTAGGACGCGGCTATCTGAACCGGCCCGACAAAACGAAAGAAGTCTTCATCCAGAACCCTTTCGAGAAGCACGCACCTTATGACCGTGTTTACCGGACGGGCGACATCGTCCGCTACCGGCCGGACGGCAACATTGAATTCGTCGGCCGCAACGACGGACAAGTCAAGATCCGCGGCTTCCGCGTCGAGACCAAGGAAGTCGAGGCCGTCATCCAGGAGTATCCCGGTGTCAAAGACGTCACGGTCCAGGCCTTCGATGCACCTTCCGGCGGCAAATTCATCGCTGCCTACATCGTGGCCGACGAATCCCTCGATCCCCAGGCAATCGCGGCCTTCATCCGCGAACGCAAGCCGCCGTACATGGTGCCTGCGTCCTTTACCCAGATCGAGCAGATACCGCTGAATGTCAATCAGAAAGTGGATAGGAAAGCCCTTCCTGCGCCGGTATTGGCCTCGAATGAAACTTATGTGGAACCCGCCACTGAAACGGAAAGGATCCTCTGCGAAGTCTTCGGCGGCGTGCTCGATATCCAGCGGGTCGGCGCCCTCGACAACTTCTTCGACCTGGGCGGTTCCTCGCTGATGGTGACCAATGTGCTGGTGGAGGCCGAAAAACGCGGACTCAAGTTCAGCTACGGCGAAGTGTTCATCTATCCGACCGCCCGGGCCCTGGCCGCCCATCTGAACGGGACGGAACCAGCCGCAGGAACCGAAAGCGCGGCACGGGAAGACAGCGACATCGCTTCTTACGACTATACCGCCATCAACGCCCTGCTTTCCCGGAACACGCTGGAGGCACTTGCCGGAGAACCGCGTCCGCTGGGCACGAACATCCTTCTGACCGGTGCCACGGGTTTCCTGGGCATCCATATCCTGCGGGAACTGATCCGGCAGACGCCGAAACAGACCACCATCTGGTGCCTGTTGCGCGGCAAGGGCCACCTGACGGCCGAACGGCGTCTTTCCGAGATGCTGATCTACTACTTCGAGAAGAAATACCGGCTGATGGTCGGCAAGCGCATCCGGGTTGTGGAAGGTGACATCACCCTGCCGGAATCCTACGAAACGCTGCTCACCTGCGGAACGGCTTTCGATCTGGTAATCAACTGCGCCGCCAATGTGAAGCATTTCTCCAAGGGCGACGATATCGAGGAGATCAACTATGGGGGTGTCTGCAAACTCGTGGATTTCTGTGAGAAGTGCGGTGCCCGGTTCATCCAGGTCTCGACGGAAAGCGTGGCGGGTATGACGGCCGGCGAGACGCCCTGTTTCCTCAGCGAGCAGCAGCTCTGGTTCGGTCAGTTGACCGACAACCAGTATGTCCGCTCGAAATTCCTGGCCGAACGCCATGTCCTGGAACACATGGCGGCAGGAACGCTCGAGGCAAAGATCATGCGCGCCGGCAATCTCTCGCCCCGCGCGGAAGACGGCGAATTCCAGGCAAATCTCAATGCGAATACGACGATGGGCCGCATCAAGGCCTACCGGATGCTGGGAGTCTGCCCCTACCCGCTGCTTGACACACGGCTCGAATTCTCGCCGATCGACGAGACAGCCCGCGCCATCGTCCTGCTGGCCGGTACGCCCAAAGACAATTGCGTGTTCCATGTCTCGAACGACCACCTGCTTCCGATGGACGACATCCTTTCCCGGATCCGGCTCGATGACGGCCGTCCGCTCGAATATGTGGAATACGATGAATTCCTCCGGAAGATGGACCAGGCTAAAGCGGATCCGGAAAAAGCCCGGGTGCTGTCCAGCATCCTGGCGTATGCTTCCACGCCTGGCGGTGCCCCGATGACGATGAATCCGGCTTTGACCTCTTTCACGATGCAGGTACTGCACCGGCTGGGATTCCGTTGGAGCGAGACCTCCAGTTCCTATGTGGACATGATCTTCGAAATGCTCGCAACGCTAGGCTATTTCAACGTGTAGCCAACCGTCCGGTACGTCACGCAAAAGGGTCGTAATAGAGGGCCATCCGCGTCAGGGAAGGCGTGAAAAGCGCCTCGTCGATGACCAGGCGGATCGCCGTAGTGGTAACCGGATCGGTCAGAACGATGCGTTTATAGCCGATGGTCGTTTCGCGGGCGATGGTTTGCCAAACACCGTTTTCGCCGAGGACTTCCAGATGGAAGGCGCTGACGGATTGGCCCAACGGAATGTATTCTTGCAAAAGGATCCGGTTGAAAGTTTTCGGACCGTCCAGTTCCAGGGTCAGGGTGCCTTGGGTCTTGCCGGCAGGAAGCGACCAATAACGGTCGTAGTCGGAGGAGAGGACGTTCTCGGCATCTTTGCCCAACGTTTTGGCACCTGCTGCCAGGTCGGTGGCGAAGACCGTATCGAGGGCGGCCCGGAATTCCATCAGCCGCAGGGAATCCACCGGATCGATGCGGCCGCGGGTGTCGGGCGGGACATTGAGCAGCAGCAAGGAATTACGCCCGACACTGGAATAATAAATCTGCAGCAGTTCCTGAACACATTTGACCTTCGGCGTTTCAGACGCACGCCAGAACCAGCCGGGACGGATCGACACATCGGTTTCGGCGGGCACCCACCGGGAAGCACCCGGCGTACCGGTATTCAGCACTTTCACAGGGGGACTCCCCGCACCGGAACTGTAGCCTTCGATCTCCATGGTGGACCAATTGGTGCGGCCGGCCTCTCCCCTTTCGTTACCGACCCAGCGGCAGCCGGGCCCGACATCGCTGAAGATTATGGCCCGGGGCTGCAGGCGGGCCACCGTTTCATTAAACAACGGCCAGTCGTACACTTGATGCTTGCCGTTTGGCCCTTCCCCGCAGGCGCCGTCGAACCATTGTTCGAAGACCGGGCCATAGGTGCCATCCAGCACGCTTTCCAGTGTGCGGACGAAAGCCCCGTTATAGGCAGGAGTGCCATACCGGGGATCATTCCGGTCCCAAGGCGAAATATAGACCCCGAACTGCAGGCCTTCCGCAGCACAGGCTTCGGACAATTCCCGGAGGACGTCACCTTTTCCGTCCCGCCACCGGCTTTGGGCCACAGTATGCCGGCTTTCGGGCGAAGGCCAGAGGCAGAAGCCATCATGGTGCTTGGCGGTGAGGATAATGCCTTTGAATCCAGCTGCGCGGGCCGTTGCGGCCCATTGCCGGCAGTCCAGGTCCGTGGGATAAAAGCAATCTTCCGGTTCAGTCCCGTCGCCCCATTCCGCTCCTGTGAACGTGTTGGGGCCGAAATGGCAGAACATGTTCATTTCCATCTGCTGCCAGGCCACCTGTTCGGGAGTGGGGCGCGCGCCAGGACCGGCGGGTTCCGGACGGCAGGAAGCAATGGCCAGCACACAGGCCAGGGCAACCAGTAGATCAGCGTTTTTCATAGCAGGCGGTTTACGGGTGTGAATTTACGAAAAAAACAGTATATTTGTTTTTTAATACCAGAGACGTATGAAGAATCAGCCTATTCCCAGTTCCGAACTCATCATCAACGATGACGGGTCCGTGTTCCATCTCCATATCCTGCCCGAAGACCTCGCCGACACCGTCATCATGATGGGTGATCCGGGGCGCGTCAATACCATCGCCGAGCATTTCGACACCATCGAACTTGACAAGCAGTCCCGGGAATTCCATACTATTACCGGTACGTATCACGGCAAGCGGGTCACGGCCTTGTCCCACGGCATCGGGACCGACAACATCGACATCGTGATGACCGAACTGGATGCCCTGGCCAATATCGATTTCAAGACGCGGCTGCCGAAAGAAGAGCACCGGCGGCTGACGATCCTGCGCATCGGCACCTGCGGCGCCGCGCAGCCTGACATCCCGTTGGGCAGTTATATCCTGAGCCACATCTCCATCGGTTTCGACGGCGTGCTCAACTGGTACAAGGACGGCGAGAAGATTTTCCTGATGGATTTCGAAAACGCATTCATCAAGCACATGGACTGGCCGGCCCGCTATGCCCGTCCCTACTTCGTCCGCTCAAGCGCCAGGATCGTGGAAAGGTTCCAGGACTGGACCGTCAAGGGCATGACTGTCTCCGCGCCTGGATTCTACGGCCCCCAGGGCCGCAGCGTCCGGTTGGAACTGACAATGCCCGATCTGATTGAAAAGTTGGAAAGCTTCTCTTACGAAGGCTATCGCGTGACCAATATCGAGATGGAAAGTTCGGCCCTCGCCGGGCTGGCCGCCCTGCTCGGCCACGATGCGGCCACCGTCTGCCTGGCCATCGCCAACCGCCATGCCAAAGAAAGCAATCCCGACTACAAGCCGCTGATGGCGCAATTGCTCCGGCGAGCGCTCGACACCCTGACTGCCTGACCGATGGCGATCAATCCGGAAGAACTCGAACCGCTGGTCGACCTGCTGGACGACCGGGATACCGTGGTGACCGAGCTGGTGAACAGCCGGCTGGTCTCTTTCGGTCCCGAGGTCGTGCGTTCGCTTCGGAACCGGGCGGAACGGGAGAAGGATCCGGTCCGGAAAATGCTGCTGGCAGAGCGGGGAAAGATGATCAATACGGAATTCAAACTGGCGGACCTGCAGGATTTCATCACGCGGGCGCCGGGTCCGTTGTCGCTCTTCGAGGGGAGTTGGATCATCAGTTCGCTGCTCGACTGGACGTTGCAGCGCGAACGCTACGAGGATCTGTTCTATCGCTGCTCAGGAGAATATCTGGTCGAAGGTTCTGACCAGCGCACCGGCGTGGAAAACATCCGGATCCTCAATCATATCTTCTATCACCGGCTGAAGTTCACGCTCTACGACGTGCAATTGCGGGATCCGGCTTACGCGCTGGTGAGCGATGCCTTGAAAAACCGCTGCGGCAATCCTTTCGTCCTTGCCTTCATCTACCTGATGATCTGTCAGATTTCCGGTCTTCCGGTGGAACTGCTTTGTTTCCCGGGCGGTTTTGTACCGGCTTATGTCGAAGGGGGAAAGATCTTGTTCTATATCAATCTGTACCGGGGCGGTGAACTGTTCCCGCAGGACCGTCTCGACCAATTCCTGAAAGCGACGGGGCTGAAACTTGACAAGCAAGCGTTCCGCCGGCGCGACGAATCGGCGATGCTCACTCTCTACCTCGAATCGCTCCTCTACATCCACGCTGGCCGCAAGAACGAAAAGATGAGCGCCCTCCTCGACCGTGCCCTCACAATCCTCGGTCCCGAACGCTATCTCACCATCGACGAACCAGAGTAGATCAGCACGCCTATCTCCGAAGGGTATATGCTCTGAAAACCTTAGCCACCCTCGATCGTTAATACTGGGGCGCTGCCCCAAACCCCGCCGCTACGGTCTGCTATCTCACAAGGCCTCGCAACGACCTTCGCTAGCGCCTGATGGCGCTAAGCCTTGCGGAGAAAGCCACAAACTACATGAGTCCCCCTATCGGACGCGCAGGCGTTGGCCGATGCGGAGGATTTTATTGGATTTGATGCCGTTGAGACGGCAGAGGGCGTTGACGGTCGTGTGATGCTTCTGGGCGATCTTGCCGAGGGTGTCACCCTTTTTGACCTTGTAATACTGCGCGGCCGTGACGTTCTTCGACTGCTTGTCCGTCATGCCGTAGTGGGAACCCACATTGAAATAGTGACGCTTGATGGTCAGCAGGGTATCGCGCAGGATGCCGTTGTCGAAATCGATCACGCGTTCCGGATCGAAAGGCTTGCCCATGTAGCGCGTTTCGAAATGGAGATGCGGACCCGTACTGCGGCCCGTGCTGCCGCCCAGGCCGATCGGCTCACCGGCCGCTACCAGGTCATTCTCAGCGACCAGATGTTCGGACAAGTGGCCGTAATAGGTCTCAAGGCCATTGGGATGCCGGACCACGATGAGGTTGCCATAGCCGCCGGTCGCCTTGCCGCCGCCCACGTAGCGCACCACACCGTCGAAAGGCGAACGGATCGTATCGCCGATACGCAGCGGAATGTCGACACCGTTATGCGGACGGCCCTTCCGCATCTTGAAAGTCGAACTGCGACGGCCGATGAAAGGCGCGACAAAATGATGGGTGGTATCGACCAGCAGCAGATCCACCGATTCGGGCAGGTCGGACACCTTCACGTCGCGGTAGGCGTGGATCGACTCAATGTCCCAATCCTCAAAGAGACCTGTGGTGTCGATATCAGGACGCTCCAATTCGATGTAATCCCAGGTATGGTCGTTGAAAAGCACGATCTTCACGTATTTGTCCGGCGTATCAATCGTATCCATCGGGCGGACCAGCATCATCGTCGTATCGGAATCATCGTGGATCTCATTCATCTCGCGCAGGACAGAAAGTGAATCGGGTTCCTGCGCGAGCGCTGTGCCCAAAGCAGCCAGAAGGAATACAGAAAGGGAGAGTATGGTTTTCTTCATGGTCGGGTTCAGATTTGTCGTATAACTTGCAAAAGTAATTATTTTTAAAGAAAAAAACTTAATTTTGTTTCTGCAAAACCCATCCCCGATGAGAAGGCTTATTTCCCATACCTGGCTTCTTCTGTTTCTACTTCTTCTTCCGCTTGTCAGCCCCGCGCAATCAAGGGACAGTTTCTTCGCTGACCTGAACGAATTCCTGGACATGCGGGCTGCAAAGAACTATGCCAAATGGGACACCACTTACATCGACCGCTACCCCTATAAATGGGACGCCCGCCTTTTCCTCAACACCGAAGGCCTGCACCTCAACACGGACGGTGCCGCAGATACCAAACTCTCGACCGGCATGAGCAACCGTGTCGGCGTGAGCCTGAGCTACCGTGGCCTGGGACTCAGCTATACACGCGCCATCGGCCGGAAGCTGAATTTCGGGTTTGGATTCTCCACCTACGGGACACATCTGGGTTTCGAATATGCGCTGCGCGCTTCGAGCCGGCTCAGCGGTGCGGTCCAGTTGCCGGGCGAAGAACGCCGGAAAGCCGATGCCGGCGACCTGACGCTGCTCGCCAGCAACCTCAACCTCTTCTACAGTTTCAATCCCCGGTTCTCCTACGCCGCGGCGATGAAACAGACCCGGATCCAGCGCAGAAGCGCCGGAAGCGTCATCGCGGCCGTATCCTGGACCGTATGGGACATCCTGGGGGCCGGTCCGGATATCATCTCGAAACAGACTTCCATCCAGACTTTTCTGGAAGTAACCAACTTGATGTACAACCGCTATTCCCTCGGCGTGGGGTACGGCTACAACCTTGTCGCGGGAGATGCGCACTGGCTGTTCCATGCCTCCCTGATTCCGATGTGGACCTTTTACGACTCGACACACCTCCGGCAGGAAGGTGAAACGGTCAAATACCGACGTCCTATCGGCCGCTACGGCATAACAGGCACGGCGCGGGCCGGTATCTATTACCGATGGGGCACCCGCTGGTCCGTCGGCTTGAGCAGCATCGTCAACCAAATGTCCTCCAGTACCAGCCTCCGCACCCAAACGGAAGGCTACTATCATTTCGAAGCCCAGGATTGGCAGGCGCGCCTGTCGGTCGGGTTCCGGTTTTAAAGGCAACGCATTATGAAAGACTGGCGCAAAAATCTTTTCGACTGCATCGAGCGTCCCGACGGCATGCCGCCACGCTACCGCATCTACGACGTTTTCATGATGGTGATGATTGTGGTCAGCATTATCCCGCTGATGTTCACGGAGACCAACGCGGCGTTCCGGATTATCGAACTGGTGACGGTTTCCATCTTCATCATCGACTACATCCTGCGGTGGATGACGGCCGACTACAAATTGAAACGCGGAGCACTCTCGTTCGTGCTCTACCCTTTCACGTTCATGGCCATCATCGACCTGCTGTCGATCATCCCGGTGTTCTCGGCCATAAGCAACAGCTTCAAGCTCTTGCGAATGACCCGGTTGTTCCGCATCGCCCGCCTGCTCAAGTTCATCCGCTATACCGACAAACTCGACATCCTGCTCAACGTCTTGAAAAGAGAGCAGAAGGTCCTGGTATCCGTCCTGGTGATCGCCGCCTTCTATGTCTTCCTTACTGCGCTGATCATGTTCAATGTCGAACCGCAGATCAACCCGAACACCGGCGAACCGACATTCCGTTCATTTTTTGATGCCCTCTATTGGGCAACCGTCACCCTGACGACTGTCGGCTACGGGGATGTGTGCCCGGTTACGAGCATCGGCCGGTTCGTGAGCATGATATCGTCCCTCTTCGGTGTAGCCATCATCGCCCTCCCTTCCGGCGTCATCACCGCTAGCTATCTGGACGAACTGCGCAGCCATACCAAGAACCGGAAGAAAAAGACGGAGGATAACCCGCAAAACCCTGCAGCATGAGCGATTTCATCATTTCAGAGCCCCTTCTCGTTTCGCTGGCTGATTACGTGCCGGAAGGCGGAGGGGCCACAGGCGACAGTTTTTACCTGAAAACGGACCCGACGGTCCTTCTCAAACTGTTTCATGAGGGCAAGACGCAGCAGTCGATGGACGAGCTCCGTCTGTCCCATCTTGTGTACACCACTGGCATTCCTACACCCGAGCCGGGCGACTATGTGACCACGGCCGACGGGCGACGCGGGATCCGTTACCGGCGGATCATCGGCAAGAAATCCTACGCCCGGGCTGTTTCTGACAATCCGGAAAAGGTACAGTTCTATGCTGAGGAATTCGCAGGGATGTGCAAGCGCCTGCATTCGGTCCACCTGGATACCACGCAATTCGAGAACGTGAAGGAGCGGTATGGCCGGATGCTGGAGGCCAACCCGTTCTTCACGAAAACGGAGAAGGACAAGCTGGCGCGTTTCATTGCCGACGCCCCGGACCGTGATACGGCCATCCACGGCGACCTGCAGTTCGGCAATGCCATCTTCGTGGATGACAAACGGTATTTCATCGACCTGGGGGATTTCTGCTACGGGTATCCGATGTTTGACGTGGCGATGGTGTATCTATGCTGCTACCTGAGCCGCGAGGAGTTCATCCAGGAAGTCTATCATTTGCCCAAGACCCTTTCCCGCCGTTTCTGGGATTGCTTCGCGCCCGTCTATTTCGGAAAAGACCGCCCGCTGTCCTCCATCGAGGAGGAGATCCGCCCGTATGCGGGCCTGAAAACCCTCATGATTGAACGCGAGACCAAGGAGCCTATGCCGGAGTTCCGGGAAGCGCTCCAATCCATCCTAAGCTAGAACTGCAGGCTGACGCCGACAGCAGCACCCCCGGGGACCGCTGTGGGGAACAGGATCAGATCATACGCACGGGCCTGTTTGACGGCCAGGATGCGGGATACCGTCACAGTCGCGATGCCTGCTGCCGCCAGGCTGCCAAAAACGATGTAAGGAGCCGGCGACGGAGTGGAAAACAGGGACGCCCTGCCGCCGACGGTGCGTTGAAGCGCCGTGGCGGTTACGCCGACGGCACCGACGCCTGCCAGCGCAATCCCGATGATATCTGCCGTGCGGTAAGCCAGCGCCGACGTCATGTCTGCCTGCCGGCGGGAACCGGTTCCGAAACCAGGCCAGAGATTGTCACGGGCGGCCTCTCCACGAAGCAGTGTACTGTCAACGGGCGGCACCGGACAAAAGTCCGGCGATACCGCAGGCGTCTGTCCCCAGGCTATCACCGGGACAAGAACAAGCAAGCATACAAGAAAACGTTTCATCATGCGCAAAAATACAAATTATGACGGAGAATCCGGCCTCCCATCCAAAAAAAACAGTAGCTTTGTAGTATGAGAAGAAACTTGAAAAAAGGAAGCAGCATCGCGCTCATCACGCTGATGTACGTGTTTGCTATGGTTGTCGGAATCTTTGTATTCAAGGGACTGGAACCGTCTATGCACGAACTGTGGGCCGTGTTCCTAGCTGACGTCGTAGCTACTGTTCTCATTTGGGGCTGTGGGGTGGTCTGCTGGAACGTTTCCGTGTACGATCCCTATTGGAGCGTCGCTCCTCCCGTCATTTTCACCTTTTGGGCCTTTTACAAGAGCTGCTGGACCCTGCCGGTCATCCTGTTGCTGATCGCCGTCTGGTACTGGGGAATCCGCCTGACCGGAAACTGGGCAGTCACGTTCCAGGGGCTCGGACACGAAGACTGGCGTTACACCCAATACCGGGAGAAGCAGGCTCCCCTGCTTTTCCAGCTGACCAATCTTTTCGGGCTCAACATGATGCCCACTGTGCTGGTCTTCGCGTGCATGCTGCCTGGTTTCGGTCTTTTCGTCCAACCGGGAGCCATCCGTTTCCTGACGGTCCTGGGTTTTGTGGTCTGCCTGTCATCCGCCACCATCCAGCTCATCGCCGACACGCAGATCCACCGTTTTCGCGCCGCCCATCCAGGCGATCCCTGCACGGCAGGCCTGTGGAAACACGGTCGCCATCCCAACTATTTCGGAGAGGTCCAGTTCTGGTGGGGTATCTGGCTGATGTACGCTTCCTTGAATGGCCTGGACTGGCTGGTCCTGTCGCCCATTGCCATGACAGCGCTTTTCCTCTTCATCAGCATCCCGATGATGGAGAAACGGCAGCTGGCCCGCAAACCCGCTTATGCAGCCTACCGCAAAAACACAAGAATCCTGATATAAATGAAAGGCATCGGAAACATTCTCTGGCTGATCTTCGGCGGCCTGCTGATCGCCGTGATCTATTATCTCGTAGGACTGGTGATGTGCATCACCCTCATCGGCATCCCGTTCGGGCTGCAACTTTTCAAGCTGGGCACCTATTCGCTCTGGCCCTTCGGCCACGAAATCGTGAACGGGCCGAACGAGCCTGGCTGCGTGTCGGTTGTCATGGATCTCATCTGGATCCTGCTGGGATGGTGGGAGATTGCCTTGCTTCACCTGTTTTTCGGCCTGTTGTTCTGTATGACCATTATCGGTATCCCGTTCGGCCTCCAGCATTTCAGGATGGCTTTCGCCTCGATCATCCCCTTCGGCAAGGAAATCAAGCCTAAAAAATAGCCATACCATGGAAATCAACGAATATATCCAGCAGCGGATCGCTGCGATGGAAGCGGCTTTCGAACGGACAACCGAAGCCGTGAAAGCGCTCGAACACGCGCTCGACCAATACGAAACCATCAAAATCGATATCGACCGGCTCACCGATTACCTGGACAGCGGCGCCTGGCGCGAAGACTTTGAAGCCGACGAGGCGGGTCTGGTCCCGAAGGAAATCAAACGGGGCGTGCTCTCGGAAGACGGCCTTTACAACTTGCTGGGTGATATTGTCGAAGTCAACGAAAAAATGCAGGAACTCCTATGAACCGCAGAGATATGCTCAAAACGGCCGGCAGTGCCGCCGCGCTCACAATCCTAGGCGGAATCCCTGTGACAGCCAGTGCCATGGACAGGAAGCCCGGTAAAGTCAAAAAGAAAGACCGTAAAAAAATCCTGGTCGTGGGCGCCCACCCCGACGATCCGGAAACCGGCGCCGGAGGCACCATCTGCCTGCTCACCGATGCCGGACACGAAGTCGTCTGCGTGTACCTCACCCGCGGGGAAGCCGGCATTCCGGGCAAGAGTCATGAAGAAGCCGCTGCCATCCGGGTCGTGGAAAGCGCCAACGCCTGCGCCGTGACTGGATCCTCGCATCGCTTCATGGACCAGGTGGACGGCGCCACGGAAATCACCCTGGCCCGCTACAAGGAAATGCGCGAATTGCTGGAGGAAGAGAAGCCGGACGTGGTCATCACCCACTGGCCGATTGACGGCCATCGTGACCATGCGGTCTGCGGCGCGCTCGTCCTGGATGCCTGGCGCCGGCTGGGACGGAGCTTCGAACTGTATTATTTCGAGGTAATGACCGGCACCCAGACACAACTCTTCCACCCGACCGACTGGGTGGACATCAGTTCCGTGCTGGAACGCAAGCACAAGGCTTGCTATTGCCATGTCAGCCAGGAGTTGGAAGAAGTCATGAAGGGCTGGCATGAACCCATGGAAAAATTCCGCGGCATCGAATGCCAATGCCCGGCTGCGGAAGCTTTTGTCCACCACATCGAACCCGGATCCTTGATTTAGATTCCCTACCGTCATGCGTGCCCGTTACCCCCATTATGCCCGGCTGGCAGCGTTCCTGCTGCTGGCAAGTCTCCTAACAGCCTGCTCTGAAACCATGCAACCCCTTGTCAACCTGGCGCTCAGGAAACCAGCCTATCATTCCAGCGCCATCGATTTCAACGCCACCGCTCAACTGGCCGTGGACGGAATCCTGGAAAGTGAAATGCCCTGCTGGGTCGAGGTCTGCGGCAACGACGGCCGTCCCCTTGACAAGATTTCGCATGACATGCCGACAGACCCCAGACCGTGGACAGCTATCCGGGTGGAAGGTCCCGCTGCCGAGCTTTCCGTACGGACCCACGGCTTTCGGGAGCCTGTCAACAGAATCAGTATCTTCCTGACTGCCAACCTCCCCGATGGGATCCGCCAGGCGCCCTATACGGCGGAACTGTTTGTTCAGGAGCAGGGCGAATGGCAGAGCCTGCGTACTTTCCAAGGGAAATATGCCGGCGCCCGGCTCCAACTCGATTGGGAAGCGCCGGAAGCCCTCGCACCGGAAGGATGGCGCATCGTCGTTGAAATACCGGCCGCAACAGCCCTTTCCTGGCAGGAGTGGCACTTCTATCGTGACGGGAAATGGTTACCCATGCTGACGGCTGAGCACTTCAGCAGCGTGTGGGTTCCGGCCACCGGCGGTCCGGAATGGCTCGCCGTGGACCTGGGGGAAGAATGCCGTTTCGAAGAAGTCCGGCTGCATTGGCTGAACGGCCCTGCCGAAGGCACGCTGCAGGCGGGCAACGACTCAGTCTCATGGCATGATATCGCGGCCATCGGAGGCCGCGGCACGACGCGCAGCGATACGCTGCACGTGCGCGGCCGCGCCCGGTGGATCCGCCTGAAACTGGATAGTTCCTTTGACGGCAATCCCTATATTTTAAGTGAGTTGGAAGTACTTGGCTCAAGTAAAGCTTCCGCACCTGATCCACAGGCTGTTTTCACGCCGGAAGCAGTTGGAAAACGGGCCGACCTCAACGGGGGATGGCAACTGGCGCGCTTTGCGCAGGCCTCCGATCCCGCCGCTTGGATACCGGCGACAGTACCCGGAACTGTCCTGGTCAGCTACCTGGACAACGGCTGTCTTCCAGACCCGAATTTCGGCGACAATCAGCAATACATCAGCGACAGTTACTTTCAGGTTCCCTTCCTGTATCGCTGCCACTTTGCACTGCCCCAAGGCTATGCCGGTGGCCAGGCCGATGAACACATCCGCCTGCATTTCGACGGCATCAACTGGAAAGCGGACGTCCGGCTCAATGGGACTGAAGTCGGGCGCATCGAAGGGGCTTTCACCGATGCATCTTTCGACATCACGTCCCTGCTCAAAGAGGACAATCTCCTGGAAGTAAAGGTTTTTCCGCCCGCTCATCCAGGCATGACGAAGAGCAATACCCTGGAGCGCTGTGCCAGCAACGGCGGTATCCTGGGTGCCGATAATCCGACTTTCCACGCTTCCATCGGCTGGGACTGGATTCCGACTATCCGCGGCCGGAACATGGGTATCTGGAACGATGTCTGGTTGGAACGGAACGGCGCGGTCCGCATCCTGAACCCGCACGTCACTTCGGCCTTCAGCGCGCTGGAATCCCTCCCGCCCATCCTCGACACGACAACTGCCCGGATTACCTTGGCAGCCACGCTTGTCAACGAATCTACCCAACCGGTTGAGACCGTCTGGGAAGGCCGTTACGGCGAAGTTCCTTTCCGGCAGCAAATCACAATCCCTGCCGGCCAAGCCGTTCCGGTCACCACCAACCTGATGGTTCAGAACCCCAGACTCTGGTGGCCCAACGGCTATGGAGAGCCGTATCTGTACGACGTTTTGCTGCACGCCGGCGACAGTGATTCGCTGCAGTTCCAGCATGGCATCCGGCAGCTGACTTACGACATGTCGGGCCACAACCTGCGCATCTGGATCAATGGCCGCCGCCTCGTCGCCCGGGGTGGCAACTGGGGCTTCAGCGAGAGTAATTTAAGATACAGATCCGCTGATTATGAGACGGCTATGCAGCTTCATCGACACGAAAACTTTAACATCGTCCGCAACTGGGTCGGGATGGTCGGCGATGCCGAATTCTATGAAGCCGCCGACCGCAACGGCATCCTCATCTGGCAGGATTTCTGGCTGGCCAATCCGGCCGACGGCCCGGATCCCTACGATGAATCCCTGTTCATGCAGAATGCGGAGAATACCCTGCTCCGCATCCGGAATCATCCTTCCCTCCTGCTCTGGTGCGGTCGCAATGAAGGCTATCCGCCCGCTTCGCTCGACCAGGCGCTCCGCGCATTGGTTGCTCGCGAAGATCCGGGCAGTTGTTATATCTCCTCTTCGGCGGATGATTATGTATCCGGACGCGGTCCTTATCGCCGCATTCCATCCCGTGACTACTACCGGCTGACGGAAGTGTCTTATTTCCGGGACGAATCCATCAAGTTCCACAGCGAACGCGGGATGCCCAACTTCCCCAATTACGAGAGTCTCGTGAAGATGATGCCGGCAGACCAGGCCTGGCCGCCGTCCCGGCTGTGGGGCATCCACGATTTCGCCCTCCAGAGCGCCCAGGGCGGCGAGACATTCGTGGCCGCCGTCGATGCCGCTTTCGGCCCTTCGGCCGATGCCCAGGCTTTTGCCGAACGGGCACAATGGATCAATTATGAAGGTTATCGGGCCATGTTCGAAAGCCGAAGCCGCCACCGCCGTGGTCTCCTGCTCTGGATGAGCCATCCGGCCTGGCCGTCCATGGCTTTCTGCACGTACGACTTTTTCCTCGATCCGACAGCCGCTTATTACGCGTGCCGCAAGGCTTGCGAACCGATTCATATCCAATGGAATCCCTTTGCCGAGCAGGTAGAGGTCGCCAACTATAGCGCGGGCGACCGGACCGGGCTTCGCGCGGAAGCTACCCTATACGATCCCTCCGGAAACGAGCTCTCCAACCATTCCGTCTCAATCGACGCCCCGGAAGACAGCACCATTTCCTGCCCTTCCCTGCACAATGCCGTGGACGGTCTCTGTTTCCTCCGGCTTCAACTCTTTGAGGGAGAAACACTTCTCTCCGCCAATGACTATCTGTTGTCGCCGGAGGAAAGCGGCCTGCGCCAGTTGAACGACTTGCCGGAAGCAGCCCTGGAAGGCGCCGTGACCTATGACAAGCAGCAGCAAAGTTATGTCGTCACCTTGAAAAACAATTCGGACACACCGGCACTTATGCTGCACCTGACCGTTCGCGACAAGCAGGATGAGCGTATCCTCCCGGTCTTCTGGTCTGACAATTACGTCCACTTGATGCCGGGTGAGCAGCGGAAATTGACGGTCCGTACGGGCTCAGACCGTAAAATGGATGCCATCTGCGTGAACGGTTTCAACCTAAAAAAGCTATCTTTGCGTCCATGACCAAAGACCTCTATTTAGCCGGAGGATGCTTCTGGGGAGCAGAGCATTTCTTCAAACAAATCGAGGGCGTCGTCCTGACGGAAGTCGGCTTCGCCAACGGGCATACGCCCGATCCCACGTACAAACAGGTCTACACCGATACGACCGGCTATGCCGAGACCGTGCATCTCCGCTACGATACGGAGCGGGTCGGCCTGAAATTCCTGCTGCGGATGTTCTTCAAAGCCATCGACCCCACCTCGCTCAACAAGCAGGGAGAAGATGAGGGAACCCGCTACCGCACAGGTATTTATTACACGGATCCAGCCGATTTGCCGACCATCCGCCTGATTTTCGAAGAAGAGCAGCGGAAGGTCGCTGCCCCGATCGTGGTCGAAGTGGAACCGCTGCAGAACTTCTACCGCGCGGAAGACTACCACCAGGACTATCTTGACAAGAATCCGGACGGCTACTGCCATCTCCCGCTCGAACTCTTCCGTTTCGCCCGGGAAGCGAAGCCAGAAATCGATTAATCCTGACATACCATGAACAGATTACGCATCCTGCTGGCAGCCGTCCTGCTGCTGGTTTCTTTCGGCGCCTCGGCTGAAATCACGTTCCGCCGGGCGGGCGTCTCTTCCCGGGACACCGTCTATAACAACAAATACTATGTAGTCTGCATTACGGACCCCGGTAACCTGGCCGCTGTCAACGGGCAGCAGGTCCGCGTCTACAAGACCGGAGCTTTTGGCCGGGAAATCACCTTGCAAAAGGGCGAAAACCCGATTGAGATCACGCTGTTTCAAGGAACCCAGGTAGAAACGAAAAAATTCAGCATCTATTATGAAGAAGCGCGGCGCGAACGGGTCCGCCCGCTGGAGCCCGTCGTGGAAGACCGCCTGTTCTACGTCCAGACAAAAGAGAATGCGGCTTTGCTCTACAGTGCCGGAACCGACCGTCTCGGCGGTTCCAAAATGGGCTTCCTCGACCCGGGCATCGTCCTCAAAGTGGTCGGCGAAGTCGGAAACCTCTACAAGGTACAGTTGTCCGCGCACCGATATGCTTTCATTCTCCAGGAAGAAGTCGAACCCTCTTCACGCAGCAGCCGGACCGTGAACACCAACAACATCGGCATCTCGAATCTCGGCGACTGCGACCGGATCCGCCTCTCGCTCCCGGACAAACTCCCCTATGCTTCCCGGACAGAGCTGGACCCTACGACTGTGCTGGTCGAGGTCTTCGGCGCCATGAACAACAGCAACTGGGTCAGCCAGTACAATGATCTGGGCATGGTGGACTACGTCGATCTGCAGCAGACGGACAGCGACGTACTCCGGCTTGTCATCAAACTCAAGGAGAAATATGCCTGGGGCTATCGGATCGGTTATGAAGGCAACAACCTGGTCATCGAAGTCCGGCACTCGCCGAAAGACCTCAGTATCAAAGGACTTACGTTCGGTTTGGACGCCGGCCACGGCGGGGAACTTCCGGGTGCTGTCAGCCCGACCGGTCTCAAGGAAAGTGAAGTCAACCTCAGCATCGTGAAAGAGATCGAGAAAATCCTGCGCAAGAAAGGCGCCCGTGTCGTGCTCAGCCGGACCGACGACAGCAATCTCTCGATGGTCCAGCGCAAGCAGATCTTCCGGGATGCGAATATCGACCTGCTGGTTTCGATCCACAACAATGCCGGCGGCTCTCCCCTTGTCCCGATGGGTACGAGCACCTACTACAAGCATATCGCCAACCGCGAACTGGCCGCGACCCTGCTGAAGCACATGCTGGAGCTGAATGTGCCCCGCTACGGCCTGACCGGCAACTTCAATTTCTCGCTCAACGCGCCGACGGAATACCCCAACGCGCTGGTGGAATGTCTCTTCATGAGCAGTCTTCCCGACGAGGAAATGCTGGCCGACCCGGCCACGCACAAACTGATTGCCGAAAAGGTCGTCGACGGCCTCGAGGAGTATCTGCAGAAGGTCTCCGAAGCGACCGGCAACGGAACGGCTCCCAATCCGAAGAAAAAAGGCAAGAAATAATGATATCGTCCCTTCGGCACGGGTATTCCCTCCAGAACCCATGCCACCCTCGGCACTGTAAGAGGGAGGGGCCCAAAGCCTCGGCTTTGGGAGGGGTCGCGCGGAGCGCGACGGTTCTGGAGGGAATACCCGTGCCAAAGGGACAGAACGTACGATGAATTTTGAGCTGACAGCACCCTATAAGCCGACCGGAGACCAGCCTGAGGCCATCCGGCAGATCGTTGCGTCCATTCGGGAAGGCAACCCGGCCACCACGCTCTTGGGCGTGACCGGCTCGGGAAAGACCTTCACGATGGCCAACGTGATAGCCCAGCTGAACCGGCCGACGCTGATCCTCAGCCACAATAAAACCCTGGCGGCCCAGTTGTACAGCGAATTCAAGAGTTTCTTCCCCAAGAACCTGGTCGAGTATTTCGTATCGTACTACGACTACTACCAGCCGGAAGCCTATCTGCCGACCACCGACACCTACATCGAAAAAGACCTGAGCATCAACGATGAGATCGAGAAACTGCGGCTGAGCGCGTCGTCCGCCCTGCTTTCCGGCCGCCGCGACATCGTGGTCGTATCGTCGGTCTCCTGCCTGTACGGCATCGGCAATCCCGACGATTTCCACGAAACGACCGTCCATGTCGAGACCGGCCAGAAACTCAGCCGCCAGAAATTCCTCTACAGCCTGGTTGACGCCCTGTATTCCCGCAATGAAGCCGAATTCAAGCGCGGCACCTTCCGCGTGAAGGGCGACAGCGTCGATATATTCCTGGCGTATGGCGATTACGGCTGCCGCGTCGTCTTTTTCGGCGACGAGATCGAGACCATCGAGATGATCGATCCCGTGAGCGGCGCCACCCTCGAGTTTCTCAACGAGATTTCCATCTATCCAGCCAACAATTTCGTCACCTCGAAGGAACGCACCCGCAGCGCCATTGCCACCATCCAGGATGACATGATGGCCCAGTGCGCCTATTTCGAAGAGATCGGCAAGCATCTGGAAGCCAAGCGGCTCAAGTCCCGTGTGGAATACGATCTCGAGATGATCCGGGAAGTCGGCTACTGCCCGGGCATCGAAAACTATTCCCGTTATTTCGACGGCCGGAGCGCCGGTATGCGGCCTTTCTGCCTGATTGACTATTTCCCGGGCGATTTCCTGACCTTCATCGACGAGAGCCACGTCACCGTGCCGCAGATCCGGGCCATGTCGGGCGGCGACCGCAGCCGCAAACAGACCCTCATCGAATACGGCTTCCGCCTGCCCGCCGCAGCCGACAACAGGCCGTTGCGATTCGACGAATTCGAGGCACTGGTGGGCCAGCGGCTGTTCGTCAGCGCCACGCCCGGCGATTTTGAACTGGAACAGTCCGGCGGTGTGGTCGTGGAGCAGGTGGTCAGGCCGACCGGCCTGCTCGACCCGCCCATTGACGTACGTCCGGTCAAGAACCAGATTGACGACCTGCTGGAAGAGATCCAGATCCGCGTCGAGAAAGACGAACGCGTCCTGGTCACGACCCTCACGAAGCGGATGGCCGAAGAATTGGAGAAATACCTTACACGGATGGACGTCCGCACCCGCTACATCCACTCCGATGTCGATACGCTGGAACGGGTGGAAATCCTCGACGACTTCAAGGCAGGCCGTTTCGACGTGCTCGTGGGCGTAAACCTGCTCCGCGAAGGACTCGACCTACCCACCGTCTCGCTCGTAGCCATCCTCGATGCCGACAAGGAAGGTTTCCTGCGTTCCGACCGCAGCCTTACCCAGACGGCAGGCCGGGCCGCCCGCAACGTCAACGGTCGCGTCATCATGTATGCCGACAAGATTACCGACTCGATGCAGGCGACCATTGACGGAACCAACCGTCGACGAGCCAAACAAATGGCCTACAACGAAGCCAACGGCATCGTGCCCACGCAAGTGGGCGGGACGGCCCGCAGCGCCGTCCAGACGGCCAAAGCCTACCCTGAAGCGATTGACGACAAGGTCCGCTTCCTCCAGGAGGACCCGGTCATCGCCCGTATGAGCCCCGCCGAACTGAAGACCGCCATCGAAGCCGCCCGCCGGAAGATGGAAGCGGCGGCAGCCCAACTTGATTTCTTGAACGCCGCCCACTGGCGCGACGAAATGAGAGCCCTGGAATCCATCGCAGGAAAAAGATGAGACCATGAAGACGAACCTGCCACGCAAACTGCAAGAGATCCTGTCCGACTTCCCGGACAAGGAACGGAACCTGATTCTCAGCGCCTATGAGGCTGCTGACGAAGCCCTGCAGGGCAAAATGCGCAGCAATAACCACCCGTTTATCGAGCACCCGCTCGCCGTCTCCCATATCCTGTGGAAAGAGATCGGCCTGGGGGCCGATGCCATCACGGCGACGTTGCTGCACGAAGCCAACCGTTTCCAGGCCAGCAGCCCCGCCGAACTCAACAAGACTTCCCTGCTGGAGTCGTTCCGGGCCGAGTATCCTGCGGATATCATCGAAATCGTCGAAGGACTCAACAACATCTCGAATATCCAGCTGCAGGAAGCCAATCTCGACGAGGAACGCTACCGCAAGCTCATCATATCCTATTCCACCGACCCGCGCGTGTTCCTGATCAAGCTGGCAGACCGCCTGGAAGTGATGCGGAGCATCAGCATCCTGCCGCCTGCCAAGCGGACCCAGAAGCTGATGGAGACCATGATGCTCTACATTCCCCTCGCCCACCAGCTCGGGCTGTACCGCATCAAGAGTGAACTGGAAGACATCTTCCTCAAATTCACGGAACCGGAGCAATACAAAGAAATCGTCCGTAAAATCAAAGAGACCGAGCCTCAGCGCGAAGCCCTGGTCCGCAGTTTCATCAACCCGCTCCGGGACAAACTGGACAAGGAAGGCATCCACTATTCGCTCAAGGCCCGCACCAAGAGCCCCTATTCCATCTGGAAAAAGATGAAAGCGCAGCAGATCACCTTCGACAAAGTGTACGACCTGTTCGCCATGCGCTTCATCATCGACTGCGAACCGGACCATGCCGTGGAAGAAGCGCTCTGCTGGAAAGTGTATTCCCTCGTGACGGAAGAGTACGAGCCAGACACCAGCCGCCTGCGCGACTGGATTTCCAAACCGCGCGACAACGGCTACGAATCGCTGCATACCACCGTCAATACGAAAGAAGGCATGCCCGTCGAGGTGCAGATCCGCACCGCCCGGATGGACTACGTGGCTGAACAAGGCGCCGCAGCACACTGGTCGTACAAAGGGATCAAAGGCGGCAAGGACCGCCTGACCGACTGGCTCAACAAGGTCCGCGACCTGATGCAGAGCAGCGAAGAAGAAAAATACGAGCACGCTTCCATCGCGCTCGACGAGATCCTGGTTTACACCCCGACCGGTGACTTGCGGCAACTCCGCTCAGGAAGCACGGTCCTGGATTTTGCCTTTGAAATCCATTCCAACCTCGGCCTGCGCTGCACCGGCGCCCGTGTCAACGGCAAGATGTGCTCAATCCGCGAGAAACTGCACACCGGCGACGTCGTGGAGATCATCAGCAGCAAGAACCAGAAGCCGACCGCCGACTGGCTCAATTTCGTCGTCTCGTCGAAAGCCCGCAGCAAAATCAAGCAGCGGCTCAAGCAGGAGGAAAATGCGCGTGCCGCCGTGGGAAAAGAGTTGCTGGCCCGCCGCCTCAAAAACTGGAAGATGGTCATTACGGACACGGATCTGGGTGTGCTGGCAAAACGCTACAAATTCGGGAGCCTCAACGAACTGTTCGGCGCCATCGGCAACGGGCAGCTGGACGTGACGGTGGTCAAGGAATTCCTGCAGCATAAACTCGACGAAGAACAAGCCGCCGAGGCGAAAGCCCCGGATACCGGACATCCCGAGAAAGCGGCCTTTTCCGGCGTGGACAGCGGTGACTTCGTCATCGACCGCAAACTCAAAGGCGTGGACCTCAAACCGGCCAAATGCTGCACGCCCACCTGGGGCGATCCGATCTTCGGGTTCGTCACCATCCGCGACGGGATCAAGATTCACCGGGAAAACTGTCCGAACGCCGCCCGCCTGCGCACCAATTACCCGTATCGGGTGATCGAAGTCCGGTGGCGGGAACGGAAAGAAGCGAAGGATGCTAAGACAAAAGATGGAGAAAAAGGAGATACACATAAGAGGCGCCAGGGTTAACAACCTGCAGAACATCGACCTGGACATTCCGCTCGGGCAGTTGGTGGTCATCACCGGCATTTCCGGCAGCGGCAAGAGTTCCCTGGCCTTCGATACGCTTTTTGCCGAAGGGCAGCGTCGTTTCGCGGAGAGCCTCTCTTCTTTTGCCCGCCAGTTCCTGGGCCGGATGAACAAACCCGACGTCGATCTCATCACCGGCATTCCTCCGGCCATCGCCATTGAGCAGAAAGTCAGTACCCGCAACCCCCGTTCGACAGTGGGGACCACGACTGAAATCTACGACCATCTGCGGCTGCTCTTTGCCCGGATCGGCAAAACCTATTCCCCCGTATCCGGCCGGGAAGTCCGGTGTGATACGCCCAAGAATGTCGTCGACTATCTCCGGACCCTGGAAAAGGGCTCTACCGCGCTGATTCTGGCCGATATCCGGTGGAAAGAAGAAGGCAAGATCGAAAAACTGCTGAGCCTCAAGGAAGAAGGCTTCACACGCCTGGCCACGCGCGAAGGCCGTTACGTGAAGATGGAGGAAGCCCTGCAGCACATCGGGGATTTCTCGGATGAATGGCTGCTGCTGGTAGACCGGCTTACCGTGGATGATGATGAGGATACCATCAGCCGGGCGCTGGACTCCGTCCAGACGGCCTTTGCCCAAGGGAACGGCTACCTGTGCGTTTGGAATGAAACGGCCGGGGCCCGCAATTTCTCGAATCTTTTCGAAGCCGACGGTATCCGTTTCGAGGAACCGACCGAACATCTGTTCAGTTACAACAGCCCGCTGGGCGCCTGCCCCGTGTGCGGCGGTTACGGCAAGACGATCGGCATCGATGAAAGCCTGGTCGTTCCCGACCCGACCCTGAGCATCTACCAGGGCGCCATCGCCTGCTGGCGCGGCGAAGTGATGAAGCAGCTCAACGACGAGTTGATCATGAACGCCCACAAATTCGACTTCCCCATCCACAAGCCCTATATCGAACTGACGCCCGAACAGAAAAAAGTGCTCTGGGAAGGCAACGAATACTTCTACGGCATCGACCGTTTCTTCAAATGGGTGGAAAGCCAGCGCTACAAGATCCAGTACCGCTATATGCTGAGCCGCTATTCCGGCAAGACGACCTGCCATGCCTGCGACGGCTCCCGGCTGCGTCCCGAGGCGTTGTACGTAAAGGTCGGCGGCAAGAATATCCACGAACTGATGACGATGCCGATCGGCGAACTGGCCGGCTTCTTCGACCAGTTGGAACTGGACGACTACGACCGCACCGTGGCCGAACGGCCGCTGCGGGAAATCCGTTCGCGGTTGAAATATATTTGCGAAGTAGGTCTCTCCTACCTTACGCTGAGCCGTGCTTCGAATACGCTCAGCGGCGGTGAAAGCCAGCGCATCAACCTGGTCAGTTCGCTGGGCAACAACCTGGTCGGTTCCATGTACATCCTGGACGAACCGAGCATCGGCCTGCACGAGCGCGACACACAGCGCCTCATCGGCGTACTGCAGCGCCTGCGGGACCTGGGCAACACGGTCATCGTCGTGGAACACGACCGCCACATCATCGAGGCCGCCGACCAGTTGATCGACATCGGGCCTTACGCGGGCGTCAACGGTGGCCGGATTGTATTCCAAGGCCGGATTGACGAAGGACTGAAAGCCGGCGCCCACTCCCTGACCCTGGATTATCTGTCCGGCGTGCTTTCCATTCCCATCCCGAAAAAGAAGCGCAGCTGGAAATATGCTGTCGAAGTGGTCGGCGCCCGGGAGAACAACCTGAAGAACATCTCTGTAAGATTCCCGCTCCGTTGCCTGACCGTCGTAACGGGTGTCAGCGGCAGCGGCAAGAGTTCCCTGGTGGGCGACATCCTCTATCCGGCCCTCTACCGCCACCTCAACCAAGTCGGCAATAAACCGGGTATCTTCAAGGAACTCCGCGGAGACCTGGGCAAGGTCGCCGCCATTGAATATATCGACCAGAATCCCATCGGAAAGAGCACCCGTTCGAATCCCGTCACCTACCTGAAGGTGTACGATGACATCCGGCGCCTCTTCTCCGAACAGCCCTACGCCAAGATGAACGGTTACGGGCATTCGCATTTCTCGTTCAACATCGACGGTGGCCGCTGTCCCGAATGTCTGGGTGAAGGGGTGATCCGCATCCCGATGCAGTTCATGGCCGATGTGGAGATGGTGTGCGAGGCCTGCGGCGGCAAGCGCTTCCAAAGCGACATCCTGGAAGTGAAATACCAGGGCAAAGATATCAGTGACGTCCTGGACATGAGTGTCGAACAAGCGATTGCGTTTTTCGGCGCCCAGCCCGATCCGCTGGCGAAACGCATTGCCGAACGGCTCCAGCCGCTGGTCGACGTGGGACTCTCGTATGTCCAGCTGGGCCAGAGCAGCAGTTCCCTCAGCGGCGGCGAGAGCCAGCGCATCAAGCTGGCCTCTTTCCTGGGAAAGGACTTCGAATCGAAGGGTTCGATCCTCTTCATTTTCGACGAGCCGACTACCGGCCTCCATTTCCACGATATCGAGAAATTGCTGAAAGCGTTCAATGCACTGGTGGACCGGGGCCACTCCATCGTGGTTGTGGAGCACAACCTGGATGTCATCCGCGCTGCCGACTGGGTGATCGACCTCGGCCCGGATGCGGGTGTCCTGGGCGGTGAAGTGGTGTTCGAAGGGACTCCGGAAGCCCTGGCGCAAGCGGACACCTTTACCGGACAGGCGCTCCGCGATGAGATGAAACAAAGACAAGAATAAGATACGATACAAATGAAAGTAACAGTCAAAGAAGTTGTTACAAGAAAAGACCTGAAAAAGTTCGTCCATTACCCCAACGAACTTTACAAAGACAATCCTTATTATGTGCCGACGCTCGAGAGCGGGGATCTCGACACGTTGGATGCGAAAAAGAATCACGCTTTCGAATTCTGCGAAGGGAAGTACTGGCTCGCCCTGGATCCGGACGGCCGCATCGTCGGCCGCATTGCCGGCATCATCAACCGCCAGTACAACCAGAAGGTCGGTACGCCGTTCGCCCGTTTTGGCTTCATGGATTTCATCGATGACGACACGGTCGTGGATGCACTGTTCGACACGGTCGAGGCCTGGGGCCGGGCGAAAGGGATGAAGAAGATGAACGGACCGCTGGGATTCCTGGAGTTCGATGCCTCGGGCGTCCTGGTCGCGGGGTTTGACGAGTTGCCGACGGCCTACGGCAAATACAATTTCCCCTATTATGAAAAGCAATTGCTGCGGCGCGGCTATGCCAAGGATACGGATTGGGTGGAATACAGCGTGACGATGCCCGACAACATCACCGAGTGGTTCGGCCGCACGGCCAAACTGGTCTCGACGCGCTACAAACTGCATCAGGCGGACATCAGCACCAAGAAGAAGATGGTGTCCTATTTCCCGCAGTGTGCCGCGGTGCTCAATGAGACCTATCGGGACATCCACGGTTTCTCGGAACTCTCGAAGGGACAGATCGACGACCTGATCAACCAATTCGTCCCGAACCTGAACACGGATTTCGTTTCAGTCATCCTCGACGAGAACGACAAGGTGGTGGCCTTCGGCATCAGCATGCCTTCGCTCTCGAAGGCGCTGCAGAAATGCAAGGGGAAACTCTTCCCCTTCGGCTTCCTCCACGTCCTGCACGCCATCCGGCACAACGACACGCTCGACCTGCTGCTGATCGGCATCGCCGACGGCTACAAGAGCAAAGGTGTCAACGCCATGATTTTCGACAAGATCGCCCCGGCGGTCAAAAGCTATGGCATCAAGCACCTCGAAACCACCCGCGAACTGGAAGACAACACGAGTGTCCAGAACATGTGGAACCGGTTCGAAACCCGCCTCCACAAGCGCGCCCGTTGTTATGTGAAACCCTTATGACAATTCCTGTGATAATGGCTTTTGGCGGTTATGCCGGAATCGCTGCGGGTTACCCGCAGCGTGGAGGCAAAAAAGACAATCAATTCGCATGATAAACCAATATTTGCAACGGATTTCGCTGACAGTAGCCTTACTGTGCTTATCGGCTTTGACAGCCGGGGCGCAGGAGATGCGACACAATGCGCAATACCCCGACGATCCGGCGTTCGTACCCGTGGCTGATGCCCAGAAAGGATGCATCCTCAAAGGGGTATTCACCGATTCGAAGATCTATCCCGAGACCCGCCGGGAATGGCAGGTGTATGTGCCGGTCCAATACGACGGAAAGACACCGGCTTGCCTGCTTGTGGGGCTTGACGGCATCCTGTTCAACGCCACGACGGTTCTGGACAACCTGATCGCATCCGGCGAGATGCCGGTCACCATCGGCGTGTTCGTGCAGCCGGGCGTTTCGTATGACGCCGACGGCCATGTGCTGCGCTACAACCGCAGCAACGAATTCGACCGCACCGACGGCACTTTCGCCCGCTTCCTGGAAGAAGAAATCCTGCCGATGGTCGAACGGCTTGTCACCGAAGACGGACGGCCGGTGCGCCTCTCGCACAATCCCGATGACCGGGCGATCTGCGGCGCCAGCAGCAGCGGCATCGCCGCTTTCTCCGCCGCCTGGCACCGCCCGGATCTGTTCCACCGCGTCTATAGTTCCGTGGGCACCTACGTGGCCATGCGGGGCGGCAACGACTATCCGGCCCTCGTCCGCAAATACGAACCCAAGCCCCTGCGCATTTTCCTGCAGGACGGAATGAAAGATGCCTGGAATCCCCTCTTCGGGGAATGGTGGGAGCAGAACCTGCTACTGGAATCGGCACTCGATTTCGCAGGCTACGAGGAAATCGCCCATTGGGACCGCGGCGGCCATAGCATCTGGCACGGCACGAAGATGTTCCCCGACGCCATGCGCTGGCTTTGGAAGGGCTGGCCTACCCCGGTCAAGGCCGGCCAATCCCGGAATGACATGCTGGAATCTCTGCTGGGCAGGGAGCCGAAAGAGGAACGCGGTTGGTTTGCCATCGGCCGGAGCGACTTTGCAGTCCAAGTCTGGGAAAGGCTTACGCATCCGGTCAAATCCCTCCTCTACCCTTCCGGCAAGTTGGAAGTTTCCGTCGAAGAGCAATCCAACTGGCTGCGCTGCGCCCTTGTCAAGCCCGACGGGACTCGGACGGCCAGCGAGCAATTCTACTGGCTTCACAACCCTGACAATCACACGCTCGAAGGGCCGATCGCCCGCGACATGGTTTTCGACACGCTGGGTAACCTGTATGTGCTGACGCCGTTCGGCATCCAGGTCTGCGACCAGAACGGCCGCGTACGGGCCATCCTCAACCTGCCGGACAGCACAAGCCATCGGCCGGCCGAATCCATGTGCCTCTGGAAAAACCAGCTCATCATCAATTGTGGCGGTGATTTCTTCGCCCGGAACCTGGACGGGAAGCATGTCGGATGGTACCCTTCCGATGGTTTCATCACGCCCCCTTCACAAGGACAAGGTTAGCCTATGGACGTATTGGATATTCTGATTGACGCCCTGCGTGCGGCCGTGCTCATCACCGGGATGGTGGTGATCATGATGATGATGATCGAAAGCCTGAACATCTCCTCGGGCGGCCGCTTTTTCCAGCGGCTGCGAAATTCTAAATTCGGCCAGATCGTGGTCTCGGCCCTGCTGGGATGGATTCCCGGCTGCCTGGGCGGATTCGCCTCCGTGTCGCTCTTCTCCCACGGGATGATCAGTTTCGGTGCGCTGGTCGCGATGCTGATCGCCACTTCGGGCGATGAAGCCTTCGTGATGCTGACCCTCTTCCCGGGCAAGGCGCTCCTGATCTCTGCGGTTATCCTGGCCATCGGCATTGCGGCCGGCATCCTCATCGACTATGTCGGGCCGAAACTCGGGTTGAAGTCTTACGCCTTGAAGGCCTGCGATGAAATGCATCTCCACGAGGAAGATGCGCATCCGGAAAACAAAGCGGAAGAGCCGCATTCGAAGAAGCGCACTTTGCTGACCTGGAAGCGGGGCATCCTTTTCCTCGGCACCGCGCTTTACATCCTTGCCCTGGCCACCGGCATGCTCGAGCACGAGCACGAAGGGATGGAGGAAGCCGAACACGGCGGTTTCAATCTCCTGAGCGAAGACTGGATGAACCTGCTCTTCGCCCTGGTCAGTGTCATCATGCTGGGCGTAGTGGCGCTGGGGTCCGACCATTTCGTGGAAGAGCATCTCTGGCACCATATCATCGCCCGCCACGTACCCAAGATTTTCGCCTGGACGTTCGGGGTGCTGATCGCCCTCGGTTTCATCATGGAACTGGTGGATGTGAACGCCTGGATCAGCGCCAATGTGCCCTTGATGATCGTGCTTGCCACGCTTATCGGCATCATCCCTGAATCGGGACCGCACCTGATCTTCGTCACCCTCTTCGCCGCGGGCGTGGTGCCCATGCCCGTGCTGCTCGCCAGCTGCATCTCGCAGGACGGCCACGCCGCCCTCCCGCTCCTGGCCGAATCCAAAGGCGCATTCGTGCGCGCCAAAGCCATCAACTGCCTCATCGCCCTCGTCGTCGGCTTTCTCGCTTATCTGTTATGAAACGTATCCTCTTTCTCTGCTTCTTTCTCCTGGTCGGGAATCTCCTTTCCGCCCAGGAGAACAACTCGAATTTTGCCACCCAGACCGTCGACCGGAAGGTCGAGTCGCTGCTGCTTATCGAGCAGATGAGTGATGTCGCGTACGTCGATATCGTACGGCTTGCGGGACCGGCGCCGGCCTACCAGAAGAAGACCGGCACGGCCTTCAAGGATTCGCTGCTGACCAACCAGCTGAAATTCTATTCCTATGTCTTCATTCCGAAGGCAGCCAAGCAGAACAAGAAGTATCCGCTGCTGGTCTTTCCCCATGGCGGCGTACACAGCAACTTTACATCCGGGTCGGTCCATATCCTGCGGGAGATGGTTGCGCAGGGATACATTGTCATTGCACCGGACTACCGCGGCAGTACGGGCTACGGCCGGAGTTTCTACGAAAACATCGATTACGGCGGATTGGAAAATGAAGACGTGATGGCGGCCCGAGACTACATGGTGGAGAGTTACGACATCGTGGATCCTGCCCGCGTAGGCATCATCGGCTGGAGCCACGGCGGCATGATCACGCTGATGAACCTGCTGCGCTATCCCGAGAAGTTTGCCTGTGGCTATGCAGGCGTACCGGTCAGTGATGTAGGTTACCGGCTGAGCTACCAGTCGCCGGACTATTCAAAAAACTACACCGTGGAATATCATATCGGGGCCACACCGCAAGAGAATCCGGAAGAATATGCCCGCCGCTCCCCGGTCACCTATGCGAAGCAACTGGTCCGTCCCCTACGGATCGTCACCTGCCTGAACGACGATGATGTGAGCGTGACCGAAGTCCAGCGTATGATCGATTCGCTGACCTTCCACAACCGCGCTTTCGAATACAAAGTCTTCCCGAAGATGCCGGGCGCCCACTCCTTCGAACGCATCGACTCGATGGAGGCCTGTGAGATCCGTCTCGACACCTACACCTTCCTTGCCCGTTATCTCAATCCGCCCAAGCCCATCCGGACAATCCAAGAACTCCGCAAAGCGGGCTATTTCTACCATTAACAGACTTCGCGAATACCATCCTTTCCCATGAAAAGCCAATCCCTCCTTCTTTGCCTGCTGGCCGTGTTGCTGACGCTCCCGGCCACGGCGCAGGATCTCAAGCCTGTCCGGGACAAGCAGACCCGCAAATATGGTTACCAGGCCAAGAACAAAAGCTGGGTAATCGAACCCCGTTTCGACGGGGCCTCCCGTTTCAACGACGGATTTGCCGAAGTCACGATCGACGGCCGCAAGGGCCTGATCGACACGGAAGGCACGATGATCCTGCCAGCCGAATACGACGATATCAAGAAATTCGACAAAAACGGCCTCTGCGAAATCATCCGCAAGGAAGGCAGGACGAAACTCCACGGCGTTGCCGACCGGCGCGGACGGATCATCGTGCCCGTCGATTGCCATTCGATTCATATCCCAAAGAATGGCGGGCTGATTACGGCCCAGCGCGAATCGGTCGATGAGCTGTTGGCCGGCATGCTGCTATGGGGTGTCTATGATATGGAAGGCGTGGAAATCTTCCCGCCCCAATTCGTTTCGTCCCCGAGTTTCAGCGACGGAACCGGCATTGCCGAATCCGTCTATACCGGCCTGAAAGGCGTCGTGAGCGATACGGGCGAGACTCTGCTTCCCTTCGAGTATCTGGCCATCGCCCACTCCGGCAACCGTTTCCGCACACTGGGCACGGACTTCACGCTGACGACTTGGGATGCGTCTTTCCGCCGCAGCGAAGTTTTCCACCAGCCCGGCGCCGTCATTCCCTACGACCCGATGGGCGATCCGGTCCGCGCGGCTGCCTGGCATTCCGGTCCTGTAGGGCTGCGCCTGCACCGAAACCAGGTCAAACAGCTGGAAATGCGTTCCAGCCGTTCCGGCCTGTGCCGGGACCTGCGCCTGGACTGGGGCTATGACCGTTTCGTGCGCCTGGAACCTTTCGTCGCCCAAGACGGTGTCGAAGGTGCGATGGTCGATCCCGTCAGCGGGAACCAGTACACGCTGAAAGCGCTCCTTTACGAAGCCGACGGCACACTGGTCGAAGAAATCGCCCGCTGGGGCTGGCTGGAAGCCCAGTGCAATGAAGGGGCTGTATATGTTGCGGAAGGACAGGACCGTTGGTTCATCCTGAAAGATCCCAACGCCATCGCCGTCCCCTCGTTCTCTCTTACGCTAAGCGGCTATCGCACACTGGACAACACCGATGTCATCGGTGGCCTCGGTCTTAGCGCCAGCGAATTGGAGCGGCTCCAGAACCCGGACCGGTTCAACCGCCGCAAGATTTCCATCATCGAAGGAGACAACGTCGGCGTGACCTCCTATCTGCCTCCGGAAACTTCGCTCTCCTATGTCCGTAAGGAACGCGATGCCATGCGGGATCCAATTTTCCAGTTCCCTTTCCAGATGGGCGATGTCGTCAACTGCTCCGTCCGCTCCCGGAAAGAAGAGGTGGAGGTGGAACTCTCCGACAACCTGACGCTCCGCTTCGAAGACCATTTCTCCGATCCCTACTACAGCATGAGCGACGAAGAGACCATCTTCTGGGGCCCCAACAACGCGCGTACCGTCCGGCTCAGCTTGAAACGGGTTTACCGCAGCAGCGACGCGACAGTTGATGATGTCCATGGCACGGAAGAATGCTACCACATCGTCCTCTCCCTCTACGAAGAAGACGGTTCCTGGCTCCGCACTCTTGCAGAGATGCCGTACGTAGACTTCATCCACGACGGAATTCTGGTGTTTGAACGGGAGGGAATCGCCCTGGTAGCGCCTCGTCGTGACGCTGTCCACACCGTCCGTATCCCTGCTGCCGACCGCCTTCCCCACGCGCTTTCCGCGTTGGAGCAAGCAGCCGGCGCCCAGTCCGGAAACCGTAGGCCCCGGCATCCCGGCCGGCCCTGACGGCTAATCGTGTTCCGCCAGCCAGGCTTCCAGGATGCGGCAATAATCTTCGTGGCGGTCCACAAAGCACATGTGACGGGCACCTTGCATCAGTTCCCAGCGGCTGCCGGGGATACCGTCGTGCATGGAGCGGGCGACGGCGGGCGTGCACAGGTCTTCTGAGCCGCTGAACAGCAGGCAAGGGCAGTCGATCTCGCCGAGGCGGTCGATGTATTCAAAATCGCCCAGACTACCGGTAGGTACGTATTCGTTCGGTCCCCAACCATAGAGATAGGCTTCCTTGCCGGAGCGTTTGGGACGGGTGAGGCACTCGGGGCTGTTTTCGTCGGTGCTGGCGCAGTGGAGTTCCATGAAACGATCGTTGGCCTGGAGATAGGCGGGATCCTCGAAATTGCCTGTCTCTTCGGCCCGTCGGATGGCCTCCTGGTCCTCTTTCGACATCAGCCCGATCATCCGGTGCTGCTCGCTGGCCCAAAGGCTGGAAGAAGCGTGACCGCTGGAGATGATGGCGGAACAGATGCCCGCGGGCTTCTTTTCGATGAGATAGGCAATGATGAGCATGCCGCCCCAGGACTGGCCCAGGATGTGAAGACGGTCCAGATGGAGGTATTCCCGAAGGGCGATGAGTTCGTTCATCCAGGTTTCCTGGGTCCACAGTTCAGGATGGCCGTCCAGATAGGAATTTCCGCAACCGATCTGGTCGTAGGAGATCACCTGGCGGCCTGTTTCTCCGGCCACGCGGTCCAGGACTTCAAAGTAATTGTGCGTACTGCCCGGTCCGCCGTGAAGCAGGAGCAGCGGGGCTTTGGTATCGGAGGGTTCTCCTACAATCCGGTAGTAGGTCTTGTACTCCAGAAAGGGCATGTAGCCTTCTTCGATTTTCATGGCAATAAGTTTAAAAAGAAGGTGACTAATAATCACTTATCAGTCACCTTCAATTCCATTTGACAAACGACTAGCGGAGTTTCGTGAAGCCGTAACGGGCACGGGCGCCGAGCTGCTCCTCGATGCGGATCAGCTGGTTGTACTTCGCCATACGGTCGGTACGCGAGAGCGAACCGGTCTTGATCTGGCCGCTGTTGGTAGCCACGGCGATGTCGGCGATGGTCGTGTCTTCGGTCTCGCCGGAACGGTGGCTGGTGACGGTGGTGTAACCGTGACGGTGAGCCATCTCGATAGCGTCGAGGGTCTCGGAAAGGGAACCGATCTGGTTGACCTTGATGAGGATGGAGTTGGCGGCACCCATCTTGATGCCTTTCTCCAGGAACTTCACGTTGGTAACGAAGAGGTCGTCGCCTACAAGCTGGCAACGGTCGCCGATACGCTCGGTGAGTTTCACCCAGTTGTCCCAGTCATTCTCGTCAAGACCGTCCTCGATGGAGTCGATCGGGAACTTCGTGATGAGTTCCTCCAGATAGTCGATCTGCTGCTCAGCGGTGAGTTTCTTGCCGTTGGGATCCTTCTTCTTGCCGTCTTTGAGCTGGCGGTAGTCATAGTACCACTGGCCGTCTTCGCAGGTAGCGAATTCGCTGGCGGCGCAGTCCATGGCGATCTTCACATCCTTGCCCGGTTCGTAGCCGGCAGCCTGGATGGCGTCGCAGATGATCTGCAGGGCGTCTTCAATGCCGTTGAGGGCCGGTGCGAAACCACCTTCATCACCGACAGCCGTGCTCAGGCCGCGTTTCTTCAGCAGTTTGGCCAGGTTGTGGAACACCTCGGCGCCCATGCGGATGGCTTCCTTCTCGCAGCAAGCGCCCACCGGACGGATCATGAATTCCTGGAACGCGATCGGAGCATCCGAGTGCGCGCCACCGTTGATGATGTTCATCATCGGAACGGGCAGGACATACGTATTGGTACCGCCGATGTAACGGTAGAGCGGAATATCCAGATAGTTGGCAGCCGCGTGTGCGCAAGCGAGCGAGACACCGAGGATGGCGTTGGCACCCAGGTTCTTCTTGGTCGGGGTTCCGTCGAGCTCGATCATCTTCTGGTCGATGGCGCGCTGTTCGAGGACACTCATGCCTTCGATAGCGGGGGCGATCTTCTCGTTGACATTGGCAACCGCCTTCAGGGTACCTTTACCCAGGTAGCGGCCCTTGTCGCCGTCGCGAAGCTCGAGGGCTTCGTTTTCACCGGTGCTGGCGCCGCTCGGGACGGCTGCACGGCCCATAATTCCACATTCAAGGGTCACATCGACCTCGACGGTCGGATTGCCACGCGAGTCCAGGATCTCTCTCGCAAAAACTTTTTCAATAATCATTGTTTCAAAAAATTATAACGTTATAAACAATTCACTGTACGACAGGGCCCAAAAGAGCCGGTAATCTTTGCAGCGCAAAGATATAAAAAAACTATTTCACAGAATAAAATAAGGACAATACCTTCACAAACAGCCGCGCCGGCAGGATGCGCTTGAGCGGGATCGACAGCTTCTGAATGAAGGTGGCGATCACGTAGCGGAATTTCGGATGCTTCTTGCGGATGATCTTTGCGACTTTCCGGGCCAGATAAGCCGGCTTGAGTCCGGTTTGTTCGTCTTTCTCAAAACTGTGGACGGATTGACGGAGACTGGGATATGCGGCAGCCGCTTCATCCGACACTTGTTTGATGCGGGCAGCGGTAAAGCCGGTCGCAAAGTCGCCCGGCTCAATGAGGATGACTTGGATCCCGTGGCGCCGGACCTCGATCTGGAGCGCTTCGCAGAATCCCTCGATGGCAAATTTGCTGGCCGAATAAAAGCCCTGGAACGGGAGCCCCATCACGCCACCAATCGAGCTGAAACAGAGAATCTTTCCCCCATCCTGCCGACGCATCACGGGAAGCACGGCCTGCGTGAAGCGGACCTGCCCCATGAAATTCGTGTCCATCTGCAGCTGCACATCCGCCTCGGGAGCGAACTCCACCGGACCGCCGATGCCCATGCCAGCATTGTTGACCAGCACGTCGATGCGGCCTTCCGCGGAGAGTACCGCATCCACGGCGGCCTGGACGGCCGTTGTGTCGCGCACATCAGCGCGCAGATAGTGAACACCCGGAAGTTGTTCGACATCCCGCCGCACCGTACCATAGACGGTGTGACCGTCAGCCGCCAGCTGCTGCGCCATCGCGCACCCGAACCCGGAGGAAATGCCGGTTATCAAAATGACCATACTCTGCATCTTTTATCCGGCAAATTTAATGAAAATACGTATATTTGATGCAATTATGAAACGCATCTCCCTTCTGTTCCTGACGCTGGCCACCGGGCTGCTGGCGGCGTGCTCTTCCGACAAGACCATGTATCTGTATGTCGGTACCTATTCCGACGGTTTTTATGCATACGAATTCGACTGCAACCAAGGGCAAATCATCTCGCAAGGCTCTTTTCCGGAAGCGCCCGGGGCCCTGGCCAAGGCTCCTATGAACAATCCTTCCTACCTCACGGCTTTCGGCTCGTATGTCTATGCAGTCAGTGAAATGCCAGACAGTACGGCGTCTGTCCACGCCTGGCAATTCGACGGAAAAGCCTTCACGTCGCTCGGCAGTCAACCCACGGGACTTCCCGAATTCTGTGAGGATCCCTGTTATGTCGCTACGGATGGTGAGCGGCTGGCTGTCGCCAATTACTCCGGCGGTACGCTGGCTGTCTATCATCTGCTGGACGACGGAGGCATTTCGTCGCTGGATACCCTGGTCGTTTCTCGGGCCGGAGGACCGGACATGCAGCGCCAAGCAAAGCCACATGTGCATTGCGCCACTTTTACACCGGATGGAAAATACCTGCTTTTCAGCGAATTCAGCGCCGATGCCATTGGCCTTTTGGTGATAGATGGCGAACTGGGCTCCGTAGAGACAGCGGCAGAACTCCCGGCTGATTTCGGGCCGCGCCATCTCCTCTTCGATGCAGAGGGCAGCCATCTTTATGTAATCGGGGAACTTTCCGGCGACGTGGCTGTCTTCGATTATGCTGACGGGGCGCTCACCTGCAAACAGATTGTCAAAGCCGACGCCTTGAATGCGCGCGGTGCGGCGGACATCCATTTGTCACCCGACGGGAAATTCCTCTACGCCAGCCTCAGGCTGCAGAACGACGGCATTGCAATCTTCCGTGTCGCTGCCGACGGGACCTTGACACCGGCCGGCTACCAGCAAACGGGTATCCATCCACGCAACTTCAACATCACGCCCGATGGCCGCTGGATGCTGGTCTGCTGCCGGGATGACAACGCCATCGAGATCTACCGCCGCGACAGGGCAGACGGCAGCTTGACCGATACAGGTCAGCGCATCACTCTTTCGCGTCCGGTGTTTGTGGGTTGGTAGTTGTCTTCTCTGCCGACTTCTCAGCCGCCTTGTACTTAGACAATTCAAGCTGCAGGTCCATGATGGTCTGGTTCAGTTCCTGCAACTTCTTCAGATAGTGGTCGTTCAAGTCACGGATTACTTCGTTCTTGTTGATGTTCTGCACGGCCGCTTCCTCGTGGAAGATGATCTGGTCGCTGTGGAGGCCGTACCCCAAGGCGTTTTTCAGCAGGATCTGTTTGGCCGTGTAGTCGAGCTGCTCCCCGGCCAGATAGACATCCAGCGTCTGATGACGTCCGTCGAGATTGATATCGTAGTCGAAAATATAACTAGATCCGATGGTCTTGTTGCTCTGCACGAAACGCTCGGCACTGATGGCGAAGTTGTTGTCACGGATGGTACCGATGGCTGAGAAGACACTGGGTACGATCATGATGATCAGCACGGCCGCCACAATACGCGGATTCCGCCGGCGATGGTACTCATCGATGGCCACGCTTTCGAAACCCAGGAACTTGGCCATGAAGAAGGTGGCTAGGGCGATGAAAATGCCGTTGATGAGAAACAGGTACAAAGCGCCGAAAATATACCGGGGATTGAGGCTTGCAAAGCCGTAGCCGACCGTGCAGAGCGGCGGCATCAACGCCGTGGCAATAGCCACGCCGGAAAGGACCGTGCCCCGCTCCTTGCGGGAGTTCTCCAGCATGCCGGCTACACCGCCGAACAGGGCGATAAGCACGTCGTAGATAGTGGGGCGGGTACGGGCCAGCAATTCGGTGGGATTGCTCAGCTTGAGCGGGCTGATCAGGAAATAAAGACTTGCCACGATGATGCTGATGACCACCATCACGACGAAATTCTTCAGGGAACCCTTCATCAGTTCCGTATCGTTCGTGCCCAGGCCCAGTCCGAAACCCAGGATCGGACCCATCACCGGAGAGATGAGCATCGCGCCGATGATCACGGGAATCGAGTTGACGTTCAAGCCGACAGAGGCAATGATGATGGCGCAGGCCAGGATGATGACATTAGGCCCCCGGAAGAAGATATTCTTTTTGATGGCCGCAACGGCTGCCGTCCGGTCGATATCATCGCCCAGATACACGATATGGCGGAGGTATTTCTGAAATCGGTTCATAATCGGCGCATTTCAGGAAACAATGTCTTTTCGTTAACAAAGGTCAAGCCAAAACCAGGGCAAGGCAATAGGCCAAACAGTCCATCGTCACCAACGCGGTGATACCGCCCATCACGGCCCGTCGGGATTCGGGACCGAGGGGCAGACCGCACTGGCGGGCAACCAGATGAGAGAAGGCCAGGCAGGAAAAGGCATAGACCAGCACGGATGTCCAATGCCCTTGTGCAGCCAGAACGGCAACAGGGCTGGCAATCCAGATCAGCAGCAGGATCCGGTACCATATGGCGGTCCGTTCAAAGCCCAGCAAGCAGGCCAGGGTACGCCGCCCGGCCGCCCGATCCCGGGCGATATCGCAGCCATTGTTGGAAAACAGGATCAGGGCGATGCCCAAAATGGCAGGCAGGGCTTCCACCAGGACGAAGAAGTCGAGTTCGCCGGTCAGCATCTGAACCCCGGCCAGCGGAATCAATCCACCCATGGCCAGTCCGGCACAAAGGTCCCCTACCGGCAGATAGGAGATCGGAGGCCGGCCGAACGCATAGCCGAAAAGGATCAGGGCACCGGCCAGGCCTATGAACATCGGGACGAGACCGCATGTACGTACGACATAGATGGCGGGCACCAGCGCCAGCAGCAGGAACAGGAAACCGAGATTGCGGGCCGTACGGGGCTTCATGCCGTAAACGATGACAGCGTCAAACGCATCGGGCGAATTCTCAAGCGTATCGGTGCCTTTGAGATAGTCGGCATAATCATCAAAGGCATTGACCGCCGACTGCATCAGGATGACGATGACGAACAGGCAGGCCGTCAGCAAAGGATCCAGGTGGGACACCCGGTGACAGCTGATGGCCAGAGCCGTCACCACAGCCGCAATCGAGGCAGGCCAGGAATGAGGCGCTGCCAGATTGAGCACATCTTTGAAACGCAGCCGCTGTTCCATGGTCATCCCCTATTTGATGCCCCAGTCAGAAAGACGGACGGTATTCTCCACTTTTTCCTCGACCTTGTCGTCCAGGGCCGGGAAGAAATCAAAACCGGTCAGCGTCTCCAGATCATTGATACTCATCGAACAGTCGCGCAGGTAATAGCGGTCGTCGTCGTTGTCCATGACGAAGGCGATGGCGCTGTAGGAGCCGTTTTTCTTGCGGATAAGCAAAGCTTTGTAGAATGAATCCGGGACTACGACATCCCGATCCCCGATCGTGCCATAGCGGTTCTGGCCGACAATGGGGCCTGTCACCACCCATATACTGCCATAGCGGTTGGCCCATTGGCGGACCCGCTTTTCGAGATACTGCCAGTCGCCGGCATTGAGCGTCTCGTTCTGCGGACAGATGTTGGTGAAATAGAATGTCTCGCTCATCGTGCGTGTACTGAACGCCGCATCGGCTGCAGGCATCAGGTGACCCTTGGTCCAGCCCGAGCCGGAATAATCTTCCCGCATGGCCTGTGTGCAGCCTTTGAGGTCAGGATCCATGCGGAATTCAATCCCTTCCCGTTTCTTGTCTCCGCCTGTTTCATCCGCCGTCAATTCGTAGGCAACCCAGTCAGGGATCAGCGTTTCCGGATTGTAGGACGAGACGTAGGCCCCATGCTCCACGATCCGTCCACCGGATGTCAGAGCCGGAATCTCCATCAGGTCCGCCAGCGAAGCCGGCGCGGAAATCGAGACAGGACCGCCCGGTTCAGACGGCTTGACACCAGGATCCGTGTCCGGATCATTATGCTGGTAGCCGAACAGATAGTACAACAGGGCCGCGAGGAGCAGGACGGCCGGAGCCAGGAGTTTCTTGATCTTTTTCATCGCAGGAATCAAAGCATTCTGATACAAATTTACCATAAAAATTCATTATCTTTGAGGATTAAAGAAAAATAATGAAAAAGTATATCCGACCGGAATTTCTGAAGGAAGGCGACACTGTCGCCGTGGTAGCCATGGCTTCCGCCCTGAGCGAGAAGAGCCGCCAGACCCTGTATTGGAAAGAGATGCTGGAATCATGGGGCTTGCACGTCAAACTCGGCAAGCATCTCTATGACAGCGAACCCGGCGAATTCGCCGGCCGCGACCAGGACCGCGCGGCCGACATCACCGAGATGCTGCTTGACCCGGAAGTCAAGGCCCTCATCTCGTTCCGCGGCGGTTACGGCTCCATGCGTACCGTGCGCGCGCTGGACACTTCCCTGTTTGCCGCACATCCGAAATGGCTCGTGGGCTTCAGCGACATCACCGTCTTCCACGCGCTGCTCCAGAGCCAGGGAATCGAATCGATCCACGGTGCGATGCCCAGCACCATCGGCGAGAATTCCCACGCCAGCGAGGAATCGCTCCGCAAGGCCCTTTTCGGCCAAGTCAAGAGTTATCGCACGGCGCCGCATCCGTTCAGTTGCTGCGGCCAGGCCCGCGGCCGGCTGGTCGGCGGCAACCTGAGCTTGCTCCACTCCTGCCTCCGCACCCCGTGGGAAAACCATCTGGACGAAGACAGCATCTTCTTCATCGAAGACGTGGACGAACGGATGTACAACCTCGACCGGATGCTGCTGACGCTGCAACAAGGCGGCTTCTTCGAACGGGCCAAAGGCATCATCGTCGGCCAGTTCACCGACACGACCGGCGAGGATGAATGGAAGCGCAGCGTATTGGAACTGGTCCGTGAGTATATGCCCACCGATAAGCCTGTCCTTTTCGGCTTCGACGCCGGCCACGAACACCCCAACTACAGCCTCTACCTCGGTCGGGAAGTCACCCTCGACGTCACCCCCGACGGCGGTTTGCTCAAATTTGAATAAATGAATCTTACGGGAATGAATCGCAAGCTTTCAGGTATCGGCTCAAAAACCTACGCGCTTCGCGCTATCCCTCCCAAAACCTCCCGGTTTTGGGCCCCTCCCATTCACAGAGCCATGGGCGGCTATGGGTTTTTGATCCGATACCTGAAAGCTTCCATGCAATTCATTCCCAAGACCATCGATTGCAATTAGCGAAACGGAGGAGGGTATATGCTTGAAAGACCTTAGCCACCCTCGGCTATCAGAGGGAGGGGCCCAAGCGGAGCTTGGGAGGGGTCGAGCGAAGCGAGACGGTCTTTCAAGCATATACCCTCCGGAGTGAAGCGAACGAAGGATATTGAACTGAATAAGAGTAATATTAAAAACAAAAGATATGTTATTAGACGGACAACTTTACATCGCGCACAGCGATCGTGGAAACATCAATCTGGTCGGCAAGATGGCCAACCGCCACGGACTGATTGCCGGTGCGACCGGTACAGGAAAGACCGTGACCTTGCAAGTGCTTGCCGAGACCTTCTCCCAGGCCGGCGTCCCCTGCTTCATGGCCGACATGAAAGGCGACCTTTCCGGCATCAGCCAGGCCGGCCGTCTCAGCGGCTTCATCGAGAAACGCATGCCTGAATTCGGGATTGAGAATCCCCAGTTCGCCGGCTGCCCGACCCGTTTCTTCGATGTCTTCGGCGAACAAGGCTTCCCCATGCGCGCCACCATCTCCGCCATGGGCCCCCAGTTGCTCGCCCGCTTGATGCAGCTCACCGAAGTCCAGGCCGGCGTCCTCAATGCCGTGTTCCGCATCGCCGATGACAACAACCTGCTGCTCATCGACCTGAAAGACCTCAAGCTGATGCTCGACTTCGTCGGCAAGAACGCCGCCAAGTTTACCACCGAATACGGCAACATCGCTCCCGCCAGCATCGGCGCCATCCAGCGCGCCATCCTGCAGATTGAAAGCGAAGGCGGCGACCAGTTCTTCGGCGAACCCGCCTTCCATGTAGAGGACCTGTTTGCCGTGGAAAACGGCCGTGGCGTGATGAACGTCCTGGCCGCCGACCGCCTGATGCTCAATCCCAAGCTGTACTCCACCTATCTGTTGTGGCTGATGACCGAAATCTACGCCCGGCTGCCCGAAGTCGGCGATCTCGACCTGCCGAAGTTCGTATTCTTCTTCGACGAAGCCCACATGCTTTTCGACGGCACATCCAAAGCCCTGGTGGACAAAATCGAGCAGGTCATCCGCCTCATCCGTTCCAAAGGCGTCGGCATCTATTTCATCACCCAGGTGCCCAGCGACGTGCCCGTCAGCGTACTGGCCCAGCTCAGCAACCGCGTCCAGCACGCCCTGCGCGCCTACACGCCGCAGGACCAGAAAGCCGTGCGCGCCGCCGCCCAGACATTCCGCGCCAATCCCGCATTCAAGACCGAAGATGCCATCCTCGATCTGGGGACCGGCGAAGCCCTTGTTTCCTTCCTCGACGAGAAAGGCGCCCCGAGTGTCGTGGAACGCGCCAAGATCCTTTTCCCGCTGAGCCAAATCGGCGCCATCACCCCAGGTCAGCGTCTGGATATCCAAGCCGCCGCACCTGCCAACCTGAAAGAATACGAGAAGTATTTCGACCGGGAAAGCGCCTACGAAGTCCTGACCGAGCTCAACCAGCAGGTCGAAGAGGAGAAGGAAGCCGAACGAAAAGCCCTTGAAAAAGAGAAAGAGGCCAAAGCCAAGGAGAAAGAGGAAAAGGCCAAGGGCAAGAGCAGCAAGAAGGCCGGCATCGGCCGAACCATCCTCGGCACGATGATCGCTGCCGCAGCCACCAGTTTCGCCCGCAGCGCCGGTACCAGCATCGCCAAGAGTATCGGTGGCAAGAAGAGTACTACCACCAAGAAAAGCACTTCCTCGACTTCGAAGAAAAACACTTCGAACCAGAAATCCGGTTCTGTCCTCGGCGATGCAGTCAAGAAGGCCACCCAAACGGCCGCTTCCACCGCCACCCGCAAAGTGACGACCGAAATCCTGAAGAGCATCCTCAAGTAGATGCGCCGCGGAAAAAAACTTGGGATCGGGATGGGCACAGGACTCGGCGTCCTGCTGCTCATCCTGATTCTTTGGTGCCGGCACAGCGTCGCTGCCGCCGATTTCTATGCGATACATCTTTATCCGCGCATCTCCGCCTGCCTCACCTGGCTGGCTTCCCCGCTTCCCTTTTCGCTGACCGAATGGGGCGTCGTGCTGGCCGTCCTGGCTTTTATCGGGTTGATCGTGCGGGCGATCCGGCGTCGGGAACGCTGGTGGAAATGCGTGCTGAAAGAAGCGGTCCTGCTGCTGGGCGTCTATGTCTGGTTTTATGGCGCCTGGGGAATCAATTATTATCGGAGCGACATCTATGCGCGCACCGGCTCCATTGCCATGCCCTACGAAGAGAGCGAATTCCAGGAGTTTCTGGAAGAATTCTCCGCACAACTCAACGAGAATTGGTGCCCGGCCCCTGCCTTCGAGGGTATCGGGGACGCGGAACTCGAATCGCGCGTCAAAGCCTGGTATGCCGCCCTTCCGCCCGATCTGGGACTTTGCCAGCCCCGTTCCTGGCAACACCCCAAACGCATCACCTTCAACCGGCTCTTCTCGAGCGTCGGCGTGCTGGGATTCCTCGGGCCTGCCTTCGACGAGATGCATGTCAACCGCGAGATCACACCGCTGGAAAGGCCTTTCGTCTTCGCCCATGAGTACGCGCACGTCCTGGGCGTGAGCAGCGAGGCAGAGGCGAATTTCTGGGCGTTTGAAGCTTCGCATGCCTCTGATAGCCAAGCCATCCGCTACAGTGCGCTGTTCTCGCTCCTGACTTTTACCTGGAACAACATCCGTTCGCTGCTGGGAGAGGAAGCCTTTCAGGAATGGATCGCGACCCTGCGACCGGAAATCCTCGAAGACATGCAGTCGATCCACACCTACTGGCAGGACCGCCGCTGGCCCTGGCTTGCCCGGGTACAGCACCGCTTTTACAACTTTTTCCTGCGAAGCAACCGCATTGCGGACGGAACGAAAAATTATGGCCAGGTGCTCCGCCTGGTCCTGACATTCGCCAGTTTACACGATCACGAAGATGGCCCGGAAGGATAATGCCCCTGCCAAGACAAACGCCGCCCGGCTGCTGGATGCAGCCGGCGTCCCTTATGAGTTGGTGCCCTACGAAGTAGATGAATCCGACCTGGCCGCCCAGCATGTGGCAGACCAGCTGGGTGAAGACATCGAGCAGGTGTTCAAGACCCTGGTGCTGCGCGGTGACCGCAACGGCTTCTTCGTCTGCGTGATCCCGGGCAATTTCGAAGTGGACCTGAAAGTAGCGGCGCAGCTTTCAGGCAATAAGAACTGCGAGATGCTGCACGTCCGCGAGCTGCTGCCGACCACCGGTTACATCCGCGGAGGCTGCTCGCCCATCGGGATGAAAAAGCCCTTCCCTACCTTCATCCACGAAAGCGCCTTGTTGTACGACTTCATCTACGTGAGCGCCGGAGTCCGCGGCCTGCAGTTGAAAATCGCGCCGCAGGACCTCATCGATTTCATCGGGGCGCAACGCTATCCCCTTTAACTTAGTCTCATCGTTTTATCCCTATGAAAAGAATCCTGACCCTTATGGCCGTCCTGTCCCTTCTGGCCAGCTGCGGCACCGACAAGAAAACCAACAATCCCGAAAACATGAATAAGAACGAAGCCCTCCACGAAGTGGCCGGCCGCAAGAATTTCGGCCCGAACCACGCCCTTGTAACCACGCCCCAACCGTGCGTGATGATCGCCACCTGGGACGAAAACAAGAACCCCGATGTGATGATGGCCGCCTGGGCTGGACAGTATGACGCCCGCCAGATCGTCATCAGCCTGTCGAAGCACAAGACCACTGATAACCTGGAAAAGACGAATGCTTTCACCGTCAGCTTCGCCGATGAGCGCACCGTCGCCGAATCCGACTATTTCGGTCTGGTCAGCGGCAACGACGTGCCCGACAAAGTGGCGCGCGCCGGTTTCACCATCTCCCCCAGCCCGAACGTCAACGCCCCGATCATCAATGAGTATCCGCTGACCCTGGAGTGCAAGGTGGTTTCCTGGAGCGACGGCATCCTCGTCGGTGAAGTGGTCAACATGAGTGCCGCTGAAGGCATCCTCGACGCCGAAGGCCGCATCGACCTGGGCAAACTCAAGCCCATCGTCTTCGACGCCGCCGCCATGGCCTACCGTTCCGTAGGCGAGATCGTCGGCAAAGCCTGGGGCGCCGGCAAGGTCTTCACGGAATAGCGGGTCGTGCACAGCTTAGCTGCTGCCTTCACACTCCCCTCTGGAACCGGCCGGCCGCTGTCCCTGCCATTCTTTTGACCCTCATCCCGAAATGCACGGACCGTGACACGACGCCTCCGAAGTGGCTGGCCGGCAGCCAAGCACGCTCCGTGAAGCTATCTGGACGCACAGAGCGTAGCAATCGAGTCAAGACACTGTTGCTCGACCGATTGCTACGCTCTGCGTTTTTGCTTTAACCATTATCCCGATGAAAGACTCCCTGTCTCCCCGATTCAATTTACCGACAACATATAATTGTCAGTTGAGCAAATACTTTGCAGGCCTGTAGCTTTGGTTTTCCTCAGTAGCGAAAATCACCTCAAAATAACAAAGAAAGCCTATCGCTGACGATCAAATATTGAGTCAATAATGATATCATTGTTAATGTCATTATCATCGAGTCGGAGTAACGATTTCAAATAGTCGGACTCAGACACAGTAATCTTGCCGTCAGCTTCTGAAATGGCTTCGCAGAGATAGTACATCCTAATGCGGTAATCTTTGTCTGCTTGAGCATCGATGTCTTGGAGTAAAAAGGATATGAGACTTCCTATTTTGACTTGAGGAGCCGCTTCTATGCAGTTACTGATATAAACGACCATCTCATCAAGGTTGATTATGATTTGAGGAACCTCTGAAAGATACTCATATGCCATATAGTAATCTGGGCGATAAACTTTCTCAAGGATATTCAATAGCGCAATTCCTTCACTTGAAGAAAGATTCGTTCTATGATTCATCTCTTCATAACAATTAACCAACTCCATCAAGAAGCATAGCATTACTCCTTCTGGGCCTTTGCCCTCAAAAGGGAATGATTTGGTGGCCTTCTGAATTACGTCTGGAGTAATTACTTTATCTTGAATAAATGCTAATAGAGAATCGCTTAGCTGATCAATCTTCGAAAAGTACTCTTTCGTGATACCAGATCCTGTCAAATCAGACGGGAAGGCGGTGTCATCGTAATTCTGGTTGACGATAGCTTCCAATCTCTGAAAGTAATCGGCGAAAGGATTACTGGGTGCCATATTTACTAGTATAATGATTCCAAAATGTCTTCTTTCTCAATTGTCACTAGGATATCTGAGGTTACGTTAGCCATAGGAGACAATCGGTTTGCTTGATTTTCAACTACTCTCTCGAAGGTGTTTCTCACGAAGCGGCCGTTGCCGAAATTCTTATCCTTATTGGCGACAACTGTCTCAAATGTCGTCTTGAGATACTCGCTTGCTTCTTCGGTCAATTTGTATTCATACTTGTTGGCGCTTGAGAGAAATATCTGGTAGAGTTCTTCTGCTGTGTAATCAGAAAACTCTATATATCGATTGAAACGAGACTGAAGGCCAGGGTTAGAATCGATGAATCGTTTCATGTCTTCGGTGTATCCGGCTAAAATGACAACAAGCCGGTCACGATCATCCTCCATGCGTTTCAGTAGTGTGGCAATAGCTTCTTTTCCATAATCAACATTTCCTCCATCGACCAAAGAATAAGCTTCATCGATAAACAGAATACCGTCCAGGGCTGAATCTATAATTTTGTTGGTTTTGACTGCCGTCTGTCCAACATATTCTGCGACGAGGCCTGATCGGTCAATCTCAACTAAATGTCCCTTCTTCAGGATACCAAGCTCTTTATATATCTCTGAAACTATTCGGGCAACTGTCGTTTTTCCAGTCCCTGGATTTCCAGTGAATACGCAGTGATACGACACGGGGGATACGCGCATACCACGTTCTTCACGCATACGCTGCACCTTAATGTAATTGACTAAAGAGTTGATCTCTGCCTTTACGGAAGCCAATCCTATCAGAGCATCCAATTCTTTAATAGCGCGTAGCTTGGGACTATGCGCTGTATTACGCTTGGTTGTTTGTTTAGATGCGGATACGAGAGTGATGGTATCTTCCGTTTCCTCCCTCGGCTTTAAGGCCATTATGCTATTCAACCACCGTGATTCTTCTTCTGTCACGACACGATCGGCCTTTGCAGAAAGAGATGCGAAACGATATAAGAGAACTAAATATTGGTTATGCAAGAAAGTGTCAAACTCTTTAAGAATAGGCTCAAGAGTAAATAGCCCCTCTTTAGCAGGCAAGGATGCCTCCATCGCATTTGAAGCTTCTTGGAGAGATTCAGCCATCTCTTCCCTAACGCTAGAAAGGATCAATGACGAAAAAATGAAGTCAGGCTTAATCATCATCGTATTATAAATGATGAGTCCTAAACCTTCTTTCTTCTTCAAGTCAAGAGGATGACCGAGGCCGGCTATGCTATGATTGACATCTGCCCAAACAAGAATAGGAATCCTTTCTTTAGCTGTAGTTAATTCTTCCCCGGATATTGTAAAGCTACCCTCAACCCTTTCGTCGAAAAGCTTTGAAAACTCCTCATTATTCGATAAATCATCTGCAAACTCCTTAATCTTCTCAGCCGCTGAATAAACATCTGTGAAATATTGATAATCACCTTCTTTATCACCATTAATAGTTCTTTCGAGACTATCGAAAATACGATCAATGAGAGCGGTATCGGATATTAGAACTTCACGAGCTGACGAACCAATTTGAGGACCAACAATACCTAGAACTTCCAGTTGATCCATTATTCTACAAGATCTCGCATAACCGGTATTAAATTTTCTTTGCAGCAGTGAAGTCGATACGAACTTATACGAAACGACAAGTTTTGTGGCTTCTTTTAAAAGATCGTCGGGTTTATTAAAATATGTGAAGAACTCATCAGAAATACTCACGTCTTGTATAACACTGTCATCTCTCCGTTGTTCCGACGGCTCCTTTTTTAATTGAAAAAACTTTCCTTGGTATACGTTGAATGCATTAGCAAATCGTTGGGCATAGTCATCGTTACTATACTGAAATCTCAAGTCCAAGGGGTCAAGCGTCATATTCCCATACTGCATGATAGGAATCATAGGATTGTTAGAATACCTCAAGTCTCTGTCTCCATTCTTGTTTACATAGCGATAAGTTGTACCAACTTGCTTTGCATCCAACGGTCTTTTTTCCTCCTCCAAAAAGCGAGATGACCAATAATCGATGTTAATTGAACTGATTGGATATATTTGCAAGTATTCGAGGGCGTTTCCACTAATAATGAATCGGGGATAGATGTAGTATTTGGAGCCATGCCTTGTCTTAAGGAGGGGTATCTTAAACTTAGATTCCAGCTTTTTATAGTAACCCGTTGAGAATGAAACCTCAGACCTCGCCAGCGATTCACTAGCGGCTGACTTATGCTCAGTTACTTTTTCAGTTGAAGTTATTTCCCATATCTTCTGACAAGAACTCAACATAAGAAAAGAGTTGCAAAGTGCTGTAAAGTCATCTATTTCTACTTGAGATAAGCCTTCATCCACATCATAAAAGAGTGAATTAGCTTCAGATACTACTTGGTCATATTCTTGCGAAAGAGCATTGACTATTTCGTTATTCTTAATATTCGAGCGTCTCTCAGCCTTTAGTCTAGCTTCATTCAGAGCCGGCTTCAACCTTGTTTCTGCATCTTCAAGAAGGAGATGGGCCCGGTAATTGTCTATTATTGATTTCTTTATAGGATCGGATGTCTGCTCTGATAACTCTTTTAGGTGATTAATGTCCGATTCAGATGGTCGATTATTCTTTATTGGGGCTTCCTGAGAATCCTTTCGATTCACGAAAGAAATAACGGCCGTAAATAAAATACCCAAAACGCCAATCGCTAGAAATAGCAAAGAGAAGCCACGAATATCCTCTCCTTCTTTTATGTCCGATTTATACACTCTAATCATTCTATCTACACTATCGATCTGATGCTCGATAATGCGCAATTTGTCTTGCGCCTTTTTTCTATTTAAAAGAGGCTCCTTCTCGACTTGCAAGCTATCGAGGATTGTCGTACTCGACTTTACCAAACCCCGTGATCTTTTTATGTTGTCTAAACTAAAAAAAAGAGTAAAGATTGAGACAACAAGAGTGACTCCGAAAAACCCCCAGAAACAACCTGGCGCAGACTTTTTAGGAGAAGGATCAGAATAAGAATTAGACATAGGTAAATCCCTGGTATTGGGGGGCGAAGTGTTTAATCCCGGACCAATTTTTTGACGATTATATAATCCAGTTCCTGGGATGCTAGTATGTAGGTACGTTCCCTTAGGGCCAGTTGTGATCTTAGCTCCCTTTGGGCCGACAGTAGTACTTACGCCGCTCTTACTCACATTGAGATGAACACCTGGGGCGACTTTAATCCTTTTCCTAAATGACCAAGCCATTGTTCCCTAAAAACAGATTAAAGCAAATATATAATAATCATTGAAAAAAAGCAAGAAAGGGCGTATCTTTGAAATCTATAATCCTATCGATATGCCCTTGACACGAATATATCTGACTCTCTTCCTGCTAGGGGTTCTTCTGATTCCAACTGATGGATTGTCGCAAGGGCATCGTGGATTGGGAGAACCTCCCCTGAACAAGAAACTGATAGAACTGCCGGCAATCGGGCCTGACGATGTCATTCTCGTTTATCAAGGCTTCATCGTTAATTACAATACCAAGTGGCTGATTCCGAACTGGGTTGCCTATGAACTGACAGCAGAAGAAGTAGACGGGCGAATTCCGAGAGCTAAAGGATTCGGCATGGATATGGATTATAGGGAGAAGCAAGCCATGCGGGAAGACTATAGCAATACAGGTTGGGACAAAGGGCACATGGCACCGTCTGCCGATATGAAATGGTCGCAGACCGCAATGAACGAGAGTTTTTACTTGACCAATATCTGCCCGCAGGACCGTACTTTGAACGGACGAGACTGGCATACTTTGGAAAAACGCGTACGGGAATGGGCCATCGAATACGGAGTAGTCTGGGTGGTATGCGGACCATATGTGCTTGATAATACTTATGGGACTATAGGCGACCAGAGTGTTGTCGTCCCTGACGGTTTTTTTAAGGCGATTCTTCGCAAAGAAGGAAGAAAATATACTGCTATCGCTTTCTTATTTGAAAACAGCAAGAAACGGCAACCTATTCATGATACCGTGGTGTCTGTAGATGCCGTTGAAGCCCTCGTTGGGTATGATTTATTTACCAATTTGAGAAAACATATTGAAGAGAGTGTTGAGTCACGGTCGAATATACGTGATTGGAAATGACAGGAATTGCGAGGAGCCATACCCAGCTGGAACTGACTCAAATCACATCCTTCGCTTCGTCATAAACCAGGCCTGAAAGACGGATGATCTGCTTGAGGGAACTGTTATAGCGGGCGCGCATCGTACGGGCAAGAAGAATCCGTTGCTGGGTGTTCAATCTCGCAATACTGGTTGTACCGAATAACTCCATACATATCTCATTCTTGTGCTGCCTCATCTCCTGCATCGGGATGGAGAGACGGGAGATACTGCCTCCGCGCGCTTCTACATCTTCTTCCCGGGTTTTGCTCAGGAAATAATGGAAACTCTTACAGGTCTTGAAAAGGCTTTCGACCAACTCATAAGCGACATACTCCCCTGGAAAAACCACTTCACCCATCATCTTAACGTCCACTGAATCATATTTCCTGGTACGGAGTTTCTCGCGGCGATGGTTCAATCCCAATTGGGAAGAACGGAACATGTCATCAGTTTCCTCGATCCAAAGCGGAGAGCACCAAAGACCGGATTGCTTAAAGTAGAGCGGGCCGCTAGACCAGGGATAGTCTAACGCATTGGAACGGATCCCAGCAATGGGCGCATTCCGCAATGTATAGCAGATAACGGTCTTTAAATAATCAACATCACCGATCACCTGATGACTTACCGGCACATTTTCCAACTTGTGCGACTCTTTGTGTTTTACTGAGATGTACCAGGATGTCCGTCGTACATAATCGTGCATAAATCGGTTGCACTCATCGAATTCCCCGTACAAGATAAAATGGACATGGGTGTCCATCAAGGAAAAGGCAAGAATAACGACGCGATATCCCTTTAGGGTAACAAAGATACGGTTCATCCCGTCTATGAAATCATTTTCATAAAACATGACGTCAACCGCGTTGCCGTCTGTACTGAAATGCCAGCAATTCTTGACAGGGGTCTTTTGACCTTTTACAAAAGGAATGTTCAGGCCCAGATCGGACGTGATCTGTTCGAGCAGTTTTCTATTCATCTTCATCTTCAAGTCCAGCGCCACTAGAGGCTGCTCAAAGACAAAGATAATACATCCGCGAACTGATGTCAAATTTATTTTCTACCCAATTATCACGAAGCGTCGTCATGTGCTTTGCCATGTGCTAGAAAGCCAACAAATGCGCTTTCTGCGGTGTTTTTGACGCACAAAGCGCGGCAATCCCATCCAAAGAGCCTCCTAGTGCAGTTTTGCACGGTCCGTGACTGTTTCAGATACGTGGTGTTCGTGCAGGAAGGCTGTTGCTCGTGCAGGAAGGCCGGGGGTTTTGCAGAAAGGCCGGGGGTTGTGCGGAAAGGCCGTATTTTCTGAAGAAAGGCCTTTATCTGAGGAAGAAATGGTAGAAATCGTGAAAGAAATAATTGTTTTTTGTAGTTTTACGACCGTCTCTGCGTCTAATGGGCAGAAACAAGCTTTTGAGAGACTATGACTGAACGTGAATTCGAGAAGATGATCCGGGAACACAAGGGGACGATCTACACCGTCTGCTATATGTTCTCGACCGACCGCGACGAAGTGGCTGACCTTTTCCAGGAAATCCTTATCCACCTCTGGCAGGGTTCCGGAACCTTCCGGGGTGACAGCGCGCTGAATACCTGGATCTGGAAAGTCAGTCTGAACACCTGTATCTCCTTCGACCGGAAGAAGAAGCGCGGGCCCAGGACTGAGCCGCTGTCGCTCGACATCGATCTTTTTGAAGACCGCGACGAAGAAACCCGGCAGATCGGCCTCCTGCGGGAGCGCATCGGGAAACTGGGGCCCTTCGACCGGGCCATCGTCCTGCTCTGGCTGGAGAATCTTTCTTATGAAGAGATCGGCCAGATCGTTGGCATCACGCCCAAGAATGTCTCCGTACGGCTTGTCCGAATCAAAGAACAACTCAAAAAGATGCAATAGCCATGGAAAACAACGATACCACCCTCCACGAGATGCAGGAGCAGATGCGGCAGCTCCGCGAAAAACTTGACAAGCAGAAAATCGTCAACGAACGGATTCTCAAGAAATCCTGCAGCCAGACCGCCAGCCGGCTCCGGTTCAAGGCCTATCTGCCCATTCTCTTCGGCGTCGCCGCCATCCTGCTGATTCCTTCCCTCCGCAGTTTCGGTGCCTCGATGGGCTTCATCATCTTCTCCTGGGTCTTGATGCTGGTCTGCATCGTCGCCACCGTCCTGACCAACCGGCACATTCCGCAGATGGACAGCGACCTGGTGACGGCCACGAAGGAACTCACCCGTTTCAAGAAGATCCACGCCGAATGGATCAAGTTCGCCATCCCGATGATTATCGTCTGGGTCGGTTACCTCAGCTGGGACCTGTTCCGGAACGGAGGCGCAGACGAACCGATGCTCCGATACGGCTTCCTCGCCGGCATCGTCGCCGGCCTCATCCTCGGCGGCACCGTCGGCTTCAAACTCCGCCGCGACCAACTGAACGCCGCCGATGAACTGCTCGACCAGATCGAGGAACTCCAGAGGGACAAATAGCCTTTTTCGCTGCAATGCACACACCTGATATTCAGGCGATTATACAAGATGATCCCTCTCGTTTTGAGGGGGATCATCTTGCGTAAAGCCCTGACCGACAAGCGTGTACATTGCAGCGAGAAGAGGCGGCGGGCGGAAAAAACCTTAAACGGTCACTTCAAGGACGTGGCGCCCCGGGCTATATGGAATGAACACCTTGCCGGGGCCGCCGTCCGTGCAACGGACGGTAATGTCATAGGCGGCTTCCCGGAAACGACGGTGGATGCGATAGGTCCCATACTGCAGTGGAATGCAAGGCTCGATGAGCAGGCCGTCATACTGCGGTTTCACGCCCAGGATGTATTCGCTTACGCATTTCCAAGTCCAGGCGGCGGTGCCGGTAAGCCAACTATTCTTTCCTTCGCCGGGACGGGCCGCCTCGGCTCCGGCCACCATCTGGCAGAAAACATACGGTTCCACCTTGCGAAGGTCGTGGCTTTGCCTTCCGAACGCGGGCGTGATTTTGGTGTAATGACGCCATGCATCTTCGACATGTCCCGCCATGGCTTCTGCGATGATGACCCAGGGATTGTTGTGGCAGAAGATACCGCCGTTTTCTTTATAACCCTGCGGATAGGAACTGATTTCGCCGTATTGGTACAGATACGAGGAATAGGCCGGCGCATTCAGCACAAGGCCGTGCTCGCATTCCAGCAGCTTCACGGCCGAATCCAGTGCCTTGTCACACAAGCCTTCGTCAGCACCAATGCGGGCCATGGCGCACCACCCTTGGCTTTCGATGAAAATCTTGCCTTCGTCGCATGCGCAGGAACCGATTTTTCCACCATGGAAATCGTAGGCACGCAGGAACCATTCACCGTCCCAACCGTGCTTTTTGACGGCTTCTTCCATAGCGCGGACCGCGGAACGCACAGCCGTGGCTTCCGCATCTCCCAGGCGGTCCAGGAGTTCTGCAAAATCCTTCCCTTCAGCCACAAACAGGCCCGCAATCATAAGCGACTCTGCCTGGCCGCCAACCACGTTCTCGGTGGTCTGGAAAGATTCGTCCGGATCGAGGGAGAAACAGTTCAGGTTCAGGCAATCGTTCCAATCGGCGCGACCGATCAGCGGCAAACCGTGCGGACCCAGGCTGGTTGCGACCCGGCGGAACGAAATCTTGAGATGCTCCAGCAGGGTCACTTCGCTGCCCGGCACATTGTCGAACGGTACAGGCTCGCTGAGGATGGTAAAATCCCCCGTCTCCTTGAGGTAGGCAATCGTACCGAACAGGAGCCACAGTGGATCATCTCCGAATCCGCCGCCGATGTCGTTGTTTCCGCGTTTGGTGAGGGGCTGGTATTGATGGTAACATCCCCCATCCGGGAATTGGGTAGCGGCAATGTCCAGGATACGCTGACGTGCGCGATCCGGAATCAGATGCACGATGCCCGCGAGATCCTGATTGCTGTCGCGGAAACCCATCCCCCGCCCGATGCCGCTTTCAAAATAGCTGGCACTGCGGCTCATGAAAAAGGTAATCATGCATTGGTACTGGTTCCAGATATTGACCGTCCGGTCCAGTTCCGGCACGTCAGAAGCGACTGAGAAGCGTCCAAGCAGGTCATCCCAATAGGCGCGCAGGTCGGCAAAAGCAGCATCCGCCTGGGCGTCCGTGGCAAAGGCATCCAGCATCGCGCGGGCCGGAGCCTTGTTGATGACGCCGGGGGCCTCGAATTTGGCTTCGGCCGGATTCTCAACATACCCCAATACGAAGATCAGTTCTTCTGAAGCGCCTGGGGCGAGTGTCAAATCGAACCGTTCGGCCGCAACCGGACTCCAGCCATGGGCTACAGAGTTCGCGGATGTGCCTGCCAGCACCTGCCCGGGCGCATCGAAACCGTTGTACATGCCCAGGAAAGTCTCCCGGTCAGTGTCGAAGCCGTCGAAGGGACGGTTCGCGCCGTAGAAGGCATAGTGGTTCCGCCGTTCGCGGTATTCTGTCTTATGGAAGAGGACGTCCGGACCGACTTCCACTTCCCCGGTCGAGAGGTTGCGCTGGAAATTTTCCATATCCGTGGAGGCATTCCACAAGCACCATTCGACAAAAGCATACAACTGGATCTGCTTCGGGCTGTCCGAGCGATTGGTCAGTTTCACCCGATGTACCTCGCATCGTTGTTCCAACGGGACAAAGAAAAGCGTTTCGGCACGAAGACCTCCTTTCTCCCCACAAATGCGGGTATAGCCCATTCCATGGCGGCATTCATATAAGTCCAGCGGCGTCTTGCAAGGCTTCCAGCCCGGATTCCAGACCGTATCGCCGTCCTTGATGTAGAAATAGCGACCGCCCGCGTCCATGGGCACGCCATTGTAGCGATAGCGCAGGATCCGCCGGAACTTGGCGTCCCTGCAGAAACAATAGCCGCCGGCCGTATTGGAAATCAGGGAAAAGAAATCCCCGGTACCCATATAGTTGATCCAGGGCCAGGGGGTATCCGGCCGGGTTATGACATATTCGCGCGCAGCGTCGTCAAAATGTCCGTAGCAATTCATCTCGTGAACAGACAAGGTTTTATTTCTTGATAGGATAGAGGCGCAACAGGAGCAGGATCAGCAGGGCGATGGCAGCCGGGAACAGCGAGAAGATCGCCCAGATCATCTGCTGGACAGCCGGCTCGTTGGTGATGGTGACGACAGTCTGGCCCGTGGCCGGATCGGTTCCCGAAATGAAGCCGGCAAGACCGAGGAACAGGGCCACCAGAGCGCCTGAAATCGCCGAACCGAACTTCTGTGCCATCGTACCGGACGAGAAGATGAGCCCCGTGGACGAGGTCCCGTTTTTCTCTGTTGCATAGTCAGCCACATCGGCATACATCGACCAGAGCAGCGGTGAGTAGAGACCGATGCCGATGGACGTGAGAATAACCATGGCGACCATCACCCAGATATACTTGGGATCCATCGGGATGAAGAAGAAGGCCACTGAGGTCACGGCGCAGATGACGGCTGCCCAGGCGAACGCCTTCCGCTTCGACCCTACCCACTTCGTGAAACGGGGCGACAGGCCGCCGAAAATCATGCAGGTCACCTCACCGAAGGTCATGAACACGGTATAGTTGATGATGAGTCCCGAAACCGTGACATCTCCATGGAGGCAATACTCGAGCAGGTAGCCCGCCACGGCATAGCGGAATCCGTTGAAGAAATTGGTGCAGATACCGATGAGGGTCAGATAAATCCAGGGTTTGTTGCGGAACAGGTCGGCGAAGGGCTTGAAAGAGAATTTCTCGGCCCGGACCGGTTTCAGCCGCTCTTTGGTCAGCAAGCCGCAGGCCAGTGTGCCCAGGGCGGCGACACCGCCCAACACGGCGCCCAGAACGGCATACTGATGCTGTTCGCTGCCTCCCACCAATTTCTGCAGATAAGGGAAGGAAAGCAAAGTCACAAATCCCATGGCATACGCGCCGACCATGCGGTACGATGAGAACTGGTTTTTCTCATTGTCGTCGTCGGTCATCACACCCAGCAGGGAGCCATACGGCACATTCACAGCCGTATAGACTACCATCATCAACAGATAGAGGGAATAGGCGTACACGCGCTTGCCGACCGGCCCGAAATCGGGCGTATAGAGCAACAAGGCGAATACGATTCCCAAGGGGATGGCGCCAAAGATGAGCCAGGGACGATAAGTCCCCCACCGGGACTGCGTCCTGTCGGCAATGGCACCCATCATCGGGTCGGTGATGACGTCGAACAGTCGCGCGACCAGCATCAGTGTCGCTGTATCGGCTACGGTAAGACCGAAAATGTTGGTGAAAAACAAAGGGAAAGCGATGGACATGACCTTCCAGGTGATGCCGCCAGCCGCCGCATCTCCCAGGCCGTAACCGATTTTTTCTGATAGTTTAGCCATATTATCATATCGAATGGGATACTTGTTGTCTCAAAAACCCATAGCCGCCCATGGCTCTGTGAATGGGAGGGACCCAAAGCCTAAGGCTTTGGGAGGGATAGCGCGAAGCGCGTAGGTTTTTGAGACGACAAGTATCCCATTTATTTAAACAACTTCATGATTTCAAGACACATACGCGTGTTGTGATAGGGACACTTCCAGAAGCCGGCCTTGGGGTTGTCCAAGTCGGGTGAGCCGTCCGGAAGGATGGCCCAATACCATTCGCCCAGTTTGCGGTCAACCAGATGGTCGCGAATATACGCCCAGCAGGCCAAGGCCCGGTCCACCGCCGCATCGTCGCAGTGGTATTTCCAAAGCCAGAGATTGCCGACGACCGTCTCGGCCTGGACCCACCATTGGCGGGAATCGTCAAACGTGCCATCCAACAACTGCTCGTATCGCATGGATCCATCGGACAGCAAGCCTTCATTGCCGGCACGTCCCAACGCCAAAGCACAAGGCCGAACCCGCCGGATGACATCCATGTCCTGCGTAGCAAACGCACACTCCAACACCAGCCAGGAAGTCTCGATGTCATGCCCGTAGGAGATTCCGCCCGGCAACACCGTCCAGTCCCGCTTGAAATACAATTGCAGATGGCCGTCGGACGCCATCACGCGCTGACAGATAATGTCGAGCAAGCGGATCAGCGCCGCCTTCAAACCCGCATCCGGCCACACCCGATAGAGATTGGCGTACGCCTCCAGGATATGCAGATGCGAATTCATGGTCTTGTCGGCATTGATGTCATGCGCGGACAGGGACATGTCTTCCAGCGGCGAGAAATTGCGGGAGAGCGCTTCGATATAGCCGCCGTTCTCCGGATCCGCGAAATGCGTCTCGACCGTCTGAAAGAGAGCCGCCGCCATGGCCAGGACCTTCGGGTCTCCCGATGCCTTATAGAGTTCGCTGAGCCCATAGATGGCAAAACCTTGGGCATACAACTGCTTCTTGTCATCAAGCGGCTCACCTGCAGCCGTAACACTCCAATAGACACCGCCGTTTCCCGAATCGACAAAATGGGCCAGAAACCAATCCTTGGCCGCAACGGCTGCCGCGAGGTACTCCGGCCGGCCCAGTTGACGATAGGACGCCGCGAACGCCCACATAATGCGGGCATTCAGGATAACGCCCCGCGGGGCGTCGGGCAGCACGGTCCCGTCGGAAAGGACTTCCCCATAGAAGCCTCCGGCAGGATCCTGCAACGACAGCCAATAGTTCAAAATATTCTGTTCCAGCACATCGGCTGTCTCCCGCAGGAACAGGTCAGTTCTCGTTTCCATCTAGTTCACTTAAGAATCCCGGCCAGCCGGGAATGACGTCAAGCGGAGCGGAGCGGGTGGTATTTGCTCCGGAACCCATGCCATGCGACGGTTCCGGAGCAAATACCAGAGCGCAGCGAAGTGGTAATCATCAGATATTGGGAGTATCCCAAACTTTGGTAGCTGTACAGTTGACCATGACGCCGAGGCCGCCGCAGGCCAGCCGGAAATCGCCTTTTTCAAGGCGCCATTTCCCATCCGCACCGACGAAAGCCAGTTCGTTGGCCGGCAGTTCGAATGTCACGACTTGCGAAGCACCCGGCTCAAGAGCGATCTTCTCAAAACCACGCAGCCGTTTGACATCCGGAATCAGCGAAGCGACCAGGTCGGAGCTGTAAAGCAGGACCGCTTCCTTGCCGGCACGCGAGCCCGTATTTGTGACCTTGACAGAAACCTTCAGGACATCGCCGGCCTGGAAAGAAGCCTTGTCGACCGAAAGGTCGCTGTAGGCGAAGGTCGTATAGCTGAGGCCGTGGCCGAAAGGCCACTGGACATCCATGATCGCGTCGTAGTTGTACGAACCAGACATCACATCCCGATGCTCAGAGACTTTGTAGTCATAGGTATGCAGCGAGTTGATCCGGCGGGAATACGTGAACGGCAGTTTGCCGGAGAAATTCTCGTCACCCGCGAGTAAAGCCGCCAAGGCGTCGCCGCCGAAGTTCGACGGCAGCAACACATCGACTACCGCTTTGGCGAGCGGCTCGATATCGCCGATGATGCGCGGACGGCCTTCATTGAGGACCAGCACGATGGGCTTGCCCGTTGCCGCCAGTGCTTTGACCAGGTCCTTCTGGTTGGACGAAAGATTCAGGTCATCCATGTTACCCGGCGTCTCGCAATAAGAGTTCTCACCCACACAGCAGACGATTACGTCAGCAGAACGGGCCGCATTAGCGGCCTGCTGGATGCCGGTCGCCTTATCATACTGCCAGGCCATCGGAATCTCTACATACTCCACACCCGGAACATAGCTCACGCGGGAAAAACGTTTTTGCATGGCCTCCAGGATGGTATTGTACTGCGGGACGAACTCGTCGGCAGAACCCTGCCAGCGATAGGACCAGCCGCCATTCAGAGCCCGGAGCGAATTGGCGTTCGGGCCCGTCACAAGAATCCGTTCCGTGCCCTTGAGCGGCAGCAGGTTACCCTCATTCTTGAGCAGTACTTCCGATTCAACAGCTGCTGCATAGGATTCCTTCGCATAACGTTCGCAGGCATAGTCCGGATAATCGTACTCCCAGGTCGGGTTGTCGAACAGGCCCAGACGGACTTTGAGGCGCAAGATGCGACGTACGGCATCGTCGATGCGGGACATCGGAATTTCCCCCTTCTCGGCAAGGTCCACGATGACATTCACACACTCCGGATCATACGGATCCATGATCATATCGATACCGGCATTGATACCCAGCGCGACGGCCTCGCGTTTGTCGGCAGCCACGTGATCCCTTTGATAGAGATTGTCGATATCGGCCCAGTCCGTCACGAACATACCGTCCCAGCCCAACTGTTCCTTGACCCAGCCGGTCAGCAGGGTATGATTGGCGTGGGTAGGAATGCCGTTGATCGAGGCGGAATTCACCATGGCGGTCAGGGCACCGACCTGGAAACATTCCTTGAACGGCCGGAAGAATTTCTCGCGAAGGTCATTCTCCGCAATGTAGGCGGGCGTACGGTCCTTGCCGGTATGCGGCACACCATACCCCATGAAGTGTTTGATACTGACAGCTACCTTTTCAAGGCCGATGTGATTGGGGTCTTCCCCTTGCAGGGCAATGGTCTCCACACGGGACATTTCAGACTGGAGGTACGGGTCCTCGCCCCAACTTTCCCAGAGGCGCGGCCAGCGGGCATCCCGTCCCAGGTCCATCACGGGTGAAAACACCCACGGCACCTGTGCGGCACGGGTTTCATAAGCCATGGCTTCACCCATCATCCGGGCATAGTCCCGGTTGAAGGTGGCACCCAGATTGATTTCCTGCGGATAGAGGGAACCCTCGGTCAAGTAGGAGGCGCCGTGGATCATGTCCAAACCGTAGATGCAGGGAATGCCCAGCACTTCCATCGACTTGTCCTGTATCTGTTTGACCATGGCCGCCGTATGGGCGCGCGAGTGGGCGGCATCGTGCATGACGTTCAAGATGGAACCCACCTTGTATTCGCCGATGATCTTGTCCAGCTTGGCCGGATCGATGGCTTCGTGGGTATCGTCCTCGAGGACCATGACGGTCAACTGGACCATCTGGCCCGCTTTTTCTTTGAGTGTCATCCCCTTGAGGACTTCCTCAACCTTGGCTTCGACATCCTTGTCCTTCGGGATGGCCGGTTGGACAGGCTGGGGCTTGGAGCAGGCGGCCGCTGCAACAAGGAGGGTGATGAAAGAGAGGTGTATAAACGTTTTGAAACGGTTCATATCGATTCGGAGATTAATTGTTCTTTTTGCTGCGGGAACGCCACAAGGCCGTCATGGCTTCGAGGGTCTTCCCTTTTGTCTCAGGCACCAGGCGCCAGACGAACACGGCAGCGATCAGGCAGATGACGCCATACAGCGCATAGGCGAAGAAATGGCCGAAACGGTCTCCCATCGCGCCAAGCTGCATATTGTACATCGGCACAAAGGTGGAGCTCACGATGAAATTGAAAATCCACTGGAACGCCACGGCCCAAGCCGTCGCCTGGCTGCGGATCGTATTGGGGAAAATCTCGGAAATGTACACCCAGCAGATCGGGCCCCAGCTGAACATGAAGCAGGCACTGTACACCATGATGCTGATCACGGGAATCCAGGCCGGCAGCGTGATGATGTTCGAAAGAGCCACGCCGATCGCGCCGACTGCCATACCGATCGAACCGCTGATCAACAACGGCTTTCGGCCGAGTTTCTCCACTGTAAAGACTGCCAGGAGCGTGAAGCTGATGTTGATGATACCCATGATGACGGTAAAGAGCATATTGTTGCTCACGCCCATCGACTCAAAGATACGCGGCGCGAAATAGAGAACGGCGTTGATGCCGATCACCTGTTGGAACACCGAGAGCATACAGCCGATGAAGATGACCAGGAAACCATACGCAAACAACGGCTCCGTCTTGGAGACGACCGTGTCACGGATGTCCTGCAGGATGACCAGCGCCTTTTCGCGTCCGTTGATCTTGGAAAGGATCTTGAACGCATCCTGGTCGCGGCCCTTCATGACCAAGTGACGGGGTGACTCAGGCACCAGCAGGATCAACAAAGCAAACAAACCGGCCGGAAAGGCCTCCGACACGAACATACGGCGCCAGCCGATCGTATTGGTCCATTCGACGATCTGCGGATCCCCCTTGTGCGACTGGATGATCAGGAAATTGACAAAATAGACGACCAGCTGGCCGAAGATGATGGCGAACTGGTTCCAGGACACAAGCTTGCCCCGTTTGTTGGCCGGTGCCACTTCGGCGATGTACATCGGGCAAATGGCCGAAGCAAGACCGACTCCGATACCGCCCAATACGCGGTAGCAGTTGAAGGCTATCAGGACACTGCGGGACGCGACGCCGAACGGGAAAAAGAGAAACTCCGGACGGAATGAGCCCAGTGCGCTCAGGAAAAAGAGGACACCGGCGATGAACAGCGACTTGCGCCGCCCGATCCGGCTTGTCAGCAGACCCGAAAGCAGGGCACCGATCACGCAGCCGATCAGGGCGCTTGACGTGGTAAAACCATGCAGGCCGTCCGTATAGGTAAAATCGGAGGCCGTCCGGAAGAAAGCCTGCAGCCCCTTCTCGGCACCCGAGATCACAGCGGTATCGTACCCGAACAGCAGTCCGCCCAGCACCGCCACCAGGACGATGCTGATCAAATACCAGGGACTGCCGTGTTGTTGATTGTCTGTCATGCGAGGCGAAGCGTCCTATTTACAATAAAGCGCCACGATTGTCTCGTACAGCTCCTGTTTGCCCGAAATCTGCTTCGGCTCTCCGTTCTGCTTCGCATAAGCGACCAGGTCTTCCAGCGAGAGTTTACCCTCCTCGAATGCTTTGCCCTCACCAGAGTCAAACGAAGCGTAGCGGTTCTGGACCATGGCCGGGATCGGCGACTCTTCGCAGATGGCTGCCGCATTGAGCAGGGCGCGCGCCATCGCATCCATCGCGCTGATATGGGCGATGAAGATATCTTCCGGATCGGTGGAATTGCGGCGCAGTTTGGCATCGAAATTCGATCCGCCGGGGGCCAGGCCGCCATTGCGGATAATCTGGAGCATGGCCAACGTCAGCTCGAAGTTGTCGATCGGGAATTGGTCGGTATCCCAGCCGTTCTGGGCGTCGCCCCGGTTGGCATCGATGCTGCCCAACATGCCGCAATCGACCGCCGTGGCCAGTTCGTGCTCGAAGGTATGGCCGGCCAGGGTCGCATGGTTCACTTCGATATTGACCTTGAAGTCTTTGTCCAGGCCATGACGGCGCAGGAAGCCGATCACGGTTTCCGTATCCTGGTCGTACTGGTGTTTGGTCGGTTCCATCGGCTTGGGCTCGATGAGGAACGTGCCTTTGAAACCGTGGGCGCGGCCATAGTCGCGCGCAGCCTTGAGCATGTTGCCCAGATGCTCTTTTTCGCGCTGCATCTGTGTGTTGAGCAGGCTCATATACCCTTCACGGCCGCCCCAGAACACGTAATTCTCGCCACCCAGCTTGATGGTCGCATCGATGGCGTTCTTGATCTGGACCGCTGCGCGGGCCACGACATCGAAGTCGGGATTGGTGGCAGCGCCGTTCATGTAGCGTTTGTGGCCGAACACGTTGGCAGTACCCCAGAGATTCTTGATCCCCGTCTCTTTCATCTTCACAAGCAGGTAGTCGGTGATGTCTTTCATGCGGGCCTCGTATTCAGCGATGTCATCGGTATCTTCCACCAGGTCGATGTCGTGGAAGCAGAAATACTCGATGCCCAGTTTCTGCATGATTTCGAAACCAGCGTCAACTTTGGCCTTGGCGCGGGTATAGGGGCATTCGCCTTCATCCCAGGCGTAGTGGCGGGTCTGTCCTCCGAACTGGTCGCCGGAAGCCTGGCCCAGGGTATGCCACCAGGCCATGGCGAAACGCAGCCAGTCTTTCATTTTCTTGCCCATTACAAGGCGGTCTGGCTCATAGAAGTGGAATGCCAGGGGATTCTTACTCTCGGGGCCCTCGAACGGGATCTTTCCGATGGTGGGGAAATACGCTTTAGTCATGGTGTTGATATTTAAAAAATTATAAAATTGATTTCCAACGTTCGTAGGCAGCCCTGTATTCCGGCTGCCGGGCCGGTTCGACCACGGCGAGGCGTTCCAACGTAGAGAATGCCTCCGTTGCGTTCCTGTAGATACCGGCACCCAGACCGGCTCCACGGGCGGCACCGGCCGCGCCGTCCGTATCATAGAGTTCGATGACGGCACCGGAGGTTCCGGCTAGCGTATCGCGGAAAATCGGCGACAGGAACAGGTTGGCCAGGCCGGCATGGATGCGGTCGACCTTCATGCCCATCTGTTCCATGATCTCGATGCCGTAACAGAACGAGAAGACTATCCCTTCCTGGGCTGCACGCAGCAGATGCGCCCGGTTGTGGCGGTTGAAATTCACGCCGTGGAAGCTGCAGCCGACTTCGCGGTTGCCGAGCATCCGCTCGGCCCCGTTTCCAAAAGGCAGGACCGTGACACCCTCACACCCGACCGGGGCTTGGGAAGCCAGGTCATTCATGGCGTCATAGCCCAGGTCCGCTGCTACATTGCGCCGCATCCAGGCATTCAGGATGCCGGTCCCGTTGATGCAGAGCAGTACGCCCAGACGGGGATTATCCGTGTGATGGTTCACATGGGCGAAGGTATTCACGCGAGAGAGCGGATCGTAGGCCACGGAACCGATGACGCCGTACACAACACCGGAAGTTCCTGCAGTGGACGCTATCTCGCCGGGGTTCAGGACCCCCAGGCTCAAAGCATTGTTGGGCTGGTCACCCGCTCGGTAGGAAACTGGCGTACCTTCCTGCAAACCCAACTCTTCAGCCGCTTCCTTACACAGCAGGCCCTGCGTTCCGAAAGTCGGCCGGATATGCGGCAGGACAGCAGCATCGAAACCGAAATAGTCCAGCAGTTTTCCGGAAGGCTTATTCTCGACGAAGTCCCAGAAAATGCCTTCCGACAAGCCGCTTACCGTCGTGCAGGCTTCTCCCGTGAGGCGCATCGCCACATAGTCGCCGGGCAGCATGATTTTCCAGATGCGGTCGAACAGGTCCGGTTCATTCTCTTTCACCCACGCCAGTTTGGCAGCTGTGAAATTGCCGGGCGAATTGAGCAGATGCTGCAGGCACCAGTCTCCGCCGAGCCGTTCAAAAGCCTTTTCGCCATAGGGGACCGCGCGGGAGTCGCACCAGATGATGGAAGGGCGAAGAGCCTGCTTGTCCTTGTCCACGCACACGAGTCCATGCATCTGGTAGGAGATGCCGATGGCTTTTATGTCTTGTTTGTCTACGTATCCTGCCTGCAGCCGGACCTGTTGGGTAGCCTGCTTCAGATAGTCCATCCATTGGGATGGATCCTGTTCGGCCCAACCCGCCTGCAAGGAGCGGATAGGCGCTTCGGTTTTCGGCCAGAAGGCCGAAGCGACACATTTGCCACTCTCAGCTTCTACCAGAGAAGCCTTTACCGAGGAACTGCCGATATCGTAACCGAGTAAGTACATGATGCTGTCTTAAAAACTAATTGTATGTCACCTGGCTCGCCGGTGCTCTGGATGAGAGCCTGGGCCAGTCCGTTAAAGGTATCGAAGGTAAAGGAGCGGGCGGCCGGGTCATCCGGGCGCTCGCGTCCCCGGAAAGCGGGATCGCCATTCCCGACGCCCAGGATGCGGCCCGGGCCATTGACAGTGCAAGTCACGGGAATGCAGGCTGTCGGCACGAAGTGTTTCAGGGCATCGTACACAGAGATTTCCACGACCGCCAGGTCCTGGCCGTCCGCGCAGATTCCGGTACGGTCGACATCGGCCCGTATGGCAGCAGGCGCGCCAGCGGTATAAACCGTCTCTTCGCAGATCTTTTTGCCATTCCGGTAGCCTACCGCTTTGACTTTGCCCGGTTTATAAACCGCCGTCCATTCCAAATGGCCGTTCCGAGGCATCTTCTTGCGGCCGAGGTTGCGGCCGTTGACCGAAAGGGAAACCTCGTCACAGTTGCTGTACACCCACACGGAGACCTCCTCTCCTTCGTGGCCTTCCAGGTTCCAGTGCGGCAAAATATGCAGCACTGGCTGATCGGTCCACCAGGACTGCAGGTAGTACGCTTCGTCTTTCGGGAAGCCGCAATAGTCGAGGATGCCGAATTCCGAACCGGTAGCCGGATATTGCAGCGGGTTGGGTTCACCCCGGTAATCGAAACCAGTCCAATAAAAGAGGCCGGCCAGCCAGGGACGCGCATCGTAGAATTGCCAGCCGCGCTCAATGCAGTTGTATAGGCTGTCCGGGCCTTGGGGACTCCGATTGATGGCAGCCATCCGGCCATTTTCCACGTCATCGTAATAGACGCCGCGCGTACCGCAGCCCGAGGTTTCTTCGGTTCCGACAGCTACACGGGACGGGTAATCCGCCCGGTGTTTGTCCACCGGATTCTGCAAGATATAGTTATAGCCAGCCACGTCGGTTCCTTTGACAATCTCCGGGCCGCTGCTGGTTGCTACAACCACCGGACGCGTCGGATCGACGCTATGGCAGAATTCCGTCATGGTGCGGGCGATCCGTTCCCCTTTCTCGTTCCATTCAATCCCCCACTCTTCGTTGCCGATTCCCCACAGAATGATGCAGGGATGGTGCTTGTCCCGCTCGATCATTTTGCGGAGCGGTTCCAGCTGGGCCTCGTTCGTACCCATCAGGCGCGTCTCCTCGAGCACATACATTCCCAGGCTGTCGCAGATATCGAGCAGTGCAGGTGATACGGGATTGTGAGATGTACGGATGGCATTAAAGCCGTATTTCTTGAGTTGTTTGATGCGCCAGACCCACAGTGCGTCGGGAATGGCGGCACCCACGCCGGCCGCGTCCTGATGGATATTGGCGCCATGCAGGCGGATCACCTTTCCATCGACCAGGATGCCGCGGTCGGGATCGATTTCAATCTTTGGAAGCGGAAGCGCCGGTTTGGAAGGGGTCTCGCCCACTGTCAGCCAAACATGCCGGTAGATGCCGGCCCCTTCATAGAACCAGCCTTCTTCGAATGTCGCATCGACACGGACCGTGACGATGTTGTCGCCGCCATAGTTCAGGTATTCGGCAATATTGTAAGTAGCGGTCGTATAACCGCTCTGCTCGCCGCCCAGCCAGAAGCCGTTGACCCAGATATCTGAATCGCGGAAGATGCCGTCAAAGCGGAGCGAGACAGGTTTGCCCAGTGCATCGGCCGGAATCTGGAAATGTTTGCGATACCAGCCCACGCTGGTTTCGGGCCATTTCCACCCCACAGTCTTGTAGCCGTGGCTATGGGAAGCTTCGGGCGCGAAAGGAAGATCCACCACCCAATCGTGCGGCAACTGCACCGGTTTCCAGGCACTGTCGTCGAAATCCACGGCATACGGTCCGGTATTGTGGATAGAAGCCGCTTTCGTATAGTAATTGAAGTATTCTGTCCCCCGGCCAAAATCTTTTTCCGGCGACGAGGCATTGCCGAAGGCGAAACGCCACCCGTCGTCAAACAACGTCTCCTGCGCCGCTACCGGCTGCAACAGGAAACAAAACACGATGCCGAGAAGGAGAAGATGCTTCCCTTGAAAGACTACGGACCCTTCGGGTCCTATCCCTCCCAAAACCGGCAAGCCGGTTTCGGGCCCCTCCCACTCACGGCTGCGTGGGCGCAGACGGTCTTTCAAGGGAAGCATCTTCTCCTTCTTTATAGTCATGCTCATCATAATGTTACTATTACAGTTTCACCTTGATAGGTGCAGGGCGTTCCTGCCGCGTCGGGATCATAGGCGTGCGGATGCGCCGGATCAACTACGACAATATGGAAAGTCCGCGTGGCCAGCATGCCCGGGAAACTGCCTGTACGTTCGCCGATCGTCAATGTCCGGGTACCATCGTCCCAATGCATAGGGATGGTGGCATACGCGCCCTTTTCATAGCCATAGGTCAGGCCGTCATCCTCATAGAGTGTGAAATCCGCATCGGCACCTGCATATACATACAGACGGATGGGATCGGCCGGCAGCGCATCCGTCCATTCCATATCCGGTCCGAAGGGGATGATGGAACCGGCACGGACATAGAGCGGAATCCGGGCTCTGGGCGCTTTCACCTCCAGGCGCTGTTCGCCAGCAATAGACTGACCGGTATAGAAATCATACCACACGCCGGCCGGGAACCAGACACTGCGGCTTCGGGCCTGGTATTCGCTCACCGGGCAGGGCATCAGCGCCGGGCCGAAGAGCCACTGGTCGGAAAGGTCACGGACATTGGGGTCATTCGGGAAATCCATCGGAAGACCGCGCATCATCGTATAGTCGTGGAGATAGACCTCGCCCGTCAGGGAATAAATATACGGCATCAGCCGGTAACGCAACCGCATATACCACAGGATGCTCTGATAAGTCGGAGAGCCCTCCGGGGCAATGTTCCAGAGTTCACGGGGCGGCCATTGTCCGTGCGTACGGAACAGCGGGACAAAGGTGCCGAACTGGTGCCAACGGGTCTGGAGTTCCTGCCATTCGTCCCGGTTGGCCGGATTGTGGAACTTGCTCATGACAGAGAAGCCGCCGATGTCCATGCCCCAGAACGGAATGCCGCTCATCGAATAATTCAAGCCGGCGGCCATCTGCATCCGCATATCGGTCCAGGAAGTGCCGATATCGCCGCTCCATGTGGCCGTACTGTAACGCTGCAGGCCGGCGAAGCCACTGCGCGTGAGCAAGAAAACGCGGCGGTCCGGTTCCAGGCCGCGCTGCCCGTTGTAGATGGCATCTGCGTTGACAAGCGAATAGGCATTCAGATATTCAGCCGAAGGGCCCAGCGCTGTCGGTGTGATAAGCCACCTGAAATAGTCCATGGGAAGGCAGTCCCGCAGGTTCGGCTCGCTGGCGTCCATCCACCAGGCGTCGATCTTGCGGCCATACTTCGTGTAGAGATTCTTGTCGATCTGCTCCCAGAACAGCTTGCGGCCGCCTTCGGCGTATGCGTCATAGAAAGTCTGTTTGTGTCCGAGCCAATCCACCAGGCCGGTGTCCTCTGCATGGGTGTAGGCATAACCCGCCGCTTTGAGTTCCTTGTAGTTGTCGGTATTGGTGTAGAACTTGGGCCAGACACTGATCATCAGGCGGCCATGCATGGCGTGGACATCGTCCATCATCTTTTCCGGATCGGGATAGCGCGTCTCATCGAAGACGTGGCTCCCCCACTGGTCGTCTTTCCAATACTGCCAGTCCTGGACAATGTTGTCGACCGGAATGTGGCGCCTCCGGAATTCAGCAAGGGTGTTGACTACTTCGTCCTGCGTGGAATACCGCTCCCGGCTCTGCCAGAAACCCAGCACCCATTTGGGCATGACCGGCGCCTTGCCGGTCAGGGTGCGGTAGCCGCGGATTACATCGTCATACGTTTTGCCGGCCATGAAATAGAAGTCGGCCTGCGGTTCGAATTCCGACCAGAAACTGAGAAGGGACTGCTCCTCGGGAGGCAACTGCGGCGCCACACGAAGACCAAAGTACGACACGTCGCCGTCCGGTTCCCATTCAACACGAATCGGCGTCCGGACCCCTTTTTCCAGATGGGCGGTAAACTTGTAACTATTTGGGTTCCAAGCCGGACGCCAGCGGCGTGACATCATTTCTTCCTCGCCGATCGTCGTCTGCTGGAAGCCGGCATAGTACTGGATGAAATCGTAATCAGCCGTCTCAGGGGCCTCAATCCAGCCTTCATAAATCACTTTGGCTCCGTTGAGCGGAATGGCGGGCAGGTTCCGGATCACAAACTCATTCTCATAATAGAGCGAATCTTCCCGCTGGACCAGGGGTTGTCCGCTGGCGGGAATGTATGTGCCCGTCAAAGCACCCTCCACGCCTTCCTTGTCATAGAGTTTGAAGGATTCTCCCAACTGCTGGTAGGGAGCGGGATTGCCCCAGCGGCTGAGCGAATAGGCATCGAAAAGCAGACCGTAGCCGCGCGTCGAAACGAGCATCGGCACACTTACCTTGGTATTGTATTGGAACAGTTCTTCATTGCGGTCTTTGTGATCGAATTCGCCTGTCTGCTGCTGGCCCAGACCGTAGATCGATTCCGAAGGATCGGACTCGAACGTCGTACGGACCGACCACGCTTTCTTGCCCTCCACTTCAATCGGTTCAAATCCGAATCGTCCATCCTTGAGCAGGCTGGCGCCATCCGTGCTGTAGAAACTGATGGTTCCGGAAGTCTTGGAAACCGCAACGCGGAGCGCGCTGGTGGCAAGACACACCGTGCTGCCTTCCTCCACTGTCACATCAAAATCAGTCCAGGCTTGCTGCGGCACGACCGCGAGAGATTTCCTGTCGGAGAACTTACCCGAAGGAACAGATGATACCCGGATGATATCAGGTGCGATGACTTCCAGGCGGACGACTGCGTTGTCGCAAGGGATAGTGACCTGGTTGCCGGAACGGCGATAGTCGCGTCCACAAGAGACCAACGTCAGCGCAGCCAGCAGGATCGTGATAGTTTTTCTCATAATCGTCAGTACGTTTCGGTATTATCAAAAGGAACGAAGAAAACAGAATGCCTCCACGGAACCGCCAGGAAACTACAGAGGCCAGTCATCACTGCGGAAAGGAGGAACAGGGATGCCGAAGGAGGTTTGCAGGTTGGCATCCATGAAATTACGGTAGCTGTAACGGACGGCCACCGGCTTGGGCACGTCGGCGCATTTGACATAAACGGTCTGTCCGTCCCAGTCCACCTCAGCCTCGGCCAGCTGGAAAACACGGTCCTCACCAGCCAACTCGAAGCCGATGATGTTTCGGGCCGAAATCGACTGCAGGTTGGACCATACGTTATGGAAGAGGATCTTCACGCGGCCGTCCTCGAGATATTCGATGGACCGCGGCGTGGGGTAATCAACCGTCATGCCGACATTCTGTCCATACACCGTGGAAAGTGCCCGCAGCACCATCATGTCCGCCACTTCCTGTTTGCGGGAAGGGTGGATGGTAAACCTTTCACCCAGGGTTTCCAGGCACACGGCGTAGGAATCGGGGGTAATGGCAGCGGCGTTCATCTGCGTTTCCACAAACTTGGGACGCCAGCGGCCGTCGGCATTGCCGTGGTCATACGGGGCCAGCAATGCGAAGATGAAAGGAAGGTCTCCCCTTTTCCAGGCATCCCGCCACTGCAGGACCATCGCACGCTGGAGTTTGTCGTAACAAGCCTGCCCGATATTCGAGCACCCTTGATACCACAGGAACCCCTTGGCGGCATAGCCTGCAATCGGTGCCATCCGGCCATTCCAGCAAGTTGCGACACCGTTGGGATATAGACCGGCCGTTTCATGGAGGGCCTTGATTTCCTCAATTTCCGAAGGCGCCAGGCCAGCGGACTCCACCGCCTCCATTGTCATCCAGGGCTCGATGCGGCTGCCGCCCCAGGCATTCACAATGATGCCTACCGGCACGCCCAGGCTGCAAGTGAGCCGCTTGGCAAAGAGATAGGCCACGGCGGAAGTTTCGGCGCAGACACCCGGAACGGACAGTTCCCAGCCAGACGCATTCCCGCGCAAGGTCACGTCCTGCTGCACGACGTGTGTCGTGTCGGTCTTGATATCGAAGACACGGACCCGGTCGGCATATGCGGCTGCCTCCAGCAGGTTGTCGCGGCAACCTGCGACTGCCTGAAAGCCGAAACCACGGATCGGCATCTCCATGTTTGACTGACCGCTGCAGACCCAGACTTCCCCGAGCATCACATCGGAAACCGTCAGCGATTCTTTCCCGGACTTAACCGTGAGGGTGTACGGACCTCCGGCCGGACCAGTCGGGATTTCCACGCGCCAGCTGCCGTCAGCCGACACCTGCGCCTTGCTACTTGTATTGTTCCAGGATGACGTAACAGTCACGGTCTTGCCGGGCTCTCCCCACCCCCAGACCGGGGCGGTTGTTTCGCGCTGGAGCACGGCATGGTCGGAAAAAACACGGGCCAGCCGCAAAGGCTGTGCGGAAAGAGCCAGCACCACCGTCAGCAATAAGCTGGTCAAAAACCATTTCTTCATAGCAAATCCAGGTTATGGTCAATCAATCGATTCAACGTTTCAACGGAAAGGCCGGTCCGCAGGCCGTCGGGCGCCGTATGCAAGCAATAGTCCACCAGCCGGTCGACGGTCGACGTGGCCACATGCAGCCGCGTGTCGGAAGAAGCATAGTAGATGAACACCTTTCCGTCGGGATCGCAGATCCATCCGTTGGAGAAGAGGACATTCATCACATCGCCCACATATTCCCCGCCTTCTGGGGCCATGAAGAAGCCGGCCGGTTCGGCGATGACACGCGTGGGATCGTCCAGCGCGGTCATATACATATAAAGCACATAGCGCAGTCCGGACGCGCAGCCGCGCACCCCGTGCGCCAGATGCAACCAGCCTTGCGGGGTCTTGATGGGATGCGGTCCTTCTCCGTTCTTGACTTCCTTGATGGTATGGTAGTGGCGCAGGTTGATGATTATTTCATCCGTTACCACGGCATGCTCCATGCTGTCAACCAGGGCCCAGCCGATGCCGCCGCCGCTGCCGGCGTCGATAAAGCCGTCCTGCGGGCGCGTGTACAGGGCATATTTCCCGTCCACGAATTCAGGATGCAGCACTACATTGCGCTGCTGGCTCTTCGAAACCAGGTCCGGCAGCCGCTCCCAATGTACCAGGTCGTGGGTGCGAGCAATGCCTGCCGCAGCCGTAGCGGCCGAAAGGTCTCCTTCGGGGGCAGCCGGATCCTTGCGTTCCACGCAGAAGATGCCATAGATCCAGCCGTCCTCATGCACCGTCAGGCGCATATCGTAGATGTTGGTAGCCGGTTCACCATATTCCGGCATCGTCACGGGACGCTGCCAGAAACGGAAATTGTCCACGCCGTCGGGGCTCTCGGCTACGGCAAAGAAGGATTTGCGGTCAGCTCCTTCTACCCGGGCGACCACGACGTATTTTCCCTGCCACTTGAGAGCGCCGGCATTGAATGCCGCATGGATCCCGAACCGCTCCAGCAGGAAAGGGTTGGTATTCCGATGGAAGTCATAGCGCCATTCCAGCGGCGCATGGTCGGCCGTAAGCACGGGATTCGCATAGCGTTCATAGACGCCATTCCCCTCCAGTGCGACATTGGGCCGTTCAAGCAAGGCGCGGTGGCTTTCGCGCAACCAGGCCAGTCTTTCTTCGTAGGTCATAGGAGTACAATATCATCTTTGGCAGCGAACTGCCGGAAGTCTTCTTCGTTTTCAAAACCCTTCCAAGGCGCATAGAAATGGCCGGGACGGTCGTGCGCATTGCGCCACGTCAGGACGTAGCAAATGCCTGAACCTTCGATGGCCGGATACAGGACACCCGACCACCACTGCGGGTCGGTAAGGCTCTCCAAGCCCGTTTCCGACAGGCAGAAAAGTTTGCCGTGCGCTTCGGCGACAGGCTTCAGGGCGCCCAGCATCTCCTGCACCTGCTTTCCGAAACGGGCACCTGCGGAATCAAGCCCCTCATTCTCTCCCACATATTCGTAGATATCCGTCCCCAGGATATCCACGCAGTCATCGCCCGGATAACGCGACAGGTAGTCAACGGATGAAATCGGGCCGTTCGGGGAATAGCACCAGACGATGTTGTCCAATCCCCGGTCATGGGTGAAATACGACCAGGTCATCCGGTACAAAGCCTGGTATTCGCGGGCGGAGCACAGACGCCAGCCCCACCAGAACCAGCTTCCGATGTTCTCATGCCAGGGCCGGAAAACCACCGGAATCCCGCCCAGGCTCTCGATGAAATCGGCCGCCCGCTTCAGCCACTGGCTGAATTCAGCGTGCTTCTCACCGCCGGGAAGGATGCTCCATACCACTTCGTCGGACGAGATGTCCCACGCGTCGCCGCCCGTAAGCGGATTGCGCGGATGCCAGGAGAAAGTGACTACCCCACCCCGTTCGGCATGCGCACAGGCAGCCCGGCGCATCAGGTCGAACGGGACGCCGTCCAGATTGGCCGGGTCGCCCAACTCGATACCACCCAGATCAAAGCCCACCATGGCGGGCCAGGACCCTGTCACGTCCCGGACGTCCGAACGCTCCAGTGGATCGTTTGCTACGTCAGTAACCTGCCAGGCGTGACCGTACACCAGGTCATCCTGGTGTCCGTATAGGATCTTGCCCTGTGCGGCAAGTTTTCCAAGTCTGTCGATAAGTTGGGTGCGCGGTGTCTCTTCCTGCTTCACGGCTTTGGCACTTTTTTCCTGGAGACGCTGGTTCGCATCCCGGATGATTCCGACGGTGGAATCCGTGACATAGACACCGTTGAGTCCCTGCGCCTCCTGCGAAGGATCGCCCGTGTAAGGATCGCCGGATTCCCACTGCTCATGATTCGGCACGGCGAATCCGCTCCAGCCCCAGAAATTCGCTCCGTCGAGATAACTGCCTACTTGACTGAATACATAGGCATAGTAGCGGTCGCGGGCTGTCGTGGGGGCTTGCATCGAAGCCTGGAAACCGTCGCGCGGGAACCCGAACTCCTCGGCCACAACCGGAAGTGCGTGCTCTGCAGCCAGGGCTTTGTGTTCGAGCAAATAAGCGTGGGTCCTGGCAATCGCCCCATCAACATCTTCCACCAGATGATCGGGCCGCACCCAACTCCAGTTATAGGGCCAGATATGGATGGTCATATAATCGATACCCGGGATTTCATTCACAGCACGGAGCAGGTCCGGATCCTCTTCACATCCCATCAGGCCTTCGTTGCCGGTAGAAAGCAGGTGGTTCGAATCGATTTCCTTGACAATCCGGGCCGCCTCAGTCATCCAGCCGATGAAACCAGCCCGGACTTCCGGCTCGTCCGAGAAGCAGCGGGGCTCGTTGCCCAACTGCCAGGCGAAGATGGACGGATCGTCCTTGTAAGGCTTGCCAGTCAAGGAATTCACGCGCGAGACGATATTGCGCAAATGATTGAAATACAACTGCTGCGCTTCCCGGGAAGTCTGGAATTTCCGCATCTGTTGCATAAAGGGCCAATAACCGTCCACAAGCGGTATCAGGGTCTTTTCGCCCGTCGCCCATTCCAGATATTGACCGTATCCGCCTGTCCACTCCCAGGAGTTGTTCACATAGAGCACCGCCTGCATATCTCGTTTCCCCAGTTCAACCAGGAAGCGGTCAAGGCCGACAAGCAGCGTATCGTTGTACACGCCCGGGGCTGTCTGCAAGGTTGGTTCCACACGGGAATAGACGCCATCGGCGCCGTCACCGCCTACCAGCACGCGGAGGTTGTCGATACCCAGTTCTTTCAGGGCATCGAGTTCTTTGCGCAGGCGGTCAATGTCCCCGCCCCGGCCTTCGGAGGCCAGGATGGGTCCGTACCAGAAATTGGTACCGATAAACGTATACGGTTTTCCGTCCCGGACGAAATGTCCGTCTTCGACAGTCACGAAAGTGGGGCGCGGGGAACAGCCTATGGCGGTAAGAGCCAGGATGGTTCCCATCAAGAGGGTCAGGATACGAGTCTTCATAGTATGCAAATTTACGCTTTTTTATCCCCTCGGCGCCTATAAATAATTACCTAAAACTGATACTATTTTGATAACCCGTCATACATAGATGCGGTTTTTGGTGAACAGGGCCCGGAAATCCCGGGGCGTGTAGCCGCGACGGGCCTTGAAGGTCCGGTTGAAGTTGGAAAGGTTGTTGAAACCGCAGGCATAGCAGATCTCGCTCACGGACGTGGTGGTATCCACCAACATGCGAGCTGCGACACCTACGCGCACGTCGATGATGTAGTCGACGGGGCCACGGCCCGTGCGCTGCTTGAAGAAGCGGCTGAAGGCCGACGGAGCCATGGCAACCAGTTCCGCGAGCGTTTCCAGTTTGATCTCTTCCTTGTAATGGCGGTCGATGTAGTCCTTCACCCGGTTGATCCGGCGGCTTTCGCCATCGTAGCTGGTCTTGGCGAAAGCATGGGAAGCCAAGGTCCGGGCTCCGGCGTCGAGTGAAAGCGCATGCAAGATCTTGAGCATATCCAGGAACTGGTCCATCCGGTCTTCTTTCGAGGCAAGCGAGTCCAGCAGGTTATAGACCCGGATGATCGTCGGGAAGGAGAACGTCAGCCCCATCCGGGCCCGCTCGAACATCTTTCGGATGGAGGCGAACTGATTGCGGGACAAAAGGCTGGTATCCAACAATCCCGGCGAGAATTGGATGGTGATCTCGCGGATGTCGCGCTCGGTGCAGTTTCCCTGCTCCCAGGCATGCTCCAGTCCGTCACCCGTGATGAGGGTCAGTTCGTAATCGCCGATTTCCTCGATGCTGTCACCCACGACCCGGCGGACACCCTTGCCCCGCTCGATGAAATTCAGCTCATATTCCGCATGGGAATGGATAGGCCAGGTGAACTCGCTCTTATGCCGCTCCACGATATAGAAGCAGTCCTTGTCAGTGATGGGTGTGATTTCCCGAAGTACGTTTGCCATAACTAAATACCTTTCTCCGTTTGTGTTACTTTCTGCAGGGTTCCGTCCGCATTGTAATGGAGTTCGTCCACGCAGATGCTCCGCCGCCCCGTGGCCGGTCCATAGCCATCGAGAGAAAGCGCCGCATTATGATAGAACAGATAGCTACGCCCCTGATAGTCGATGATGCCGGGATGGATGGTGAAACTGTCTTTGGCAGGGCCCGTAAGTTCCCCCTTGAACACCCAGGGGCCGTCGAGCGAAGAAGCCATCGCATAGGATATCGTTTCCCCGCCTTGTCCCATGGAAGCGTACACAATGTAATAATAACTGCCCCGCTTGAAAAGCCAAGGGCCCTCCACGTAGTTTTCCATGGGCAGGACCCGGATATCGCTATCCAACTCCACCATGTTTTTCTTGAGCCGTGCCAGGAAACAGGTCCCGTTTCCCCAACACAACCAGGGGGTTCCGTCATCATCGATCATGACGGTGGGATCGAAGTCGTTCCACCAACCCCGTGGGCCGTTGGGCGTCATGTCATCCAGGATGAGTGCCTTGCCGATGGCATCCCGGTAAGGACCTTCCGGACGGTCTGCCACGGCCACGCCGATGGCTTTGCAGTCCGGATTCCCGCTCTGGCAGGACACGTAGAAATAATACCGGCCGTCCACTTCGATGCACTGGGAAGCCCAAGCCTCCCCCACAGCCCAACTGAAATCGGTGGGTTTCATCACAACACCGTGGCCGGTCCAGTTCTTCATGTCACCGGTGGAGAAACACAGCCACTCTGTGATGTTGAATCCATACTTCCCCTCATAGCCGGGCTTGTCGTCAAACTGCTCATCATGCCCGCAGAATACGTACAGACGGCCGTCGGAAGCCACCATCGGTGCCGGATCGGCCGTATAGCAAGTCCGCACCAACGGATTGCCCTTATATACAAATGTACTCGCAGAAGGTGCGTTCTTCGTACAGGCGGTCGCCAGCAGAGACAGGATGAGAAAGAGTCTTTTCATAGTCAACGGCGTTTCAGGTCCCATTTACAATTGTCGCTGCTGAAATCGAAACGGCCCAGGCCCGGCGTGCTGTCAGCAACAGAAACCAGGCACAACGCCTCGGCTCGGCCGGAAATCTCCTTGGGCATGATGCGGTAGGTACCGTCCGTCAGCTGGTCGATGCGCCAAAGTTCCCGGTCCGCGCCGGTAAAGGACGGAACCGTCTCAAGGCGCGCACCGTCCGCAGCTGCAAGAGCGCGGGAAGTACCTTCAATCACAATCTTATAATACGGTCCTCCCAGATAGCCGCCGGCATCGGGAACCGCCTCAATCCTCCATTTCTGATGAGGGCGGGCCATATAGTCGGCCATGCGGACGGGAATCGCACCCTGCGGCCATCCGTCAGCCACTTCTTCCAGTTTCTGGCCTTCCAACGCCACCAGCGGTTCGTCTTTTCCGATTTGCCAGAAAGGCTTGCCGCCCTGGGCACGTACAAAATCCACGGAAAGTTCCAAAGAATAGCCGCGGCGGCGGGAAAGTATCTTGTACGGACCGTCTGAGACAAGGTCACCGGCTTCCGGCCAGTCGTCTTTCCAAAGGAGCGGGCGGATGGCAAGGATGCTGAGACCGCTCCGGTCCAGGTCGGCTTCAAAATGGAGCGACATCTTCTCCACACCCTCTTGCACGACATACCGGCCGAAATGCCCGGCGCCAAAAAGACGTTCCTGCGCTGCAATCACCATGCGGCCGCCGCCACGGAGCATGTCGCGTCCCATGTTATCCAGATATGGTCCTGTCACGTTCCGGGAACGGCCCACAACAATATTATAAGTAGAATTGACGCCATCGCAGCAAGTGCCGTGGGTAGCCAGCAGATAGTACCAGCCATTCCGGTAGACCAGAGCCGTAGCTTCGCAGTCGATGGCAATATCCACAGGTTGATTGCCAGCCAGACGCGCACCCGTAACGGGATCCAGTTCTATCAGTCGGATAAAACCGAAATAAGTGCCGTATGTACAGAAAAGCCGGCCGTCTGGGCCCAGCAGGAAACTGACGTCAATGGCATCACAGTCCTCATCCTCCACGGTCCGGGCCACCTCGATGGGTTCGGTGAAGGCAAAATCCGGGGAATGCGGGTCGAGGGTCTTGTTCCACATCGTGAGGATACTGCCCGCATGCGGACCGTAGAATCCACCGCCGGTCGAACTGTAACCCACCAGATACCGGTCTCCGATCCGGATGACATCCGGCGCCGCGCCGCGGCCGGGACGAACTGCCCCGCTCTCCCACACCCAGCCATCAGCCGAGACAAGACCCCCTCCCCCCGTGCCGAACGTATAGTATTTTCCATCACATGCCACAATCGTGGATGGGTCATGGATAAAAGGCATACCAACCTGGGCGGCGCTGGGGAGCAAGGCGATAACGAGTGCCCATGCAAGAAGAAGATACTTTTTCATGGCTATTTCGTGCTGACGGTGAAATGGGTGACAGGTCGGCCGTTCCCATCCAGGAAACGGACGCAGAAATCGCTCAGTCCCGGTCCGTTGATGACTGCTCCCCAGATGACGTTGCGGCCTTTTTTCAAGGTAAGGCGCTCCGAAGCACAATCATCAGCCACCATCCGGCGGTCACCGTCCATCAGTACGGCTTCTTCCCCATTGACCCACCACATCGAGGCGCCATTGGAGCCCACGGACAGGCGGACATCCGGGATGTCGTTTTCACAATTGACCACTGTAGCCACCCAATACAACAGGCCATAGTGCTCGTCGGACAGGTTGGACGCAAAGCGGAACAATTTTACGTTGAAGAGCCGGCTGTCCATGGCATACCAGCGTAACTCTCCCGCCCGGGAGCCCGCTTTCGGAAGGATTTCTCCCAACTGACCCGGAAAATAAGGCTGGTCAAGTACCTGCCGGAGGTATGATTCGGTAAAAACGTTGTTGCTGCGATGGGGTTTGCTGATGGGCTCCAGCAAAAGCCAGCGACGGATAAAACCATCTGCATCAGGCCAGGCTGTCCCATCACCGGCCGGCACCATGTATTTGTCCAAATTTGTGGTAGAATCGGAATAGGCCACCCAGCGTCGGGTGCCGAAGGAAACCCAATCCAACTGCAGGTCCCTGCCTGTTTCCAGGGTGATACGCAGGTTTTGAAGTCCTGTCACGGCAAAATTCGCAGGAAGACTGACGGTCCGCCAGGAGGACGACACGGGAAGATCGAACCGCGCACCCGCCTCTTCCGTGGAAACGGAAACCACGCAGTCGTGTCCGGCCTTGTAGCGGAACGTGATGTTTCCGGGATTGTTTTCCCCGAAATCCACGCGGTCATAGCGCACCCATGTCCCAGGCTGGGTCAGGGCGATCAACCAGCCATCGAAAGGCCGCTGTGCATCCAGGAATGCAAGGTAGGCTCCCTGATGGCAGAGGGCACTGTACCGGTCTATCTGGATACGCTCCGAGGCGGATGTAGTCCCGACTCCCCGGAAGGTGGGGGTTACTGGAAGGATCGTTCCATCCGGATTGAAAGATACCCTGTCGATACACACGGAGCGGTTCTTGTCAAAGGCCGGCGAATAATCGTTGTGATGGTAGAAAAGATACCATTCTCCTTTGTATTGGACCAGGGAATGATGATTGGTCCAGCACTCATTCGGGGACTGCGCCATGATCAGGCCTTTGAATTCATAGGGACCGAGCGGATGGTCACTCATGGCATAGGCCAGTGTCTCCGTTTTGTCCTGTACCCAGGGATAGGTAAGATAGAAATGGCCTTCCCGCTCGAAGATGAAAGGTCCTTCCTTGAATCCTTCGGGCAGGTTTTCATCCAGGCGGACAGGCGTACTCTCCAAGGCCGTCAGATTCTCATTGATCCGCGCACCCTGCAGGCCCATTCCCGACCAATATAGATAGGTATGGCCGTCAGAAGCCTGGAGCACACAGGGATCGATTCCCCAAACGCCCGGGATGGGCTTCTCATAAGCCCGGTAGGGTCCGTCCGGCGCATCAGCCACGGCCACCCCGATGGCGAAGCCACGTCCTTCCCGGGGGGCATCGGGAAAAACGAAATAATACTGTCCGTTCTTTTCTACGCAGTCAGGTGCCCACATGGAGTAGCCGTCCGGCTTTCCCCAAGGGACTTTCTCCTGGCTGAGGATGACCCCATGGTCGATCCAGTCAACGAGGTTCTCCGATGAAAAAACATGATAATCGGCCATGCTGAACCACTTCTTTTCCGGCTCCACGGGGCTGATGATATCGTGGGAAGCGTAGAGCCAGACCTTGCCGCCGAAAACACGGGCCGAAGGGTCGGCCGTAAACTGTCCCCGGATGATGGGATTCTGGGCAGACACGGCAGCCGCCGCCAGCAAGACCGCAAAAAAGATGATGAAGCGTTTCATTCCTTGTACGGATTGATTCCACTGAGTTCGCACAAATACAGGTACAACGCCTTATAGGCTTCCTTCTTATCATATTGGCTCCCTTTCCACAAGAGCGGATGATTCTTTTCCCCTACCCATGAATCCTTGTCGTTGATTCCCCAGAAAGTAATGCCACCCCGCTGGGCGGCGGGGACAATTTCGAGGTACTTCTGGAAAATGAACAGGATCATGTCCGCCTGGGCCGCTTCATCGTTGTTCTTCAAGTCGAGTTCCGAGATCCGGACAATCTTCCCGGTGGCCACAAGGTCTTTGAGGGTGGCCTCGATCTTGGCCTTGAGGTCCGGGGCAGCCATATCCAGATGCATCTGGGTCGCCACGCCGCTCACTTGGGAATTCCCCTTGGCATACGCGCAGAAAGCCTGGCGTTTGGCAGGAGATGTTTCCAGGTTGAAGTCGTTGATGTACAGGACGGGGTTCTTGCCGGACCGGGCAGCTGCATCTGTAGCATAAGAGAAAGCCGCATCCACCCAGTCCTTCGTACTGGCGTAATACGTACCCCAGACGAAGCCTTCGGGCGTATTCCCTTGGGTACGGAATTCGCCGGACTCGGTGAAGGTCTCGTTGACGACATCCCAGGCAAAGACGTCGAAATGTTCCACCATGCCATAGACGAAGGTCTTGAAAGCGGCATCGACGGCCTTACGGGTGGGTTCGGCCGCGGAAGCCGCCTCCACCGGGAAGATTTGGATATCGTCAATAAAATAGGTGACGGCTTCGGTCGCGCCATAAAAGCCCAGGGAGATTTCCTTGCCGGACTGGATGGTATAATCCAGCGACTGATACGTCCAGGAAGTGGACATCCTGGCGAACTGTCCCCAAGCCGAATTCCGGTATTGAGGATCGCCGTCTCCGCGGATGTCGACCTGCAGGTCGGCCGGACTGGACGCACGGGCATACCATGCGATCCGATAGGTTTGGCCGGAATCGACCGGGAAGTTCCGGGTCACCACCTGGACATCCCAGTTCTGGGCAGCATGACCGTCCGCATTATCCATGCGAAGGCATATCGATCCACTGTGCGCTGATGCATCGGTAAGTGTCACATAGCCCGGTCCGTTGACAAGCACGAACTCACCGGATTCCAGCAACTTCGAGGAAGCCCCGGCGGTATAACGCTCGAAGTCTATGCCGCCGAGAATCGCCGCCGGATGGACAGGACTGTCCACGGTGCCGGCATTCGCCCGGTCGATGACATCATTCAGATATGCCTTCTGCTGTTGGCTGTGCCAACCCAGCACATGGCCGAAAAGTTCCGTACCGGCACTCTTCGCCCACGCCGCCATCCTGTCGGCCGTATCAAACTGCAGGGTCCCGTCGGGCCGCACGATGGCGTCGTGCTTCATCTCGTTGCCGAAAGTGACCGCCTTGAACTCCCGGGTCAGGATTTCGGCCACCTGGGGGTTCTTCACATACTCCTGATACGTGAACGCAGCCCCCAGTCTGACACCCTGTTTCAACGCCAGGTCGCCCAGGTTTGCTTTGGAATAATCCACCTCCCGGACAACCGGTTGGGGAACTACCACATCGGGTTTTTCCCCGGAATGATCCTCCGGATCATCGATCTGGCAGGAAACGACAGCGGACAGGAAGGCTGCTGACAGGATCAATGCGGACAATTTCTTCATAGGCAGAAGCGTTTTCAGTATTACAAAAATACATATTTATAATTGTGATGTTCTGTAGCTTTTCAAAATCGAAACGATTTGTATCATTTTTTCAAGGCATGTTTCAAGGTTTATATGAGTTGTTTCCGCGTGGACCCGAATACCCGGGAAGCGTTGCTACCTTTGTGTTAGTAAATAGGATGCATATATCCATAAAAACAACAATAATCAAAACCAACTAATTTCACCCAAAATGATGAAACGCGGAAAACTAATCCATTTGTTCGGACTATGGGCGCTCCTGCTCCTGCTGCCCGGACAAATATTCGCCCAGAATCTGCGCGTGGAGGGAACAGTCCTCGACGAACTGGGAGAAGGGTTGATTGGGGCCGGGGTCCTTATACAGGGGACCCGAACCGGCACAGTCACCGACATGGACGGTAAATTCGTCCTTCCGTCCGTTCCCCGTGGCGCCATGCTCGAGATTTCCTGTATCGGCTACGTAACGCAAGTGGTTCCGGCAACAGGACAGCCCATGACCATCTCCATGGAACTGGACTCCAAGACACTCGAAGAGTCCGTCGTCATTGCGTACGGCCAGCAGAAAAAGGTTACCATCACAGGTGCCGTATCCGCCGTCAGTGGCGAGGGCCTGACGAAAGCGCCCGTAGCCAACGTGGCAAATGCCCTGCAGGGCAATCTCCCCGGTGTATCGGCCGTCCAGCCTTCCGGCATGCCGGGTGCCGATGACCCGGTGATCCGGATCCGAGGTGTCGGTTCCCTGAACAGCGCTGAACCACTGGTCCTTGTCGACGGCGTGGAGCGTTCTTTCTCCCAACTGGACGCCAACGAGATCGAGAGTATTTCCGTCCTCAAAGACGCCTCCGCCACAGCGGTGTTCGGTGTGCGCGGCGCCAACGGTGTCATCCTGGTAACCACCAAGCGTGGTTCCGTGGGCAAAGCCTCGGTCACCGCGACGGCCAACGCCTCCTTGCAGACCATCTCCAAGTTCGTTGATTTCGCCGACTCGTACACCTACGGCCAGATGTGGAACTATACCGCCATCACGGATGCGCTTCCCATGAACCAGTGGCCGGGTTCGGTAACCATTTCCGATTATACCCCTTATGCCGCCAGCGGCATCAAGTTCAGCCAGGACGTCATGGAGCATTTCCGCACCGGCGACATGCCCACCACGTTCCCGAGCATGGACTGGATCAAATATATCATGAACGATGCCGCCTGGCAGGAACAGGCCAATGTGAATGTCAACGGCGGTACGGAAAAGGTGCGTTATTTCGTCTCCGCAGGTTTCCTGAACCAGGATTCCCTGTTCAAGACTTTTTCCAACGACAAGCATGAAACCTTCAGTTTCAAGCGTCTGAACTATCGCGCCAACCTGGATATCGACGTTTCCCGCTATAGCCAGATTTCCATCACCCTGGGCGGCCGCATGCAGAACCGTAATACGATGGGCGGCGGTGAAGGATTCCTGTTCCGCTACCTGCAGGGCGCCACGCCCTATGCCGGCAGCGGTATCGACGCGGAAGGCCGCCATATCATCGCGGACGAAAACCTGGTCGGCACGTACGACCGCGACGCCCTTTCCAACTATTTCAACCTCGGTTATGTGAACGAGAGCACCAATGTGCTCAACTTCGACATCCAGTACAAGCTCGACATGAGCTTTATTACGAAAGGGTTGGATTTCAAGGTAAAAGCTTCTTACAACTCCGATTATACCGCCCAGAAGAACCGCCAGAACGGCTATGGTACCGGTGTTACCTACGTCGCTACCCTGACACCTGACGGAAAGGAAGTCCTCCGCAAGGAGAACATCACCTGGCCTATTCCTTATAATGAGGGCCGTTGGGGCAACCGCAACTGGTATGCAGAAGCCAGTTTCAACTACAACCGCAAATTCGGTGAGCACAACGTAGGCGCCCTGCTCCTGTACAACCAGAGCAAGACCTATTATCCCTGGG
>JAEEGG010000667.1_pt1 | contig 103030 bp, 79 predicted proteins | sample 9134161 | NCBI WGS metagenome assembly JAEEGG01 (sample SAMN16246543, study PRJNA631951) | gut metagenome | biome: gut microbiome; feature: rumen; material: CR-attached | host: Bos | place: Iran: Karaj | collected 2018-10
GCTGCCAAAATAAAGGTTATTGGCAGGACTTTATAATAAAGCTTCTTATGTTTGAGTAAATCTTTAAAAAGCTTTACAAAATCAATTGAAGATTCTTGCGTCTCTTCGGTAGCAAGCGATCTGCGATCGAGCGCTTCTTCACGAATCTCCGAGTTATTTTTGTTTTCTTCCATAGATTCATATATTTTTCAACACAGAGATACAGAGACACAGAGTTTTTATTTATCCTCTGTACCTCTGTGTCTCTGTGTTTATTTTTTTATTTCAACATGTTTGCGATGGAGATGAACATGGTGGCGAGGGAAGCAGCGCTGGTACCGATGCCGAGCCACTGGGTGACGTTGGCAGGTTCCTTCGGACCCTTCGTCGGGACGATGACCTCGCAGCCGGGCTCGATGTCGGCCTTCGAGGCCTTGGCAATCGTGCCGTTCATGTAGAGCACGTAGGTGTGGGACTTGCGGGCGCGCTTGCCATAGCCGCCAGCCTGCTCCACATAATACTTGTAGTCCTTGCGGTCCTTGAACGCCACGGTGTTGGGCTTCAGGACATCACCACTGATGCGGATAGTATGGTTCATACGGGGAATGACCAATTGGTCGCCGTCCTGTAGCTCCACATCCTCGTCGCAGCCGGGATGGGCCAGGGCCTCATCCAGATGGATACCTACTGAGTAGGTGTTCTGAAGGGCCAACTGGTCAAGGGCCAGCGAGTCGTTGCTGTTCATCGAGGCACTCTGACGGGCCATCTCAACAAGTTCATTCTTACGTGCAAGCTCATCTTCCGACATGTTGCGGATGAGTCGGGCGCCACGGACATAAGCTCCGGGGACAACACCACCGGCAGCCCTGATTACATCGGACAGGCGCTGGTTTTTCTGATCCATCACATAGACACCCCGGAAGGCTACCTCACCGCCAACCGTCACGCGAATAGGAGCCTGAAAGACAGGACTGCGGCGCACCTGCACAATGTCGTAGGGCTCGAGCGTGAAGCTGCGGTCGCCGTCGACCATGTAGCCGTCCTTCATCGAGAAGCTGAACGTCTTGGCAATCTCCATCGTCGAGGTGGTGGCCTTCGGGTCACGCAGGCGTCGCGCCACGTCGATCTTCACGGCCGAGGCTGCATCGGTCAGGCCACCAGCCTGCAGGATCAGGTCCTCGATGGTCATGCCGTCGGCGTATTCAAATGTGCCGGGGAAGACGACCTCGCCCGTGATTTCCAAGGTGCGGAGGTTCTGGTGCTCGGCCATGGTCGGGATGAAGAGGATGTCCTCGTTCTGCAGGGGGACGTCAGGCGAGGTTCCACTGAGGATGCCTGCCAGGTCGATGGACAGCACCTCCTGCGTGCGGTTGGGCTTCATGCGGCGCAGGACTGCCCGCGAGGTCATCGCCTCTTCCTTCAGACCATCGGCACTCTCAATCAGCGTGCGGACGCTATTGACGCGGTCGCCTAACTGGTACATACCGTCGCGGAACACAGCACCCTTGACCTCGACCATGTTCTCGTAGCGGTTGATCATCGTATCGACCGATACCACGTCGCCGTCCTCCATCTTGAACTCAGACATGTCGAACTCGCTGACGTTGAAGACCGACTTCATGCGGCCGTTGTTGCGGAGGACGCGGAGGGACTTCCTGTAGGCATCGTTGGCGAAACCGCCACTGTATTTCAACAGGGTGGCAAGGCTCTCGTCCTTGCGGAGCTCGTAGGCCATGGGGCGCTTCACACGACCTGAGATATCGACGATACTCTCGTAGGGACCCACCTGGATGACATCGTTGTCCTGCAGGCGGACATTACCTGCCAGACGGCCGTTGAGGATGAACTCATAGACATCGACCACGGAGATCTGACGGCCCTGACGGAACACCTTGATGCTGCGCAGGGTGCCGAGGCTGCTGATGCCACCTGCCCTATAGAGGGCGTGGAACACCGTGGCGAAGGCACTGAGGGTATAGGTTCCGGGAGCGCGGACCTCACCCATCACGTTGACCTGGATGGTGCGGGTCTGGCCAACCGTCACCTTGATGTCGGAGCTCTGGTAGTAGGTGCCTAAACTGGAGCGCACACGGCTCTGGGCCGAGGCCACCGAGAGTCCGGACACATGAACGGGACCGTAACCCGGGATGGTGACGTCACCATCGGGGGAGACTGTCAGCTGTTCGCTCTTCTGGGTGTCGCCATAGACGTCGATGATGAGCTGGTCGCCGGGACCCAAGACATAGTTCTGCGGCGTGGCGATGTTCATCTGGGGCTCGAACGTCAGGGAGCGGTTGTTGAAGATGTCGCGGCCGAAGACGCGCTTGCCTGAGGGCGACAGGGCCTCAGGAACTACCTGCGGGGCATTGGCGCCCTCGTGGGTAGTAATGGCGTTGTCGGAGACTTCGTTGTTGGTACGCATGCGGTCCTGGACGTTGCCAATGGCGTTGTCGACGTTGGAGTCGAGGCCGCGCTGGGTGATCTGCGAGGCGTACTGGCTGCGGATACGCTTGATCTGGTCGATCGTCGCTCCTCGCTGCAGGAGCTTGGCAGCAATGTCGGACTCGGACGTGCCTTTCTGCTTCTCGGCGACTGCGATCTTGATCAGTTCGGTGTCGCTGATACTTTGTCCATAGGCCATCCAAGTGAAGCCAAGGGACATCACAAACAATAGAATTATTTTCTTCATTTTATAAGTTGTTTTTCAACTGAATTATCGAATAGGTGTATAGTCTTATTTCCTGACGTATGGGCGTATCTTATTAAATGCCAGTACGTTAGATAAAATTTAACTTTCTTTTGAAAATGGAAAAAGGGGAATTGATTGAGAACCGGTTCCATTTTCCGCTGCAAAAGTACAATTAATTTTGGGAACTACCAAATGTTTTGCAAACAAATTACCATTTTATGCAAAATCAGTTGAGGTGAGGAGGGTGAATTCTTCGAGAAGGGATTGTTGTTTGGGGGAGAGCTTTTGGGATTTCCAGGAGGAAAGGGTCTGGGTGATTTTGGCAAGGGCCTCATCATCGTGGGAAAGGGCGGCGAGATAAATTTCTGCTCTGAGCTTGAGGAGGGAGGTGGGCTGGAGTTTGGAGAGAGCGAGGCGGAGGCGGGATTCGGCGGCGGGGACATCCTGCTGGAGTTTGACAGCCGCCATGTAGAGGGGCAGGACGAGCTCTGTCTCCTGAGAGGGGAGATAGCCTTTATAGGACTGGAGGGCGGAGGCGGTGCGCTTCAGTTCGGAGAGGAGGAGATAGTACTCTTTCTCGTGCTGGAAGGCCGTGGGGATCTCGAAGAGGAGGCGGTGAGCCAGGTCGAAGAGGCGGTGCTTCTCTTTGTCAAGATCTTTGGGAGGGATCGGAGATGATGAGGAAGGGTGAGAGGGTGAGGGGGTCGTGAGTTCGATGAGCTCGGGCTCGAGCTCGACGGAGGCGATGATGATGCCGGGGATGGAGACCACAAACTGTTTGCGGCGCTTGCCCTTGACCCGCATGATGACGCCCTCACGACCATCGTAAGGACCACCGTTGATGCGGATCTGGTCACCCGGGTGGAGCTGGATCTCCGATGGTTCGTAGTAGGTGATCTTCTCACCTGCCTGCGCCGTGACCGCGATGAAGTTCTGCATCACAGAATCGGTGACCGTCAGATAGTCCTCATGGTTTGTGAAGGTGGACTTACGGAGGAAGAGCCGGTCGCGATGGAAGCGGATCTTTTCCTGAAGTTCCGGGAGCGTGCCCTTGAGGAACATGAGGCCCGACAAGGCAGGCACCATCATGCGCTGGCGTTGATGCCGGATGGTCTGTACCTCGTATCGCAGAGGGACGAAACATTCCAAACCTTCGCGGCGCAATTCGTCACGAATTTTCAGTTCCTTTCCTCTTGACAGAGCGCCCAAGACGTACCATAGTTCAGGCATTACTTGACCAGATTAAGAACGGAGACGAGGAGGGTCACGATGGTGGCCATGGTGGTACCGAGGGAACCAATCTGAGAGATGGTCTCAGTTGCAGACTTCGTCTTCGCAGGTACAATGATCTCACAACCGGGTTCAATCTTTGAACCGCCCTTGGCCTTGGTGACCGTACCATTCTGATAAAGGATATAAGTGCGCGACTTCTTGGCGCGGTTGCCAAAGCCGCCAGCCTGGTTGACGTACCACTTGTAGGACTTGCCCTCGCTGTAGGCCACCGTATTAGGATACATCACATTGCCGTTGATCTTGACCGTCCCCGTGTACTCAGGCACCACCAGGCGGTCGCCCTCACGGAGGATGATATCATAGTCGCTACCGGGGTTAGCCAGTGCCTTGTCGAGGTTGATACCCACATAATAGATGCTGTCGGTACGCGTCACCTGGGTCGTGTCAAGCCCCTGACCCGTCTGCTGCAGTGCCATCTTCATCAGCGACTCTACGCGGAAACGCTCATCGGCATTGAGGACACGTTCCACACGAGCGCCCCGGACGTATGCCTCGTCAGTAACACCGCCAGCCGCCCTGATGGCCTCAGAGAGGCGCAGGTTCTTGGTGGGGAGACTGTAGATACCCTCGAAGAGGACCTCGCCCACCACCTGGATGTTGCGCTGGGGCTGGTAGCCCGGACTCTTACGCACGAACACCTCGTCGTAGGGCTGGAAGGTGAAGGAGCGGTCGCCGTCGACCACATAGCCACTCTTGATGGAGAACGAGAAGGTCTGGGCAATGGTCTTGTCGGAGCTGGTAGCCCCTGGATCCGTGATGCGACGTGAGACATCGACCCGCGCCGTGGAGGCCGCATCAGTGGGTCCACCGGCCAGGAGGATGAAGTCCTCGATGGTCATGTCGTCAGCATACTCATAGGTTCCGGGGAACTGCACCTCGCCGTGGATGGTGAGCGTGCGCTGGGTCATGGTCTCCTGGCGGAAGGGGATATAGAGCACATCCTCGTTGTCGAGGGTCACATCAGCCACCGTCCCCGCCATGATGCCGTCGAGGTCGATGGAGAGGATCCGCTTCGTGCGGTCGTCCTTCATGCGATGGATCACAGCCCGCGCCGTGAAGGCATCCTCGGAGAGGCCACCGGCACTCTCGACGAGCGTACGCACCGTGGTATTATCGCTGAGATCGTACATGCCCGGATGGAAGACCGCGCCCTGTACCTCGACCGTGTTCTCGTAGCGTCCCTGGATGGAGTCGATGATCAGGGAGTCGCCGTCGGCCAGACGGAACTCAGAGAACTCGAACTCCTTGACATGATGGGCGGAATAACGCTCGCCCGACGTGCGATGGAGGCGGATGGCCTTCGTGTAAGCCCTGTTGGCGAAGCCGCCTGCATATTTCAGGATCGTGGCCACACTCTCGCTGGCCTTCATCTCGTAGGCCATGGGGCGTTTCACCAGTCCCTGGATATCCACCACGCACTCATAGGGCCCCACATAGATGACATCATTGTCCTGCAGGCGCACATTCCCTCCGAGCCGTCCATTGAGGATATAGTCGTAGACATCGACCGTGGAGAGGAGCTTACCACCTCGATAGACCCGGATGTTACGGAGCGTTCCCAGGCCATTGACACCGCCCGCCATGTAGATGGCATTGAAGACCGTGGCAAAGGCCGAGAGCGGATAGGTGCCCGGCATGGCCACCTCACCCATCACATTGACCTGTACCGTGCGCGTCTGACCGACAGACAGGCGGATGTTAGAGCTCTTGTAACGCTGGCCCAATTCCTCCCTGAGGCGCGCATTGGCCGCAGAGACCGTGAGACCGCCTATCTGAATCGGGCCGAAGCCCTCGACCACGATGACCCCGTCGGGGGAGACCGTCAGCAGCTGAGACTTCTGGGAGGCCCCGTAGATATCGACACTGACCTTGTCGCCAGGTCCCACCACGTAGCTGGCAGGCGTGGCGATGTTCATCGCAGGTTCGAAGGAGAGGTTCTTCTTGTTGAAGATATCACGGCCGAAGACCCGTTTGCCGTTGATGGTATTATCCGTCGTGTCGGGCACATAGACCTGCGGACGCGCCTCTGAGGAGACATCCGTACTGGACTGGGAGCCCAGCGTGTTGTTAGGCGTGGAAGCGATCGGGTTGCCCGAGGCATCTGTCCGGATTGCGCCGTTGGCCTGGCGCAGACGGTCGTCGCCCAGCGATTCGGCTGAAGACCCCGTCGCACTGCCAGAGGTGGCCGAGCCTACCAGATCCTTGCGCACCCGCTGGATCTGCTGCATGGTGACACCTCGCTGCATGAGGCGCGTGGCAATCTGTGCCTGACCGGTTCCCGCCTTCATCTCGCGCTGGATGTAGGACTTGACCTGAGAGTCGCTCATGCCCTGGGCAGCGGCTGCAAGCGTGCAGAGGAGCAGGGCCAAAGTGAAAATCGCTTTCTTCATATTTTACGCATCGATTTCAAAACGGCTGCAAAATTAGTCAATTTCTCTGAATCTGCCAAATATTTCACCTTATTTAATAGACGAAGACCCTGAAGGCCTTGATGCTGCCCGGAGCACCCTGTTCGGCGCGGGGGAGACAATCGAGGGCCGTAAGCGTCTGAGAAGACCCCAGATCGATGACCAGGAGATGCGGGAGAGCCGTCTTGCGGGCCGTGCGCCAATAAGTGGACTCCTGGAGGTCGAAGACCTTGTCGCCCGTATAGTTGCCGCGATGGATATCCTCGCTGTCAGCATATTTCACCGTCCATGGCTCCCGGGACACCCGATTACCATCGGCATCACGCACATAGAGTTCCGCGATGGCCGCCTCGTCCTTGCCGTCATGCGTGGACAGTGCCTGAATAGCCACATACCGTCCTGTCTGCGGGCTCTTGAAGCGGATGGTCTGCCAACCGTTGCCCGGTGCCAGTTCACCCTCTGCCGCCGGGGTGGCAGAATTGAGGTCAGGCATGTCGCCCGGATTATTATGTGTCCGCGATTTTTCCATGTTCAGTTTGTCCAGTTCCGGGGTATTCTGACCGAAGATTTCCGTTGACTTCGGCCCCACGACATCGAGGACAATGACCTCGTTCCTACCCTTCTTCAGCCAGCAGCCAGGCACATAGAGCGTCTGCTGGGGACCGATGTTCCAAAAGCGACCGACAGGATGACCGTTCACATAGACCTGTCCCTTTCCGAAGTTCTCGAGATTGAGGAACGTGTCGCCGATACCCTTCCGGCGCTTCAGGGTGAAGTAGCCGCGATAGTAGCCCCGAGGACCGAAAGGCGTATCCACGGAAGTGGAAGGACCGTCGATGCTGACCCCATCCTTGAGGGCATTCAGGGCTGCGTCGTAATCATCAGGGATGGTGAGGATGTTCCAGCGCTTGAGGTTCCAGGTAAGTTCATGACCGTCGGCCTCGCCCGTGATAAGGACACTCTCCGTGATACCCTTGTAATCCTTGATGGCGCGACCGAAGTTGATACGTCCCATGGCCTCGATGAGGATCTTCAGTTCCTGCCCTTTCCTGACCGGGGGGAGCTGGAGACTCTTCTCATTGCGCACCCGGTCGATCTTCCCGATGTAGGTCGTGTCGATGAACACCTGTGCGAAGTCATGACAGTCGTTGATGGTGAGGACGCTCGGTGACTCGATCGTGGGCAGAGAAGTGATATAGAGCATGGAGCCCCAGCCCTGGTTGAGCTCCTCCATCGTACGCAGGGGGGTATCCATCACCAGACTATCGGAACCTAAGAGGATGCCCGCGAACTCCGTCATCTGGAACGGACGGATATTGATGAGTCGAGCCGGTGCCTTAGGCGTGGGAGGCAAAGGTTCGTCGCTGTACTTCTGCATCATCGTGCGCAGCTGGAAGTATTTGTCGGTGGTGCCGCCATACTCATTGATGGGCGCATCGTAGTCATAGGAAGTGACATCGGGGGCAAAGCCCGGGGAGTTGGCGCCTGCCCAGTGACCGAAGCTCGTGCCTCCATGGGTCATGTAGAGCGAGAAGCTGATACCCTTGGAGAGCATCTCGTCCATGCCATCGACCATGTCCTTGGCGGGACGCGTCTCGTGACTGGCACCCCACTTGTCGAACCAGCCGCTCCAGAACTCGGAGCACATCAGCGGGGCATTGGGGCGCAGTTCCTTCAGGCGTGCAAACTCATGATCGATATTGGCGCCTGTGCCGAAGTTCATCGTCCAGACCAGGTCGTCGAGGCCGTTCTTCTCGAAGTTCGAGCTCCAGTCGCACTGGAAAAGAACCGGCAGGTTCTTTTCTGTAGTGGTTAGGGGTGAGGGGTTAGGAGTTAGAGATTTGTTAAAAGCCCATGTCTCCTTGATTATATCACGGATCTGCGTGATATAATCCTTGTTCTCGCCGTAGGAGCCATACTCGTTCTCGACCTGTACCATGATGATGGGACCGCCACGCTGGATGGTGAGGGGAGCGAGCTGTTCACCGACCTTCTCTTCGAAGAGCCGGACCCGTTCCATGAAATAGGGATCCTGCTCGCGCAGACGGATATCCTTCTTCTTCAGGAGCCACCAGGGCAGTCCGCCCATCTCCCACTCCGCACAGACATAGGGACCCGGGCGCACAATGACGTACATACCGTTCTTCTGCGCCAGGCGACAGAACTCGGCCACATCGTTATTACCGGTGAAGTCGAACTCTCCCTCGCGCTGCTCGTGGATGTTCCAGAACACGTAGATGCAGAGTGTGTTCATGCCGAGCGACTTACACATCTGGATGCGGTGCTCCCAGTAAGGACGCGGGATACGCGGATAATGAACCTCGGCAGCCTTCACGATGAAGGGCTTGCCATCGAGCAGAAACGTCTTGTCGCCCACGGTGAAATCACCGGCACTCATACTCACAGAAACTGACAGGGAAAGAGCGGTCAGCAGTAATCGAAGCTTTTTCATATGTTTCGTATATTTGTATATTTGGCGCAAATATACGAAAAAAGTAAAAAAGTAAAAAGGTAAAAAGGTAAAATTAAGAATATTTTTGTATATTTGCGCTGTGAATATGAAGAAACTTTAATTTAAAACCGTTATGAGAATAAAGAGTTTATATCAAAACCGGGTAAAGTTGGGATTACTTTTTTACCTTTTTACCTTTTTACCTTTAGCCCTTCAGGCAGAGGACGGTCATGAGCTGTGGCTGAGGTACCGACCCGTGAACCAGGCGAAGGTGACTGGTCCTGAGTGTATCGCTGCCCAGGAGTTGAGAACATACTATCAAGGCGAAAATGCTAACCTGGTGATTGACCCTACCCTCGAGGAGGGAGCCTATCGCATTGATGGCAGCACTATCACAGCCAAGAACGACATCGGTCTTCTATATGGGGCCTATGCACTATTAAGGAGACAGGGAGACAGGGAGACAGGGAGACAAGGAGACGTGGTGATAAGTAAGCCGTTTTATAAGTTGAGGATCCTGAATCACTGGGATAATTTGAACGGGACCATTGAGAGAGGATATGCGGGACTGAGCATTTTCTGGAAGGGGAAGCCTGGGGAAAGGACCTTCCGGGGGCGCACCATCTTCGTGGAGGATCCCGACCAGCCCATCGATACAGCCCTTATCATAGCATACGCGAGGGCCAATGCCTCGATCGGCATCAATGGAACCGTGCTGAACAATGTGAACGCCTCGCCGAAGATGTTGTCGGCTCTATATATTAATAAGGTAAAGACCTATGCGGATATCTTGAGGCCCTACGGTATCAAGGTCTATCTGTCGGTGAACTTCGCCTCGCCCATGACCATTCCCGCCAAGGGATTCAACGGAGGGAAAACCCTGAAGACCGCCGACCCGCTGAACCCGCAGGTGAAAGCCTGGTGGAAGGCCAAGGCCCAGGAGATCTACACGCTGATTCCCGACTTCGGCGGATTTTTGGTGAAAGCCAATTCCGAGGGACAGCCAGGCCCCTTCGACTATCACCGTACCCATGCAGACGGTGCCAATATGCTGGCAGAAGCCGTCAGACCCTACGGAGGCATCATCATGTGGCGCTCGTTCGTCTATGGAGCCGCCCACGCCGGTGAAGACCGTGTGAAACAGGCTGTATCGGAGTTTAAGGACCTCGACGGGAAGTTTGCTGACAACGTGATCCTGCAGTCGAAGAATGGTCCGCTCGACTTCCAGCCCCGTGAGCCATACGCCCCTATCTTCGACAATATCCGTCAGACGAAGCAGATGGCCGAGCTACAGATCACGCAAGAGTATTTGGGACAGTCGCGCCATCTGGTGTACCTCGCCCCGATGTGGCGGGAGTTCTTCAGCTACGTTGCCCCGGAGAAGCTCGTGGGTATTGCCGGAGTGGCGAATATCGGACTCGACCGTAACTGGTGCGGGCACCACTTCTCGCAGGCCAACTGGTACGCCTTCGGGCGACTGGCGTGGGATCCGACGCTGACAAGTGAGGGGATTGCCAAAGAGTGGCTTAACGCCACATTTGGCACCATGGATGACGGGAAATTGTTGAGCGTGATGCTGAGGAGCAGGGAGGCTTGTGTGGACTATATGATGCCCATCGGGTTGCACCATATCTTCGCCTTCGACGAGCATTATGGTCCGGAGCCCGACGGATACATCAAGCAGTACCCCATCGAGTGGTGTCCCGTATATTACCACAAGGCCAACAAGGACTCCATCGGTTTCGACCGTACCCACACCGGTTCAAACGCCACAGCCCAATATCCGGAACCCTACTGTTCGCTCTACGATGACATCAACACCTGTCCGGAACGCTACCTGCTGTGGTTCCACCGTGTGCCCTGGACATACAGGATGAAGAGTGGGCGCACCGTCCTGAAGGAGATGCGCTATCATTATGACCGCGGTGTGAGTGAGGTGGAGGATTTCATCCGGATCTGGCAGGAGGTCAAGCCCCTGATAGATGAACAGCGATGGAATGAGGTTCAAGCCAGGCTTGAGCATCAGCTGGAAAACGCCAGTCGATGGAGGCAGGTTTGTCTTGATTACTTTGGAAGTTTCTCTTCCAAACCTTGATTTATCCAACAACCCCAACCCCTTCTTCATAAGAAGGGGCTTCGACCTTTACCCCAAACCCCTTTCCCTCTCCAGGGAAGGGGCTTAACCTGAAAAGCACAGAGACCGTGCTTTTCAGCACTTTTTGGTATCGCGGGACACGCGATAATATTTTTATTCAGGGTTTCGGATGGGAAAGGGTAATCTGTTTATATACAATGCGTTCGCGGCGCCAGGTGTAGGTACAGTGAAGCGTTCCGTCATGACCCTCGATGATGGCGGGATAGGAATATTCCCCCGTCGAGGCAGGCGCATCCTCCAGCGTGAGGAGATGTCGCCAATGGACAGCGTCGTCGCTGATGGCCAGGCACAAGGGCGTACGAGGTCCGAACTCCTGATAAGGCGCTGTCGCCACAGGGTTATAGATGAGGACATGTCGGCCGTCGTGTAAGGTAAGTGCGTCAGTCCCCGCATTATTATTCGGTAAATCCGTGAGAACCACATCCGTCCACGAATCTCCCTGGTCACTGCTGTAGCTGGTGGCCAGTCGGGCATTATGGGTGCGCATCAGCACCTGCAGGCGACCATCGGCCAACTGGAGGAAAGAAGGTTGGATGCAATCGATGGGATGAGGCTGGTTGTCGTCGGTCTTGATGGCCTCCGTCGACGTGACAGGTCCCACATACTTCCACTCGCCCGTCTTCAAGTCGAGGATCTCCACATGGAAGCGCCAGCCACCCACCTCCGTCGAGGAACCACAGAGAAGTCTGTCGCCCAAGAGGATGGGTTTATTCTTGATGGGTCCCAGGAAACCGGCAGGCAGAGGTTCCCGTCGAGACCAGGTTCTGCCCCCATCACGCGACTTCACCAGGAAGCCCTCCCATGTCTGGATGGTCTTGGCAATCTTGTAGAAGAGCCAGAGCTCGCCATCAGGCATCTCGAAGAGTACCGGGTTCCAGCATGGTGTCGGTTCCCCGTCGATCACACCGTCATCAGCGAGGATGGGCGCCTCCCAGCCGTCAGTCCCCTTTTTCTTGATACTCACCCAGATACTCACGTCGGAGCGTCCTTCGTAGGTTCCCCCGAAATAGGCACAGACCAGGTCGCCCTGCTGCGTCTCCACAATGGTCGAGGCATGACAGGAGGGGAAAGAAGCCTGCTCGTAAAGGAACTCAGCCTTCACGACCTCCTGCGCAGACGAGGGAAGGATGGAAAATGTAAAAATGAAAAAATGTAAAAATGAAAAAATGAAAAAATGAGAAAATGAAAGAATGCGAAACTTATTCATAAGCAATTGATATTTCTCCGGAGCCGAAGCAGCGATGGTGGTTCTCGTCGTAGATGACGCAGAACTGTCCCGGTGCCACTCCGTGGATCTTTTCCTTCGCATGGATCATGAAGGAGCCATCGTCCAAAGGCTCCATGGTTCCCTGCAGGAATTCCGGTGTATGACGGATTTTGAAATAAATTGAAGATTGAAGATTGAAAATTGAAAAATTGCACTTGGTGAGCCAATGCATGTCGTGGATGCGGAAGTGCTGGGTGTAGGCTGTCTCGGGGTCGTAGCCGTGGGAGACGTAGAGGATATTCTGACTGACGTCTTTTTTCACGACGAACCAGGGACCGCCACTGAAGCCCATGCCCTTGCGCTGACCGATGGTATGGAACCAGAGGCCCTTGTGCTGACCGATGCGCCTGCCCGTCTCCAATTCGATGACATCGCCCGGGTTCTCACCGAGATAGCGGCGGATATAGTCATTGTAGTTGATCTTGCCCAGGAAACAGATGCCCTGGGAGTCCTTGCGCCTGGCGTTCACCAGATGTTCACGTTCGGCTATCATGCGCACCTCGTCCTTCATATAGTGACCGATGGGGAAGAGTGCCTTCCGCAGTTGCCAGTCGTCAATCTGAGCGAGGAAGTCCGTCTGGTCCTTCACAGGATCAGGACTGGTACAGAGCCATTTCAATTGACAATCCGACCATTCTTCGATCTCCGTCCGGGCATAGTGGCCTGTCGCGATGAGGTCGTAGTCGTGTCCCCGTTTCTCGTCGAAGGCCCCGAACTTGATCAGTCGGTTGCACATCACGTCGGGATTAGGCGTCAAACCGGCGCACACCTTGTCCATGGTATAGCGGGTCACCTGATCCCAGTACTCCCTGTGACAGTCGACGACCTCGAGTCTGCAGCCATACTTATGAGCCACAGCAGAAGCCATCTCCAGATCTTCCTCAGAGGAGCAATCCCACTGCTCATTCTCATCCGGACCTATCTTGATATAGAAACAATCGGGATGGAGTCCGAGCCGTGCGAACTCATAGACCACCACACTGCTGTCGACCCCGCCCGAGAGCAGTACCGCTATCCGCTTATCCTCTATCTCCCTGATATTCATGAATGCCAAGATACTTTTTTACAATTCTAATACGCCGCCCGGTATTTGCCCTCGTCCTTATCGTCGAGCATGGAGAGATAGCTCTGATAGCGGCTCTGGGCGATGTAATGTTCCTCGAGGGCCTTGAGCACCGCACAGCCAGGCTCATGCGTATGGGTACAGTTGGAGAAGCGGCAATCCTTGGAAAAACGGAATATCTCCTTGAAGTAGCTGGTCAGCTCCTCAGGTTCCATGTCAAAAGATCCAAAGCCCTTGATGCCAGGCGTATCAATGACCCATCCCCCACCCATGGGTATCATCTCCGAGAACGTGGTGGTGTGCTGGCCGGTGTTATGGGCATCGGATATCTCACCTGTACGCAGGTTGGCATCTGGTACCAGCCGGTTGATGATGGTCGACTTCCCCACTCCACTGTTGCCACTGAGCAGCGTAACCTTATTGGTCAGCAACGGGGGCAGACTGTCCACTCCCTCACCAGTCTCTGCTGATATCTGATAGCAGTCATAGCCGATGGTCTGATAGAGACTCACCATCGCCTCCTGATAGTGACGCATATCGCTGTCGAGCAGATCGGTCTTGTTGAAGATCAGGATCACAGGCACCCGATAAGCCTCAGCCGAGGCCAGGAACCGGTCGATGAACGTGGTGGAAGTCTGTGGACTGACCACCGTCACCACGAGGAGTGCCTGATCGACATTGGCCGCAATGATATGACTCTGCTTGGACAGGTTGATGCTCTTGCGGATGATGTAGTTCCGGCGGTCTTCAATCTCCGTAATAAACAGAGGTGAGAGGTGAGGGGTTAGAGGTGAGAGATTACCTTGAGGGCTGTGATCAGGCTGAGAAGAAGAAAGTGTGACTCGATCACCTACGGCTATAGGGTTTGTAGATCGAATACCCTTCAGACGGAAATTTCCTTTGATTTTGCAATCTACCAACTGACCATCATCGGTGAGCACCGTATACCAGCTTCCTGTGTTTTTAATTACCAGTCCTTTCAACTCTAAAACATTTCTCTAACCACTAACCTCTAACCACTAACCTCTATTTATACCGTCATGATCTCCTTGTTCTTGGCTGCTATCAGTTCATCAATCTTTTTGATGTACTTGTCGTGGAGTTTCTGGAGCTCGAGCTCGGCATCCTTCTCATTGTCCTCAGAGAGACCGTCCTTGATGGCCTTCTTCAGTTTTTCCTTGATGTCACCACGAACGTTACGCACCTCGACCTTCGCCTTCTCTGCGATCTTGTTGCACTGCTTCGTCAGTTCACGGCGACGCTCCTCAGTGGGTACCGGGATATTGAGGCGAATCACCTCACCGTTATTCTCGGGTGTGATGCCCACATCGGAATCCATGATGGCCTTCTCAATGGCACGTATCTCCTTCCGGTCCCATGGGCGGATGGCGATGGTACGCGGATCGGGCACACTGACATTAGCAACCTGGTTCAAGGGCACCTTACTGCCGTAGGAATCCACCCTGACCCCAGAGAGGATGGCCACATTGGCACGTCCTGCCCGAATGCGGTTCAGCTCTTCCTCGAGGAACAAAGCTGCCATTTCCATTCTCTCCTCACTCTTCTTCAAAGTCTCTTTTACGTCTATCATATTCCAATAGTTTTAGTCATTTCTGATGACAAAAGTAAGGATTTTCCCCGAAACCTCCAAACATTTGCGATTTTTTCGTTCAAATATTTTGTTATTTAACCAAAAACCGCTATCTTTGCGCTTGATTACTGCCATTCGTAGACAATTTATGCACATCGATCATTCCATCCGCCGAATCAGTACGCTCTGTCTTTTCCTGACAGTCACACTCACCGCATACGCCCAAGAAGAGAATATGGAAACTCTTTTTGACATCCATCACATTCTCGCTTATATGGTGGCAGGATTCCTGATTACCGTCTTCACCATGATCTTCTATAACCGGCTGATCTACTATCGCGAGAAGGAGATCACCGTTGAGTCGCAGCGCCTGAATGCCCAGTTAGGACTGATTATGGATGCCAACCAGGTTGAGGCATGGACCTACGACTACAACAAAAACATCTTCAAGCTGCTGTCGAAGGACGACCTGGAGGAGACCCTCTACTCGCCTTTCGAGTTCTCACAGTTCTATGACCGTGATGACTTTGCCTCCATCCAGATGCAGATCGCCTCCATCCGCGACCAGGAAGACGAGTCGGGAACCCTCAACGTGAGAAGTGCCCATGCCCAAGACGACTCAGGCAACAAGCGGATCTACGAGATTGACATCAAGGTGCTTCACAAAGACCGCCAAGGAAGGCCCATCGTCATGTTAGGCACCCAGCGTGACGTCACCAAGGAGCATTATCAGGCAGACAAGACCAAGAAGCTGATGAGAAGATACCATACCATCTTCAACTCATCGCTGATTGATATGATCTACTACGATGCCGATGGTCATCTCACCGACATCAATGACAAGGCATTAGAGACTTTCCAAGTGGCCGACCGTGCCCAGCTGCTGGCCGCCAAGTCCAACATCCACGACGTGCCAGCCATGGAAGGCATAGACCTCCGGCAGATCCATGACATCTACTGTTCAAGCATCACGCTAAGTCAGGATGTGGAGCACCCGATCGGATTGATGGAGGGAGACAACCTGAGAGACAAGATCTATTACGAGCAAGCCATCACCACCATCACTGATACGGATGGCAACCTGAAAGGCATCATGATGGCCGGGCGCAACATCACCGACATGGTCACCTCGCAGCACCACCAGAAAGAAGCCAGCCTGTTGTTGAAGAAGACCACCAACGACATTGAGCAATATATCAAGGATATCAACTACACCCTGCGTATCAGTGACGTGCGCATGATCAACTACTATCCCAAGACCCATGAGCTGGAGATCTCGAGTGACCTCAGCAGTGCCCAGTATCATCTGCCACAGTTGCGGGCCTTCAATCTGGTCCATCCAGAGGACCAGAGCAAGGTGAAAGGACTGTTCTGCCGTATGGACCGTCTACACCCCGGTTCCTTCTCGGATACGATTCACACCATCCTTCGTGACAAGAAGGGACGGGACACCTATCTCAACTTTAACATCATGCCGATCTATGACGCTGAAGGGAAGGTGGGCCACTATTTCGGCATGTGCCGCAACGATACGGAGATGACCTATACCGAGAAACGTCTGCAGGAAGAGAGTCTGAAGGCTCAGGAAGAAGAGCAGTTGAAAAACATGTTCCTGCTGAACATGAGTTACGAGCTGCGAACCCCGCTGAATGCCGTCGTGGGATTTGCCGAGCTGTTCAATTCGGAGCACAGTGAGGAGGACGAGCCCATCTTCGCCGAACAGATCAAGCAGAACACGAACATCCTGCTCACGCTTATCAACGACATCCTGTTCCTCTCGCGGCTCGATGCCCACATGATAGAATACAACTATCAGCCCAGCGACTTCGCCATGCTCTTCGACGGGTGGTGCTACATGGGCTGGAGCAATCTGAGCCCGAATGTGAAGGTGGCGGTGGAGAACCCCTATAACCAGCTGATTGTGAATATCGACCAGCAGAACCTCGGTATGGTGATCCAAAAGCTCTGCGTGTACTCAAGCCTTACGACGAATGAAGGAAGGGTACGTGCCAAATATGAATATCGTCACGGAGAGCTGATGATCACCATCGAAGACACTGGCAAGGGCATGGATGCCGAGGTGCTGAAGAACGCCTTCAACCGTTTTGAGCGTGAAGAGAATTCAGAGCGTGAGGGCACAAGACTCGACCTGCCCATCGTGAAGGAACTGGTGGAGCAGATGAACGGTACCATCGAGCTGCAGTCAGAACCTGGCAAGGGCAAGACATTCTTCATCAGTATTCCCTGTGAGATGACCAGTTTCGACAGGCGGACAGAAAACCCTCAATAAATAAAGCATCATGAACGTCATACTCTCAAACAGCATACAATCCGTAGGAGTGGACAGCATGTCAGTGCTGATGACCTTCCTCACCTTCCTGGCCTTTGCCATCGGATGGGCCGTCAACCGTATCAGTATCCTGCGCATCCGGAAGAACTCAGCGAGGACCAAGGAGTTGTCGACCATCATGCAACACACCCTGAACACCAGCAACAACTACGTGCTGCGCCTCAACCTCGTGGACCGTTACGCCGTGAACATGCATGGCGACTTCCTTCCGCCCGAAGGCATGGGCTATGAGGAGAGCCTGAACTATATCCACCCCGACGACCGCATCCTCTACAGAGATTTCCTGATCAGGCTCCTGAATGGTGCGAAGACCTCGGAGACCATCTTCCGCTGGGACAGAAGCCTCGGCAAGCATGAAGAAGACTGGTGCTACATACGCGACGTGGGCATTGCAGAATATGCCAATGCCAACCAGGACCGTCCCATCAACTTCTTCTGTACGCTGACAGACCAGACAGAGCAGGTGCTCAAGGAGAAAGAAGAGCACGAGCTCACAGACCGCTACCGCAGGACCTTCGACCAGAGCATCGTAGGTCTGGCCTTCTATGATGACAAGGGAAACCTGCTGACCGCCAACAAGAAGATGCGTGAGATCCTGAAGTTCCAGTCGGAGGACGACCCCTATTACTATCAAAGCACCATCTTCGACAAGCCTTATTTCCGTGACATTCTCCACAACCATCAGGCAGAAGAGCTCCATTTCTGTACGAAGACTGTCATCATTGAGCGCGGCGTGAACTGTTACACCGAAATGCAGGTACACCCCATCAACGACGAAAAAGGCCAACTGCTCTACATCACCTTTTCTATCCGCGACATCACGGAAGAGCGCAATCTCTATCTGGAGAACAAGAAGAACGATGAGGCCGTCGTCGAACAGAGCCAGGCCATTGAACGTTACGAGCAGGAACTGCAGTACCTGATGGAGAACTGCGACATGCGTTTCTTCCGTATCAATGCCAAAGACCATATCTGCACCTTCTACAAGACCATGAAGATGCCGGAGATCAAGATGACCCTCAAAGAAGTCATGACCCACTTCGTGGACAGTTCGTTTATCAAAGGACTGAAATCCTACGAGCAATATTTCAATGTTCCGAGAACCGAACTGACACGCATGCGTCCCTTCTTCCACGAGAGTAAGGAAATGCGCTGGAACTTTATTGAGAGCATACCCAGTTTCGACGAGAAAGGCCATTTCACAGGAACCTATGGCATTGTGCGCAACGTCACCCCACTCATTGAGAAGCAGGAGCTACTAAAGGAAGAGACAGAACGCGCCAACCAGTCGGGTCTCAGAAAGAGTACGTTCATGGCCAACATGACACATGAGATCCGTACCCCCCTGAATGCCATCGTGGGGTTCTCGGACGTGCTGCCCATGATGTCGACACCAGAAGAAAAGCGGGAGATCATCCATGTCATCATGAACAACTGTGACATGCTGCTCCGTCTGGTCAACGACGTCCTGGCCGTCTCTGACCTTGACAATAACGGCATTGAGATTTTCCCGAGCAAGACAGACTTCGTAGCCTCATTCAACGATATCGCCACATCGCTGGCCCAGCGTGTCCAGATGCCTGGTGTGGCGTTCCTGAAGGAAAGCCCCCTCACCAAGTTCATCACCATTCTCGACAGCGGGCGTATCCAGCAGGTCATCACCAACTTTGTCACCAATGCGATCAAATATACCCAGCAGGGACATATCAAGATCGGTTATGAGCTCCAGCATCGTAACGGAAAGAACGGACTCTATCTCTATTGTGAAGATACCGGTACCGGTATTCCCAAGGAGGCGCAGGCAAAAGTGTTTGACCGCTTCGTGAAGCTGAATGACTACGTTCAAGGCACCGGACTCGGCCTCAGCATCTGCAAGGCCATTGCCGACAGCTGTCATGGAGACATCGGCGTCTTCTCAGAAGGCAATGGCAAGGGTTCCACCTTCTGGTTCTGGCTGCCCTGCGAGGAAATAACAGAAAACGAATGAAAAGTGAAGACTATGCATATCTATAGAAACGAATACGGCACGAAAGCGAGATGGACCATGAGAGTGCTGATGACACTGCTGACCATCCACTGTTCGCTGTTCACCAGTGCTGCCCCTAACGACAGTATTATCGTCTACAATGAAACACGCCCGCTGATCTATGAAGACGCCTGGGACCTGTGGCCCTATGTCTTCCTCAACGAGAACGGCGAGCCCGACGGGTATAATATCGACCTGCTCAAGATGATCTTCAAGGAACTTGACATCCCGTATGTCATCAAGCTGAAGCCCACGCTTGAAGCCCAGGCCGACCTGAGGGACAGGAAGTCGGACCTCATGTTGAGAATGGATGCCAGCTTCTCAAGGAATAATGCCTCGTTCGGCAAGTCCATCGTCCAGTTGTTCACCCATAGTATCGTGACCCCGAAAGACAAGAAGCTGGACATTCAGAAAGGCGAGCAGCTGGCCAACTACTCGGTCATCGTCCATGACGGAAGCTACAGCCACTACTACCTCAAGGACAACCGCTGGGCGACGGATATCGATGCCTACGACGACATGCAGGAAGCCATCCAGAAAGTGGCAGCCGAAGACGAAGGAATCATCGTCTGGAACACGATGTCGCTCAAATGGCTCATGCAGAAGTTCCACACCGACAACCTGCAGCTCACCCCCATCGAGATTCCTTACGGAGAATACAAATTCTTTGCCAACGACCATCACCTGCTGGCACAGTTGGACAGCGTCTATTCACAGTTACGCGCCAACGACCGGCTGGTGCCCATCCAGAACAAATGGTTCTACCCTGAACGAACCGAAACAGGTATCCCGTCCTGGATCTGGCAGTTCGTCACCTTCCTAGGTATTATCTTCCTTGCCATCGTCATCAACTATATTTTATATAAGGTACGCGAGCAGAAGATGACAAAAGAGGTGCGCAAGAGCAACGACCGACTGTCGCTCATCCTGAAAACCAGTCAGGTCAGCTTCTGGACCTACCAAGCGAAGACACAGGTCTACACCGTCATGGACCAGCAAGGCCGGCCAGTCAGAGACTACACCTTACTGGAGTTTTCACAGCTCTACCAGCCATCGGACTTCATCAAGCTGACAGACGCACTCAAGCAGATCATTGAAGACCAGACCGACTCCATCACCTTGGAGTTAAGAGCCCGGAGCGATGAAGAAGCCCCTGAAGAAAGCTACTATAGGAGTACCCTGGCCGTGCTCCGTCGCGACAAGAAGAACAAACCGGCCGTCATCATCTGTTCTGAGAGCAACATCACCCAGGAAAAAATGAGGAAGCAGACTGTGAAAGACACGATGCTGCGCTACCAGTCGATCTTCAACTCTGCCATGATTGACATGGTGTACTACAACGAGAAAGGCATCATCACGGATATGAACCAGAAAGCCATCGAAGCCATTCCCGGAGGAATCGAATTCATCAGATCCCTGAACATCACAGTCCAGCAGGTATTAGGTATTGGTGACTTCAGACTTGAAGACTTCGACCACATCTACCTGACTCAGATCTATACCTCAGCCGATGACGAACGACCGCTGAACCGGATCCTCAAGAGAGACAAGTTATACTACGAACTTCAGCTCATGCCCGTCCGTGACAGCAAGAACCACCTGATGGCCATCTTTGGAACAGGGCGCGACGTCACAGAGCTGGCACTGTCGCACCAGCAGCAGAAGGAGAACACCCTGAAACTCCAGCAAGCCAATCAGGAAATTACGGAATATATTGAGAATATCGACTATGTGCTCTCCTACGGTGGTATCAGTATGGTGAGATACAGTCTGAATAATCACATCCTGACCATCTACAGCGAGATCAACCGTGAGCGATATGCCCTGACGCAGACAAGAGCCATGTCGTTTGTGGAGAAGAACTCCCAGAAACAGGCCCTGCGCATACTGAACAGGATGGACAGTCAGCAGCCAGGCGCCATCCATGTCGACATCAAGACTATCATCAGAAAGAAGGGCGATATGCCTCTCTACCTCCAGCTACACTTCATCCCGACTTATAAGGACGGTGAGATCGTGGAGTACTTCGGCATGTGCCGCGACATCAGCGACATCAAGCTCATTGAAGAGAAACTGGCTCAGGAGACCCTCCATGCCCAGGAAGTGGAGACGGTGAAGAACGCCTTCCTCCACAACATGAGCCACGAGATACGTACACCGCTGAACTCCGTTGTGGGCTTTTCTGAACTGTTTGAGATGGAGCATACGACTGAAGACGAGACCATCTTCATCCAGCAGATCAAGGAGAGCTCTGCCGCCCTGCTCAAACTTATCAACGACATTCTGTTCCTCTCCCGCATGGATGCAGGCATGATTGCCATCAACAAGCGCAGCATCGACTTTGCCAGCATCTTCGACGGAAGATGTGAGTCCATCTGGGCAAACAGCAAGGTACCTGGTGTCGAATACCTCACCAAGAACCCCTATAAGCGACTCGTCATCGAGGTTGACGAACCTCACATCTATCTCATGATGGACAAGATTATCACCAATGCTGTCCAGCACACCACAAAGGGAACTGTACTGGCACGTTACGACTATATCGGCGACCTGCTTGTCATCTCGGTAGAAGACAGTGGCAGCGGCATACCGGAATCAGCCATCGAGCATATCTTTGAGCGCTTTGTGACAGGCGCCAATACCGGTGTTGGTCTTGGACTGAGCATCTGCCACGAACTGATTGAGCGCATGGGTGGCAAGATTCAGCTGAAGTCGGAGGAAGGCAAGGGCACTACCGTCTGGTTCTCCCTGCCTTGCAAGGTTACAGAAATGGAACGAATCTAAAAAAGAAGTATGAACATGGGTAAAAAGAGATATATACTTATTATCGCATTCCTCTTCGCCTTCTGTCAGCTTCTGACAGTCAGGGCAGACTATATCCGCGATTATACAGAAGAGCATCCGCTCGTCATCATCATGGACTGGGAGTTCCCGCCTTATGAATACAGAAACGACAAGGGAGAAGCTGACGGCTACAACGTGGAAGTACTTGACCTTGTCCTCAACAAACTGGGCATTCCTCATGAATTCCACATGAAGGAGTGGTACAAATGTACGGAGGCGTTCGAGCGCAGGGAAGCAGACCTGATTCATGCACTCTCATTCTTGTACGACGGGGATCCCTATACCATGACACAGAACATGATCACCTACTACAATGTCAGGATAGCACGCCTCGACACCACACCCCCACTGAAAAGACTCAGCCAGCTGACAGAGAACGATACAATCATCGTGAAGAAGAACGACTATGCAGACATCCGCGTGAACGAGAATAATCCCGTCTACAAGATTGTCTACCGTGCCACGCGAGAAGCCCTGATAGGCATCGCCAGCGGCAAATACAAATACTATGTATGGGGTGAGATGCCCGTCAGCATGAAGATCAAGGAGCTTGATCTCGAACATATTGTTCTCGACGAGGCCGACATTCCTTCCGGTGAGCTCCGCATCATCGGCTATGACAAGGAACTCATCAATGACATCGACGACACCTTTGCCCGTCTGGAACAGTCTGGCGACATAGACAAAATCCGCGACAAATGGTTCCACCCCGAACGAATACACAACGACACCTCACCCATAGCCCTGCTCATCATCATTGGATTCGTCATTGCCGGAATCATCATCTTCCTGCTCAGCCTGCTGATACGTTCGAGGATCAAGACGGCCTATAACAAATCCATCGACTTGAACCGGATTATGACACAAGCCCTGAACATGGGTGCCTTTGCCGTCATCAAATACGATGTTGACGGAAATCTGCTGAGTAATCTGCATGGTCACATCCTTCCCGATGAAGGCATGCTGCCCCAGGAGTTCATCCGTCGCATGAAACCCGACAAGGGAAAATTACTTCATGAGAACAACCAAAGACTCATCAAGGGCGAAGCCGATACCTTCAACATGACCATGAGTCTGGATCTGGGAACCGAAGAGAAACCAGACGTGAAGGAGTATTACGGCAATGCACTCACAGAGAAAGAGAATGGCCGTACGAAATTTATCATCTATACCGTCAAGGATCTCACTCAGGACATTCTGGAAGAGCGTTTCAACCGCGAAACGGGTCACAAATACCAGCTGATGTTCAAAACCAACCTGATGGCCATGTCGTTCTACAGCAAAGACGGTACGCTGATTGACCTGAACGAGAAGATGAAACAACTCTGTGAGTTTGACGATGAGGGTGAGATCTTCTTCCGTCAGTTGAATCTCTTCGACATTCCGCTCAACAAGGGACAACTGCAACCCGACTTCGATGAGAACTACCACGTGTGCCAACACATGTTCTATCCAGAAATCGGCCTCAGTAAATATATTGAGTTCAAGATCCATCCGACCTTCAATGACAACCATGAGCTCTGCTATTACATTGCGACGGCCCGTGACGTGACGCCAGAACGAAACATATACCTTAACAGGCGGAAACATGATGAGGAGATACAGAAGACCAATGAAACCATCAACTTCTATGAGAGCCAGCTGAAGTATCTGTTGGAGAAGAGCAACATGTATGTCTGGACGTTTGACCTGAAAGACAGAAGCATCCGTTTCGCCCGTTCACTACGTGACATCAGCTTCTCCATGAGTCGCGATGAATACATTGCAGGGATGGCAGAAGACGAGCGGGAAGAGGCAGACAGCAATCTGGTGGAGACAATGATGCAGGGAAAGCCCTTCAACGCCGTACACCACTTCAACTATACTCCCATCAATCCGGAGCCCTGCTGGTATGCCCTCAGTGGTGTTCCCACCCTTAATAAAGAAGGCAAGCTGACAAGCTACTTCGGCATCGCACGTAATATCACTGATCTCATGGTGGCCCAGCAGAAACTGAAAGAAGAGACTGAGCGCGCGGAAGACTCCGGAAAGATGAAGAGTGCCTTCCTGGCCAACATGACCCATGAGATCCGTACACCGCTCAACGCCATTGTCGGTTTCAGCGACCTGCTGCCAATGGTGGAGACCAAGGAGGAGCGCATGGAGTTCATCCGCATCATCCGCAACAACTGCGACATGCTCATGCGCCTGATCAACGATATTCTGGAAGCCTCGAACATGGGACAGGCACTGTCTATCAAACCTGCCGAAACAGACTTCGCCATCGCCTTCGAAGACATCTGCCAGACGTTGGCCCAGCGTGTGCAAGAACCAGGCGTGGAGTTCATCAAGGATAATCCATACGACACCTTCCCTGCCTTCCTCGACAAGGGGCGTATCCAGCAGGTCCTCACCAACTTCACCACCAATGCCGTGAAGTACACCCACCAAGGCCATATCAAGGTGGGCTATCGCGAACAGGACGGAGGTATCTACCTCTATTGCGAAGACACAGGTGCCGGTATTCCCAAGGAGAAACAGGCTGCGGTCTTCGAGCGATTCGTCAAGCTGGACGACTTCGTACAGGGAACGGGACTGGGACTCAGTATCTGCAAGGCCATTGCCGAGCGCTGTGGCGGAAAGATTGGCGTCACATCAGAAGGCGAAGGACACGGATCGACCTTCTGGCTGTGGATACCTCAATAGGGGTTAGTGGTTAGAGGTTAGAGATATGCAGAAGAGTAAATATATGCTGGCTAACGAGCGGGATCTCCTGTGGGGACTTACCGTGAGTACCGTGGGCTATGAGGAGATAGCCCCGGGCGAGCCATACCCTACCCGTGGACATGCCGACGGCTATTACTTCAACATCGAGAAAGGTCGTATCCTGAATGAGTACCAGCTACTCTATAACCCTGAGGGCGAGGGCGAGTTCCAGAGTACCCATTGTCCTAAGACCCTGATAAAGCCAGGAGATATGTTCCTGCTCTTCCCGGGAGAGTGGCACAGCTACCATCCCAACCCACGTGTGGGATGGAAGAGTCACTGGATAGGTTTCAAGGGTCGTAACATGGACGATCGTGTGAAAGCCGGGTTCCTCATCCCCGAGAAGCCCATCTACCATGTCGGTTATTCAGCTGTGATAGAGGCCCTTTATCGCAAGGCCTATGATGTGGCCCGTGCCGAGCGCCCTTACTCCCAACAGGAGATGGCTGGTATCGTGAATCACCTTATCGGTAAGATGTATTCCCTGGAGCGTAACATCGAGTTGAGCAAGAACCAACAGCAGTTGGACATGATAGACAAGGCGCGCCTCCGCATCAGGGAGTCGTTGGAGTCGGAGTTGACCATCCAACAGGTAGCCGAGGAACTAGGCGTAAGCTATAGCAACTTCCGTAAGTTGTTCAAGGAGTATACGGGTCTCTCGCCCGCCACCTTCCAACAGGAGTTGCGACTCCTCCGTGCCAAGGAACTCCTTACCACTAGTGACCTCAGCATCAAGGAGGTGGCCTACCGTCTGAACTTCGAGAGTCCAGACTACTTCTCGGCCAAGTTCAAGGCCAAGATGGGCTGCAAGCCCAGTGAGGTCAAGACAAAATAAAGATGAATCCCCACCAGACTGGCGGGGATTCATCATTCAATATTTAGAAGAGCAGCAAGCGCTCCAGCCAGTAGACCAGCATTCCAGCCAGATAGCCGAGAAAGGCCACCCACGTGATCTTCTTCATATACCAGCCGAAGGTGATCTTCTCGAGTCCCATGACTACCACACCAGCGGCAGAACCGATAATCAGCATCGAGCCACCGACGCCAGCACAGTAGGCCAGGAGCTGCCAGAAGATGCCGTCGACAGCCATATCTCCAGCTGCGGCGACAGGATACATACCCATACAGCCAGCCACAAGAGGCACATTGTCGACAATGGAAGAGAGTACACCGATGATACCCGTCACGAGGAAATGATTTCCTTCGAAGGTTGCATCGAGTCCCTTGCCCAACATGGCAAGCACACCCACCTCCTGTAATACGGCAACTGCCATCAGGATGCCCAGGAAGAACATGATCGTAGAGAGGTCGATCCTGGAAAGCAGGTCGGAGACACGTTTGGCCATCGTATCATCCTCAGCCGTCTTGTTGTTATAATGAAAGACCTCCGTCACCGTCCAGAGAATACCAAGGATGAGCAGGATACCCATGAACGGCGGGAGATGAGTCAGCGTCTTGAAGACAGGAACGAAGCAGAGACCTCCGACGCCCAACCAGAAAATCACATCGCGCTGGGTCTTCGTGAAGGTGCTGATCTCAGCCTTCGGCAGGTTCTGCGACTTATCGAACTTGCCATTCAGCTGATACTGCAAGATGAAGGCCGGGACGAGCATGGAGACCAGAGAAGGAATGAAGATCTCGGTAATAACGCCCTGCGTGGTAATCACACCCTTGATCCACAGCATGATAGTCGTCACGTCGCCAATCGGGGAGAAGGCACCTCCAGAGTTGGCCGAGATGACGACGAGCGCCGCATAGATGAGACGGTCGCCACGACTCTGCACCAGTTTGCGGAGCACCATGATCATCACAATCGAGGTCGTCAGGTTGTCGAGGATGGCAGAGAGGAAGAAGGTCATAAAGACCATTCGCCACATGAGCTTACGCTTGGAGCGGGTCTTCATGACATCGCGTACGAAGTTGAAGCCGCCGTTGGAGTCGACAATCTCCACAATCGTCATGGCACCCATGAGGAAGAAGAGTGTACCTGCCGCATCACCAAGATGATGCTCAATAACCTCCGCAATGTGGTGTACAACCTGTTCACCAGGGATGGTCGGATAGTAGGCTGCCGGACCCATCATGAGCAGTGTCCAGCAGCAGACACACATCAGCAGCGCAATGGCTGCCTTGTTAATTTTCGTCACGCCTTCCAACGCTATGCAAAGATAGCCTATACAGAAGACCGTGACAATCATAACCGTTAATGTTGACATTTGACTTGATCTTTTTTAAATGTTTCTATTGTGAGTGCAAAGGTACAAAATAAAAAAGAATGAAGTATGAAGATGAAAGATTATTTTACCTAATTATCAAATATTCATGTCCAAAAATCAAATAATGATGTTACGCATCCCCATTTCTTCGTACCTTTGCAGCGACAAAGAACAAAACTGCTAATCAAATACAGAACAAGACATGGAAAAAAAGAAATACTTCTTTGCAGTCGATTTGGGAGCCACCAGTGGAAGAACCATCATCGGCCAAATAGAAAACGGAAAGTTTGAATTGGAGGAGGTCACCCGCTTCCCCAACAACCTCATTGAGCAAGGCGGACACTTCTACTGGGACATCTATGCCCTCTACTTCGAGATCATCCGCGGTCTGAAGGAGGTTGCCCAGCGTGGTCTGGAAATCACCTCGATAGGTATCGACACCTGGGGCGTGGACTTTGTCTTCATCGGTGAGGACAACGCTATATTAAGGAACCCGCGTGCATATCGCGATCCTATTACATTTGATGCGATGGACGACTACCTGAAGCACGTCATCTCCAAAAGAGAGGTGTATGACGTGACAGGCATCCAATTGATGAACTTCAATTCCATCTTCCAGCTTTACGCCATGAAGCGTGAGCAGAATTCTGCCTTCCAGCATGCCAAGAAGATCTTGTTCATGCCCGATGCCCTGAGTTGGATGCTCACTGGCAACGAGGTCTGTGAATATACCATTGCCTCGACCTCGGAGCTGCTCGACCCAAGGACCAAACAACTGGACGAGCGTCTTCTGGCCTCCATCGGACTGAGCCGTTCGAAGTTCGGTAAGATGGTAAATCCTGGAACCGTCATCGGTGTGCTGACTGATGAAGTGCAGAAGATGACAGGCCTGGAAGCCATTCCCGTGATTGCCGTTGCCGGTCATGATACAGGCTCTGCCGTTGCTGCCGTTCCTGCTAAGGATGAAAGGTTCGCCTACCTCTCCAGCGGTACCTGGAGTCTGATGGGTATTGAGACCAAGGATGCCATCATCAACGACCTGAGCTATGAGCGCAACTTCACCAATGAGGGAGGCGTTGAGGGAACCACCCGATTCCTGAAGAACATCTGTGGCATGTGGCTCTATGAGCGTTGCCGCAAGGAATGGCCAGAGGAAGTAAGGAAGCTCTCACACCCTGAGCTGCAGGGTTCAGCGATGCAGGCCGAAGCCTTCCGCAGCATCATCAACCCCGACGATGCCATGTTTGCCAACCCGGTCTCCATGATCGATGCCATCCAGCAGTACTGCCGCAAGACCAATCAGGCCGTACCAGAGACACCTGCCGAGATCTGCCGTTGTATCTTCGACTCCCTGGCCCTGCGCTATAAGCAGGTATTCCAGTGGATGCAGGAGTTCGCCCCCTTCAAACTCGAAGTGCTGCATATCATCGGTGGCGGAAGCCTCAACAAATATCTGAACCAGTTTACTGCCAATGCCACTGGTGCGACTGTCTATGCAGGTCCTCAGGAAGGAACCGCCATCGGCAATATCATGCTTCAGGCCAAGGCCGCAGGTCTGGTGAAGGACATCTGGGAGATGCGCCAGATCATTGCCGATTCACTGGAACTCGTGAAATACGAGCCTACCGACGGAGCTGTGTGGGATGCAGCCTTCAAGAAATATCTAACAATCATCAAATAAAAAAACAAACGAATTATGAAAGCAGAACTGATTGAAAAAGCTTATGCCGTAGCGAAAGACCGCTACGCAGCCATCGGCGTTGATACCGACGCAGTACTTGACCAGCTCCAGCAGCAGCAGATTTCCCTGCACTGCTGGCAGACAGATGATGTTGTCGGTTTCGAGCGCAACGAAGCCCTCTCGGGTGGCATCCAGACCACAGGAAACTATCCCGGCCGTGCCCGTAATATCGACGAGGTGCGCCAGGATATTGAATTCGTGAAGACCCTGCTGGCAGGCAACCACCGCCTGAACCTCCATGAAATCTATGGTGACTTCGGAGGTCAGTTCGTAGACCGTGACCAGGTGGAAGTCAAGCATTTCCAGAGCTGGATTGATTGGGCCAAGGAGAACAACATGAAACTCGACTTCAATTCCACCTCGTTCTCTCACCCGAAGTCTGGCGACCTTTCGCTGTCGAACCCTGACAAGGGTATCCGCGACTTCTGGATTGAGCACACCAAGCGCTGCCGCCACATTGCCGACGCGATGGGTAAGGCCCAGAACGACCCCTGTATCATGAATATCTGGGTACACGACGGTTCGAAGGACATGCCCGTTCAGCGCAAGAAGTATCGTGAGATCCTCGCCGCCTCACTCGATGAGATTATGGAAGAGAAGCTCGACGGCGTGAAGAACTGTTTCGAGGCCAAGCTGTTTGGTATCGGTCTGGAGAGCTACACCGTCGGTTCCCACGATTTCTATACTGCCTACTGTGCAACCCGCAAGCAGATGTACACCCTCGACACTGGTCACTATGAGCAGACGGAAAACGTTTCCGATTTCATCTCGACACTATTGATGTACGTGCCAGAGCTGATGCTGCATGTCAGCCGTCCAGTCCGTTGGGACTCAGACCACGTGACCATCATGAACGACCAGACCCTCGATCTCTTCAAGGAGCTCGTCCGTTGCGATGCCCTCGACCGTGCCCATGTCGGTCTCGACTACTTCGATGCCTCCATCAACCGCATCGGTGCCTATATCATCGGTACGCGTGCCACTCAGAAGTGCATCCTTCAGGCCCTGCTCGAGCCGAAGGCCAAACTGCGTGAGTACGAGGATAACGGCCAGAACTTCGAGCGTCTTGCCCTGATGGAAGAGGCTAAGTCGATGCCTTTCGGTGCAGTGTTCGACTATTTCAACCTGAAGAACAATGTACCCGTCGGTGAGGAGTACATTGCTGCCATCCAAAAATACGAAAAAGAAGTCACCTCAAAGAGGTAACTTCTAGTGGATAGTGGTTAACCCCTAAAGAAAAAAAATGGATATAATTTTTGGTTTACTCATCATCGCCATCGGCGCCTTCTGTCAGAGCAGCTGCTATGTCCCCATCAACAAGATCAAGGACTGGTCGTGGGAAAGCTACTGGATCATTCAGGGGGTGTTCGCCTGGCTGGTGTTACCGTTCTTAGGTGCTCTGCTGGCTGTACCGGCAGGGCATTCCCTGTTTGAACTGTTCACGGCAGAGCAGTCGTTCAACATTTGGATGACCATCTTCTTCGGTGTGCTTTGGGGAGTTGGCGGTCTGACCTTCGGACTCTCCATGCGTTATCTGGGCGTAGCTCTCGGACAGTCGATAGCCCTGGGTACCTGTGCCGGTCTTGGTACCATTCTGGGGCCGGTTCTGCTCAACATCTTTTTCCCTGAGCTGAATGCACTAGACTCACTGACCTATGCCGTCATCATCGGTGTCGTTGTAACCCTGATAGGTATTGCCATCATCGGTGTGGCTGGCAGCATGAAGGCCTCTTCACTTTCTGAAGAGGAGAAAAAAGCAGCCGTTAAGGACTTCAACTTTCCCAAGGGTCTTGCCATCGCCCTGTTGGCCGGATTCATGAGCGGCTGTTTCAATGTCGGTCTGGAGTTTGGCAAGGGCATCAACTTCGGTGAACTGACCGACCCGATGTTCCGCACCCTGCCTGCCACGCTGCTCGTGACCTTCGGCGGATTCATTACCAATGCCATCTACTGTTTCTACCAGAACCAGAAAAACGGCACATGGGGCGACTACAAGAAGACCAGTGTATGGGGTAATAACCTGCTGTTCTGCCTGCTTGCCGGAGCCCTCTGGTACAGCCAGTTCTTCGGATTGTCATTAGGCAAGGGATTCCTCACCGAGTCGCCCACGCTCACCACTCTGGCCTTCTGTATCCTGATGGCACTCAACGTGGTGTTCTCCAATGTATGGGGCATCATCCTCAAGGAGTGGAAGGGCTGCTCGCAGAAGACCATCACCGTGCTCGTCATCGGCATTGTCGTGCTTGTCATTTCCTGCTTCCTACCCCAGCTTATCTGAGAAGGTCCTGCAGACATGACATGAATACAAGAATCCCCGATGCTTCGCAGCGTCGGGGATTCTCCTTCTTAACAATTATCTATAGTCGGTAGTTTGTGTCATTTCGGCAGGTTGAAGGCAACTGTCATCTCCTTCAGCTGCTCTTCGTTCATGCCCTCAGGCTCAAAGCCCATAGCCTTTGAACTGATATAGATCTTGGCACTCTTGGAGAGTACATCGATCTGGTCGAAGGCATCCATCACGTCCAGACCCTTGGCAAAGACGCCATGTTTCTCCCACATCACGACATCATAGTCCTCCAGTTCCTTCAGCGTAGCATCAGCCAAAGCCTTACTGCCAGGCAGCTCGTAAGGGACGATACCCAAGCCCAACGGACAGAATGCCTTCGTCTCAGGAATCATCGACCAGAGGATCCTGGTCAGCACATCCTTGCCCAGGAACTTCCTTGAATGACTCATAGCCACAAGTTCGATGGGATGCGTGTGGACTGTAGCCTTATAGCTGCTGCCCTTCTCGATCAGACTGGCATGCACCGACAAGTGACTGGGGAGTTCACTCGTTGGCATCACAGCATTGTCTGCGATGATGACGTAGCTAGCACAATCGTCAAGAATGCGGATAATCGAACCGTTATCCATCGGCCAGCGGGCCAGATCACGCATACGTTTTCCCGTTCCCTTGCAATAGAAATAACACCCTTTCAAGGCAGGAAGTGTCACACCGATCTGCTTCACGTCGCTGATGGGTGGCAACTGACGGATCTCGTCATCCACCTGATCAGTGATGTTCACCGTGATGTTACCACCATTACGCTCCGCCCATCCGTTCTGCCACAGATAGCCTGCCACCTCTGCAATCTTCTCAATCTCAACCTTCAAGGCCGGACGACCTTCTAATACACTCTTCATTTTTCCCGATTGTTTTAATTTTGATGCAAATTTACGCCTATTTTCTTTATTCCGCCCACAATTTTTGATTTTTATCCCCAAAATTATGATTTTCTTCAAAAAGTTTGCTTGTTAGGGAAAAAATACCTATATTTGCACCTTAGATATGAACAACAACCTACAAGAGTCGAAATGGAGTGAAAGGCTACGGGTAGGCGAGCCCTGCTCGGCAATGAACGTGATACTGGTCGATGCTGACTACGTCGATAAGGTAGCGTTTAATCTCATTGTAAATTTCGAACGGATGATCGGCCGTCGTATTCCTCAGGCAGACCTGGCCAAGTGGATCGACTGCGTGGCTCTCGACGGAGGTATCCGTGAGGGAGCGCATGAGACGCTGGTTGTGCTGATTCATCAGAAGGACAAGACAAAACTGGAGAATTTCACGCCCTCAGACTATGCCAAGGATCTTGATGGCAAAGCCTTCAAGGATCATCTGGGCGAGTTTTCCATTGAAGCCTATCCGATAGAAGACATTGCCGGAGGGGAAAACTATTTCACGGATGCACTTCAGCTGATAGCCACCCAGAAAGAAGTGAAACGCGTGATGGTGATTCCCAATGCCGAGGACCCCTATATATATAATAAGGTGTGCCAAACGCTGAATCGCATAGACGAAGAAAGGCTACAGGCAGGCGAGTCAGGTGGAACCGAGAAGCGCATCACCGTTTTCGCCATGCAGCCGATGGCCGGTGGCAACTTCCGTCATGAGATCCTCGGCTATTCCCTGATGGCAGCACTGGGCATCAAAGCCGATGAAATCAATAGTAAATCTTAAATTCATAAATCGTAAATTCGTAAATCGTAAATAACATGGCAAAGGTATTAATGATTGGCGCCGGAGGCGTCGCAACAGTAGCAGCATTCAAGATAGCCCAGAATGCTGACGTGTTTACCGACTTTATGATCGCCAGCCGTCGCAAGGCCAAGTGCGACAAGATCGTAGAGGATATCCACAAGGCTGGCTACGATATGGATATCAAGACCGCTCAGGTGGATGCTGACGATGTGGAGCAGTTGAAGACCCTCTTCAACGACTACAAGCCCGAACTTGTCATCAATCTCGCCCTGCCCTATCAGGACCTGACGATTATGGATGCCTGTCTGGCCTGTGGCTGTAACTATCTCGACACTGCCAACTACGAGCCGAAGGACGAAGCACACTTCGAGTATTCCTGGCAGTGGGCTTACAAGGACCGTTTCGAGCAGGCTGGTCTGACAGCCATCCTCGGCTGTGGTTTCGACCCGGGTGTCAGTGGTGTCTATACGGCCTACGCTGCCAAGCATCATTTCGACGAGATCCACTATCTTGACATCGTGGACTGCAATGCAGGTGACCATCACCATGCCTTCGCCACGAACTTCAATCCAGAGATCAACATCCGCGAGATTACGCAGAAAGGACTCTACTACAAAGACGGGCAATGGATTGAGACTGAGCCGCTGGAGATTCACAAGCCCCTCACCTATCCCAACATCGGTCAGCGCGAGAGCTATCTGCTGCACCACGAGGAACTGGAATCGCTAGTGAAGAATTATCCCACTATCAAGCAGGGCCGTTTCTGGATGACCTTCGGCGAACAGTATCTGAAGCACCTCGACGTGATTCAGAACATCGGCATGAGCCGCATCGACGAGATAATCTACGAGGCGCCATTGGCCGATGAGCCTGAGAAGACCGTCAAGGTGAAGATCGTACCCCTGCAGTTCCTGAAGGCCGTTTTGCCTAACCCACAAGATCTGGGTGAGAACTACGAGGGCGAAACCTCTATCGGCTGTCGCATCCGAGGTATCAAGAATGGCGAGGAGCACACCTACTATGTCTATAACAACTGCAAGCATCAGGAGGCTTACAAGGAAACTGGCATGCAGGGCGTATCATACACCACAGGTGTCCCAGCCATGATCGGTGCCATGATGTTCGTCAAAGGTATCTGGAAGAAGCCAGGTGTGTGGAACGTTGAGGATTTCGACCCCGATCCGTTCATGGAACAGCTGAACAAGCAAGGTCTGCCTTGGCACGAAGTGTTCGACGGCGACCTCGAACTATAATTATTAACTCTTAAATTTCTAAAAGCTATGGCAAAGAAAGAAGAATCTACGGAGCAGTTGACTCCGCAACAGCAGAAGCTGAAGGCCCTGCAGGCAGCAATGGCCAAGATCGAGAAAGACTTCGGCAAGGGCAGCATCATGCGTATGGGTGAAGAACAAGTGGAGAATGTGGAAGTGATTCCCACAGGCAGTATCGGACTGAATGCCGCTCTCGGTGTAGGCGGTTATCCCAAGGGACGTATCATCGAAATCTTCGGACCAGAGTCATCAGGTAAGACCACATTGGCCATACACGCCATTGCAGAGTGCCAGAAAGCAGGTGGCATCGCAGCGTTCATCGATGCAGAGCATGCCTTCGACCGTTTCTATGCAGCTAATCTCGGCGTAGATGTCGATAACCTGTACATCTCACAGCCCGATAACGGCGAACAGGCTCTGGAGATAGCAGAACAGTTGATCCGTTCGAGTGCCATCGACATCATCGTGATCGACTCTGTAGCCGCCCTGACTCCTAAAAAGGAGATCGAAGGCGACATGGGCGACTCGGCAGTAGGTCTGCAGGCTCGTCTGATGAGTCAGGCTCTCCGCAAGCTGACTTCGACCATCTCGAAGACCAAGACCACCTGTATCTTCATCAACCAGCTGCGCGAGAAGATCGGCGTGATGTTCGGCAATCCTGAAACCACCACTGGTGGTAATGCCCTGAAGTTCTATGCATCCGTGCGTCTGGATATCCGCAAGGTGACAACCCTGAAAGATGGCGACACACCTATCGGCAACCAGGTGCGTGTGAAGATCATCAAGAACAAGGTGGCACCTCCCTTCCGCAAGGCGGAATTTGAGATTACCTTCGGCGAAGGCATCTCAAAGATTGGTGAGATTGTGGATCTCGGTGTGGAGTATAACATCATCAAGAAGAACGGATCCTGGTTCTCCTATGGAGACTCTAAACTGGCTCAGGGTCGCGACGCTACCAAGGCATTGCTGAAGGACAATCCTGAACTCTGTGAAGAGCTGGAGGCCAAGATTAAAAAGGCCATTTCAGATAAAGAAGAATAGAAAAGAATAATCCCAGCCGCCTGGCTGGGATTATTCTTTTATTTAGTTGAGTGGAACGCCTTTGCTGACACTCATTTTGCCCGAATTTGTCTGACTGGCTCTTCTACGTGCAGATACCGTAGACATTCCCGTCTTGGGAGCATCCTTCGTATAAGTCTTTGTGACAGAACCTGTACCATCAAAGTCTACATACAACAGCTTATTATTAGAGCGGTTGAATATCCAAGTATACAGACCATTCTGACCATGTTCAATCTTATCGGGCTCACCTGCAGCCATCATCACCTCATCCTCAGAGAATCCGATACCGACGTGACCAGCACGAATCATAGCACGGCTACCCTCTGAAGTCTGCACCTTCTTTCCAGGTCCAGGAGCAAAGACATAACCGAAGTAGTCCTCCTGGTTCTCTGCCTTATTGGCATCAAGCACTACATCTGTGAAGAAGTAGGTACCCAGTATCGTGTTCTTCAGCTTGACTGTAGCCTTATCGTCATTCTTATGCGGCGTGATAGACTCAATCTGATACTCGGCAAGACGGGGAATAGCCTGAACCTTCTTTGTGGTCTCGTTCAACATCGTAGTTGGATACTTTGTATGGATGATCCTACCCAAGAACGATTTATAGTTATAGCCGTTAACTGACATAATGTCATCCACCAACTCGAAGGAATTACCAAACAAGAACTTGGCATTGTCCATAATAAACTCGTCATCGCGCATACCGCAATTGGTTTTGGAAATGGCAACATTCTGGAAGAACTCGTTACCATCCTCGTCCTCGACGATGATCTTCACAGGGAAGCTACGGGTACCAACACCTACAGCGACCACCTTCACCTGCTTGTCCTTCTCCGACAGGTAATCCATATAACCATCACTGTCATAGTCAGTATCGATACGGAAGAAACGGGTTTTGGTATAAAGTGTCTTACCCATCAGCTGCTCACGGGCAATATCGACATCGCCCAGATAGGCCAACGTAGGCACACCAGCCTTCCCATAGCAATAGTCATCAAACGTGCCGCTGGGAATTTCGTAATAATAGCTCCTGCCATTATCCTGACAATAGAAATTGATGTGGGAGTGGCCATCTGCGCCTTCCGTATGTCCCTTATAAATCATGATTTTGTATTTCAAAGGCATACTGCTCACTTCCTTGCCGGTAGAAGCGTCAGTGAATGTTTTCACGACCAGATCATACTTCTCTGGCAAAACCATGAACTTCATCCCCTCCTGCCAGTCACAAAGACTGTAGTATCTGAAGTTCTTACTGATGAAATCCTGTGCAGTCTCTTCTTCTTGCTGCAGACCTTCCAAACCTTCCACCATTTGTGCCTGGGCCATCTTCTTGACATTACGAGTCTTCACAATATATGAATTCTCCTGAGCCGAGGCTGTCAGTAAGGCAAGAGCCAAACAGGCTGATAAAATCACTCTTTTCATAACTATCGATAGTTTATTTTAGAATTCTGTGTGCAAAGATAGTAGATTTTTGAGACATAACAAAATAATTTGTGCCAAAATGACGTAATAAAAAACATTTTCCCCCAGAAAAGCCATTTTGGCACGTGCTTTGCACTAGCCATAGCGGATTATTATCCAAAAAAATGTGAATACAAACAATAAAAAAATAAGAATTATGGGAAAGATTATTGGAATTGACTTAGGAACTACAAACAGCTGCGTTGCCGTATTCGAAGGTAACGAGCCAGTAGTAATCGCCAACAGCGAGGGTAAGCGTACCACTCCCTCTGTCGTTGGTTTTGTTGAGAACGGTGAGCGTAAGATCGGTGACCCTGCCAAGCGTCAGGCCATCACCAACCCGAAGAACACCATCTACTCTATCAAGCGTTTCATGGGTGAGAACTGGCAGCAGACCGAAAAGGAGATTGCCCGCGTACCTTATTCAGTAGTGAATGAGGGCGGTTATCCCCGTGTTGACATCAATGGCCGCAAGTACACCCCGCAGGAGATTTCTGCTATGGTGCTCCAGAAGATGAAGAAGACTGCCGAGGACTATCTCGGACAGGAGGTGACGGATGCCGTCATCACCGTGCCTGCCTACTTCTCCGACTCTCAGCGTCAGGCCACGAAGGAGGCCGGACAGATTGCAGGTCTGAATGTGAAGCGTATTGTCAACGAGCCGACAGCTGCCGCTTTGGCATACGGTGTTGACAAGGCCAACAAGGATATGAAGATTGCTGTCTTCGACCTCGGTGGTGGTACGTTCGATATCTCAATCCTCGAGTTTGGAGGTGGCGTTTTCGAGGTGCTCTCTACCAATGGTGATACACACCTCGGTGGTGACGACTTCGACCAGGCTATCATCGACTGGCTGGTTCAGGAGTTCAAGAACGACGAGGGTGCAAACCTGAAGGACGACCCGATGGCTATGCAGCGTCTGAAGGAGGCTGCCGAGAAAGCTAAGATTGAGCTGTCTTCTTCTACCAGCACCGAGATCAACCTGCCGTACATCATGCCTGTGGCTGGTGTTCCCAAGCACTTGGTGAAGACCTTGACACGTGCTAAGTTCGAGCAGCTGGCTCACGACCTGATCCAGGCTTGTCTGGCTCCCTGTCAGAAGGCTATCGCTGATGCCCACCTGACCACAGCCGACATCGACGAGGTCATCCTCGTAGGCGGTTCAAGCCGTATTCCCGCTGTACAGACCCTCGTCAAGAACTACTTCGGCAAGGAGCCTTCAAAGGGTGTGAACCCCGATGAGGTGGTGGCCGTTGGTGCTGCTATCCAGGGTGCTATCCTGAATAAGGAGGGTGGCGTAGGCGACATCGTGCTGCTCGACGTAACCCCGCTGACACTGGGTATCGAGACACTGGGTGGTGTGATGACCAAGCTGATCGAAGCCAACACGACCATTCCTTGCAAGAAGAGCGAGACCTTCTCTACCGCTGCTGACAATCAGACAGAGGTGACCATCCACGTGCTTCAGGGTGAGCGTCCGATGGCAGCCCAGAACAAGAGTATCGGTCAGTTCAACCTCACCGGTATTGCTCCTGCCCGTCGTGGTATTCCTCAGATTGAGGTTACCTTCGACATCGACGCCAACGGTATCCTCAAGGTGTCTGCCAAGGATAAGGCCACTGGCAAGGAGCAGGCCATCCGCATCGAGGCTTCGTCAGGTCTGTCTCAGGACGAGATCAACCGCATGAAGGCCGAGGCTGAGCAGAATGCCGAGAACGACAAGCGCGAGCGTGAGCGCATTGACAAGCTGAATCAAGCTGACTCGATGATCTTCCAGACCGAGAATCAGTTGAACGAGATCGGTGACAAGATTCCTGCCCAGCTCAAGCCCGCTATCGAGCAGGCTCTCCAGCAGCTGAAGGATGCCCACAAAGCAGGCGACGTAGCCGCCATCGACTCTGCCATCGCAGCCCTCAACCAGGCCTGGCAGAACGCTTCTGCCCAGATGTACCAGCAGAGTGGCGCAGCCGGACAGCCTGGTGGTGACACCTATCAGGGTGGTCAGCAGCAGACTGGCGGTCAGCAGCAAGGTCCGAAGGCTGAAGATATTCAGGATGCCGACTTCGAGGAGGTCCACTAAGATTAAGACTTCAACATCAGATAGAAAGTCCGTGTAGTCGAAAGATTACACGGATTTTTCTGTTTATATGGTTGCTATTCCATCGATTTTTTGTATTTTTGCAGCATGAAGATCATTATAGCAATAGATTCATTTAAAGGGTGCCTGACTTCTAAGGAAGCTAACGAGGCAGCTGCGGCGGGTATCAAAGAGGTTTATCCTGACGCAGAGATTGTGGAAGTGCCTGTCAGTGATGGCGGCGAGGGATATATGGAAGCCTTCCATGCTGCCGTTGGAGGCAGACTGGAGGAAGTGACGGTGAGAGACCCGCTAATGCGGCCAATCACGGCAAAGTATCTGTTACACAACGAGATGGCCGTGATTGAGATGGCTCAGGCCAGTGGTCTGACCTTGCTGACAAAGGAGGAGCGCAACCCGATGGTGGCAACGAGCTATGGCACTGGTCAGTTGGTGGCAGATGCTGTCCGCAAGGGGGCAAAGCATATCATCATCGGACTCGGCGGCAGTGCTACCAGCGATGCAGGCATGGGTATGCTCAGGGCGCTGATTGAGAGCATTCCCCCAGCCCCCTCCAATAGAGAGGGAGAATGGAGACATCAACAAATCTGGGATGATATTGAGGCCTTCAATGATGTCACGTTCACTATCGCTTCCGACGTCAAGAATCCCCTTTATGGTGAGGAGGGGGCGGCTCATGTCTTTGCCCCTCAGAAGGGTGCTACCCCAGAAATGGTCCTCGCCCTCGACGAACGAGCCAGAAAGTTTGCTGAGATTTCTGCCAGACATTTCGGCTATGACCGTTCACAGATACCTGGTGCAGGAGCTGCCGGAGGTCTTGGCTATGCCTTCCTTCAATACCTCAACGCGAAAAGCAGGTCTGGCATTCAGTTGCTGCTCGATACCATCCGATTCAAAGAAATGGTCAGAGATGCGGATCTCGTTGTCACTGGCGAAGGCTCCGCTGATCGCCAGACGCTGATGGGCAAGTTGCCAACGGGTATCCTGGAACAAGCAATACCTGTTCCCGTTTTCCTGATAGCAGGCAGAATCAGCGACCGCGAGGAACTGTTAAATGCAGGTTTCGCCCAAGTCGAATGTATCAATCCGCCTGGTATCCCCCTCGAAGAAGCCATGCGCAAGGAGGTTGCCCAACATAACATCCGTCAGCTATTCATTTCCGGCCGTTGCCAGCTCCGCCAAAATAGGCCTTCATGACATTAAAGCCGTAGTCGAGGAGGATGGCCGACTCTGTGAAGCGGGAGGACATGCTACGGCTGTTGAGGAGAACCAGATAGAGGGTTACGCCATTACGAGTGGCAGCAGAGGCCAGACAATTGCCTGCCTGACGGGTGAAACCGGTCTTGATGCCGATGCAGCCATTGTATGTCGTCAACAGGGCATTAGTGTTACGGCAAGGCATGTGGCGCCCGTCTGTCAGAGGGATATCCTTTTCCTTTGTTCCGACAATCTGTGCAAACATGCTGTCTCGCATACAGTAACGTGACAATTTGACTAAATCGCATGCCGTACTGAAATTATCCAAGGCAGGCATACCATTCGGATTGGCGTAATGGGTATTCGTCATGCCCAGATAAGCCGCTTTCTCGTTCATCATCTCACAGAATCTCAACGTATCACCACCAATGTTCTTTGCAATAGCATAGGCCGCATCGTTGTCGCTTACCAGCATCATCTCGTCGATGAGATGACGTACCACATATCCATCACCCAGTCTGACTCTGGAGTCTTTAGAGACATATACATCACTGGTTATCTTGACGGTATCAGTCATGTTTCCGTTTTCAAGGGCTAGCAGACAAGTCATCATCTTCGTCAACGAGGCCATGAACATCGGCTCATTGGCATACTTCTGACTGATGACAAGACCTGTGGAATCCTCGACGAGCATCCAGGCCTCAGCTGTGAGCGAGCTGAGTTTCTCCCATCCTTCTATCGAGTCCAGCTTCAGCACAGCACTAAGGGATATAGAGTCGATCCTGTTGATTCTTTCCAGTCGTAACTGTTCTGGGCTAAGAGACCTTGCATCATCAGAACGGCCTGTATTGCAAGCCGTTACACAGCCCATCAACATCGCCAGAAGTCCCCATTTGATTCTATTCATCATTGCTTAATCCAATCATCTACTCAAAAATCAGATTGCAAAGATACAACAATATCCCGACATACAAAAATTCTTCTAAAATAACTTTGCCACATCAGCATTAATTTGTATCTTTGTCCCCAAAACGAATGAATTGCTTTATGATAAGGATTGACTATCTGCCCGTTGTCAACTATTCCATGATGAATAGCGGCATCAAAGCATGTAACTCATTGGTGATAGAGAATCACGACGATCACGAGTGGAACCAACTACAGATTGACATGAAAGGACCTTACATCAAGGAATGCAGCTGTCGTGTGGACACCCTTCGACAAGGACAGTCTGTGCAAATCAGTGCCATCGACATTGAGCCAGACATCCAGACGCTGAGCGAGATTACCGAGGCTGTCAAGACCACTTTCACATTGACCTTGAAGGTGGAGGGGCAGACTTTCGAGGAAGAGACATACCCCATTACGCTCCTTTCATACGAGGAATGGGCAGGCAGTCAGGTGATGCCTGAGCACCTCGCCTCATTTGTCGTACCCAACAACCCGCTGCTGACGAAGGTCAAGGCCTCAGCTGCCAGATTCCTGGAGCAATGGACAGGATCATCGGCCTTCGACGAATACCAAACCCAAGACAGAAACAGGGTTCGCGCCCAAGTGGCTGCCATCTACGAGGCACTCCGTTCTGAGGGCATCGTCTATTCTGCTCCCCCTGCCAGCTTCGAGGAGACGGGTCAGCGTATCCGTCTGGCAGACAAGGTACTCACCGAGAAATTCGGAACCTGTCTGGACACGAGTCTGCTGATAGCATCATGTCTGGAGGAAGCAGGCATCTACCCCATCGTCCTGATGCTGAAAGGCCACGCAATGGTTGGCGCCTGGCTGACACCCATCGTCTTTCCGCAGATGGTGTGCGATGACGTGAGCTACCTATTGAAAGAGACGGCTGACGGCAACAACAACCTGGTGGTGTTAGAATCGACGGCCATCACGTCGTCGGAACGCGTCAGTTTCGAGGATGCCGTGAAGATGGCTATGAAGAAACTGAGCGACGAGAGCCAGTTCCTGTATTTCGTGGACATCCACCGCTGCAGGCTCAGCAACATCAGGCCACTGCCACAGCGAATCCAGAAAGATGGCGTCTGGACATTTGCCAATGAAGGCATCGAGCACCAGAATGCCACTGAGGCCGTGAACAGCCTGAACCATTATGACCTGCGTCTGGAGGATACAGGCAAACCCGTCACAAAACAGATGATCTGGGAACGCAAGCTGCTGGATTTCTCACTGCGCAACAATCTACTGAACACAAGACTCGGCAGGAAGGTCGTACCTTTCATCTCCTTCGGGATTGAGCACTTAGAGGATCATCTGCAGAACAACGAGGACTACCAGATCACCCCATCGCCAGGCAAGAAGATTGAGCCCAATGCTGACGGTATGTACGACTCGCAGCATCAAGCCGCAGAACATCAGGATTACGTCTCAGAGCTTATAAGCAACCACAAGATAGCGTCGTACCAGACAGAAGCGGAGTTGCAGAGTGCACTGAAATACATCTACCGCACAGCCCGTACCTCCTTGGAGGAAAATGGTGCCAACAGCCTGTTCCTGACTCTTGGCATGCTGAAATGGTATGAGACTGCCAAGAGCGAGCAACCCCGATATGCCCCCATCCTGTTATTGCCTGTAGACATCATCCGCAGGAGCGGCAACAATTACGTCATCAGGAAGCGTGACGAGGATATCATCCTGAATATCACGCTGGTAGAACTGCTGAAACAGAATTTCAAAATCAACCTAGACGTTCTGAAGGAACTGCCCAAGGATGAGAGTGGCGTCGACGTCAAACTGATATTCACCTACTTCCGCAGAGCCATCATCGGACAAAAGAAATGGAATGTGCTGGAAGAGTCGATGCTCGGTCTGTTCTCTTTCAACAAATTCGTGATGTGGAACGACATCCATTCGAATGCCGACAAGCTGAAGGAGAACGTCGTCGTGGCCTCACTGATTGAAAACCGCGACAAACAGGACATCACGGCAGAAGCCGTTGATGCCAGACATATCGACAAGGATCATTCGCCTATGGACTTTGCCATCCCCCTCGACGTGGACTCCTCGCAGATGGAAGCCATCGTGGAGTCGGGCAACGGCAGGTCGTTTATCCTGCACGGTCCTCCAGGCACTGGCAAGTCACAGACTATCACCAACATGATTGCCAACGCCCTGTATCAGGGCAAACGCGTGTTGTTCGTGGCAGAGAAGATGGCAGCCCTGAGTGTGGTTCAGTCGCGCCTTGAGAAGATCAGTCTGGCACCGTTTTGTCTGGAGCTGCACTCTAACAAGGCGACGAAGAAGCACTTCCTCGAGCAGATGGACGAGGTGCTGAAGATCACGAAGATCAAGTCGCCTGAGGAATATGCACAGCGGTCGGAAGAACTGTTCAATGAGCGTAAAGAGCTTATCAGCTATATGGAGGCTCTGCACAAGAAAGGTCAAAGTGGGCTGAGCCTGTATGAAAGCATCTCAGAATACCTGTCGATCCCAGAAGAGGAGATGAGCCAGCAGCTACCTCAGGAAGAGCGCATCAACGTCGGTTTCATCGAACAATGCAAGAACCAGATTGAGCCGACCGATGCCATTCTGGCCATTGTCGGACAGCCTTCGCAAAACCCTCTCTACGGAATGGAACCAACAGACAACAGGCAGGACACCATAGATGCCATCCGCTCCCTGTTAGAGGATTTCAATGAGACTTTCCATCAGTTCAATACACAGCTGAACACCTTGAACAGCACCGTCAACCTCAATCTCTCTACAGAGGAGGACCTGAAATGGCTGGAGATGTTTGTAGAACATGTATCCTGCGAGAAGGACTGCGAAGAACAGCGCGAGACAATCCTCGAATCGTTCAGTGAAGATATCCTCAAGATGGATGTCCAAGCCAATCGCAGAGAATGGGATGAGGCAAGGTCCAAGTGGTTCCTTCCCCGCTATTTTGCGAAGAAGAAATACCTGCAATCGATCCAACGCTACGGCCAGGTCTTCGAGTCAGGCATTGACGACATGCTCAATCTTGTCGGCCGCTATCAGGACACTAAGAAACAATTGAAGACCCAGGCTGAGCAGCTGATGGCATACGCGCATGCCAATGGATTCCGTCATCAGGACCTTCAGGAGGCCTATGATTCCTATCTCGGCAACCAACAGACGGCCAGAAGACAGGAGTTCCTGTATGATGCGGAGAAGACAACATCCCTCAACCACCAGCTGGCTGCGCTCACGGAGAAAATCAATACAAAAACAGTCAATCGGAAGACCAAATTTGAGATAGCCAACAACATTGACCGTTGGCTGAACAACTACCCTGGCATGAAAGACTGGTACCATTGGGTGGACAAAAAGCAGGAACTGAGCCATCTGGGACTCCAGCCTGTCATCGATGCAATAGAAAAAGGTACGCGACCCCTGATGGCCGTCCGTGCTTACTTGAAAGGGATGTATCACCTGCTGATTAATTCTGCCATCGATGCAAACCCACAGCTCAGAATGTTCAACGGCCTTAAGTTCCGCCAGCAAATAGAGACCTACAAGCGGGACACGGCCAGATTCCAGGAACTGAGCAAGGAAGAACTCTACAGCAAACTGGCATCACGTGTACCGTCATCATCGGCTGCCTCTGCCGAAGGATCGGAAATCAGCATCCTCAAACGGAACATAGCCAATGGCGGAAGGGGCAACTCCATCCGGACAATCCTTGACAGCATACCCACGCTGCTGCCAAGACTTTGTCCGTGTATGCTGATGAGTCCGATATCCGTTGCCCAGTACATCGACCTGAATGCGGACAAATTCGATTTGGTCATCTTCGACGAGGCCTCCCAGATGCCTACCAGTGAGGCCGTCGGAGCCATTGCCAGAGGCAAGGCGCTCATCGTCGTCGGAGACAGCAAGCAGATGCCACCCACCAGTTTCTTCTCCACGACTCAGGTTGACGAGGAAGAGGCTGACATCGACGATATGGAAAGCGTGCTCGACGACTGCATCACGCTGTCACTTTGCGAGCATCAGCTCAAATGGCACTACCGCAGCAAGCACGAGAGCCTGATTGCCTTCAGCAATTCCCAGTACTACGACAATGACCTGCTGACATTCCCGTCTGTTGACGACCGTCTGACGAAGGTCACCTTGGTTCCTGTGAACGGTGTCTACGACAAAGGACGCACAAGAAGCAATCCTGAGGAGTCGAAGGCCATCGTCAATGAGATCATCAGAAGACTGTCAGACCCTGAATTACGGAAATACAGCATCGGCGTCGTCTCATTCAGCAAGGTACAGGGCGACCTCATAGAAGACGACCTGACGGAAGAACTCGACAAACATCCTGACCTGAAGGAGATTGCCTATAACGGGAAAGAGCCCATCTTCGTCAAGAACCTGGAAAATGTGCAGGGCGACGAACGTGATGTCATCTTGTTCTCCGTTGGTTACGGTGCAGACAAACACGGTAAGGTATCTATGAATTTCGGACCGCTCAACAATGCCGGCGGTGAGCGTCGCCTCAATGTGGCTGTCTCACGGGCCCGCTATGAAATGATCGTCTATTCCACCTTGAAAGCCAGTCAGATTGACCTGAAGCGCTCAAATGCAAAGGGTGTGGAAGGTCTGAAGGGATTCCTGGAGTTTGCCGAGACAGGCAAGTTACCCATCATCTCAGGCACTTCCCACCATACCGACAGCAACATAGTGGCCAGCCAGATTTGTCAGGCACTACAGGAAAAGGGCTATCTGACAGAATCATTCGTCGGCAGGTCAAAATTCAAGGTCGACATTGCCGTCTCGACAAAAGAACATCCCGAGAACTATATCCTCGGTATCCTCTGCGACGGTAGGAGCTACTACGAGACCAAGACGACGAGGGACCGGGAGATTGTCCAGCCCAATGTCCTGCAAATGCTCAAGTGGAAGGTCATGCGCGTATACTCCATCGACTGGTATGAGAACAAGGAAAGAGCCCTCCAGCAAATTCTTGACGAGCTGAAGTCTGCTGAGTCTGGCAAGCCACAGAAGGCCATCCGTCAGGAAGAACCAGTCCCTTACGTCTTCGACGCAGAGAAAATCAAGGGTGCAGTCATCGAGGAGAATACGGTCAGGAACAAAGGCCAGAGACCATACGTTGAGGCGGTTGTCAAGACGGCACTTGTTGACAAGGAGTCCTTCAACCCCAACGACAAGGCCAACTTCACCGCCATCAAGGAGATTGTCAAGGCAGAACAACCCATAGCGGGGAGTTTCCTATGCAAACGGCTGGCCAAAGTTTACGGTTTCGGTCATGCGGGCTCCAATATTCAGAAAGCCGTCTCGCTTGCTGCATCCAAATTCTATCAGGACCCCTGGCCCATTGACGGCATGTGCAGTTTCTGGCTCGATGCCGAGAGTTCACTCAACTTTAAGGGCTACAGATCCCCGTCGCCACGCACCATCTCAGAGATACCCGCATTAGAAATTGCCAATGCCATCCTGGAGGTGCTGGAAGAGGAATTCTCCCTGCCACAGAACAAGATACCGACCTTAGCTGCCAGAAAGCTCGGGTTTGCAAGTGCAGGAGCCAAGATAGTTGAAATCGTCAAGTCGGTCATCACAATGATGGGAAAAGACTCGCAGATAGTGATTAACGGCGATTATGTCTCACTGAAAGGATCATAACAACCAATAAGAATGAAAAAAACTATTCTGCTACTCATGACGCTGCTCATGGCCATGATGGTCTGGGCACAAAGCAGTTCCGCCCTAGACCAGGTCAAGACAGGCCCAAGAGCCGATAAACAAATCATATTCAAGACTGAAGCGGCAGGCGTACCCTATCGGATACCCGCTTTGGCCAAATGTAAGGACGGCAGTCTCATTGCCATCGCCGACTACCGTTATTGCAAGGCAGACATCGGATACGGAGCCATCGACCTGCGTTACCGCATCAGCAAAGACAATGGTGCGACATGGGGTAAGGAACAGACACTGGCCAAAAGCAATGAACAGCTGACAGGCAACGACTGGCGCTATGCCTATGGTGATGCCTGTACGGTGGCTGACAGCGAAAGTAAGAATGTGGTGGCCTTCTGTGTGGGAGGTCATGTCACGTTCTTCGATGCCACCAGAGAAAATCCACAACATGTGGTCAGGTTTCGTAGCAAGGATAACGGTCAGACCTGGGACAGCGGCACCTGTATCACAGAACAGATATACGGTCTTTATGACCAGCGCGCCGTCGGCAGGCCCGACGGCATCTTCCTCACCTCAGGGCGCATCCTCCAGAGCCGTCAGGTCAAGAATGGTGACTTCTATCGTCTCTATATCGCCCACCCCATCAGGAAAGGAGGGGTGAGCGTCATCTATTCTGATGATTTCGGAGAGACTTGGAAGGTACTTGGAGATCCCAATGCCTTGCCATCGAAATACTGTGACGAGTCCGTCTTGGAAGAAATGCCAGACGGCAGTATTCTGCTCAGTGTCAGGGAGAAAGGGGCCAGAATGATCAATGTCTTTATCTATACAGACCCCATGAGTGGTGTTGGAAGCTGGAGTTCGGAGGCCAATGCCAAAGGGATGGCAGGCGTGAATGCCTGCAACGGGGAACTGCTTATCGTGCCTGCCACCCGTACAAAGGACGGAAAGAAGGTAAGCGTCTTGTTACACTCAGTCCCCCAGAGCCCTGAACGCATCAACGTTGGCTTCTATTTCAAGGAAATAGCCTCCCGCAACAACTATGCCACAGGTGAAGCTGCAGCAGAAGGCTGGCAGAAAGGTCTGCAGGTATCTGACAAGTCATCGTGCTATTCCACCATGCTACAGCTTGACAACGGAAAGATCGGATTCCTATTTGAAGAAAATGGTCAGAACAGCGGCTATGACATCACATTCGAAACATTCACCTTGGAGGAAATCACAGAAGGTGCCTATCAATAAGAGATGAAAAAAGTGAGGAACAGCGAATTGCTTCTTTCCTATATCCGGGAAGGGCGGACGATGACCCAGCGGGAAAAGCTCTGGCTCATCGTCAGTCTGAGTATTCCCTCTATCTTGGCACAGATATCAGCAACAGTGATGTTCTTCATCGACGCGTCAATGGTGGGACACCTGGGGGCGAAGGCATCAGCTGCCATCGGACTCGTGGAGACCACAGGCTGGCTAATGGGAGGATTGGCATCTGCCGCGAATATGGGCTTTTCAGTCCAGGTGGCCCACTTTATTGGAGCCAACGACTTCGAGGCGGCAAGAAGGGTGCTGCGCCAGTCATTAGTCTGTTGTTTGCTTTGGGCGCTGATGACATCTATGATATCAGTTATCATTGCACCGTTCCTACCCTATTGGATGGGAGGAAGTGAAGAAATTGCCCATGATGCCTCTGTCTACTTTGCCATTTTCGGCTTTTGCGGCATCTTCTTCCAAATGGAGGGTTTGGCAGGTTCGATGCTGAAGTGCTCAGGCAATATGAAGATTCCCTCCATGCTGAATATCGGTATGTGTGTGATGGACGTGGTTTTCAACTACATCTTTATATATATCCTCGACTTGGGTGTGATGGGAGCTGCCATTGGAACAGGAGCAGCCATGCTGATAACAGCAGTACTGATGCTCTATTTTGTGCTCGTCAAGTCAAAAATACTATCACTCGTAGGAAGGTCGGGGTCATTCAAGCCAAAGTCCGACACCGTCGGTACAGCTGTTAAGATAGGTGCTCCTATGGGACTTCAGCACCTGCTGATGGGAGGCGCGTATATTGTGAGTACCATGATTGTGGCTCCTCTTGGCACTATAGCCATTGCTGCCCACTCGCTGGCAATTACCGTGGAAAGTCTCTGTTACATGCCTGGCTTCGGTATTGCAGAAGCAGCCACTACCCTCGTGGGACAGGGTATCGGGGCCGGACAGAAGCTGCTGACACGCTCATTCGCATATATGTCAGTGGGACTGGGCATTGCTGTCATGACCTTCATGGGTATGCTGATGTGGATCTTTGCCCCAGAGCTCATGGCCATCATGTCACCAGTCGAGGAAGTCATAGCCCAAGGGACACAGGTACTCCGCATTGAAGCCTGGGTAGAACCGTTGTTTGCTGCTGCCATAGTAGCCAATGGTGTCTTTATCGGAGCAGGCGACACGATCATTCCCGCCATCATGAGTCTTGCTTCCATGTGGGCCATCCGCCTGACACTCGCCGCTACCCTCGCTCCGAAATATGGCCTCAAGGGTGTATGGACGGCAATGGCCATCGAGCTCTCCTTCCGTGGCAGCATCTTCCTTGTACGACTCTTCAAAGGCGGTTGGGCCAACAAGCTAAAATTGAAAAACGATAATTGAGAAATAAAACTAAAGATTACAAATATGCGCAGAATTCTATTAGTACTATTCGTTATTCACTGTTCACTGATCTCCGTCTGGTCTCAGACGAAAAACACTGAGGTGTTGTTTGAAACCACAGCAGGCAACATCCGTATCGCCCTCTACGAAGAGACACCGCTAACACGCGACAACTTCTTGAAAATCACGAAGATGGGCATCTACGACTCGCTGCTCATCCACCGCGTTATCAAAGACTTTATGATCCAGAGCGGTGACACGAACAGCAAACATGCCAAGCCAGGACAGTTGCTTGGCACCGGTGACTTCGACTACACCACTGAGGCAGAGTTCCGGCTGCCACAGATTTTCCATCGTCGCGGTGTCGTAGCTATGGCACGGGAAGGTGACAAGGTGAATCCTGAGCGACGTTCCTCGGCCTGCCAGTTCTACATTGTCTGGGGAAAGGTATATGATGATGCCCGAATAGCGAAGGTTCAGGAACGCCTAGACTCCGCCACACAGGGACAAGTTAAGCTCACGCCAGAGATGATTGAAGTCTACAAAACCATCGGCGGCACCCCCCATCTCGACGGACAATACACCGTTTTCGGGGAAGTGACTGAGGGAATGGACGTCGTAGAGAAAATCCAGCAGGTTCAGACTGATAAGAACGATCGCCCCTTGGAAGATATCCGCATCCTGAAGGCGACGGTGACAAAAGACCTCCCTCAGCCAAAACCAGAGAAGAAAACTGTCACAACCAAGAAGGTCGTCAGGCGGAACGTCCGAAGGTAACAGACACAAAAAAGCCGCTCAAGGGTCATCAACGACTCAAGGGCGGCGCCAACAATCTATGAATAACTAAAAACCTTTTCTTTGGAAAAAAACGGAGTGTCACCACTGCGTCTGTTATCCTTACTTGCAATTCTTTTTTCTAACACCTTAGAAATACCTATTGCCAATCAAAACTAATAAACCTAAAACCAAAATTCTAACTAACTATTAACTCTAACTAAAACCTAATTCAATCTATAATTACCTTAACTAATACCTCTGTATTGTTCTATTGAAGATCGTCAATTGTTTCCTTTTGACGATGCAAAGGTACGACTATTTTTCAAACCTGCAATGAAATATTACGAGTTTTTGCATAAAAACCGTATTTCTTTTGATATATATCAAGCGGATTGTGTGCGAACACACGAAATTGTGTGCGAAGACAACGTTAAATTGCCAATTCTTTCCCTACCTTATTGGTCAGTTCCACGAATTCAGGAATTGTCAGTTGTTCTGGACGACGAGTCATCATGGAATCATTCGAATCAGGCGACAGAAGTTTAGAGTTCGGAGGCAATAGCTGACGAAGGGAGACACGGAGCATTTTCCGGCGCTGGTTAAAGACCGTCTTCACCACACGTCTGAAGAGTTGTTCATCGCATCCAAGGTCTGTGACTTCATTTCGGGTCATCCGAATCACAGCACTCTGCACCTTTGGAGGCGGATTAAACACGCCAGGCTCCACCGTGAACAGATAATCTACATGGTACCAAGCCTGAATCAAGACGGAAAGGATGCCATACTGCTTATTACCCGGTTGGGAGGCAATACGTAACGCCACCTCATGCTGGATCATTCCCGTACAGCAAGGTATGAGATCCTTATTGTCGAGCATCTTGAAAAAAATCTGTGAGGAGATATCGTATGGATAGTTGCCCGTCAATACAAACGGCTGACCATCGAACACCTCATGAAGATCCATCCGAAGGAAGTCGCCTTCAATAATCGGGGATACTGGAGTGTAGGTGGACTCCCGAAACAAAGTTTCCTTCAGATACGCCACACTCTCACGGTCGATCTCTACGACCTTGAAGGGACGTGGTTTCTCTACAAGATACTGAGTCATGACACCCATACCTGGTCCTACCTCCAAGACTGGAAGCCCAGGACAGGCATCAACCGTATCAGCAATAGCCTTGGCGATATTCAAGTCTGTCAGGAAATGCTGACCAAGATTCTTTTTCGGTCTTACTTGTTTCATGGGGACAAAATTACAACTAATCGCGTAAAAAAACAAAAAAAGCGGGCAGATTTTTCTTTCTGCCCGCCTTTTCTATGCTTTCTTTGTTTTTACTTTCTCTATTTCACTCCCAAATTCATGTCGTTATTAATCTTCATGGCCTCTGCAGCACATACAGCAACGACGATTGTTATCATGAATAAAAAAGTCATAATCTGTCTCCTTCTTTTGTTTATTATCCTGTTTTGTATTCTTTAGACGATGCAAAATTACCGCTGTTTGCGCGCACAAACAAGTTTTTAAGCTAAAAAAGCCAAAAACAGAACGTTTCATTGACACGTATCAAGTTTTATTCGTACCTTTGCGGCATGGAAATGAAAACGATCCTCACAAATACGGCCAAGATTATTTTACCTATCCTGCTGGGTGGGGCCATCCTATATTGGATGTACCGAGGTGAGGATTTTGAATGTCTTCAACACGTACTGACTGAGGAAATGAACTGGACATGGATGCTGTTGTCGTTTCCCTTTGGCATCCTGGCACAGATGTTCAGAGGCTGGCGCTGGAAGCAGACCTTGGATCCTGTCGTGGAGAGCAAGGTTCGAAGTTCAGTCTGTATTCATGCCGTATTCCTCAGCTATGCTGCCAGTCTTGTCATCCCCCGCATCGGAGAGTTCTCGCGTTGTGCCGTATTGAAGCGCCTGGACGGACTGTCGTTCTCGAAGGCCCTGGGTACGGTGGTTACTGAACGGGCCGTCGACACCCTGATAGTGATGCTGTATTCTGGCATTATCCTTCTGATTGAGATGAGTGTATTCGGTACCTTCTTCAAGGCAACAGGTACATCCTTCGACCATATCGTGGGGAGTTTCTCACTCATGGGATGGCTGGTGACGGCCGTCTGCGGCATCGCTGCACTGATACTGCTGCACCTGTTGCTGAAGAACTTCTCTATATATAATAAGGTGAAGATGACACTGAGAGGCATCTGGGAGGGCGTCGTCTCCTTGAAAAGCGTGAAGAACCTGCCCCTCTACCTGTTTTTCTCCATCGGAATCTGGGTTATGTATTTCCTGCATTACTACCTGACATTCTTCTGCTTCGACTTTACAGCGAATCTTGGTATCGGCTGTGCTTTAGTGTCTTTCGTCATAGCAAACTTCGCCGTCATCGTCCCCACACCAAACGGTGCTGGTCCCTGGCACTTCGCCATCAAGACCATGCTCATCCTCTACGGTGTAGCTGATGTCCAGGCTCTCTGGTTCGTGCTCATCGTACATACTGTCCAGACAATGCTGGTTATCGCCCTCGGTATCTATGCCTGGGTGGCTCTGATGTTTACGAAACGTTTAAACCCAAAAACAACATAACTATGAGTGAAATTAAGAATCTGAACCCAGCGTGCATCTGGAAGAACTTCTATGCACTGACACAAGTTCCACGTCCAAGCGGACATCTGGAGAAAGTACAACAGTTCCTGCTCGACTTCGCCAAAGAAGCCGGCGTCGAGGCTTTCAAGGATCCTGCCGACAACATCGTAATGCGCAAGCCCGCCTCGCCAGGCATGGAAGGCAGGAAAGGCGTCATCCTGCAGGCTCACATGGACATGGTACCACAGAAGACTCCGGAGAGTACCCACAATTTTGAGACAGATCCCATCCAGCCCTGGATTGACGGTGAGTGGGTGAAGGCCAAAGGTACGACCCTCGGTGCCGACAACGGACTCGGCGTAGCTGCCATCATGGCCATCATGGAGGACAAGAGCCTGAAGCATGGTCCCGTGGAGGCACTTATCACAGCCGACGAGGAGACTGGCATGTTTGGAGCCAATGGTCTGCCTGAGGGTGAGCTCAACGGCGACATCCTCATGAACCTCGACTCTGAGCACTGGGGCAAGTTTGTTATCGGTTCCGCTGGCGGTATCAATATCACCGCTACCTTAGATTATAAAGAGGTGGAGACTGATACCGATGACGCAGCAGTCAGAGTGACCGTCAAGGGCCTGCGCGGAGGACATTCCGGGCTGGAAATCCATGAGGGGCGCGGTAATGCCAACAAGCTGCTCGTCCGTCTGGTACGTGAGGCCATCGAGGAGTGTGAAGCCCGTCTCGCCAGCTGGCAGGGCGGTAACATGCGCAATGCCATCCCCTTCAAGGCTGAAGCCGTACTGACTCTGCCAAAGGAGAACGTCGAAGCCCTGAAAGAACTTGCAGCAGACTGGCTCGAGGACTTCACCGATGAGTACAAAGGCATTGAGAGTGGCATTGAGGTGATCTGCGAGGATATAGAGACACCAAAAACGGAGATTCCGGTGGAGATTCAGGACAACCTGATCAATGTCATCTACGGCTGTCACGACGGTGTAGTCCGTATGATTCCCTCCTACCCCAGTGTCGTGGAGACTTCTTCAAACCTGGCCATCATCAACATCGGCGAGGGCAAGGCTATGATCAAGATACTCGCCCGCTCCAGCCGTGAAGACATGAAGGACTATATCGTGAAGACCCTCGAGAGCTGTTTCAACATGGCAGGCATGAAGGTGGAGACCGCAGGCAGCTATGGCGGCTGGGATCCGAATCCTGAGTCGGAGATCCTGCATCTGCTGCTGAAGGAATATAAAGACCTTTTCGGCGAGGACGGTATCATACAGGTGGATCACGCCGGCTTGGAGTGTTCCATCATCCTTGGCAAATATCCGCATCTCGACGTGGTGAGCTTCGGTCCCACGATGAAGTCGCCTCACACCACCACAGAGCGCGCCCTCATCGCCACCGTTGAGCCTTTCTGGACTCTGCTGAAAAAAACCCTCGAGGATATCCCCACGAAGTAATAGGGACAAAAACGAATGATGATACAAAAAAATCCGCCGAATGTTTGCTTTGGCGGATTTTTTTTCGTACCTTTGCAACCAAATTTATTAAAGTATTAACAAAATTATGGACGATTACCCGGCGAATAGTAACAAGTTTTAGGCCGGAGGATGGCAGGTAAGACCGCTAATCCTCTTGCCGCTAAGTCAATTATCAAATTGCCAATTATCAATTGTCAATCAAAAATGAAGGATTAGCAAAATGAAGACTTATTGGAACACCCAAGGCGAACTGAGCCAGCTCACAGAGTGGCAGCCCAATTGCTGGATACAGGTGACATGCCCTACCGAAGAAGACCAGCACGAACTCGAGGAGAAGTTCAACATCCCCGACTATTTCATGTCGGACATCAGCGATACCGACGAGCGTGCCCGTTATGAGTACGACGACGGATGGATGCTGATCATCCTACGTATCCCATATGTCAAGGAAATACGTTCGAGAACACCATATACCACGGTGCCCCTCGGTATTATTCACAAGCGCGACGTCACCATTACTGTCTGCTATTACGAGACGAACATGATGATTGACTTCGTCTCATACCAACAGAAGCGCAACGAAGGATTCACCGACTACGTGGATATGATCTTCCGCCTGTTCCTCTCCAGTGCCGTCTGGTATCTGAAGCGTCTGAAACAGATCTCCATGCTCATCGATAAGGCCAAGCGTAACCTGGACCGGGAGGTGAACAACGAGAGCCTGATAGGCCTGAGCCGCCTGCAAGACTCACTCACATACTTCCAGACCTCCATCCGGGGCAACGAGAACCTGCTCTCCAAACTGAAGTTCAAGCTCCAGATTGACGAGTTGGACGCAGACCTCATTGAGGACGTCAACATCGAGATGTCACAGGCCCGTGAGACCACCAGCATCTATTCCGACATCCTGGAATCGACAATGGACACCTATTCATCTATTATTAATAATAATATGAACACGGTGATGCGTACACTGACATCAGTGACTATCCTCATGATGATCCCGACACTCGTCACCTCAATGTTCGGTATGAACCTCGTCAACGGCATGGAAACAAAACCATGGGGATTTATTCTCGCTATGATCATTTCTGTGGCCATTTCGGGGATTGCATGGTGGATTTTCCGCCACAAAAGGCTCGTTTAGCATCTTTTAACTTTATTTTAGGCTTTATTATTGGCTTTTTTAGTAACTTTGACCCCAAATGTGACGGTGCGATGCACCAGAATACTGAATGTCAATAACTAACTAGTTAAATGATGGACTCTCAAGACAAGATCCTCGAGCAAGAGGAAAAACAAGAAGTTATCCAGGAAAATGAAACTCCTGAAGTAGTAACCGAAGAAGTGGCTCCGGCTGCTCAAGAAGCGTCTCCGGCTGCAGAAGAAGCGGCTCCGGCTGTAGAAGAACAGCCTCGGAAGGTCTATGAGACCAAAGCCGAAGTGCTGGCCCGTGTGCAGGATATCGCCCATGGCGACGAGGCACCGCAGAAGGAAGAAATTGACTATCTGAAAACAGCCTTCTACAAGCTCCACATCGCCGAGCGTGAAGCCAAGCTGAAAGCGTATCTCGATTCGGGCGGAGACCCTGAGAGTTTTCAGGTGACGCCTGATGAACTCGAGGAACATTTCAAAGCCGAGATGGGCATCATCAAGGAGAAACGAGCCAAGATCTTCAAGGAGCAAGAGGCAGAAAAACAGGAGAACCTGGTGAAGAAGCTGGCCATCATCGACAAGATCAAGGCCATGATTACCACGCCCGAGGAAGCTAACAAGAGTTATCAGGAATTCAAGGGTCTACAGCAGTTGTGGCATGAAATCAAGAATGTACCTGCTGAGAAGACCAATGAACTGTGGAGAAATTACCAGCTCTACGTGGAGCAGTTCTATGACATGCTGCGCCTCAACAGTGAGGCACGCGAATATGACTTCAAGAAGAACCTGGAGTTGAAGACCGCCCTTTGTGAGGCAGCAGAGAAGCTGGCCGCCGAGGATGATGTCATCAGTGCCTTCCACCAACTGCAGAAGCTTCATCAGGAATACCGCGAGATAGGGCCTGTGGCAAAGGATCAGCGAGAGGAAATCTGGAACCGCTTCAAGGCAGCTTCAACAGTCATCAACAAGCGCCATCAGCAGCACTTCGAAGGTGTACGTGCCAAAGAAGAAGACAATCTGGCACGCAAGACGGCACTTTGTGAGAAAGTTGAGGCCATAGCAGCCGAGGAAAACAAGGGCAGCGGTGACTGGGAGAAGCATACCAAACAGATCATCGAGTTACAGTCGGAGTGGAAGACCATCGGTTTTGCTCCACAGAAGATGAACGTGAAGATCTTTGAGCGTTTCCGTGCAGCCTGTGACGACTTCTTTGGACGAAAGGCAGAATACTTCAAGAGTCTCAAGAGTACATTCAAGGAGAATGCCGAGAAGAAACGTGCTCTCATCGAAAGAGCCAAGGCCATGCAGAACTCCACTGACTGGAAATCAACTGGTGACAAGTACATCGCCCTGCAAAAGGAATGGAGAGCCATCGGCCTGGTGCCCAAGAAACTGGGGGATCAGCTTTGGAAGGAGTTCCTTGAAGCCTGCAACAAGTTCTTTGAGGCCCGTAATGCTGCCGGAGCAGGTCAGCGTGGTGAAGAGCGTGGCAACCTTGAGAAGAAGCGCAACGTGATTGAAAAGCTTAAGGCTATCACTCAAGAGACGGGAACAGACCTTCAGGAAAAGGTACAGAAACTTGTAGAGGAATACCAGAGTATCGGTTATGTACCTTTCAAGGAGAAGGACAAACTCTACGATGAATACCACGCCGTACTCGACAAACTATACAAAGACCTTAACATCAGCGTAGCGAAGCGCCGTTTGAACAACTTCAAGCAGAACCTCAAGCAGGTGGCTGAGCGTGGCGAGAATGCCCTCGACAACGAGCGTGCACGTCTCTTCCGTCAGTATGAAGCCATTAAACAGGAAGTGCAGACCTACGAGAACAACCTCGGTTTCCTCAATGCAAGCTCGAAGAAAGGAAACAGCCTTATCGACGAGATGAACCGCAAGGTTCAGAAGCTAAAGGACGATATGAATCTCGTCCGCGAGAAGATCAAGGCCATCGATGCCGAGAACAAACAGCAATAATCAATAATTGAAAGTAAAATTGAGCCGCTATCTATATCAGATAGCGGCTCAATTTCTATTTCCTCAAAGACTTCCTACCATTGGAAATCACAAAACCCTTATAATTATCTGAAACCTGCTGTCCTTGAAGATTATAGTTCCTTTCATCCAGTGATTGAATCTTCTTCAGAGGAGTAATATTAGCAGTTGATACACCATTATTCTGGAGAAAGGTCATGGCATATATAGCACAAGGACTATCAGAATATATATAGTAATACTCAAAGGTTTGTAGGACATCGACTGGCCAGGGCGTATAGACATCTACATCATAGAGGATATCCTGTCCCAAGACAATACAGTTTCCATCATACACACCGAAATAGTCACCTTCGGGATGTTCATGCTTATAAGTAGCATCTAAAGGAATCCAACCATAACCCTCCAAATAAAAATCTGCAAATACATGATAATTCTCGTCAAGGGTTATACAGATATTATGTCGCGAAGGAATTCCTTTATATCTAAGGAGATTAACTACTAAGGTGGTAAAATCACCACTTCCTCCTCCTCCATCGATTAAAATCTGCTCAAGCGTGCGCCAGTCGCTTTTGAGATAACTGAAATGAGATGCTACATACTCGTAGCACTTACGGGCATAATCAAGCACATCAGAAGATTCAGCCCAGAGTTGGTCACCAATAACTTGGATCTGGGGATTCGACGTAACAATATAATCGCCACGGTCTCCCAAATGATGTTGGCAGGCATAACTATGGGGATCATACTCATTGAGTGTTGTAATCACCGTGAAATCGGTCTTAATGGATATGGGAATATAATCAAATGTCATACCCAGCTCATAATTCCTTTTGGGTAGACTTGCTCTGTCCACATATAACATCTGATTACCATAGTTCTTGTCCTTTACGATGGTTCCTTCATGATAGTCCATTCGCCATACTTGCTGGTACTCATTGGTCTGAGGTACGGGCAGATAGGCTACAAATCTATTTACTGTTCCGTTTCCTTTTATTGAGAAAACGACCTTATTCGTATAATTATAGCTGACTACACGTTCATCTTCTTGTGACATTACGAGAACAGCACAACAAAACAATGAGAGAAACGATACAAATCTTTTCATGACCTACATATTAGGTGACAAAGATAAGCTAATTATTTGAAAGTACCAAACATTTTATGATAATTAGCACAAAAGATTGCACCCTTGTTGCTAAGCAGCAAGGGTGCAATGATTATTGAATGATTAAATCAGTCCAGATTACTTTGTTGTAACGAAGATCCAGTCACCGCTGATTGTATCGTAAGCGTAACGATAGAGCTTGCCACCGATCAGATACTTGTAGGTCATCTCAGCCTTGTAAGCTGATGTTTCCCAAGGATCAGCATACCAGTAAACATTGTTAGGCTGAGCGATGTTGAGGTTCTCTGTCTGAGCTGTGATAGCTACGCCACCCATCTTACCACCGAGACCTGTAGTAATGGTCATGTCGTTAATCTTCTGAGTGAACTCCTTAGCCTCAACGATGCGGAAGTAGCAGTTACCCTCCTTACGAGACTTGGTAGGAACAACGCTGGGCACCTTGCCAACTTCACCCTTAACCTCAAGCCAGTTGCCGGTATAGTTACCATTTTCGTCAACCTCTGCATAGCGCCAGATAGCGTAAACTACAGGATTTCCGTCTGCATCGAGCAGCACATCCTCAGTCTCAAAGTCTGATACACCGAGTGTAGTATTAGCGGGGAACTCACAGTTATTATAGTTGAACTGGTAAGCAGTTGAACCATTTCTTGCGTCAACAATGAAGTAAACTCCATATGCGTTGGGGAACTTAGAGTCCTTAACCTCCTGAGTTGTTACATAGAAGTAAACATAATCGGAAAGAACAGTACACTTCACGATATCCGGGAACAATCTGAGATATGAAGAAGAGGTAACAGGATTAATCGTCACGTTTGTGATAGTCTTAACATCCTGGAATGCAAACCAACCGCCATTCACGTTATCCCAGCACTGAATCGTAGCAGAACCGTCGCCGAGACCAATAATCTCATTGTAATAGTAGTGGTTTCTCTGAGCATCCTCAACTTCCTCAGCACGATAGTTGAAGTAAGCGAAAGCACCCTGCTTGAGATAAACCTTCTGTGCAGGATTTGCCTTACTGTAAGAATAGAGATGAGCATTACCGTCAACAGTGATGCTGTGCAGGTAGTGTACGGTTCCATCAGCATTTACCAGGTTCCGGTAAGGAGCACCAAAATCATCACTTGTTTCAAATCCGTATGCATAGTGATAAGCACGTGCATAACCGTAAAGACCATTCACACCAAGAGCCTCAATCTGAGCACCGTCAACAATGGTATAACCATTAAGAGGATTGATAGTACCAATCTGCAGGCCTTCAAGCAGTGCACAGAATCTTCCACCGAAAGTCTGATATCTGTTGATTCCCCAATAATCATTGAAATCATAGACATTGTACTGGTTGAAAATAGTTGTCAGGGTACCGATCTTGGCAGCACCGTCAACGATAGCTGTGGTAGCTTCCATATCAAGAGTCAGATCGTAAGTATCCTCAGCAAGAGTCAGATGCAGATAGTCGAGAGCCTCGTCCTCAATAACGATGGTATTCTTAACCTCAGCGAACTTCTCAGCGAGAGTCAAATTGAAAATAGCATCTGTGCACTCAGGAATAGTCAGAGTGTAGTCAGTTGCGCTAACCTTAATCTTGCTGTTATTAATGGTGATGTTGTAAGTACCATTAGCCTTAAGAGTTCCCTTCGGACATTTTACAGCAACGGTCTTTCCATCAATAGTTACATTAACTGTAGCATCTGCATTACCAGCAAGAGCTGCAAGTACGTTGTTAATGTCTGACAGTTTAACAAAACCATTGAAAGTAATGGTAGTACCATCAATCACCAGAGGAGTAACAGGAGTGGGACCTGGTTCGGGCTCCGGTTCGGGAGTCTGAGTACAAGACTGAAGACCCATAGTCAAAGCTGCGAACAGGGCTACACCTGCAAGAGCTTTCCATGAAAATAGCTTTTTGTTCATAATGCTTTTAATTAAGATGATTAAATTACTATTATTAATTAATGTATATTTTAATTTCTCTATGCTATTTCGGCTCAAAAACCGCTGCAAAGATAGGTATTATTCACGTAACCTCCAAACTTTTAAGCATTTTTTTTTTATTTTCGTTGAAATTTTTGCTTTTTGGGGCACTTTAACGCCTATTTTGAGCTAATTTGGCACTCCATAGTTGCTTTATTGAGTAGTCTACATCTGTAAAATCATTGCAAAATTAAATAAAAAATCTAAAACTTCCAAATTTTTTGCTCACTTTTTTACTTTTGAGCATCATTTTTAAGATTTCAGACCCGTTTTTACCCCCTATATATATAATAATGTGTATAGATAAACGACTGCAGAAGGGAATGCCAGGAGTGTGGAATCGAAGCGGTCGAGCATGCCTCCATGACCTGGCAGGATGTTGCCGCTATCCTTGATACCGAGCGTACGTTTGAAGAGCGATTCAATGAGGTCGCCCCATGTGCCGAAGATGACAATCACCAGCCCGAGCCCCACCCATTCGGCTGCCGTGAGAGAAAACTGATTATACTGATAGGTCTCCGTCAGGTGCCAGACAAGTACGGCCACGGCCATTACCAGGATACCGCCACCGATGCTACCCTCCCAGCTCTTGCCCGGAGATATGCGGGGAAAGAGCTTATGACGTCCCAAGAGCGAACCACAGATATAGGCACCGGCATCATTGATCCAGAGGAACACGAACACAGAAAGCGGCAGAATCGGATCATAGGTGACGAACGGCCCTTCGAATGACTGATGGAAGGCCAGCACATTAATCATCGAGAAGGGCAAGGCAATGTAGAGCTGACTCATCATCGTATAAGCCCAGTCGTGGACCGGATCCTCCTGCTTCAGGTAGAGCTCTGACACCATCAGATAGATCAGCGTCACAAGATAGGGGATAAAGACGGATACAGGTGTCAGCTCACTACAGAAGCCGGCCATCGCGAGGAAGAAGTAAACGCCCGCAACGGTGGCTATGATACGGTTGACATTCACCCGCTCCCTGTCGTTGACCAGTCCGGTGAACTCCCAGATTGTCAATCCAGTCACTAACGTAAATAGCAGGACCATCGTCTCGGCACGCAAGAAGCTCGAGACAATGGCTGCCACAAAAATCACAGCCGTGATAGTACGGATAATGAAATTCTTCATGATTCGCCCCCCTTATCTTCTGGTTTCGTTTCTTCACTGTCAGCAGCCTTGGCCTCGAGCTCCTTGGCACGCTCTTCGGCCATGCGCTCTGCATCAGCCCTCATCTGAGCCTCAAGGAGTTCTTCAGCACGGCTCACCCAAGGACGCTTGCCGAAGATCTTCTCCACATCCTCTGCAAAGATCACTTCACGATCGATCAGCAGTTGTGCGAGCTGGGCATGTCCCTCCTTGTGCTCCGTGAGAATCTGCTTGGCTCTGTCATACTGTTCGTTAATCATACGGAGCACTTCGTCGTCCATGACCTTCGCCGTAGTCTCAGAATAAGGTTTCTGGAACTGATACTCGGCATTGTTGTAATAACAGATATTTGGCAGCTTCTCACTCATGCCTGCAAAGGCGATCATGCCATAGGCCTGCTTGGTGGTACGCTCCAGATCGTTCATGGCACCAGTGGAAATATGACCGATGAAGAGTTCCTCGGCTGCACGGCCTCCAAGCAATGAGCACATCTCGTCGAGCATAGCCTCCTTGGTCTGAAGCACACGCTCCTCTGGCAGATACCAGGCAGCGCCAAGAGCCTGTCCACGCGGCACGATACTGACCTTCACCAACGGATTGGCGAACTCAGTAAACCATGAGATTGTGGCATGACCAGCCTCATGGATAGCAATCGAACGTTTCTCGGCCTCCGTCATCACCTTAGTCTTCTTCTCCAGACCACCGATGATTCGGTCGACGGCATCCAGGAAATCCTGTTTCTTCACTTTTTCACTATTATGACGGGCAGCTATCAAAGCGGCCTCGTTGCAGACGTTGGCAATATCGGCGCCAGAGAAACCTGGTGTCTGACGGGCCAGGAAGTCGATGTCCACACTGTCATCAGTCTTCACGGGTTTCAGATGCACCTTGAACACTTCCTTTCGTTCATTAAGGTCGGGCAGGTCTACATGAATCTGGCGATCAAAACGTCCGGCACGCAACAAAGCAGAGTCAAGCATGTCGGCACGGTTGGTGGCAGCGAGGATGATCACGCCGCTATTGGTGCCGAAACCGTCCATCTCTGTGAGCAGGGCATTCAAAGTATTCTCTCGCTCGTCGTTGCCACCCATCGCCGGATTCTTCGAACGGGCACGACCCACGGCATCAATCTCATCGATGAAGATAATACAGGGCGACTTCGTCTTGGCCTGCTGAAAGAGATCACGCACACGGCTGGCTCCCACGCCGACGAACATTTCCACAAAGTCGGAACCTGACATGGAGAAGAAAGGCACGCCGGCCTCGCCTGCAACAGCCTTGGCCAATAATGTCTTTCCCGTTCCCGGAGGACCTACCAGAAGAGCACCCTTAGGTATTTTTCCACCCAAGTCAGTATATTTCTGCGGATTCTTCAGGAAATCCACAATCTCCTGAATCTCTTGCTTGGCACCAGCCTGTCCTGCCACGTCCTTGAACGTGATACCCAGGTCGCCACCCTTCTCATACATCTTCGCCTTAGACTTGCCGACGCTGAACACACCGCCGCCACCCATGCCGCCGCCTCCCATGCGACGCATTAAGAGGAAGTAGAGGCCGATAATAAAGGCAAAGGGCAGGATATTGTAGAGGATCATGTTGAAGAAGTCGCTGTCCCGACGGTTCTCATAGCTATAGTCGCCCGTGAAGGTCTTGGCCTCGCGGGCCTCCTCCATGAAAGCCTCCAGCGGCTCCACACTCCCGAACTCCACTTCCAGATAAGGATCCTTCCCCGTCTGCTGGGCACTCTGATGAAAAACGTCACGGATATGTTCCGGCTTGACATACATCTTCAGTGTGCTCTGAGCAGTATTGACAACAATCTTCGATGCATAGCCGTGACTGACCATCGACTTGAAATCGGAATAGGTTGCCGTCTTGGCCACACTGCTGTTTGTCGGTCCTCCACTGGAGAAGTAAAGCAGTCCGAGGGCGAGAATGGCGATGAAGTATATCCAGTTCATATTGAACCGAGGCATGTTCATCTTCGGCCCGTTATTGTTGCTGGGAGTTTGTCTCTGATTATTATCCATTATCTCTTTACACTTTTCATTATTTCATTCTTTCCTTTTCCGTTTCAATCCAAGTCCTCTATACGAGTCAGCGGCGAGTCTTCCCACAGATGTTCAAGATCGTAATATTCCCTTACATCTGGCAGGAAGATATGAACCAGCACATCGCTGTAGTCCATTGCCACCCACTGCGCATTCTCGAGGCCCACCACATGGGCAGGCTTCTCTTTCAATCGCTCACGGACCATATCACTAATGCTCTCTGTGACAGCCTCAACCTGAGCAGGCGAGTTTCCTGTACAGATGATGAAATATTGACAGATGGTTCCTTCTATTTTCGTCAAGTCAACAATAACGATATTGCGTCCCTTCTTTTCCTGGATTGCCTCCGTGATAATCTTTACAATTTCTTGCATTATATATATAATAAGGTGTATCAGTGTGCAAAGGTACTGCAAATTGAGCGAATTGCAAAATAATTCGGAAAAAATTGCGGTTTTTTATAAATTTTCGGGCAAAAGTTTTGGTAGTTCAGGAAAAAGTAGTACCTTTGCACTCGCATTTCGAGAAATGCTCCTGCAATTACTGGGGTATGGTGTAATGGTAACACTACAGATTCTGGTCCTGTCATTCTTGGTTCGAGTCCGAGTACCCCAACACAGAAAGAGAGCTTCCACTATGGAAGCTCTCTTTCTGCTATGTATTCAGGAGGACGACGCCTTGCTGCTTTTTGCCGTCCATCATGATCTTCAGCGGGCGCTCAAATCGGACATGTCGCACATACTCAGTCTCCTCAATGGCAGGCATGGCATCGAGGACTTCTTTCTGGAACACTCCGTCGCCAGTATAGGTGTTGATTGTAAAGTAGCCTACACCGAAACTGGTCAGGTTCTGGAAGAAATGTGTACCCTGAGAAGGATCGACATGATAGTTTTTCAAGCCTGTCTCGACAATAACCCGGGCAGCGGAGATATGGGGCCACTTGACGGGTATGCCCAGCCAATAGTCGCTGGAGCCCCAGCGTCCAGGCCCTATGAGCACATAGTTCTTGTCTGCATCAAGAAACTTACGGTTGATTTCTTCTATCTCATTGGCTATGGTCGGATTGTTCACGGCAGTAAAGTCATCGTCGGTCTTCACGTAAACCACATCAACCACATCCTCAGAAATGCCGTGACCAAGTGAATTGTGCGAACGCAGCAGACACTGGCTGTCAGGAATCTTCTGCAGATCCTCGTCAAGCACCTGCTTAGAATCCACAATCGGACGGATTTGCAACAGATAGAACTCACCAGTACGGTCATCGTTCAGATTGCAGGCGAACTCAATCTCAACAGGACGTTTCATCTCATCTGCGCCCAACTTCTGCGCCATCTGCAACAGCTCAGGCAATGGGAAAACGCCGTGCTGTAAGACCCCGCAGAAGGATATGACCTTTCGCCCTCCCTCATAGATACCGTCACGTATCACCTGATCCACTGGGTCATACGTCGAGGCAATATAAGTGAGTGCCCCATCGGCAGCTGCTTGCTTCACACGGAGGTTCTTGATGTTAAACCCGTCGTCGACCTTGAAGTCATCGCCTATATGTGCCATGTCAAGGGCATAGAAACGGGTCTGCGTCTCAGTCAGTGCCGTCTCCAACTCCGAAGTCTGTAGTACCTGCGTCGGATGGTAGGGAGAGACACGGAGGGTCTGGCCACCATCGACGATATACTTGCCAAGTCCGAGAGCCAGCGACGCGATACCCTCCTCTGCCGTCTCTTCACCGATAGGATAATAGTTCAATGAACGGAGTACGCCCGAGAAGTTCGGATAAAAGAGGTCACCATACTGTTTGCCAACCACTTCCTGAAGTATCACAGCCATCTTCTCCTGATCGATCACGTTCTGAGTAGCCACCATGTACGCCTTCGAGTCCTTGTAATACACAGAGGCATAGACAGCTTTGATAGCACACGCCAGCATCCGTAGCATCTCATACTTATCCGTCAGATAGGGAATCATATAGGTAGAATAGATACCTGCAAAAGGCTGGTAGTGGGAATCCTCCAGCAGTGAACTGGAACGTATGGCAATCGGAGCCTTCACCGCCTCGAAGAAGGTGAAGAAGTCGGCTATCAACGTATCTGGCAACTGGGCACGCATGAAATGCTGCAGGATCTCTTCGTCACTGGCATTGCTCAGAGCGATGGGATAGAGGTTGTTCTTCTCCATGAACTCATCGAAGAAGTCGGTACAGAGCACGACTGTCTTGGGAATCGACACCTGGGCTTTTTCAAACTGGTTCAGTTCAGGATGTCGCTTGATGATATTATCGAGAAACGCCAGGCCACGACCTTTTCCTCCCAGCGAGCCCTCACCGATTCTGGCGAAATGGCTGTAGGAGTCGAACTTCATCCGGTCGAAGACGGCTACCACACCGATATTCTTCATACGACGGTACTGCACGATGGCATCGAAGATAATCTGACGGTGGGCATCCACATCCTTCAGTTTATGCCAGGTGACATGCTTCAGGAAAGCCGACACAGGGAAGATGGCCCTCGCCGTCAGCCAACGGCTCATGTGATTACGCGACACATGATAGAGCATGGAATCGTATGGAATCTTGAAGATATTGTCCTGCAGTTCCTTCAGCGACGATACGCGGAACACTTCTTCCTTCGTCTTAGGATCGCGGAAGATGAAGTCACCGAAACCCATGTGCTCTTCCATCAGATGATGGAGGTCGACATTCATCTTCGTAGAGTTCTTGTCGATGAAGTGAAAGCCCTCTTCCTCAGCCCTGGCACGGTTGAGTGTCTCAGAAGAGTCGAGTATCAGCGGTACATATTCATCACGACGGCGAATCTCCCGCAACAGCTTCAGGCCAGCCTCAGGATCACCTTCCTCCACATGGGAAAGACGACCTGGCACGATCTTCATCGGGAAGCGGGTATCGCTGATGACGCCCAGCGTATTCTCATGATACTTCTCGTAAAGTGTCATCGCCTCCTCGTAGTTTGTAGCGAGCACCACCTTCGGACGGCCGCGCTTTCTTTGTGCAGCGGCATGAGGGTTCAGAGCTTCTGTCGAGAAGCGCTTGCTTTGGGCAAGGATATAGTTATAGAGGTTAGGCAGCACCGACGAATAGAATCGGATGTTATCTTCGACGAGCAGAATCATCTGGACACCTGCCTCACGGATGTCGTGCTCGATGTTCATCTTGTCCTCAAGCAGTTTGATGATCGACATAATGAGGTTGGTATTGCCGAGCCAGCAGAACACATAATCAAAAACAGACATGTCCTCATTCTCGATGCGCTTGGTGATACCGTGTGAGAAGGGTGTCAGCACCACGCAGGGGATATTGGGATGCTCAGCCTTGATTTCACGAGCCACGGTAAAGGCATCGTTATCGGCATTACCGGGCATACAAATCACAAGGTCGATGTCCGTCGTACGGAGCACCTCATTGGCCTCCTCTGTCGTCGACACCTGCGTAAAGGTAGGCGGATAGCGCATACCCAGCTCCATATACTCGTCGAATATTTTCTCATCCACTCGCCCGTCATCTTCGAGCATAAAAGCATCGTAGGGGTTAGCGACAATAAGCACATTGAAGATGCGCCACGTCATCAGATTGACGAACGACACATCTTTCAGATAGAATTTATTCCACTCCTGTGGTATCTTGATTTCCTCGTTCATTGTCTTGTTCTTAGCAATTCGTCGGCAAAGGTACGAATAAACGAGCGAAAAACCAAATATATTTGTGATTTTCCGAGTATCTACTGACCTTTCGTAATACCACCCACCACATCGTCGTTGTCGATGCTGCGCTCCGTCTTTTTCACGCTGGCCTTGAGAGAGCCGAAACGCCAGTTGACTGAGAGAGTAAAACAACGCCCACGGTTCCAGGACGTCTGATAGTCACGATAATCGCCATTCACGGTCTCAGCCTCCGATGTCCAGTACTTGTTGAAGGGAGCATTGGCACCCAGACGCACTGTCAGGCGATCGCCCTTGAGGAAGGAGCGTTGCAGCGAGGCATAGTAGTCATAATAGGAATGCTGCATGTAATAGATACCTGACGGACTATGACCGATTTTGCCATAGACACTTACATTGAGCCTGAGCTTCCAAGGTAGTTGCTGTGAGAGGTTGACGTAATAGTTGTCCGACCATCCATAGGTGCAATAACCGAGATTAGGATTTTCGTTGTGCTCGTAACGGAGGTTATTGTTGATGACAAGTGTCGTACCATCGAAAGGTTTCCACTGAACATACTGTTCTACAGAGAACCTGCGATAGCACAGGATATTGTCGTAAGTGACATAGCGCACATCGTCTTTGGCCGTCTGCACAGAGCTGATGCCACCAGAGCCGAAGTTATAGCTGGGGGCCACCTGCAGAGTCAGCTGTGGCAGTATATAGGAATAGATGAGACTAAGACGCTGGGTATGCGAACTGGACAGTTGCGGATTACCCTGACTCACAACAGATGGCGTTATAGACGCCGCAGGATTCAAATAAGAGATACCGGGGCGGTTGATGCTGGTGGTATAGTTCAGCTTCAGCGACTGGGCATCAGTTAGTTGATACTTCAATGTAGCTTGTGGCACCCAGTCGCTTAGGTGCTTATTAAAGGTTTCTTTTTTGCCGTCAGGATAGCGGCCCTCCATAAAACTGTACTCATAGCGCAGGCCAGCACGGGCTGACCATTTCTCCCTGTTGTAGATATAATCAGCGTAGCCTGCCAGCACGCGAGTGGTATGCAGGAACTCATCATCCATTTGCAGGTCTGTGCCATAGAAATCCTGAGTGTTGTGGCTATTGTTGTTTCGATCAATATATTTGGCGCCCACTTCCAGCTGATGACCTTTTCCCAACGGACGAAGCCAGTCTGCCTGGAATGTATGCTCCATGAATCGTTCCCTTTCTGCCTGTAAACTGCCTGTATATGCGAAAGGAGCGTTCACCAGATCAGAATAGGTATTTTCCTGGTCAGTATGTTGACGCGTCAGGGCGAGCATATAAGAGAGAGTGAACCGCTCGCCCTTTCGACGCGTCTTATGTTCAAAATCGAACCTGCCATTCCACGACGAATGACTATAGCCCGGCATCCAATAATGGTTACTGAAGCTATAGAGTGTTTGGCTTGATGGACTGTTCATAGTAGTCCAACTGTCACCTTTCACGTCCAACTTATAGAAATAGCCACCAAATGAGGCAGAAATCAAATTGAGAGAGTCGATGTCGTAGCTGGCGTTGAGGTTGGTATAGTGGATGCCCCCAGGGTTCGAGCCCTCGGAATGTAATGTCATCTTGTTGCCAGTATCGAGAAAACTGCGTTCTGTATGTGTGCTGTTCTCTGTCTCGCAATTCGACATACCGCCAAAGCCATAATCTACAGACATCATCAACTTGCCCATCTGTCCTGTCAGCGAAGCGTAGAAATTAGGGTGATTCAGCGAAGTATAGGCTGCTGACACCACACCTGTTATTCCTTGCATCTTGGAGCCATCGACCATGACGAGATTCAGAATGGCATCCACGCCCTCAGCATCTTCACGGGCGCCTGGGTCGGTAATTACCTCGATACGCTTCACGGCCGAAGCTGGCATGGCCTTCAACACCTCCTTGGCATTCTTCGTCAGACTGGGGTCAAGGTGGCCGTTCTTATAGATCTTGAAGTTGCTATTGCCCTTAACGAGGATGTTATCCTGACCATCCACTGTCACCATCGGTACCTTGCGCAACATGTCCATCACGGTCTGTATCTTCGACTCCTCATCAGCCTGAACGTCGTAGGCTATGCGGTCTATCTCTTGCTTGATGAGCTGTTTTTGCGCTTTGATCTCGATGCCTTCCAACTCCTTATTCCAAGTGATGGAATCATTATTAACAGAGGTTGAATCGCTTGGCGTCTGGGCCGTAGCTATCCCTACTCTCGCTGCCAGAAGCAGCGAGAGAATCACTATCTTAATAAGTTTCATTGATAAATTACTTTCCTAACCGTTTGATGCACATATCGAACAGATTCTTGATGAACTCGTCGTTTGTGCTCGTTTTCAGTTTCGCTATTTCTTGAGCCACCATAACCCTCTCTGCTTCATCAAGTGAATCAGCATTTTTGCAGAGCTTGTATATTTCTGTAGCCCAACTATTGGCGGCAGGACCTTCTGACTTTTTCAGGAAAAGTGTTCTCAGATTATTAAATTTGGAGAGCCACCACTCGGATCCGTTACCACCAAATGACTCATTAAGCGTATGAAGCGCGTCAGGAATATCTATCTCCTTTCCATTTATGATAATTCTGCCGAAGCGGTTACTTTTCTCCCGATATTTAGGCATCAATGCATATGTAACAGCCAAGCGGAACCGGATACTATCACCTGTTTCTGCCCATTCCATAGCATATACATAACGATGTTTTTTCTCTGGATCATCTTTGTCGAGAAAACAAGCATAAATATATTGTGAATCTTTGATTTTACCTATTGGCACATCTCTATAGCCGCCTTCTCCTACTGCCAGAAGCACATAATTGCTTCCGGAATTTACGCTATAGGCGGCCTCCTTATCTGTATCAAAGACTGACTGAATATGCATTATTACTTGTTTTCCAAGGGGGTCTTTAAGCATAATGCCATCATAGACATCTGCTTGCGCCACCTTTCTACCTGTTTCAGGATCACGGTCCAAGAAATGTTGAGAATTTGTTACACTCTCTTGAACGGCTCCAAACATTCTTTTAATATTTTCCTGTGCCATTGCCATTGAGGGCAACATCATTAACATTACTGATAAAAATTGTATTTTACTCTTCATATGCAATGTAATTTGTTTGTTCGTTAATATATATAATGGTACCATCTTCTTGCATCACAGGGATATAACCGTAGGCAGCCAACTGGGCATCGATGATTTCCTGCTGACACTGTTCCAACTGTCTCTCAGCCTCCAGACGCTCTTGCTCAGCCTCAGCCATCAGCGCATAGGCTTTGTCGAGATCATGGATTGTTGGCTCCGATTTACGAAGGCTTCTCTTCCTTCTTTGGATGGGTTTGGCGTCCTCTTTTTGCCGTATCGTTGTATCAGGCACAACAGTCTCCGTTATGGCCGTATCTGCTTGCGCTACCAGCTGACTTGTCTGAGACTCCTCTGCCTGTGGCGAAGGAACAGTCAAATATATCATGCCTGCAACGATGGCAGCAGCGGCAACCCATCCTATCCATCTGCGTTTGGGCTTTTCTGCAGGCTTCATCGCCTCTAGTTCTGCGAACAACAAGCGATACTGCTCCCACTCTGCTGGAATATCATCCTGGGCAAAGTACTGGCTCAGGATATCTTCCTCTTCCAGTGTCGATGTGCCCGCCATGAACTTGTCGAGCAATCCTTCTATGTATGCTTTGGACTTCGTCCGAGTGTAATCTATCATAAGTTGTTCCTCCGTTTGATGTCTTCTAATAATGTTCGTCGCGCTCTGGCTAAGAGTGTACTCACCGAGGTAATCTCTATACCCAACAGTCGGGCTATCTCTTCGTGACTTCGCCGCTCCACCTGTCGCATATATAATAAGGTACGCTGGGTAGTGGGCAGTTGTTCGAGCTTCTTGGTCAGCCACTCGTCGTTTTCCTTTATCTCCAGTTCCTCATGCGGATCAGTGGTTAGACTGATGATCATGGCTTCTTCCAATGCCTCCGACGGTTTTCGTCGCTGGTGGTTCCTGAGCAGGTGTCTCGCCATCAGTGTAACGATGGCCTCCACAGAGCGATACCGTTCCAGTTCGTCGTGCATCTGCCACAGGCGGAGCATCACATCCTGAGCGATGTCTTCTGCCTCGTCCATGCCCGCTCCGTAGCTCATGCTCACGCTGAGAGCCTTCTCTCGCCACGAGCAGGCTTGCTGTTCAAATGCATTCCTGTCCATCAGATTTCTCGCTGTACATTTATTAGACACGCAACATGGGCAAAGTCAAACTTTGTTTAGCATATCTTAACTCTTTTACTAACATTGCTATAAATAGAAATCTCTTCATACTTGCTGTCGTTTATTGCTGCAAAGGTATGAAGAGACTCGCATATAGGCAAATAAAGTGTCTGACATTTGTCTGACATTTGTCCGGCAAAAGCCTAACTATTTGGCTTTCAGCTCATAAGCCTTCCCCCTATCTGATTCGATTTTTAGATTAGAATGTTCCTCTATGATGGGCTTGATGCGACGAATCAAGGTGTAAAGCGTCTCGCTGGCATCAGGTTTCTTGGGCCAGAGGGCCTCGCAGATCTCTGATTTCGATAGTGAATGTGTCGACGAGCGGAAGAACATCTCCATCAACTGCTGTTGCATAGGTGTCAGCTTTAAAGGCTCGCCATGACTATTCAAGAAGCGACCTTCTGATTCAGCATAACTAAGTCCTCCGTATTGAGTCACACCAACCAACAGTGGCACTATGCGCCTATGACGGTAGAAACAGAAGGCAGCCCAACCTATCGTTATCATCCATAGCACAGAAGCCCATCGTTGGTCAGACATCGCGAAGATGGTGGCTGCCGAACACTTGGCCTCGCACTTGAAATCTTTCTGACGAGTATTCACAGCCAAAATGGCATGGCCTCGCAACTCGTCCATCTGTAGATGACTGTTAAACACCTTAATGGTATCAGCGCTGATCACATCACTCTTCAGCTCTGCCATAGCCAATGCCAACGCCTGACTCATATCGTCCTCTACTAACTTTTCCGTAGCCCGATAGCTCTGGAAACTCGTTGCCCCCGATGCCATAATCAGCCCAAAGAGCACTAAGACTAAATACTTCTGTTTCATAATTGCCTGCAAATTTACACAAGAAATCCCATTCCTGCAACGAATTAATATGGTTTAACCCTTATCGGCCAATCGTTGGTTCAGCAGGTCGCAGATTTCTTGCGGTTTCATGGTAAGACCGCTTACATAGACCTCATATGGATAACCTTGGAGGGCTGCCTTTGAGCGTTGTTTACGCCCTTCGGCTATCACCTCCTCTGGAAAGCCACCCTTGATGTTGTCTTTGTAGCGTATACCAATGAACTTGCGGCCTTTGAATTTGCCGACGTAGAAAGACTCTACTCCTGACAGTTGCACGACCCATGGCTCTGGAGCATTTACTCTCAACTGAACATCAGTGATAACAAGTTTCGTCTTTCGTTTGGTGTACGCAGAGCCTAGAATGATTGAAGTCGTGACGAGGAACATCATTATCATTTGGAACTTATTAGCCCCTAAAGCTGGGCCTCCAATGGCTATGCTAACGCCCATGAGAATTGCCCAACATGCGGCCACAGCCAGAAGAATGTAAATCCATACCTTGATGGATACATTGATTTTTATCTCTTCCATAATAAGATAGTCTTGTTCATATGATGTTTTACTTGAAGATTTCTGCCAGTTTCTTTTCGAGGTTCTCGCCACGAAGGCCACTGGCTACGATGGTGCCATCAGGGGCGAAGAGGATAATATATGGGATGGCATTGAAACCATAGATCCCTGGGGCGATATTCTGTGAGTTGATGATCTGCGGATAGGTTATCTTGTCTTTCTCAATGGCTTTCAATGTATTCTCGGGCTTGTCGTTTACAGCCACACCAAGGGCAGTGAAGTTGCGATCCTTGTATTTCTCGTGCATGGCGATAATGTTAGGAATCTCTTTACGACAGGGACCGCACCAAGAGGCCCAGAAGTCTACGAGTACGTACTTCCCTTTTCCAACATAGTCACTAAGGCGAGTGGTCTTACCGTCATACTCTACTGCGAAGTCTTTGAACATGTCACCCTCCTTAGGACGGTTCAGTAGGGTGTTCATTCTATCGGCATACTTGACAATGATGGGATGCTGCTGTACAGCCTCGCTACACAGGGCGATAAGTTCCTTTACTTGCTTGGCGTCATCAGGGGTGATGGCGTCATACGATGTTACCATCAGAACATTAGTAAGGTCGTTACGGTGCTGGGGAACGTAATCCTTGATGAGTTGACGGGCTTTATCCATATCGCCTTCTTGGTTTGCCTTGCGAATGTCGCTTACGGCACCGAAGAGTGCATCGTTCTGTGGTGTGCCTCCTGCAGAGAACGAGCGGTTGTCGATTGTAACGACGATATTACCTGCTTCGAGGAAAAGGGGGAAACTCTGTGTGCGAGTGCCGTTAGGAATCTGCATCAGCAATTGCAGGGCGGCAATCTGTGGAGTAGCAACATTACCGCTGATGATAATCTTGTTTCCTTGGAGGGCAGTCTTCTTGGTGATAGGTTCTTTGCTGGCATAGTCGGCCAAACAGAAACTATCGATATGGACGCCTTGCTTAGTCATGGATTCAATGACAGAGGTGAGATCACAACTAACGGTGTAGTTATTCTCTTGTGCCGAGGTCGTCAATGCGACAAGGGCGAGCATGGTGGTAATAATAGTCTTTTTCATATGATAAAATAAATAGCTATTTCACGACGATTCTTGGGTAGTAGTCAAACAACTTCTGGTTGTCGCGAAGCTGTTGGATACTGAGGTTAGAGATGACACTGCCCGACCAGTTGGCGCCCCATGCATTGAAGGGTTCTCCCTCTGGTTCGATGTAAGTGATGGTGGTGATATCGAGGGGCAGGGGATCAAAGACCAGCACATAGGCCACATAGTCGCCTGAATTGCCTTTCATGAAGAATAGTTCGTCGAGCGGAAGACCCTGAGCCTCACGAATCTTATATTGGTGGCCTGTATTGTCGAGCAGTTTGATGTCGTGTCCGAAGCTCCAGTACTCAGTAGTCCAGTTCTGTTCGTAACCAATGGCCAGGTAGGTAGCCTCGGGTGTGAGCCATAGTGCCATCGTCTGGTCCTTGACTGGTTTGATCAGATGTGCATCAGTCATCACCTTCCAGGTGTTCCAGTTCTGCATATCGTAGGGCTTATCCTCGCTCATGTGCTCTTTCTCCACAATAGGCTTACGGAATTGCGGAATGGTATCGTATTCCTGATACACGAATGTGCCAAAGGCCTCATGGCGGACAGAGACGGGAGCGCCCATCATGCTCCAATTAGGGACACCATAGATCCTTACCTCCTTCGTTGTTTCCGCCAGCGGTGCGAAGAATATCTTCAGGTCTACCACATCGCCCTTCTTAGCCTTGATGGTGAAGTGCTTGCGGTAGGTTTCTGGCTCCGTGCGACGGATACGGTATTGTGCGCCCGACTCCTGATCTACGAGACATGTCTCTTCAGAGGCCAGCCACATGTCGGTTACTTCGTCAGCGGGCATGATGAAGTAGCAGTGAAGAACTGTCTCATTATTCATTCCCGACGTACCGTCGCCTACCCGTTGCCTTTCAGCCGTCAATCGCCAACTCATAGGCATATAGGATTTCTCGCCTTGTGGCAGGTTGATCATCTCTGGGAAGATCTTCAGGATATCCTTCTCGATGGGTGGATTCTCCACTTCGCAATAGTCCTTGATCCACGCCATGTTAGTCATGTACCAAGCTGCAGTGGTCTTGTTATCTTCAGTCTTCTTGACTTGGGGACGGGATATGAACATACCCATGCCTTTAGCGTATTCGTTCACGCCAGAGTTTTCCGACTGGAAGTTGTATTTGACGGATACATTATAGGATTTTGTCTGTGCCTGCGAGGTGAGACCTGTCATCGCCAAGAGGCTTATTAAAAATAATCTTTTCATACGGCTTTGCTTTAAAAGGGTGAAGTACTAAAGTTGGTATGCGTCAGCTGTTCGCGATAATTCTGATAACAGGCCGAAGAGACTTCTGTCTCTATCGGAGAGTGGGAACTGAAGAGCAGGATGCGACCGCCAACGATGCGCTCTGCTATCCAGAGGTATTTTTCGTTCTTGTGCAGATCCTTCAGGGTGAAGAAGAACTGCTGATTGGAGAAGTTCAACAGGTAGCCAGGTGTCTTACTGTCGTACCAGCAAGCGGCTTGCAACAGGCGGCCGAAGAGATTGAGTTCCTGCTTGTCTTCAAAGACGTAGGCCTTACTGATGGCTGTGGTATCACTGCTGTCGAAAGCGCACATAAGCGGCACGCCCTTTACCTTATTATAATCAGCCATCTTGGTAATGAACTCATCCATGCGACTGGGAGCCTGATAGGTGCTGTCATCTAGAGAGGTATAGGCTGCGTAGTGCAGGTTAGGATTTGTGTATTGGGCATTGACTACCGTTTCCTGACTACTCTCTACTTTTTCTTGTCTGTTTTCTGTTGTCTTCTGTCTTTTTACTACTTTCTCCAGAGTTGTTTTCTCCGGCTTTAACGCTGTGTTTACACCGTCTTTACTATTTGTTTCTACGTTCTTTACGGGCGAAGGGGTGGATTTTGGCATTGACTCGACGTTCTTAGCCAAGAGGTTCTCCTTATTTGTCTGGCTACTGAAAGGGAATAATGTTACGCCTATACCTATTAATAATAACAGGGAGGCGGCGGCGGCCATCCATCGCCAGATGGGGCGACGGCTCTGCTTGGGGGCAATCTCCTCCATGATGCTGTCGCAGAAATCGACGGGCACTTCGGGCTTTGTCCTTCTAGCTTCCTTTCGGATCAGGGCCTCACGTAGATCTTTATCTTTCAGTTTATTCATTGTCTTTTTGTTTAATCATCTGTAAGAGTTTCTTTCTGATGCGATGGAGCCGGGTGGCCAGTGCGTTGGGCTCAGCATCCATGATATAGGCGATCTCTCGCAATGGGCGATCCTCGTAATAATAGAGGTGTAACAGCATCCGTTCGTCTGGTGTCAATTCGTCGATGGCCTCTTCCATCAGTGCGATACGCTCCTCGCGTCCTGTTGACAGTTCCTCATCATCTTCCATTACTGGAATGTCGGCAATGTCGACATAGTGAGGCTGTTGGCGTTTCAGACGGTTCAGCGACTCGTGGTATGCAATGCGACAGACCCATGTGCAGAACGAGGACTGGAATTGGAAAGAGTCCAGTGAGCGGAAAGCCTTTACGAAGGCATCCTGAGCCACCTCTCTGGCATCCTCGGCATTGGGCATCATTCGCGACGAGAAGTCGAGCACATGTTGTGAATAGGTATTCACAAACCAGGCATATTCCTTGCGTTTGCCGTCGAGTATTCGCCCGATGCGCTGACGTTCGCTTTGTACGTCTATGCTGATAATCTCGCTCATTCTACTTGATAGACAACGGGATTTTAAAATGATTACAGGTTTATGTGTTAAAGAATCTTTATTCGTCTCTGTATTCCAAAATGTCTCCAGGCTGGCAGCCCAGTTCACGGCAGATGGCCTCGAGGGTGGTGAAGCGCACGGCTTTGGCCTTGCCCGTCTTCAGGATCGAGAGATTAGCAAGCGTTAAGCCAACTTTCTCGGCTAACTCGCTGAGCGACATCTTACGCTTGGCAAGTTCTACATCCAGATTAACAATGATTTGTCCCATAGGCCTTTAAATCGTTAGTTCCTGTTCTTCCTGCAACTTCAAGCCAACGGCAAACACCTCGGCTATAATCAGATTAAACACACCAAAGAAGAAAGCATCGAAGAAGTGATCGTATACCTCAACAAAACTACAACCCGAATAGAGCTCGTCGCAGGAAGCAACTACAGCAAGAATCATCAATCCGTAGGCCGCCAGACGTAGCAGGTTGACATTCTCCCACACAAACACCTTGTTGCGATTCACATTCAGGATAAAGCGGATGAAGATGATGAATGATACCAAGGCTGCCACAATGGCAAACATCTCTGCGAGGAATTCCAGCAACGAAGCCCAAGTCTTGGCTGGTCCAGCATTTGCGCCAGCGTTATAACCTTCCATAGAGGCATTTGCGCCAGCGTTATAACCTTCCATAAAGGCATCGGCACCCGTTACAAACGTCATCACCACCTGTGCTGCCATCAGCAGCAACATCAATACACAGAAAATATTCAGTCTTTTTTTCATAATTCTTATAACCTTATTATTATACAATCAGTTCCTGCTCTTTCTTCAGCTTGATGGTATCCTTGATAAACTTTGGCACGAAGAAGAGGCTTAATATGACAAAGTAGGCCGGGGCCCCAAAGATGTAGCGGGCAAGTTTTGGCAGATTGTCCATGTGGTCGGCTTCAACATGAGCATATACGTATTCGAACATATTGCCTGATATGATGAAATGTAAGAGTAAGACTATTGCAGACAGATAAAACAGCCAAATGCTCCATTTGGAATACTGCTTGTTGATGTAAGTAAGCCAGCACATGATGAAATAGATGGCTGCAAAAATCGTCCTGCAGATCAGTTCGTAAAGATTTACCAGATGATAGCAATAGTCATAGCCCGTCTGGGCAGAGCGCATGCCCTGTATCTCGTCGACGTAAGAATAGCCTACTAAGGCGAGTACCACCAATAGCGCGATGATTGATCCCCAATTCTTTTTTGCAAGCTGCAAAATGTTTATTGTTCCCATAATTTTATTGTTTTATTTTGTTTATTTATCGATTTTCGATATGCAAAAGTAGGCATTCTTTTTGAACCGACCAAATAAAAACAATAAAAACTTATCGAAAAACGATAAACTTTAACATCCTATAACAATTCTCCGGGCTAGGAGTGCATCATTTCATCACTTTGGTTGATTATAGTAAGGTGTTTCTATGGCCTCGCATTCTTCCAAGAGACCACCAAACCTTATCTACCAAAATCGGCGGATTTGCTCACCAAAATCGCCGAAATTGGTCACAAAATCCGCCGATTTTGGTCTGACAGATGCCATCCCATGGATTTCAGTTTACCACATCATCATGCGGAGGGCTTGCTCGGCGGAGCTTACAAGAATATGATTTAATTACTAAAATATTATAAATAACGCATTATTTTTATGTATAATTTGCAATATATAGAAAATTATACTATCTTTGCAAGAAAATACAAATGATATGTGGACGGAACTTAGTGATCCTGCAATCCTACAGAAAATGGGGCGCAGAATGCGCGACTATCGCATAAGAATGGAAATGACTCAAGGCGAACTGGCTGAATTGTCGGGCGTAAGTATGGGAACCATTGTCAGAATGGAACAAGGTAGTGCTATATCCACCTTATTATTTATTAGTATCTTGAGAACAATGGGGCTGCTTGAGAATCTGGAGGTATTGTTGCCAGAGCTTAGCATCAGCCCTATACAGATGCGAAAAATGCAAGGAAGAAGAGTACAAAGAATCAGACATAAGAAAGAAAAATAATTGCGATGGACAATATAGTAGTTGACGTTAAATTGTGGGGGCAGATGGTAGGTTCCTTGGTGTGGGATTCTGCCACACAGATGGCTGTATTTGAGTACGACAGCGCTTTTAGACGGAATGGCGTCGAACCAGCCCCGCTGACAATGCCCCTCTCTCTTGGCAATCGTCCTTTCTCGTTTCCAGCAAATCGTACAGATTGTTTTAAAGGTCTGCCTGGATTGATAGCCGATGCCTTGCCCGATAAATTTGGAAACCAGATTATAACGGAGTGGTTTACACGTCAGGGATTACCCATTGGCGAGATAACACCTTTAGAGCGATTATGTTATGTGGGGCAACGAGCCATGGGGGCTCTGGAGTTTGAACCCAGCAAAGCCTCAGCACTTTTGAATGAATCAACAGAAATTTATATCGACGAGTTGACGAGACTGGCAGAAGACATCTTTACAAAAAGAGAGGCGTTTCAAGAACGCATGTTTCAGGAAGATAAAACCGTTCTCGATATTCTACGAGTTGGAACATCTGCAGGTGGAGCAAAACCCAAGGCCATCATTGCCTATAACGAAACAACAAACGAAGTGCGCTCCGGACAAGTAAAAGCTCCTGAGGGTTTTGGTTATTGGCTGCTTAAGTTTGATGGTGTTACCTACTCAGAACATGGTTCTGTTATGGAAAATCCCAAGGGTATAGGCAATGTGGAGTATGCCTATTATAAGATGGCTCAGACATGCGGCATAGATATGGCAGAATGCAGGTTACTTGATGAGGGTGATAATCATCATTTCATGACCCGACGTTTTGATCGTACTAACAATGGCGAGAAAATTCATATGCAGACGGTTGCGGGCTTGGCACATCTTGATCGCGACCAGAGACATTCATACGAAGAGATTTTTGGAATTATCCGTAAGATGAATCTGCCGATGGATGCCTCACTACAGCTGTTCCGCAGGATGGTGTTTAATGTTGTGGCACGTAACAACGATGACCACACCAAGAACTTCTCGTTCTTAATGGATCGAAATGGCACATGGCAGCTGGCTCCAGCTTACGATCTTTGTTATTCGTACAAACCTGGTGGCAGATGGATTGGGCAGCATCAGTTGTCGTTAAACGGGAAACAAGACAACTTTACTCGTCAGGATCTTATTGCTGTTGGAGAAAAGATGGGGATTCGTCGTTGTAGTGAGATAATTGGAGAAGTTTTAGACGCTGTTAGCCATTGGCAAACCATCGCAAAAGACTGTGGCGTTAGAGAAAGCCATATTGCAGAAATAGAGAAAAATCTTGCATTCGTCGAGCGTTAAACTTTCTTCACCGCCTTTATGATGTCCTCGGCTGTCTTCATCATCTGCTTGAGGGAATCTGTGGGATTTTCCTCTTTGCGGGCGAGGTCGAGGAACTGGCGATAATATGAGAGGGCTTGAGCTTTGTCTTTCAGGAGATAGGCATAGGCATTGGCAATATTATAATAGGTGGCTACGGATGAGGGATTGTAGCTGAGATGGCGTTTCCAAGCCTCAACGGCCTCCGGATACTGTTGTGTGAGGTAGTAGGCTTCGCCCTGAGAGAGCGTGATGGCTTTCATGATGGTGGTATCAGGCTGCATCATGTCTGTGGCAAGTTTCAGATAGTTAAGGCCTTCCGGATAGCGCTTGGTATCAACACACACCACTCCCAAGCGATAGGCGCAACCCTGATGCTGCATACCACTGATGAGAAAAGCCAACTGAAGATACTTGTAGGCACGCTCCAAGCTGTCGATGCGAGTATAGCACATGCCTGCCGAATAGAGGGTATTGAAGGTTGAGTCGCCTTGCTCCAACAAACGTTCATATAACTTGGCTGCTGCGGTGAAGTCGCGATTCATGAACCAGGCATCAGCCAACGCCCTATTCACCAGTATGTTCGTAGAGTCTCTCTGGCTGTATATCATGCCGCAGATAATACCATTCTGTGGCTGATTGTTTTTCACATAGGCGAGGGTAAGTCCCGCCACCATCTCGCCATCCATGGGATAATAGTTCACCAGCCGTTCCGTCCAATATATATAGGAGTCGTTATCGCCTTGTTTCTGATAGCTATAACAAAGCTGGCGGAAAGCCTCGTGGGAGAGCGAATCCTCTGGAATGTTCTTCAGCAGTTCGGAGGTCTGGCGATAATTGCCACGCTTATAATAGCAATTGGCCAGTTTTATGCGAGTCTGCACAGTATCGGCCATCGCATAGGCTTGTTGGTAATACCTCAAAGCCTCGAAGGTATTAAACTGTTCCATACAGCTGTCGCCTGTCTGCAGGAAAAAGGTGAGGGAGTCGACGACAACAAGCTCCACTTGCTTTTTATGTGAGAAAACCTCGCCCCTAGCGGGGTTGGCCGTCAGCAGGGCGAGGATGAAAAAACTCAGTATTATTCTCATTTCACAATGATTCAAAACTTATTTAGAAGAATTCTTCTTGGTGGTGATGACAATCACGCCATCTTTGGCCTTCTCGCCATACTTCTTGACGGCTTTCTGAGACTTCAGCACCTCCATGTGGTCGATTGTCTTCGGGTCGATCTCCTTCAGTTTTGAGTTATCTATAGGGGAACCGTCAACTATGATATATGGTTCTTTACCCGATATGCTTCTTATTGAAGCATGGGGTGCATTGTCAGACATGCTTGGTTTCTGGTCGCCATAACCTACCACTATGACTTCGCCCTCTACTTTGGCATCGCCATCATACTTCAGTGTGCCATTGTATTGCGGAAATTCTGCATCTTTTCCTTGGAGACGGAATGTAACAGGCACAACGTACTTCACACGAGTAGCCTCACCATTCTGCTTACCAGGGGTCCACTTGGGCATGCCATTAATCACTCGCAAAGCCTCTGCATCGAGAGCTGGATGAATAGCCTTAACAGTCTTTGCATTGGAAACACTACCATCCTTTTCGACTACGAACGATACTATCACACGTCCCTGGATACCAGCCTTCTCGGCCTCAGTAGGATACATGACGTTTCTAGCCAGATACTCAAAGAGCTTGCTGGGCCCGCCAGGGAACTGAGGCATCTCGTCTACGACATCGTAGACCTTGCTGGGATTGGAGTCATCACTCTCCGTAGCACCCTCTTTCCTAAGAGGCATAGGATACTTGTTACCTGCCTCAGAGAAAGCCTTGTTAACAGAGATCTTAGTTGACTCATAGCCAACATACATGGCTTCGAGAGCGTCGCCATCAGAGACTTCCAATTTAAACTTTCCATCAGGACCAGTAACGGTTCCTTTCTTCGTACCAACAACCTTGACGATAGCGCCTACGATTGGGGTGTAGTTGTTTTCATCGACTTGAGAGATAGGGCCTTTGTCATCACTTGCATCGAAAACGAAGCCCTCGGCAACAAATATCTTGTCTTCGTCGGCTTTTGCTTCTTCAGCTTCTGCAGGTTGAGGTTCGGCCTGGAGGATTTCCTCGTTAACAAGTTCCTCTACAGAGGTTACTTCTGGAGCATCGGTATACACCACATCCTGCACTTTCTCGGCATTCACGGCAAGGGCGACGGCCACGATGGGAACGAGAGCGAAGAGCTTCAGCAGACTGGTTCGGTTTGATTTCTTATGTAACATCATATTGATTCGGTTTTTGAGGGTACTATGACTAATACCATTAGCAAGGGAGTACCCGCCAATGCTAGCGGCTTTAGTGATTAACAGATATTGATATTGACGCGCGTTAATCCCTAAAGAGAGTACAGCACCGTCGGCCTCGTACTCGTGGATGGCCCTAAGGTCAGAGCGCAGCATCCACATAGCGGGGTTAAACCACTGGAGGGCGGTGAGAGTGTCAACGAGGAGCAAGTCCCAAGAGTGCTTGAGACGGATATGGCCTCGTTCATGGGCGAGAATAGCGGCATTGCTTTCTGCATAGTCGCTCTGGTTCATCACTATATAGTGCATCCAGCTGAAAGGGGGCACTTTTGCGTTTCCGGACACGCAGATAGTGGTCCCGTCAGGTTGCGGATGCTTCTCGCTTCGTTTAATCAGCATGAGGATTCTGAACATCGACATCAGGGTGTGGCCCAGCGTCACCAGCATACCTATTATAAATAGGATAGGCAGGAGGATTTGCCACCAGGGCGTTTCTATGACGGGCTCGGCCATTGGAGCCACGTCGTCCATCTGTATATCGTCGACAGCCAGCATGGGCAGGGCCTCCATGGTGACCGTCTCGTGCATGGTAATCACGCACAAGGGCAGCACAAACGAGGCAATAGCCGTGAGGAGCAACATCAGACGATTCACTCTGTGGAAGGTCTCACGGGCCAGCATCAGGCGATAGAACATATAGAATACCGCTATCAGCACAGCCACCTTGGCGTCGTATATCAGAAAACCTAACATCATTTGATTTACGATTTACTATTATTTTCTATCTCGTCGATCAGTTCGCGCAATTCGTCTACGCTGATCTTCTCTTCCTTGACAAACGAGGAGACAGCAGAGAGATAAGAGTCGTCGAAGTAGTTCTTGATGATACCTGCAATAGACTTGCGTCCATACTCCGCCTCAGAGATGAGGGGATAATACTGGTAGGTATTACCAAACTGCTTATGGTCGAGGAAGCCCTCACGCTCCAGGATACGTACAATCGTAGAGAGCGTATTGAAATGAGGACGAGGCTCGGCATAGTGCTCCTGCAACTCGCGAACGAACATAGGTCCGTACTTCCAGTACAGATCCATGATTTCCTTTTCCTTGTTGGTCAGTTTCTTCATCGCTTCTTTGGTTTTAAATTTTCCGTTTACTTGCGTCGTTTATCAATATCTGAGTGCAAAGTAACTAAAACTTTTCGTTATATACAACTAAATGCTTTAGTTTTTAAACTAAATTAAATAGTTTATTTAGTTGTTAACCTTTCGTAGAGTCTTAGTTTACGGCCTTGATAGCTGCATCGAAGTCCTTGGCGCCACCCGTCTGGCCGAAGAGTTTCTTCAGCAATCGCACGCGGATATTGGTAATGGTTTGGGGCGTAGAGATGGTCAGGGTGGCAATCTCTGTAGGCAGGAAGTTATGACGAATCAGCAGACAAACAGATTGCTCCTTGGTATTCAGTACGGAAAGCAGCACTTGCAATTCCGGGCTCAAGGCATAAGAGAACTGTGCCAACTGGTTGAGATCCTCATCATCAGCTACCCTACCCTTGTTGGCTGTGGCATGCAACCTGGCAACGATAGCTTTCAGTTGTTGTGAGTTCTGTTTCATCTCACGTTCCTTCTGGTGGCGCATCTGGGTCAGTTCACTGCGGGTGAGGTCATATTTCTTCTGACTCTCCAGGAAACGGGCATTTAACTGGTCGATGCGATGACGCCCATACCTTATTATAATAGTAACCACCACTGCCAGCAGGATGATGGCGGCCAGCAGGATAATGGTAGTACGATATTGGCGGCGTTCCTCCAGCTGTTCATCGAACTGGACTTGCATGTCGATGATACCTGCGGCATCACTCCGTTCATAGAGACGCTGGTAAACCTCATTGAGACGCTGACTGTACTCCGCCACTTTTTCTGTATCGCCCCTGCGGTCAAGGTATCGTATTAGCAAACGGTAGGACTCAATGCTGACATCGGGCGAAAAGGAATTGGTGAGTTGATACCACTGCTGTACAGCTGCTTCCATATCACCCTCCTTCATATAGATATCGGCCAGGAGCTTCGAGGCTCTGTCGGTCGGTGCATGACTCATCGACTCATTCAGCAGGTGCTTGGCCTCCTGCCGTTTGCCAAGGCTCATCAGATAACTGGCCTTGTTCACCAGATAGGTTGCACGAATCTCGCCATCGGTCTTGGGAGCGTAGGGCTTAGCCTGGTCTGTATAGAACTTCAAGCTATCAGGCTGCCCCAGCATATCATAGGTCATGGCGATATTATTCAGGGTCTGAACAATCCAGTCGTCTTTATGGCATTGGCGGGCTTCGGCGAGGGCTTGCTTATAATAACGGAGGGTCTGGACATAATTGCCCACGTTGTCGTTCACATCGCCCAATACAGAATAAAGATACCATTTGAAAGCAGGCTGATCCATGTTCCTGGCCATATACTCTGCCTGTTTCATGGTCAGCACCGCCTCGTGGGTTTGTTTCTGTTTGTAGAGGATGATTGCGTGATGGAGCAATGCCCTCGACAGATGTTCTTTGTCACCTTTTTCCTTATAATACTTCCTGCTGAAGAGTATCAGCGAATTAGCCTCAGTCAAGAGTCCGCTTCGATGCAGGGCCTCCGTATAGAGCAGTCCGTAGAGTGCCCTGTCGGCCTCGTTCATCTTGGTGTCGTACCAGCGAGGAGCAAGCATCCTCAACGCGGAATCGGGCTGTTCGAAGACTATCTGCTCTGCCTCCGAAAGGAACTCATTGTGGGACCGCTCTGACGAACAGCCCACAATGAAGAGAGAGAGTATTATAAAGGTGAGTGATATCATTTCAGATTGAAATTAATAGGTACTGTATATTTTACTCTTACCACCTTACCACTCTGCATGCCAGGTGTCCACTTCGGCATAGCCGACAAAACCCTGACGGCCTCAGCATCAAGCGAAGGGAACGCGGGTTTAACCACCTCCACATTATTAATTGTACCATCTGTTTCTACGACAAAGGTGGCAATCACCCTTCCTTCCACTTTCTGATTCTTAGCATCCTCGGGATACTTCACGTTCTGCTGCAGATACTCAAACAGGGCTTGAATACCACCAGGATATTCGGGCATCTGTTCCACTACGTCGAAGACCTGCTGGTTCTTCTCTGCAACCACCGTCTTCTGTGCATTTACCGTCGTGAGACCGAGCATGGCCATCAGCGACATCATGATTAGTTTCTTCATTTCTTTTAATCTTTTAATGATTCTACAATTTGTTTATTAGTCCGGACGGTGCAAAGACAGTGCAAACCGAATGCAGAGAGCTGGCTCCTTGCTGAGGTGCAGCCTGTCTTCGCGTTTGCAAAAGTAGATATTTTCCCGTTTCGATGCAAGAAATCCATTACATTTTATTACACAACTACTCTTTTTGTTTTTCCAGAGCATCCCAGCGCTGCTGGTATTCGGCCTCTTGCCGGCGAACTTCCTTCAAGGCTTTCTTACGACGAGAGCGTTCTTCCACAGACTTACGGAAAGTCAGGTCATACATCCATAGTGCGAAACCAATGGGGTTGAAGCCTGCTGGAATCTTGATTTGGGCCAATTGGGCATCCAGGTTCTGATCCGGGTTTGGCTTCATCATCTGTGTCATCCGCTTATCGAATCGCCGTTCACCATAGATCACCACCTCACGCAGGGCATGCATATTCGGCATCAGCCAGATGGTATCGCCCTTCAGCTCGGACTTGAGGACATAGCGCTTCTCATAATTCAGATGCGAAAACATGATCTTATCAAATCCCTCCTTGAGAAAGAATGTACCATCCCACTTGCTCTGGGTATTCTGATTGTCGTTGGTATGGATAAAGACATCGCGGACCGGAACCCGCGACTCCATATCGGCCACGACAAACTGCTGAGCCTCAGCACAGGCTGAAGTGGCAAGCAACGACAGAATCAGTGATCGACGGAGTCGCTTAGCTAGTCTAAGAAGTTTTCTCATACATGAATGGTTGATAATCGGCTACAAAGATACAAATAAAAGCACGACAGCCGTCGTGCTTTAACATTTCCGCCCCCCATTCTAACATCTTTAACCTCAAATAAGGTAATGTAAAATTATCAAAAAGTAACTCTTTTTGTCAAATAGTTGGCTATTTCCTCAAAATAGTGTATATTTGCAGCCAAATTGTTACTAAATCAAAAGAAACAGATATGAGAGCTAAGACCCTAAGCACTATCATGGCAGTTGCATGCTGCTCGTTGATGGCTGTATCGTGTGCCCAACAGGCAGAAACCAAGAAGTCAGAGTTGACTACCGTAGGTAACCCCTATCTCCCCCTTTGGGAGCATATTCCCGATGGAGAGCCTTACGTTTTCGAAGATCCTGACAACCCAGGGAAGCAGCGCGTATATATATATGGTTCGCACGATAACCTGAAAACTATGTATTGCGGGCGTGACCAGGTGGTATGGTCGGCATCTGTCGACAGCCTCAACAACTGGCGCTATGATGGCATCATCCTCGTGGTGGACAAGAACGCTAAGGGCGAGCCCTTTGATTCTGCCCAGACAGCCGATGTACTCTACGCTCCAGATGTAACACTGGTTACAGATAGTACAGGCAAGAAGACCTACTACTTGTTCCCCAACGACCAGACGGGATTCCGTAACGCACTCATCGCAAAGAGCGACAGGCCAGACGGACCTTTTGAGGTTTGTAACTGGAATGCCGATGATCCCAACAAGGTGGATGGCATCTATGGTTTCGATCCAGCAGTGTTCGTAGATGACGATGGACGCGTCTATGGCTATTGGGGATTTGAACACTCATATGCAGCTGAGATCGATCCTGCCACGATGTGTACCGTAAAACCTGGCACTCAGTTGGTTGACGGCATGGTTTCTGGTAAGAACGAGCCGGGCATCTTCCGCTTCTTCGAGGCCTCTTCCATCCGTAAGATCAAGGACAAGTATGTATTCATCTATAGCCGCTGGACGGAAAATGGCGAGTTCGGACTCCCAGACACCAACTACACCCTGGCTTACGCCTACAGCGACCAGCCACTCGGCCCATGGACCTATGGCGGCACCATCATCGACGGTCGTGGCCGTGAAATCAATGAAAAGGGCGACACTATTGCTTCTGGTGTTGTGTCGGGTAACACGCATGGCAGTATCTGTGAGATAAACGGGCAGTGGTATGTGTTCTACCATCGTCAGGCTGGTCTCGATGAATATGCCCGTCAGGCTATGGTAGCTCCCATTGAGGTCAAGGTACAAGAGGGTGCCGGCGGCAAGGTGGAGATTTCAGAAGGCGAATATAACTCTGAGGGCTTTGCACTCAACGGACTTGACCCGCTGGAGCGCCATTCCGCAGGTATCGCCTGTTGGATTACAGGCCCCAAGGTAGCAGAGCACGTATGGCCAGGGAACACCTATTATGGCTCGTATGTGGAGACTTCCTATGGTACAGACACCAATTTCGATGCGCCCTATGACCTGAAGAACAATACCAACCGCGTGGTGAACAATACCGACGGCTCTATCGTGGGTTATAAGTACTTCAACTTCGACGGTACTCAGGGCAAGCAGAATGTCAGTCTGTCATTGCGCCTGATTCCTGAAGGTATCGACGGAACTATCACCATCATGGCCGATCGTCCATGGGAGTCGCAAGGCGGTAAGGCTCTCGGCACCATTGAGCTTAAAGCCGACATGCCTCAGGAGTCGACGGAACTGAGCGCTACCCTACCCGCTCTCGCTGAACTCTCAGGCAAGCATGCCATCTACTTCACCTTTGCCTCAGACACCAAGGAGAAGTCGCTCTGCACGCTGGAAGACTTTGCTTTCGAGTTTTGACATTGAGAAATCATCATAATAAAATTGAAGAAAAGATGAAAAAGATTATCATTTTATTACTAACATTGTGTTGTTCCTTTGAATCATATGCTGTTGAATTGAATGGGAAGTATCTGTCGCAAAGTGGGGAACTGTTGTTCAGATTCACAGGTGACAGTCTGTATGTTGACATTGCCCAAAGCAAGCGCAATGTATCCGCATTCAAACTGGTAAAGAACAAAGAGAGCAAGAAGTCGACGACCTATAATGCTTACGAACGCTATATGGAAAACGGTCGTGACACATACAGGGAAGTGCTGATCCGAGTCACCAGACTGAAGAGCAAGAAGTATCTGCTCGAATATTTCGGTAGGGACAAAGACAGGGAGTATAACTCAAATGAAAGATATAATATCAAGCCGATTGACTGAAACACCATTGAGAATTCATTATAATAGGAGGTAGCCACGAATCAAAGATAGGAAAAAGAATCGGAACAACCAACAAAACCTCAAAAAGACAGTAATCAGAGATGAAACCTGATGCCGAGCTGTAGGTTGAAAGACGTAGGCTTGTCCTTGAAATAGTTGCTAACACTGCTACCGTTGTCGAAATAATGACGGATTCCAGGCTCGACATAGATGCCCAGCTGAGGAATTACGTTATACTGCACACCCAGACTGCCCTCTACCGACCACTGCAAACGATCTTTACTCATCACCTGATCCACCCCGTCGGTATTAGCCTCGGCCTTGATGTTCCAGTCGGCTTGTCCGCCTGCTGAGAGATAGGCACCCAGCCCGTGCCATTGCCACAGCGTAAACTGCAGGTTCAAGGGGACGCCGAGATAATATAGTATCTGATGGCGGCTAATCTGATCCTGCTGCATGATGGTCAGGAAATCGGAACTCAGTCTGGTGTATACCACCCCCGTGCAGACTGAGAGCCTGCTATTGAGAGGATAACTGAGCGTGAGTCCGAACGATACAGGCCAGGCATGGCTCTGCCGTTCCTCATAGTTGACCAGCCAGACTGGCGACTCAGCCCGCGATGCAGAAAACTGCTGGAGCATTGATGGACTCATCTGCACACCGTTTCTGCCATCCCAGCTACTTGCTCCGCCTGAGGCATACAGACTCAACGCCAACTGACGCTGATAATTACGGTTTCTTTCAATAAGCACAGGCCGATATGGCTGATGTCTCACTGTGGGTGGCGACAGCTCCTCATGACGAGCGACGGCAGGCTCTTCCTTCTGTTCTTCCTCCTGCGGCATCTCAACTGTCGGTTGTTTATCCTGCTCCGTCACCAGCGTCACTTCAGGAGATTCTTGGGAACAGGCTGCATGATTACAGGCCGTGACCCTATCAGGAGCCTGTGCCCATGATTCCTGAGGTTCCGACTTTTGTGGCGGTGTCTCTTGATCGTGTTTCCCAGAAACGACAGGTCTCGTTTGGGCCAGGGAACGTCTCTCTCTTCCGCCCTGAACCATCTCATTTGGCTGAAGCCAAAACAGCAACGCCCCACCAGAGATGACGCCCAAGATGGCTGCGGCAGCCATCCATCGGCGCATTGAAACGAGATGGGCTTGACGCCTCGCCTTCTTGTCAAGCGACGCCTCGATGCCCTCCCACAAGTCGCGCTTTGGCTCCTTGCGGTAGTCTGCCAGATGCCTATCAAGCCTTTCGGCCCATTTGTCCTGATTCATATCCCGTGTCGTTTAATGTAATCGTTCATCATCTTTGTGAGTATCATCTTCGCCCTTGCCAACTGAGAACCTGACGATTTCTCTTTGATTCCTAATCTTTGAGCGATTTCGCTGTGAGAGCAATGTTCGAAAACGTAGAGGTTGAGTACCAATCTGTATCCTGACGGCAGCCTTGCAATCATGCTAGAGAGCACATCTGGCGGAATCCGTTCCAGCTCAGGCTCCTCATCGGGTATATCTGGAATGGTACCTGTAAAGCTGATCCGTTCGTGCTTCCTCACAAAATCGAGAGCCTTATTGACAACGATCTTCCTGATCCACACCGTCAGCGAGCCCTCACCCTGATAGGCCATCTGCCCAACAGAGGTCAGAATCTTTACGAAGCTGTCCTGCACCACGTCCTCCGCATCATCGCCGTCAGGGATATACCTCAATGCTATCGACATGGCATATCCCTTGTAACGCTCATAGAGCCGCCTCATGGCCTGGCGGTCTCCGGCTTTCACGGCATTCAGCAGTTGCAGCTCAGTTTCCAATGGTGGCGCGTTCTATTCTCTTGATACTCGTATATTTCATTACTATCGGTGGGTCACAATTCTTCTCTATCATACTATGGTCAAGCCCAGAACTTTCTGAACCCTCTGAACAGACAATCATATCCACTCGCATTGGACAGGAGAAGGACTCACCGTTAACGTCGAGAGTGGCTTTAGAACTACTTGACACAAAGCGTATCGATATACCGATTTCTTTTCCTCCTTCGAGATTCGCGTTAAAATACAGGCAACGTGGGTCCATAGATTGAAGGTCGTTGGGTTCAAATTCGAGATAGACGATTTTCTTTGAATAACCGATAATTCGAAACGACAAATCAGATGGAATCACATAATTGACGCGCTCAATCTTTTGCCCAGGAAAAAACAGATCAGCTATCGCCTGATATGGGAAGCCGTAGAACGTCACATTGACCACTCCGAGCAATTTGTCATTGCCTATCTTAACATCAACGTCCACCGTGTCTGCTGATACGTCGTCTACAGACCATACGCCCCTGAAAGAGCCATTCAGAGATACGTTAAGTTGTTCTTTATCGGGATACATCGGATCACTCACTTCATCCTCCTTTTCATGCGAGCAAGCCGCAACCAAAAGAGCAAATATCAGGCAAAGGGATATCTTATAATACGTCATCATAAATTACCTTTTTATTATTATAACGTAGAAAGGCGGAAAATACTGCGTTAAAAAAACAAAAAAAAGAAAGGCGGTATGCAGTATTTTGGCGATTCGACAGTTATAAGGGTAAAATACAACCTTTTAAAAGCATAGAAAATGAAAAAGTTATTCTTATTTGCATTGACAATTGTAGCCATGACGAGCTGCACAAGTGATGAGCCTGGTGATGGCGAAAAAGTAATTGACATGTTGCCCAAGACACGGGCTATTGAATTGACACAGGAACAGCACTCCTTCGTCAACAAGAACGCCGACTTCTCGTTTAACCTCTTCCGCACCATCAGTCAATTGCCTGAGGGGAAGAAGAGCAGCATCGTCTCTCCCATCAGCGTGACCTACGTGATGGGCATGCTCAACGACGGTGCCGCAGGCAAAACCGCCAAGGAGATCACCTCTGTGCTCGGATTCGGCGAGGGTGACAGCAAGGCCGTCAACGAGTTCTGTCAGAAACTGATTGAAGGGGCTCCCAAGACCGATCCCTCCGTGACACTCGAGATTGCCAATACAGTCATTGCCAACAAGCATCACGACGTAAAGTTCGAGTCGCAGTTTGAGAAGGACATGAAGAACTACTACGGTGCCGAAATGAACCGCCTCGACTTCAGCAAGAAGACTGAAGCCCTGAAGCAAATCAACGGTTGGTGCAACAAGAAGACCCACGGCATGATTCCACAGATACTGAATGAACAGGAACTCAAGGCAGATGCCCTGCTCCTGCTGATGAACGCCATCTACTTCAAGGCCACCTGGACGGAAAAGTTCGACAAAAAGGACATCAGGAATGACACCTTCACCACTGAGAGCGGCCAGCAGAAAACAATGCCGATGATGCACCGCAAGGCTCAGGCTATATACAGCGAAAACGATGTCTGCTCGATGCTGAACCTGCCCTATGGCAGCGGCGACAAGTGGGCCATGAAGATTTTGCTGCCAAAAGAGGGCAAGACTGTCGACGACGTAATCAGCAGCCTCAACACTGAGTCGTGGCGACAGCTTGGGAGCGAAGGCTGGCACCCCGTTGTCGACATCGACATTCCCCGCTTTAGCACAGCTTTTGAGACCGACCTGACAAAACCGCTCTCGGCTATGGGCGCACCTTCGATGTTCACCCAAAATGTGGCGGAGTTCCCAAACATCTGCAGCAACTTCAAAAACAATCTCTATGTAGGACTGATGAAGCAGAAGGCCGCCATTGAAGTGACTGAAGAAGGCACAAAAGCCTCAGCCGTCACAATTGCCGAAATGGAATGTACTGCTAATATGAGTGGTCCTCAGGAGAAACCCATGAATGTTGACTTCCACGCCAACCGCCCGTTTGTCTATGTTATTCATGAATACAGCAGCGGTGTCATCTTCTTCCTAGGCACCTATCGCGGCGAGTAAAAACAAGAGCATTCAGATGCTCTCTTAAAAGCCAGATGAGATAATATTCGGGGCAAAGATGCAAAAAAACTGAGATTAATAGCTTGTTATGAGGCTTTTTTTGTATTTTTGCAGGCAGATTCCCAAAAACCGACAATGAACATGGAGAAGAAACTGAAACAAGGCACGCTCTGCGTACAGGCAGGCTACAAGGCCAAGAACGGAGAACCGATAGAATTGCCTATCATCCAGTCGACAACCTTTAAGTATGACGACTCTGACGAGATGGCAAAGTTGTTTGACCTCGAGAAGGAAGGATATTTCTATACCCGCCTGCAGAACCCTACAAACGATGCTGTGGCGGCTAAGATTGCCACGTTGGAAGGTGGTGTGGGGGCTGTACTGACATCTTCAGGACAAGCCGCCAACTTCTACGCCATCTTCAATATCTGTCAGGCTGGTGACCACTTTATCACCTCGAACGAGATCTATGGTGGCACATATAACCTGTTTGGCGTGACACTGAAGAAACTTGGTATTGACTGTACGTTCATTTCGCAGGAAGCTTCGGATGAAGAGATTCAGGCAGCTTTCCGCCCGAACACGAAAGCAGTGTTTGGCGAGACCATCTCGAACCCTGGTTGTGCAGTCTTCGACATAGAGCGTTTCGCCAAGATAGCCCACAAGAACGGGGTGCCCCTCATCGTGGACAACACCTTTGCAACGCCTGTGAACTGTCGTCCGTTTGAGTGGGGTGCAGATATCGTGACCCATTCTACCACAAAGTATATGGATGGACTGGCTACCCAGGTAGGCGGTTGCGTAGTGGATAGCGGTAACTTCGACTGGCTTGCCCATGCCGAAAAGTTTCCAGGTCTCTGTACTCCCGATGAGTCGTATCATGGTCTGACCTACGTGAAAGCCTTTGGCAAGATGGGGTTTACCACGAAGCTCATTGCCCAGCTGATGCGTGACCTTGGCAGTATTCCCGCTCCACAGAACTCATTCCTGCTGAACCTCGGACTGCAGACGCTCCATCTGCGTATGGCACAGCACTGCAAGAATGCCCAAAAAGTGGCTGAGTTCCTGCACGATAATGAAAAGGTGGCGTGGGTACATTACTGTGGCTTGAAAGACGATGCCCACTATGCCCTCGGACAGAAATATTTGCCCAACGGTTCGTGCGGCGTCATTGCCTTTGGTTTAAAAGGTACGCGCGAGACGGCCATCAAGTGGATGGACTCACTGGAGATAATCAATATCGTGACCCACGTGGCAGATGCCCGCACCTGTGTGCTACATCCTGCCAGCCATACCCACCGCCAGCTCAGCGACGAACAGTTGCTCGAGGCTGGCGTCGCTCCTGATCTGATCCGTCTATCCGTAGGTATCGAGGATGTAGAGGATATCCTCGACGATATCAGACAGGCTCTTTCAAGGATCTAATAAGCAAACATCCTATCACACAATATGCAAATCACAGAACAAGACAAGCAGTTCATGCGCGAGGCCATACGGCTAGCCAATGAGAGTGTAAGTCGTGGCGGCGGTCCTTTCGGTGCCGTTATCGTGAAAGACAATGAGATCATTGCAGGCAGTGCCAACTCAGTGACTATCGACAACGACCCGACAGCTCATGCCGAGGTCAATACCATTCGCAAAGCCTGTCAAAGGCTTGGTACTTTCGACCTTTCTGGCTGTACTATCTATACCTCATGCGAACCTTGCCCCATGTGTCTCGGTGCCATCTATTGGTCACGAATCAGTCGTATCTTCTATGGCAATAACCGCAAAGATGCCCGCGACATCGACTTCGCCGACGATTTCATTTACGAGGAACTTGAACTTCCTCTGCCGGAACGAACTGTGCCTATCATCCCTCTGTTACGTGACGAGGCCTTGGAAACTTTTCGCTTATGGGCAGAAAAGGAGGACAAAACGGAGTATTAAGCATGCTCTTTTAACAAAATGTAACTTTATAAGAAAAATATTCGGTACTTTCCTTGGAGGGTATCGAATATTTGTCTATATTTGCACCATCAAAAGTAACATATTGTAAACTTAAAACAATAATTCTAAAAACAGAAAGAACTATGGAAGTTGAGAAAATCATGAAAGCCTTGGAGCAGAAGCATCCTGGCGAACTGGAGTACTTACAGGCAGTAAGAGAGGTGTTGGAGTCGATTAAGGACGTTTACAACCAGCATCCCGAGTTCGAAAAGGCAAAGATTATAGAGCGCATCGTGGAGCCAGAGCGCATCACGACCTTCCGTGTGCCCTGGATCGACGACAAAGGTGAGGTACAGGTGAACATCGGCTACCGCGTGCAGTTCAACAGCGCCATCGGCCCATACAAGGGCGGTCTGCGTTTCCACCCATCAGTGAACCTTTCCATCTTGAAGTTCCTCGGCTTTGAGCAGACTTTCAAGAATGCGTTGACCACGCTCCCAATGGGCGGAGGCAAGGGCGGATCAGATTTCTCCATCCGCGGAAAGAGCGACAACGAAGTGATGAAGTTCTGTCAGGCCTTCATGTGCGAGCTGTACAAGGTAATCGGTCCTGACATGGACGTTCCTGCTGGCGACATCGGTGTGGGTGCCCGTGAGATTGGCTACCTCTTCGGCTATTACAAGAAACTGACAAGCCAGTTCCATGGTGCGACACTGACGGGTAAGGGCATGGAATGGGGCGGTTCTATCCTCCGTCCTGAGGCTACTGGTTATGGTGCTCTCTATTTCGTACACCACATGATGGAGACTCACGGACTCGACATCAAGGGAAAGACCGTTGCTCTCTCAGGCTTCGGCAATGTGGCATGGGGTGCAGCCAAGAAGGCTACAGAACTCGGTGCAAAGGTTATTACAATCTCAGGTCCCGATGGTTACATTTACGATCCGGCAGGCCTCGACGCTGAGAAAATTGAGTATATGCTGGAACTCCGCGCCAGCGGTAACGACGTATGCCAACCATACGAGGAAGAGTTTGAGGGTTCTCAATTCTTTGCAGGCAAGAAACCTTGGGAGCAGAAGGCCGATATCTATCTGCCCTGTGCCACCCAGAATGAGCTCAACGGTGAGGATGCCGACAAGATCCTGGCCAACAAACCGCTGTGCGTAGCCGAGGTATCCAACATGGGTTGCACGGCAGAGGCTGTAAACAAATTCATTGCTGCAGGACAGCTCTTCGCTCCCGGCAAGGCAGTGAATGCCGGTGGTGTGGCCACGTCGGGTCTGGAGATGACGCAGAACTCAATGCGTATGGCATGGACTGCCGAGGAGGTAGATCAGCGCCTGCACCAGATTATGTCTGGCATCCACGAGCAGTGCGTGAAGTATGGCAAGGAGCCCAATGGTTATATCAACTACGTGAAGGGTGCCAACGTTGCTGGCTTCATGAAGGTCGCCAAGGCCATGCTCGCACAGGGCATTGTGTAGAGCTCGGCGATAAGCCAAGGTCTATACAGTCTTGCCCGGCAAATATTGTATGAGTATAAGACGACATATAGTACTTTTCGCCATTACAACAAGTCTTTCCGCTCTGGCACAGGTCCAGAGCGGGACGGCTTCGTTTTATTCCAAGAGCATGACGGGGCACAAGACTGCCAACGGCGAACGGCTGCATCACGACTCGTTGACATGTGCCCATAAAACATTCCCCTTCGGCACATTGCTCAAAGTAACAAATCCGGCAAACGGCAATCAGGTGGTTGTACGTGTGACTGACCGTGGTCCCTACGTCAAGGGTAGGATCATAGACCTTTCCGTGCGTGCTGCTCAGGAGTTGGGCATCATTGCCCAAGGTATAGCACCTGTCATCGTGGAGCGCTATAACCAGTCTGTCATTCCATTTAAACCGGAAGATACTATTGACATGCCCGAATTGGAACTTGGTACCAATGACGGTCCGAAAAGCAAACCTATATGGGTGGAGATGCGGGAACAGCGTATCAAGAAAGACCTGGAGCGCCAGGAAGCCTTGCTCAAACAGAAACCTCAGACCATGTCACCTGAGACCATTATCAACAACCCTGAGGAAGAAGAGAAAAAGGAAAGTAGAGATGATGTGCTCAAAGAGATTAATAATTCGCCTAACCGTTCCAAGGCTTATCTGAAACGACAAGGAGGCCATTAAAAAAGCGATAGGATTCTATCGCTTTTTGTCTGGAATGGTTTCACGGTCTGAACTGTTGAAATTTTCATCAAGACCATAAAGACGGTCATCGCCCCGGTTGTAGCCCCGGCTTTCTCCCCTGGTACTTGCCGCTGCTCTCTGCTGGCGATAAACCCGATATTCTTCATACCTCTGCTGTTCGGCATTGTCAACCGCAGCACCGACAGCCGCACCGACTGCAGCACCACTGGCCATACCGATCAATGTACCGATATCACTGCCGCGCGGACCACCAGCTATGCCACCGATAGCAGAACCGATGATAGAACCGAACGTACCACCTGTGTAAGCACCGGCACCTGCATAAGTACCGCAGCTGCTCAACATCATCAAAATGCCAACCGAAAGTATCCAAATCTTCTTCATAACCGTCACAATTAAAATGTTCACGGTGCAAAGGTAAGCATTCTTGCGGAAAAGAAAGAAGGGGATTTCCCCAAAAAGGGATAGGGGAAACCCTAATCTTTCTTTTTTATCAACGGATGTTGAACAGTTTGATGAAGCCCGTCAAAGTCAGAATCTTCCGAATTTCGTCGTTGACATTTGTCAGCACCAGACTGCCTCCCTTGGCTGCGCTCTCCTTCTTCAACTTAAGCAGTCCGCGTAAGCCCAGACTGCAGATATACTCCAACGCTGCGCAGTCGAGAATAATTGACCTTCCTGCCTGTGCCTCCAGCGGTTTCAGATCCTCAAGGAACTCTGAGGCAACATTCGTGTCAAGCCATCCCGACAGTATGCCGGTATATACACCGTTCTCTTCTTTGATTTCGATATTCATATTATTGTAATGGGGTTAAAGGATAAATAATGTTCACAATGAAGACATTGGCTGCAAGAATAATCAGATTCATGAGCAAGCCTATTCGCATGAAGTCGCTGAAACGATAGCCGCCAGGACCATAGACAAGCATATGGGTCGGTGAGCCGATAGGAGTGGCAAAGCTGGAGCTGACACTGACCATCAGGGCTATGAGGAACGGATAAGGCTCATAGCCCAGTTTCTCTACCGCCTGATACATGATGGGGAAGAACATGGCACCTGCCGCAGTATTCGAGATGAACTCCGTGATAAACGTACCGACGAAACAGATGGCCGTCATGACAACAATGGGATTCGTACCACAGACATCAAGGATTCCAAACGCCAGACGCTCGGCAATGCCCGTTTTCTGGATAGCCACTCCAAGGACAACAGAGCCGGCGAATACCATCAGAATCTCCCAATTGATGGCCTTCATGGCCTGGTCCACATTACAGCAACGGAATAATAGCATCGCCATCGCTGCCAAGAAGGCACACTGCAACAACGGAATGACATCCAGGGCAGAGAGTACCACCATGGCTATCATGATGGTCGTTGAAACAAGTGTCTTCTTGCCAATATTTGGCACTTGTGCTGAATCGAAGAACTGCAGTAGCGAACTCAGACTATCCGTATGAATGTTAACATTAGGAGGACACTCCAGCAAAAGCGTATCACCGGCCTGCAGAACCACACTGCGGGGCGACTCCTCAATACGCTTGCCACGACGGGCCACGGCCACGAGGGTCATATTGTTTTCTTTCTCAAACGAGCTGTCACCTATCGTCGTATTAATCAAGCTGCTGCCGAAGGTGACGTAGGCCGTGCGAAGCTGGCGGTTCTTGTCGACCTCGCTCATCGTAAACACATGGTGATCTGCATTCACCAGACCATGACTCTTACGGAGGTCGAGGATATCGTCCACCTGTCCGGCAAAGATCAGACGGTCGCCACCCATGATGATCTCATCATCGGGCACGGGTGAGGTCACATCGTCATAATGGATGATCTCAATCAGACTGCCACCATGAACATCAATCAGTCCGGCCTCTGCTATGGTCTCTCCGATATGAGGGTTATCAGACGGGACCAGCAGCTCGACAGTATAGTCGCTGGTAGACTCGAAGGCAGCCTCAGGAGCCTTACGGTCAGGCAACAACTTCCGCATGGCAATGATGGAAAGCACACCGATACACAAGCAGAAAAGACCAGGGATCGTTGTTGCCAGCACATTCATCGCCACCCCTGTGCTCTCTGCATAAAGCCCGGAGATGATCAGGTTCGGGGGCGTACCGATCAGCGTACAGACACCACCCATGCCAGAAGCATAACTCAGAGGAATCAGCAACTTGGAGGGAGAGATATTCAGCTTCTTCGACCACATCTTCACAATACCCACGAAAAGAGCCACAACCGTTGTATTACTCAGGAAAGAGCTCAGTCCTGCCACAGGCAGCATCAGACGGATCACCGCCTTGGAATAGCTCTTCGGCTGCCCCAGCAGATGTTTGACAATCCATTGTAGCACTCCCGTATGCGTGAGACCAGCCACAACGACAAACAGCACTCCGATGATGACCACCGACGTAGAACTGAAACCTGAGAAAGCCTCTTTGGCGTTCAGAACCCCGGTCACAAAGAGGATGGCGATTGCTCCAAGGAACACCAGGTCAGCTCGTAGTTTGGTGAATAACAGCACGGTAAACATGGCGAGCACCGTCACGATGGTGATCCATGCGTAGAGATTAAAACCTAAAAATACGATTGATTCCATAGGCAAATAATATTAATTGTTATTGATTTGTTTTGTCAGTGTAACTACGTTATAGCCGTCGACTGTACGCTCATAGCTCATGGTGTCCATGATGGAACGCACCAGATGGATGCCGAGACCGCCTACAGAACGCTCATCCAACTCGGCATCAGTATCCACCTCGGCATGTTTTGTCGGATCGAATGCCACCCCATGATCCTTTATGACCAGCGTCAGTACATTGTCCCTGACATCAGCCGTCACTTCCACATGTCCTCTCATTCCCTTCGGATAGGCATAGTTGATCACATTAGCAACCCATTCCTCGACGGCAAGGTTCAGAGTCTTGGCCACCTCACCGTCAATCCCATATTCGCGGCAGACGGAGAAGAAGAAGCCCCGCAACCTGCCGACCTCAGTCATCTCATTCTTCATGATAATCCGTCTGGAGGAAAGCGAGCTGCCACCATGGCTCATGCCATGGCGTAGGAACATCAGCGTCAGATCGTCACTTTGTTCCGTACCGTCAGCAAACACGGTCACATGCTGTTTCAGGTAGTCAATCACTTCAGAACCGGAAGCATTGCTGTTCTTCTCAACGTCATGCAGTACACGCTCTTCTCCAAACAGTCTCCTGACACCGCTGTTCGACATATATACCGCTTCCGTCAGCCCGTCGGTATAGAGCAGCAGGGCCGTTCCTTCAGGAAAATCGAGTTGCTGTTCCTCATAGAGATAGCGGTCTTCTACCCCGACAGGGAGATTAGTCTCTACCTCCAACAGACGGCATGTCCCGTCTTTCTGAATCAGGACCGGCGCGTTATGAGCAGCATTGCAATAGGTCAGGTGATGGGTTTTCAGGTCGAGAACACCCACGAAGACCGTCACAAAAATGAACGACTCATTGGTTGAGGCGATGGCATGGTTCATCTCGCGCATGATATTGGCGGCACTCTGATAATTGCCTGCCAGGTTACGGAACAAGGTTCTCGTCACCGCCATATAGAGTGAGGCCGGCACACCCTTGCCTGCCACATCGCCGATAATGAAGAACAGTTCGTCGTTTTCAATGATGAAGTCATACAGGTCACCGCCAACTTCCTTGGCAGGAGTCATTGAGGCATAGAGATCCAAATCGTCCCGTTCGGGAAAGACCGTCGGAATCATGCCCATCTGGATGTCATGGGCAATTTTCAACTCACTCTGCATACGTTCCCTACCGGCCGTTGTCACTTCTAGTTCGGCAATATGCTGTCTCAGCGAAGTCTGCATATACTCAAAAGAACGACGTAGCTGCAGCAGTTCATCCTCCGAATGAATCTCCGGCAACGGCGTCTCAAGATTTCCACCGGCAATGCTCATGGCCGACTCGGCAAACAGATGCAACGGGCGGACGAGCCGCCAGACGGCATAAGCACAACAGGAGAACAGCACCAACAGTCCGATGATAAAGGCGACAGCTCCCCAGAAAATCAGCGTTTTATAGCCCGAGATAATATCAATACGTGAACAGACAACAGCCACCGACAACCCGTTCCATCCTACCGGTTCATAAATCAGCAACGATAAGCGTGACTTCTGGAACACCTCCTGCATACCGCGCTCTCCACTGTTCATGGCAGATAATATTTTCGTTCTGTCTGCAGGCGAGTTCCGAATTTCATCAGGGTTCCCAGTGTAAAGGAACTTTCCGGTATCATCTGTCATCAGGACGAAGGAATGCTTATACGGCTTCACGGTCTTCAAGATGCTGACCAAGTCCTCAATCCGCATGGTGTCTCCTCTCACCTCTGTCTCTGATATCCTGATACGCATGTCAGCCACGGCATCATGCAGCTGTACCCGCGCCTTGAGAGCTGTCTCTTCCTTCACTGTCTCCTCTGAGAAATACAGATAGGTAAGCATTGCCACCAGGAAGACGCCCGCAGCGATGATTAGTATAGCCAGACTAAGCCTCGCAGAGAACGACTTCCACAAGGCCAAATCATACTTATATTCAAACTTCGGCGCTTCTACCATTGTCCAGGCTTTTAGTCTGAGTAAACAAGTTCGTGGCCAAAGATACAAAAAATATTTTAATACAGATAATAATAAGCCAATAAAAATGCGAAAAAACGCTATTTCGTCAGCAATCAGGCCATAAGGGGAAGAAAATACGGCAATTATAGCTACATAAAAAAACAAGTCCGCACCTGAATACAGATGCGAACTTGCCTTTTATAGAGATGTATGTGTTTCTGACAATTACTCTGCCTTAGCCTCTTCTGCAGGAGCAGCCTCTGCCTTGGTCTCCTCAGCTGCAGGAACCTCAGCGGGAGCAGCAGCCTCAGCCTTAGGTGCAGACTTACGAGAACGACGGGTTGACTTCTTCTTCGTATCCTTTGCCATTTCGGGATCAAAGTCAACAAGCTCGATAAAGCATACCTGGGCTGCATCACCCTGACGAGTACCAAGCTTGATGATACGGGTGTATCCACCGGGACGGTCACCGACCTTCTGCGAAACCTCTCCGAAAAGCTCTTTGATAGCTTCCTTGTTCTGCAGGTAGCTGAATACTACACGGCGAGAGTTGGTAGAGTCATCCTTGGCCTTTGTAATCAGCGGCTCTACATACTTCTTCAAGGCCTTAGCCTTGGCGACGGTCGTAGTGATTCTTTTGTGCATGATCAGCGAGATAGCCATGTTAGCGAGCATGGCATGACGATGAGATGCAGTACGACCGAGATGATTGAATTTCTTATTATGTCTCATTGTTTTTGTTCATTTTATTGGGCGCTGAGTCTTATAAGCTTAACTTACAGTTACTCCTTGTCCAGTTTATACTTTGAAATATCAGTTCCAAACGACAGATTCAGACTCTCGAGCAAATCATCAAGCTCGGTGAGCGATTTCTTACCAAAGTTACGGAACTTAAGGAGGTCGGTCTTGTTATACTGCACGAGATCGCCAAGCGTCTCAACATCAGCAGCCTTCAGACAGTTAAGGGCACGAACAGAGAGGTTCATGTCAACAAGACGGGTCTTCAGTAACTGACGCATGTGCAGAATCTCCTCATCAAACTCCTGATTGCTCTCCGACTCAGAAGTCTCAAGAGTGATCTTCTCGTCAGAGAACAGCATGAAGTGATAGATCAGGATCTTCGCAGCCTCCTTCAGTGCATCCTTCGGGTGGATGGAACCGTCCGTCGTAACTTCAAGCACGAGCTTGTCATAGTCGGTCTTCTGCTCGACGCGATACGGCTCGACAGAGTACTTAACGTTACGGATCGGTGTGTAAATAGAATCGATTGCAATTACATTCACGTCGGTGCAGAACTCGCGATTCTCATCTGCGGGAACATATCCGCGACCTTTGTTGATTGTAAGATCAATCTGCATCGATGCCTTGGAATCTAAATGACAAATCACCAATTCGGGATTCAGCACCTCAAATCCGGTCAGATACTTGCCGATGTCTGCGGCTTTGAATTCGGTAGAATTCTCGACCGTGATACTGACTTTCTCGTTCTCGAATTCTTCTACTACTTGCTTGAACCGGACTTGCTTCAGGTTCAAGATAATGTTGGTCACGTCTTCCTTGACACCAGGTACTGAAGAGAACTCATGCTCCACACCGGCAATTCGGATGGTGTTGATAGCATAGCCTTCAAGTGATGAAAGAAGAATGCGGCGCAGGGCGTTACCGATGGTTACACCGAAGCCAGGCTCCAAGGGACGAAATTCGAACTTGCCGAACTTGTCGTTAGCCTCCAACATTACAACTTTATCGGGTTTTTGAAATGCTAATATCGCCATTAATTTAAATGATTTTAGTTCTTAGAGTACAACTCAACGATTAACTGTTCCTTAATGTTCTCAGGGATGTCAGCACGCTCCGGCTTATGCAG